>JGI24655J20075_1000794_pt1 | contig 9859 bp, 6 predicted proteins | sample MalvirmetaMSP112_FD_20075 | JGI IMG/M metagenome (IMG submission 20075) | reverse complement strand
CGAGGCGGGCGCCCGCGCCGGCATGGTGGCGGTGGACGATACCACCATCGACTATGTGCGCGGCCGCCCGGGCGCGCCCAAGGGCGCCGACTGGGACAAGGCGGAAGCCTACTGGCGCGGCCTGGTGTCCGACCCGGACGCCGAGTTCGACACCCTGGTGGAAATCGACGCCGCCGACATCCGCCCGCAGGTGTCCTGGGGCACCAGCCCGGAAATGGTGGTGCCCGTGGACGGCGTGTTGCCGGACCCGGCCGACGAAGCCGATGAGGTGAAGCGCTCCGGCATGGAACGGGCCTACCAGTACATGGGCCTCAAGCCCGGCATCCGCACCAGCGACATCAAGCTGGACCGGGTGTTCATCGGCTCCTGCACCAACTCGCGCATCGAGGACCTGCGCGCGGCCGCCCAGGTGGCCAAGGGCCACAAAAAGGCGGATTCCGTGAAGCAGGTGCTGGTGGTGCCCGGTTCCGGCCTGGTCAAGCAGCAGGCCGAGAAGGAAGGGCTCGACAAAATCTTTATCGAAGCCGGCTTCGAGTGGCGCCAGCCCGGCTGCTCCATGTGTCTGGCCATGAACCCGGACCGTTTGCAGCCCGGCGAGCACTGCGCCTCCACCTCGAACCGTAATTTCGAGGGGCGCCAGGGCAACGGCGGCCGCACCCACCTGGTGAGCCCGGCGATGGCCGCGGCCGCGGCGGTGGCCGGCCATTTCGTGGACATTCGCGATCTCGCCCCGGCGGATCAGACGGCTTAGGAGCGGTACCATGGAAAAATTCGTGAAATACACCGGTTTGGTGGCGCCGCTTGATCGTGCCAACGTGGACACCGACCAGATCATTCCCAAGCAGTTTCTCAAGTCGATCAAACGGACCGGTTTCGGCCCCAACCTGTTCGACGAGTGGCGCTACCTGGACGAGGGCTTTCCCGGCCAGGACAACGAAAAGCGGCCGAAAAACCCGGACTTCGTACTCAACAAGCCGCGGTACCAGGGCGCCAGCGTATTGCTCACGCGCCGCAACTTCGGCTGCGGTTCAAGCCGCGAGCACGCCCCCTGGGCGCTGATGGATTTCGGCTTCCGGGCGATTATCGCCCCCAGCTACGCGGATATTTTCTACAATAACTGCTTCAAAAACGGCCTGTTGCCGATTGTGTTGCCGGAAGCTACCGTTGATGGGCTTTTTAAAGCCGAAGCGGCAAGCACCGATTTCCAGCTCACCATCGATCTGGCGAATCAGCAGGTGATGACCCCGGATGGCGAGGCCATCGGCTTCGAGATCGACGAATTTCGCAAACACTGCCTGCTCAACGGCCTGGACGAGATCGGCCTGACGCTGCAGCAAGGCGATGCGATTCGTGAGTACGAAAGCCGCCGGCTGGCCGCCGAGCCCTGGATTTTCCAGGAGCCGCAAAAACAATAAAACAAGGAGGCATGATGATATTTCGTAGCGCTGGCCTGTTGCTGGTCCTGGCCCTGGCGGTCACCGGCTGTACCCGCACCGCCATGTACCACCCGCCGGGTGACGACGATCCGAGAGCGCGGCTGAGCATCGAAAGCCAGCTGGGCAGTAACGAAGAGAGCAGCGGCTGGCAGATGCCCGGCGCCGGTGAAAGCACCGTGGCGATTTTCAAGGTGGACGGCGAACGTCTGGCCGAGAAGGGCGGCGAGCAGCGCGTCTTCGTGGAGCCCGGCGAGCACAGCGTGGAAATCTTCGCCGACCACCAGGGCTTTTTGCGCTTCGGTACGCTGAGCCATGATTTCGAGCCCGGCCGTGACTACCGGATCCTGGTGGATGAAGGGCAGGGCGATAAGCGCTATAGCGCGGTGCTGGTGCCCCAGGGCAGCGGCGTGATGAACGTCTACGACGAGACCCTGTTCTGAACGGGGTGAACCCAACGTTTAAGGAAAGTGAATGAGCAGTATCCTGGTGTTGCCGGGCGATGGTATCGGCCCGGAAATCGTCGACGAAGCGCTGCGCGTGCTGAAGGCGGCGCAGAAACGGTTCGACCTGGACATCCAGCTGGACCACGCCCTGGTGGGCGGCGCCGCTTATGACGCCGAAGGGGACCCGCTTCCCGAGAGTACCCTGGCCAAGGCGCGCGCCGCCGACGCCATCCTGTTCGGCAGCATCGGCGGCCCCAAGTGGGACAACATTGAACGCGACAAGCGGCCCGAGCGCGGCCTGCTGCGCCTGCGCTCATCGCTGGGCCTGTTCGCCAACCTGCGCCCGGCGATTCTGTTTCCGCAACTGGCGGAGGCGTCCAGCCTCAAGCCGGAAGTGGTCTCCGGCCTGGACATTCTGATCGTCCGCGAGCTCACCGGTGGTATCTACTTCGGTCAGCCGCGCGGCATCAAGGAAGAGAACGGCGAGCGTGTCGGCTTCAACACCTATGTGTACTCCGAGTCGGAAATGAAGCGTATCGCCCGGGTCGCCTTCGACCTGGCCATGCAGCGCGGCAAGCGCGTCTGCTCGGTGGACAAGGCCAATGTGCTGGAAGTCACCGAACTGTGGAAAGAAGTCGTCACCGAGGAAGCCAAGGCCTACCCGGAGATCGAGCTCTCTCACATGTACGTGGACAACGCCGCCATGCAGCTGGTGCGCGCGCCCAAACAATTTGATGTGATCGTCACCGGTAATCTGTTCGGTGACATCCTCTCCGATGAAGCCGCCATGCTCACCGGCTCCATCGGCATGCTGCCCTCCGCGTCCCTGGACGAAAACCGCAAAGGTCTCTACGAGCCCTGCCACGGTTCCGCGCCGGACATCGCCGGCCAGGGCATCGCCAACCCGCTCGCCACGATTATGTCGCTGGCCATGTTGATGCGTTACAGCCTGCAGCGCGACGATGTGGCGGACGCCATTGAAGCGGCGGTGGAAAAGGTCCTGGATCAAGGTCTGCGGACCGGCGATATTTACACCGAGGGCACCCGGAAAGTCAGCACCGGGGAAATGGGTTCCGCCGTGGCCGAAGCACTGGCCGGCGTCTGAGCCCCGCTGAAGAGCACTGGTAAACGCAGTAATCCATTCATAGAGAAGGGCAACGGCCTTTCAGGAGATTCGTCTCAATGAATAAAGTCGGTTTTATCGGCTGGCGCGGCATGGTCGGTTCCGTATTGATGGACCGCATGCGCGCGGAAAATGATTTCCAGGACATCGAACCGGTGTTCTTTTCCACCTCCCAGGTGGGCCAGCCCGGCCCGGACGTGGGTCAGGATATTCCGCCTCTCGGCGATGCCAAGAGCGTGGACGAACTGAAAGCCCTGGACGTGATCGTCACCTGCCAGGGCGGCGATTACACCAACGAGGTGTACCCGAAGCTCCGCGAAGCCGGCTGGAAAGGCTACTGGATCGACGCCGCCTCGGCGCTGCGCATGTCCGACGACAGCGTCATCGTGCTGGACCCGGTCAACCGCAAGGTGATCGATCAGGCGCTGGACAAAGGCACCCGGGACTTCGTCGGCGGCAACTGCACCGTGAGCCTGATGCTGATGGCCATGGGCGGCCTGTTCAACGCCGACCTGGTGGAGTGGACCAGCGCCCAGACCTACCAGGCCGCGTCCGGCTCCGGCGCCCAGCACATGCGTGAGCTGATCGCCCAGATGGGCGCCATCCACGGCGACGTGACCTCGGAACTGGCCGACCCGGCCAGCGCGATTCTGGACATCGACCGCAAGGTGGCCGCCACCATGCGCGGCGACGGCATGCCCCACGAACACTTCGGCTTCCCGCTGGCCGGTTCGCTGCTGCCGTGGATCGACAAGGAAATGGAAAACGGCCAGAGCAAGGAAGAGTGGAAAGCCCAGGCGGAGACCAACAAGATTCTCGGCCGCGGCGACCACCCGATCCCCCTGGACGGCACCTGCGTGCGCATCGGCGCCATGCGCTGCCACGCCCAGGCGCTCACCGTGAAGCTCAAGAAGGACGTGCCGCTGGATGAGATCTATGATCTGATCGGCCAGGCCAACGATTGGGTGAAAGTGGTCCCCAACGAGAAGGAAGCCACCCTGCGCGACCTCACCCCCACGGCGGTGACCGGCACCCTGACGGTACCCGTCGGGCGCCTGCGCAAACTGAACATGGGCGGTGAATACCTGAACGCCTTCACCGTGGGTGACCAGCTGTTGTGGGGCGCCGCGGAACCGCTGCGCCGCATGCTGCGCATTTTGTTGGAGCACTGATGAGTATTGACCTCGCCCTGGTGGGCGCCACCGGTCTGGTGGGCGAGGCCATTCTCGAACAACTCGCTCATCGGGATCTGCCGGTGGGCGAGTTGTTCGTTCTGGCCTCGGAAAACAGCGAAGGCAAGAGCCTGCGCGTGGGTAAAAAATCCCTGCAGGTACGGAAAGCCGAGGATTTCGATTTCTCACGGGTGCAGCTGGCGGTGTTCGCCGCCGGCGCGGCGGTGTCCCAGGAATTGGCACCGCGCGCCGCCGACGCCGGCGCGCTGGTGCTGGATCTGTCGCCGGCGTTCCGCTATGAGCCCGACGTACCGTTGCTGGTCGCCGGGGTCAACGACGAACAGCTCGGCGCCGCCCGCGAACGCAACATCGTGGCCGCCGCCGACGCCGCCACGGTGCAGCTGCTGCTGGCGCTGAAACCGCTGATGGCGCTGGGCGATCTGACCCGGGTCACGGTGACGCAGATGCAGAGTGCGTCGTCATCCGGACGGGTCGGCGTGGAGCGCTTGGCGCGCCAGAGCGCGCGGCTGTTGAACGGCCTGGAGGCCAGCGAAGGGCCGGAGTCCCAGTACGCCTTTAATATGCTGCCGATGGCCGGCCGCCGTCAGGATAACGGCTACACCAGCGAAGAGCTGAAACTGATGCTGGAGGCGCGCCGGGTTCTGGGCCAGCCGCAACTGGCGGTGGACGTGAGCTGTGTTCAGGTGCCGGTGTTCCACGGCCTGTCGCAGACCGTGGTGGTGCAGGGCACCATGCCGATCACCCTGGCGCAGGCCGAAGCCTGCTGGCAGGACGCCCCCGGGCTGCAAATGGACGCCGACGACGAAGCCGACGGCGCCTCCCCGGTACGGCAGATCCGCGCCGACCTGGGCGTGCGAATTGCACGGGTTCGCGAGGACATCGACGGGCAGGGTGATTTAAGCTTCTGGACGGTGGCCGATAATATTAAAACCGGCGCCGCCTACAACGCGGTGCTGCTGGTCGAGAAGTTGCTAAAAGACTATCTGTAATGGATACTTACCGAGATTATGTGACGCAGTTTCTAGGTGTCCGGTGTAATTTCCTGCACAATCACGATAGCGATTCTTGGCATTCAAAGACCGCATCGGGATAATTTTGGCGGCCTGCCGGCTGAGAGGGCGGGGAAAGATAATAAGTAAAGGGTTCGATCAATGCTCCGAAAACTTGGGATAGGCTTTATCGCTCTGGCGACCATGGCGCCCGGGCTGGCGGCTGCACTGGGGGTGGGTGAGTACGAGCTGAACTCGTATTTGAACGAGCCGCTGGACATGACCGTGGAACTGCACGATCTGGGCGGCCTGTCCGAGGACGAAATTCTCGCCAACCTGGCCACGCAGGAGGCGTTCGACGCCGCCGGTGTGGACCGCGGCTACTTCCTCAACGATCTGAAGTTCGAAGTGGACGTGAGCGGCGACAGCGGCGTATTGCACATCCGCTCCCGTCAGCCGGTACGCGAACCCTATCTTAATTTCCTGGTGGAATTCCTCTGGCCCACCGGCCGCCTGATGCGGGAATACACCGTTCTGCTGGATCCGCCCAGCTACGCGGACGACGGCGACAGCCTGCAGCCCGCGGTTTCCGAACCCTCGCCACGCCCGGCCACCCGGCCCGAGCCCGCTTCCGAGCCGGCCCGCCAGCGCCCCGCCGAACCGGCCACGCGCCCGCAAACCCGCCCGGCCCTCTCGGAGGCTCCCGGCGACGGCGCCGGCGAAGTGGCCGAACGCGACAGCGGCACTTACCGGGTCGGGGCATCCGACACCATGTGGCGCATCGCCCGGCAGCAGCGCCCGAGCCCGGATGTGTCCGTACAGCAGATGATGCTGGCGATCCAGGAGCGCAATCCCGACGCTTTTATCAACGATAACGTGAACCTGGTGCGCGAAGGCGCGGTGCTGCGCATTCCGTCCGAGCAGCAGGTGCGCCGTGTGTCCAGCCGTGAAGCCCTGTCCCGGGTGGCTACGCAGAACCGCGAATGGCGGGGCATGCGCCCCGAGCCGGCGGCGGGCCAGCCGCAGCGGGCGCCGATCGACGCCACCGGCCGCGACCGCAGTGATCAGGTCGCCGGCGGCGACGACGGTCAGGGCCAGGTCACTCTGGTGAGCCCGGACAGCGAGGGCGGCGTGCGCGACGGCGACGCCACCGGCGGCCGCAGTGGCGACGCCGATACCGCCGCGCTGCAGAACGAGCTGGCGATCCGCGACGAAAATCTGGACCGCCTGAACCGCGAAAACAGCGAGCTGCGCAGCCGCCTGGATGCGCTGGACGAGCAGGTCAGCACCAGCCAGCAGTTGCTGGAAATGCGCAGCGAGAAGATCGCCGCGCTGCAGGCGGAACTGCGCCGGCTGCGTGAAGAGCAGGATCTGGACGTGGACCCGTCACTGCTGGAGGAGCCCGAGCCGGCGGCGGACAGCGCCCCCGACATGACCGCCGAAGCCGACACCGGCGGCGCGGACAGGGACGGCGCCGATAACACGGACGGCACCGATAACACCGACGCCGCCGCCGACGACCAGCCGGCCGCGCCTGGCGATGACGACGACGCGGCACCGGCGCTGGGCGCGCCGGGCCAGAACGGCGGCGGCGACGGGCCGTCGCCGGATCAGGGCGGCGGCGATGATGACCGCACCGCCACCGTGACCCCGCCCGAAAAGCCGGAACCGGCCTCCGCGGATCAGTCGGGCTCCGGCCCGGCCAACGCCGATCAGGCGGACAGCGGCGGCGGTATCGTCGGCCTGATTCGCGACAACCTGCTGTATGTGGGCGCCGCTCTGGCGGTTTTGCTGCTTCTGTTGTTGCTGGCGCTGCGCCGCCGTCAAAACGCGGCCGGCGACGAGCACGACGAAGAGGACGACAACGGTTTTGGTGACGATTTCGAATCTCCGGTGATCGCCGGAACCGCCGCCCACGACGACGCCGACCTGGAAGAGGATCTCGCCGACGACGAGATGGATCCGATGGAGCGGGCCGACGTCTATGTGGCCTACGGCCAGTACCCCCAGGCGGTGGACTTCCTGCGTAATGAAATCAATCAGGCGCCGGAGCGCGGCGATCTGAAAATCCGCCTGCTGGAACTGCTGCACGAAAGCAACGACGAGCGCGGTTTCCACCAGCAGGCCACCGCGTTCGCCGGCACCAGTCCGGCGGTGGACGCCGCCATCAAACGGCTTGGCGGCGATCCGGGCGAGCACGATTACGGCGATAACGCCTACGTCGCGTCCAGCGCGGACAGCGGCGACGACGAGCTGTCCCTGGACGATCTGGAACTGGATCTGGCGTCCGACCTGTCGGATCAGCCGGACGACAGCGACGGCTATTCCCATGCCGCCACCGCCACCACGGCGGGGGCCGGCGCCGCGGCCGGTTTTGCCGCCGGCCGCGAGCAATCCGAGCAGGCCGATACGGAACAACCCGAAACCGAACAGACCGACCAGGACGACAGCCTGGAACTGGACGACTTCGACTTCACCCTCGAGGACGAAGAGCCGGAAAACCGGCCGCTTCGCGACGAGACGCCACTGGAGCTGGACGACCTGGTACTCGACGACGGCAATGACCGCGCCGGCGACGATGAAGACGACGGCCTGGCGTTCTCCCTCGAGGACGATTTCGAAAGCGATGGCGACGTGGCCTTCACCGATGACGAGCTGGCCGCGCTGGACAGCGCCGAAACGCCCGCCGGCAACGACGATGGCGACACCTCCACGGAGCGTGGCGCCGACGACCTGGGCGACTTCGACGACCTCGAACTCGATGATCTGGATGTGTCGCTCACCGACGACCGCACCGGCGTCGACGAGCCCGCGCCGGCACCGGCTGAAGCCTCGCCCGGGGAAGACACCGGTGACGAACTGGCCGATCTGTCCCTGGAAGACGACGACACGGAACTGTCCCTGGATGATCTCAGCCTGGAAGACGATGCGCCGTCGTCGCCGCGCACCGAACCGGATGCCGGCGCCGATGACCTCGACGACCTGAATCTCGAACTGGACGACGCCGGTGAGGACGACGCGCCGGCGACGGAATACGAGCCCGAGCCGCAAACGGCCGCCACGCCGCCCGCGGACACCAGTGAGGTGAGCGACGACATGCTCGGCGACGACGATGACTTCGACTTCCTGGGTGAAACCGACGAAAACGCCACCAAGCTGGATCTGGCCCGCGCCTATATCGACATGGGCGACGCGGAAGGCGCCCGGGACATCCTCAACGAGGTGCTCAGCGAAGGCAGCGAAGAGCAGCAGGGCGAAGCCAAGGAGCTGCTCGCCCGCGTCGGCTGAGACCGACCGGTTGCCGTCTCTGGCGGTTCGGGGGGCGATGCCTTAAGGTATCGCCCCCTTTTTAATGCTCGCTTTACAGACCGCTAGGACGGCTTGATGACGCGAATCGCAGTGGCGGTGGAATACGACGGCGCCGGTTTCCACGGCTGGCAGACCCAGGAATCCGGCGTGCGCACCGTCCAGGAAGAACTGGAAAAGGCGCTCTCGCGGGTGGCCAACCACCCGGTGGCGCTGATCTGCGCCGGCCGCACCGACGCCGGCGTGCACGCCACCGGCCAGGTCTGCCACTTTGATTCCGACGCCGACCGCAGCATGAAGAGCTGGGTGATGGGCGCCAACCGCTTTCTCCCCGACGACGTCTCGGTGCAGTGGGCGCAAGCGGTGCCGGACGATTTCCACGCCCGCTTCAAAGCCAACCGGCGCCGTTACCGCTACGTGATCTATAACCACGCCGCGCCGCCGGCGCTGTTCCGCCGCCAGGTGACCTGGAACTACCGGCCGCTGGACGTGGACGCCATGATCGAGGCAAGCCGTCACCTGGTCGGCACCCACGATTTCACCTCCTACCGGAGCGTGCACTGCCAGGCCAAGTCACCGGTGAAAACCCTCAGCCGCTTTCATATTCACCGGCAGGGTCCGTTGATCGTGCTGGAAGTGGAGGGCAACGCCTTCCTGATGCACATGGTGCGCAACATGGCCGGCGTGCTGATGAGCATCGGCGCCGGCAAGCATCCGCCGGTGTGGGCCCGTGAAGTGCTTGAGGCCCGCGACCGCCGCAAGGGCGGCGTCACCGCGCCGCCGTTCGGGCTGTATCTGGTCGACATCGGCTACCCGGAGCCGTTCGTGCTGCCGCGTCCGCCGCTAGGCCCGCTGTGGCTGACCACGCTGAACGCGGCTGACGGCGGCGGTGCCGATGCCCCATAATTGACGCCCTCAACACCACGGTCTGTTATCATAGGTAACGAATGAACATACCCCGGGTCAAAATTTGCGGCATCACGCGGCCGGACGACGGGCGCCACGCGGCGCGGGCCGGCGCCGACGCCATCGGCCTGGTGTTTTACCCGCCCAGCCCCCGCTACGTGAGCCCGCGTCAGGCCGCCGACATCGTCGCCGCCTTGCCGCCGTTCGTGACCACCGTGGGGTTGTTCGTGGACGCACCGCCGGAGCAGATCGCCGCGTTGCTGGAACAGGTACCGCTGGACATGCTGCAGTTCCATGGCGATGAATCGCCGGAATACTGCGCCGCTTTCCAGCGTCCCTGGATCAAGGCCCTGCGGATGCGTGACGGGGTGGACCCCCGGGCCGAGGCGGAGCGCTACGGCGCCGCCGGCGCCCGCGGGCTGCTGGTCGACAGCTATGTGCCCGGCGTGCCCGGCGGCACCGG
>JGI24655J20075_1000785_pt1 | contig 9925 bp, 8 predicted proteins | sample MalvirmetaMSP112_FD_20075 | JGI IMG/M metagenome (IMG submission 20075) | reverse complement strand
TTGGCTGCTTCGCCCTTGTCGCCGCGCATAGGCCTGTCCGGCACGAAGGTGCAGGCGAGGAAGGCCACGATCGGCAGGGAGATAAGCAGCGCCCAGCCCATGACCTCGACTTGCCCGAACCGGTCCACTTCGACACCAGCTGCAGCGAGGATCGCAGGGACGGCCAGCAGGGCCAGCATGGAGACGATGCTGAGCACCTCCGCCCAGGTAAAGAAACGCGACCGGTCGTCATAATCTGTTGCAATGGCCGGAACCCAGGCCGATCGCGCCGTCTGCAACAGGGTGAACCCGACATAGAACAGGATCATCCAGACCACGAAGTAGGCCGGCCCTGCCCCCCGTTCCGGCATGTAGATGAAATAGGTCGCCAGCCCCAGTATCGGCACGCTCAGTACGATCCAATGGCGCACACGGCCCCACGGGCTACGGTATCGGTCAACCACGAAGCCCATCACCGGGTCGGTCAGGATGTCCCAGAAGCGGAGCACCATGAACAGGAATCCTGTCAGCTCCAGCCCCAGCCCCACCTCGTTCGCATAAAGCGGTGCAAGATACACGGCCAACGGCAACCCCACCCCCGCCAGCGGGACGCTGAGTGAGGAAAAGGCGAGTACTCTCGGTAGGGACAGGCGCGGGCCACTTGCGTCAGTCATGCGCGCAGCCTGCCCGGTAAAAACGTGACGGCCAAGTCATTTTTTTATTGCCGGAACGGTTGACGTCGCGCCGGTCGGGCCTGACACCGGATAAAAGATGTGCCGGGAGGAAATGGGCCAATGCTGAAGAAAATCTTGTTCGGGGTCGTCGCGCTCATTGTGCTTCTGGTGGCGGTGATCCTGTTCCGCACATTCACATATGGCGGCGCGGCGACGGGCGAACGCGTAGAGCTTCCCCCTGTGCCCGAAGTCTCCGCAGATCGCGCCGCAAGCCATCTGAGCGAAGCCATCCAGTTCCGCACGATCACGGTCGCTTCCGGCGACCCGCGCGTCGGTCAGGAAGGCCCGTGGCTGGAATTGCATGACTGGTTGGAGACGACCTATCCCGCCGCGCACGCCGCCATGAACCGTGAACTCGTGCCCGGTACCCTGTCCCTGCTCTACACATGGGAAGGATCAGATCCCTCGCTCGACCCGTTGCTGCTGATGGCCCACCAGGACGTCGTACCGGTGAACATCGGCACTGAGAACGACTGGACCGGCGCGCCCTTCGCAGGCGAGATCGTCGACGGCTATGTCTATGGTCGCGGCGCGCTTGACGACAAGGGCAGCCTCGTCGCCCTGATGGAAGCGGCTGACGCGCTCGCCGCAAACGAGTTCCAGCCCAAGCGCACCGTCCTCATCATGTTTGGCCATGACGAGGAAGTGCTCGGCAATGGTGCCGAGGCTGGTATCGCCCTGCTGAAATCACGCGGCATCTCGCCGGTCATGGCACTGGACGAAGGCTTTGCGATTATTGACCCTTCCCCGCTGACCGGAAAGCCAATGGCCTATATCGGCGTCTCCGAGAAAGGCTATCTGACGCTCACCCTGACCGCGCTGGCCGAGGGCGGGCATTCATCCACACCGCCACGCGACTCTGCTGCGGTCCGTCTCGCTCGCGCCATTGTTGCGCTGGATGAGAATCAGATGCCAGCCGACTTTTCCAAACCTCCGGTGTCTGATCTTTTCCGCGTCTCCGCCCCGGACCTGCCCTTCATGCAGAAGATGGCCTTTGCCAATCTCTGGCTGTTCGCAGGCAGCGTGGATTCCGCCATGGCCGATATCCCGGCCGGCAATGCCATGATCCGCACGACCACGGCGCCCACCATGCTGGCCGGCTCCGCCAAGGAAAATGTTCTGGCCCAGCGCGCCATGGCGACCGTGAATTTCCGTGTGCACCCGAACAATACGGTCGAGGACGTGATCAAACACGTGAAAGACGTCACGTCTGACATCAAGGGGATTAAGGTGACGGTCTCCGACGGCGGCATCAGCGGCAGCGAAGCATCGCCAGTCTCGCCTACCGACAACAAGGCCTATGCCGTGCTCGCCAGCGTAGCCGAAGCGCAAGGCGGCGGCGCCGCAGTTGCACCCGGCCTGGTGCTGGGTGCCACGGATGCCCGCTATGCCAGCGCCATCACCGACAGCGTCTACCGCTTCGCGCCGTCCGTGCTGAACCCGACCGACCTTTCAGGCTTTCACGGCACCAATGAACGTCTCGCGGTCGAGAACATGAAACGCCTGTCGGAAGGCTATGCCCAGATCATTGTGGCAATGGATAGTGGGGACTAAAAAACGTTTGATGCCCCCCGCCCACCCGGGTCCCTCGGGGGGCACCAAACTCCCCTCCCACCGTCATGCAGCCACGGGGACTGCAGGACGGTAAGCTTCAGCATCTGATGTGAACTCGGCATGGCCGTAGCGTTTCAGCAACTTGCGGATACGCGCCGTCAGTCGCCGATCCGCAATGCCGCGTAATCCGGGCACGGAAAGGGCAAACCGGTACAGTGCCATCTTGGCCGAGATGTAAGGGAACAGGCCCATCGCCACCGCATAGTCCAGCGGCCCGACTGGCACGCCAATCTCACGCGCTTTCTGGCTGTCACCGCCAAGAAAGTGTTTCACCAGGACCAGCCGCGCGAGCCGCTTTTCCAGTGCGTTGAATATGCGGTGACCGAGCTTGCGGTCTGGTGGCAAATACGCCTCCAGCGTGGCGCGCACCAGTGTGCCACAAGTCTCGTCGTCAAAGCCCTGGCGTATGGACGCGCCCCGGGCATTCATGATGTCAACAATGCCCTGCGGCGTGTCCATCAGCAAATCTTCCGGCAGGCCGAGCAGGTAACAGCGATAGCGGCTGAACTCGACACGGGCGCGCTCATCCGCAGTGAACTCGGTACGCCCCTCATCCAACATCTGGTAGGCGAGCAGGAACACATCGATCAGGCCAGCTGGCATCTGGTCGACTTGTGGCACCGGAATGCCGTACACGGACACGTCCCAGCTTTTCATCTTGCGCAGGATGTTGAACCGGACCATGGAATGCATCAGCCGCACCATGGCAGCGGCCTTGAAGCCCTCGCCACGCGGCTCCAGCGCACCGGGCAGCGTGGTCACCGTAAAGAAAGTCGCCGTCTCGTTGACGCGGCGCGCAGACGTCGAGTAGCCGAGCGTGCCCGTAATCGCCATGGGCAGCGCGGTATACTTGTTCATGAAGGTTGCAAGGAACGCCCCCCGGATCATCCACGGAGACGTCACCGCCATGGGGAGGCGGTTCAGCGCCGCGCCCTTCCGCACCATGCCCATGTCCAACCAGTCCGGCCTGGTTTCCATTTCCGTGATCAGGGCCACCAGTTCCGGCGGCGCATCGGGCACAGCTTCCAGCCCCTCATCGCAGGCCGTCGTCAACATATCCACGAGCCGCCTGAAACCATACTCACCCATCAGGGCCGCATAGGCATCAGCCGTCACATCCCCCAACATCGTATAGGCCTTGACCCGCGCAACCATATCCGCTGGAGGCGGCGCCATATTGTGCAGCGATGGCGGTAGTGAACTTTCCGCTACATCCTGAGTGTAGCGTTCTGGTGTCTGCGTGAAATCGACATCGCCATACATTTGAGGCAAGGCTGATTTCTGCAGCTCAATCCGGTCGTGAACCTGCGCGAGCGAGGGATGCATTCAAACGCCTCCTGTAGTGTTCTTGGCAGTCGCCGCCCTATAATGTAAGCAAAGCTCAGATATTCCACTCGCATCAGGATGTACGCAGGGTCAAGCAAATCGGAATGCACAAGTGACTGAAAAAAATAGAAGAAAACCAAGGCAAGCCCGAGCTCAGGCAACGGTGGAAGCCATTCTGGAAGCAACGTTTCAGCTTTTGGAATCGGATGGTCTCACAAATTTAACCACAAACCACATCGCTGAGCGCGCTGGCGTCAGTATTGGCACGCTCTACCAGTATTTTGCCGACCGGGAAGCCATCCTCTTTGCGCTCAGTCAGCGCCAAAGCGACAATGTCCGCAAAATGATCACGAAGATTGTTCTGGATTCCCCTGAGACATCACCCGTACGTGCTGTCATCCGGGCACTGATGCATGGCCCCACAGGTTCGCCTCAAACACGGCTCATCCTCTCAGACGTCCTGTTTCGCTCTGGCGGCAGCGATGTCATGAGCCGTCAGCATTTTGCCTTCCTTGAATCCATCAGTGGGCAGCAAAGTTTCGATTTCCCCCACGGCCGGGAAGCGGCTTTCATCCTGACACACACTGTCGTGCAATTGCTGAGAGCGGCTGCCGCAGAACCGGAATTGGAACTCGATGCGGACATTCTGGAAGATGAACTCGTCCATCTGGTGGAAAGCTATATCGAAAGCCTGATGACACGCGCCACTGCGCGGTCAGCTTAGCCGCTATTGAAATGGCCCCAAATGCGTTCGGCCAAAGCTTCGTTGACGCCGTCCACTTCCATCAAGTCGGCGACCTTCGCGCGCGAGACGCCCTTGGCCGATCCGAAATGGTGAAGCAGAGCCTTCTTCCGCGTCGGACCGACCCCTTCGATCTCGTCCAAGGGTGAGGCCTTGATTGCAGCAGAGCGTTTTGCCCGGTGCGCGCCAATCGCCCAGCGATGGGCCTCGTCGCGCAGGCGCTGAAGGTAATAGAGCACTGGGGCGGTTTCCGGCAGCTTGAAGGGCGCGCGGCCCGGCCGGAAGAATTGTTCCCGTCCGGCATTCCGGTCCACGCCCTTGGCGATGGAGACAAGGTTCACATCTTCCGGGGTCACACCAATTCCGGCCAACGCCTCGATCACGGCGTTCAATTGCCCCAACCCACCATCAATCAGAACAAGGTCTGGCCAGTTTGTGCCATTGCCCTCTTCGCGCTCTTTCAGGGCGCGGGAAAACCGCCGTCGCATCACCTCGCGCATCATGCCGTAATCATCGCCCGGCTCGATGCTCGTATCCTTGATATTGAACTTGCGATACGCGTTCTTGATGAAGCCTTCCGGACCGGCAACCACCATTCCGCCCACGGCGTTTGTGCCCTGAATGTGAGAATTGTCGTAGATCTCGATACGCTCCGGAGGAGTCTCCAGCTCGAACACTTTCGCCACTTCGGCCAGCAGGCGCGTCTGGCTGGCCGTCTCGGCCAGCTTGCGCGACAGGGCTTCCCCTGCATTGCGTGCGGCCTGGGTGACAAGGTCCTTCTTGCTGCCCCGTTCGGGACGACGCACTTCCACCTTGCGCCCGGCTTTCAGCTCAAGCGCGTCAGCGATCAGTTCGGCCTGGTCCGGTAATTTGTTCACAAGGATCAGCTTTGGCGGCGGGCGCTTGTCATAGAATTGCACGAGGAAGGCCGACAGCACTTCTTCCGGTGTCTGCTCGCGCTCATGGCGTGGATAGTGCGCGGTCGCCCCCCAGTTCTGTCCCGCCCGGATGAAGAAGACCTGCACACAGGAGACCCCGCCATCCATCTCGATGGCGAACACATCTGCCTCTTCGATGTCTTCCGGGTTCACATCCTGACTGGCACGCACATGGGCCAGCGCCCGGATCCGGTCGCGCAGCCGCGCCGCACGTTCGAATTCCATGTCATCTGCCGCCGCTTCCATATCGGCGGCGAGGCGCTTTTGCAGGTCGGCCCCCTTTCCGCGCAGGAAGTCTGCCGCCTGATCGGCAAGGGCCTGATAGTCCTCGGTCTCGATCAGCCCGACGCAGGGCGCCGCACAGCGCTTGATCTGGTGCAACATGCAGGGCCGCGTGCGCACACTGTAGACACTGTCCTCACAGGTGCGCAGCAGGAAGGCTTTCTGCAATGTGTCCAGCGTCCGCATGACAGACCCGGCACTGGCGAACGGACCGAAATAGTCGCCCTGATCCATCTTGGACCCGCGATACTTCTTGATCTGGGGCGCTTCATGGTCCCGGCGGATCAGGATGTAGGGAAACGATTTGTCGTCACGCAGCAATACGTTGAAACGCGGCTTAAGGCTCTTGATGAGACTTGCTTCCAGCAGCAGCGCTTCGGTCTCCGTCTCGGTGACCACGAACTCCATCCGCTTGGTCATGGAGATCATGCGGGCGATCCGCTGGGTATGACCGCCGAGCCGCGCATAGTTCGAGACCCGCGCCTTCAGGTCGCGCGCCTTGCCCACATACAGGACATCGTCATGCTCACCGAACATGCGATAGACGCCCGGCTTTGCAGGCAGTCGTTTGAGATTGTCCTTGATGACGTCAATGCCCCGTAGGGACGCTGCGCCGGAATCAGTCGGGTTCATGCCTCAACAGATAGTCCGGCTTGGCCGGGGATGCGAGCCTCAGAAGAAGTTGATTACATCCTGAACGTCAAACCGGGAATCAATCATCCATCCCGCACCGAAGCTGAACAGCATCACCAGGACGATCGACGAGACGAAGGATCGCCCCCGTGCCGGGTCGGCCTTGCGACGCCCTGCCCGCACCAGGATCAGCATGAACAATATCAGAATGAACACGACCATGAAGAACAGCTTCTCCATGTCGTCGAGACGATCTACCCAACGTGAGAATTCGAGATAGGCCTCATTGGCCACTTCGGCGACCTTGTCCAGAACCCGATTCAACAGGTCCATACTCGATGAAATGCTCATGGCTCCGTATCACTGATCCCTTTTCGGGACCGCCTTTCGACTGGGTTGCATAATCCTGCATCATGCCAAAACAAGGCTAATAGTCTGGCCCAAGCGCGCAGGTGATTTTTGGGAATGTTGTTAAGGCCTCAGAAAGGCTTTGAGGCCGGCCCTTGAGGCCCGTGCGTCAGAATTACCCTCGCCCTCCCCTTGCGGGCCGGGGCCCTCAGGATTAAGCGAAGGCAAACGCCGCCGCGCGTGACACTTCACGGGAAAACCTCATGTCCGACACCTTCCACTTCTCCGATGCCCTCGACCGCGTAAAGCCATCTGCCACCATCGCCGTCACCACCAAGGCCAATGAGCTGAAACGGGCCGGACATGACGTGATTGGTCTTGGCGCGGGCGAGCCGGACTTTGACACGCCGGACAATATCAAGGACGCCGCCATCCAGGCGATTCGCGATGGCAAGACCAAATACACGCCCGCCGATGGCATCCCGGAGCTGAAGGAGGCGATCTGCGCCAAGTTCCAGCGCGAGAACGACCTCACCTACACGCCCAGCCAGATCCACATTGCGCCGGGTGGCAAGCCGGTCATCTACAATGCCTTCCTCGCCACCCTGAACCCCGGCGACGAAGTCATCATCCCGGCCCCCTATTGGGTGTCGTATCCAGACATGGTCCTGCTCGCCAGCGGCACGCCCGTCGCCATCGAATGCGGCCCGAATGCCCAGTACAAACTGACACCCGAAGCCCTCGAGGCCGCCATCACCCCGAACACCAAGTGGCTGCTCCTGAACTCGCCATCCAACCCGACCGGCGCCGCCTATACCGAGGCTGAGCTGCGCGGGCTCGCCGACGTCCTGCTGCGCCATCCGCATGTCTGGGTTCTGACCGACGACATGTACGAACACCTCGTCTATGACGACTTCAAATACTTCACGATCGCCCAGGTCGAGCCCGCCCTGTACGAGCGCACGCTCACCGTAAATGGCGTCTCCAAGGCCTATGCCATGACCGGCTGGCGCATCGGCTATGCGGGCGGCCCGGAAAAACTGATCACCGCCATGCGCAAGGTGATCAGCCAGACCACATCCAATCCCTGCTCGATCAGCCAGTGGGCCGCCGTCGAAGCGCTGAACGGCCCACAGGATTTCCTGCCCACACGCCGCGCCGTCTACCAGCAGCGCCGCGATATGGTGGTCGCCGGCCTCAACGCCGCCGAAGGAATCACCTGCCCCACGCCGGAAGGCGCCTTCTATGTCTATCCGTCCTGCGCGGGCGTCATCGGCAAGACCAGCCCATCCGGCAAGAAGATTGAAAGCGACAAGGATTTCGCTGCCGAATTGCTGGAGCAGGAAAAGGTGGCCATCGTCTTCGGCGAGGCGTTCGGCCTGTCCCCGGCCTTCCGCGTGTCTTATGCCACCTCAACCGAGGCGCTGCAGGAAGCCCTCACGCGCATCCAGCGTTTCTGCGCAAATCTGACATAGGAAACTGCTATAGAACAATCCTATATCCGGCCTTCCCCCTATTGATTGGCATGGAACGATCGGGGCTCTTACGTCTTTGATAAGAGAGACAAAGGAGTTACCCCCATGCCTGTAGATATCGGTTTGAACGACGAAGCCCGTAATACGTCCGCTGACGCCCTGCGCGTTCTGCTGGCGGAGACTTATGCACTCTATTCCAAGACCCACGGATATCACTGGAATGTCACCGGTCCGCGCTTCAACAGCCTGCACACCATGTTCGAGACACAGTATAATGAACTGTGGATGGCGCTGGATGAGATTGCCGAACGCATCCGCGCGCTGGGCCATTTCGCCCCGACATCACCTGCAGAAATGGTAGAGCCAGCCACGATCAAGCCAGACAATGGCATTCCGGATGCCGACACGATGGTCGAGAATCTGGTCAAAGGGCATGAAGCCGTCAGCCGCGCTGGCAAGGCAGGCCTGAAAATTGCCGAAGACAATGGTGACGCGGTAACCGCAGACCTGATGACGCAGCGCGCGGCGATCGCAGAAAAAACAGCCTGGATGCTGCGCGCGAACCTCTGATCCGCCCGCCAATACTGGATTGGCGCATCCTGCATATTGCACTGCACAACACTTGCCGTGCCTCATGGGCTTGACCGCGCCCATGAGGCGCGGCAATCTTGCATTCAGTTAATGAAAAAGCGGCCGTTAGAGCCCTGAATTCAAGGCAAAAAAAGGCCCGGCAGCGAATGAACGCGCCGGGCTGTAAGTATCGGGCCCCGTAGGGGGGAGGAAACGCCCAATCGGAGGAATGATTGGGTTAATGCCCGAGGCCCTTGGCATGCGTGGTAGATAACCTCTCCCCCGATGATTACAACCAACATGACAGCAAAGCTTTCATGCACTTATGCATGGATGTCGCATTTCTGACTAATTCTGACGCATAGCCGGACGGCGCAGGATCTCGGTCTCTGCGGTGATGAAGTCCCGGAAGGCCGACACGCGCTTCGAGCGGCGCAGATCGCTCGGATAGATAAAGTAGAGATCGAAGATCGGGCCGACCGTCTCCGGCAACACTTTCACAAGCCGCGGCATGGTCCCGGCCATATAGTCCGGCACGTCGGCAATCCCCAGCCCGGCATCCACGGCCCGCAACATGGCGAACACATTGTTCACCTTCAGTGCGGCCTGGCGCGGCGGGCTGTCATCCCGGCCCACACGGCAGGCAAAGCTCATCACATCCAGCATCGAGCTTTCATCGCCATAGGCGATGATCCGGTGATTATCGAGGTCCTGCGGCGTGCGCGGCATGCCATAGGCTTTGAGATATTCCGGCGAGGCATAGAGATTGGTCGCCACCGTGCCCAGCTTGCGCTGGATCAGGTCCGCCTTGTCGGCAGCCCACAGGCGGATGGCGCATTCGGCCTCCAGCTTCAGCAGGTCATATTCGCGGCTGTCATCAAGGCGCAGGTCGAGATTCATGTCCGGATGCTTGCGGGCAAATCCGCCAAGGCGCGGCACCAGCCAGGTCGAGCCGAACGCCACCGGCGCAGCGACGATCAATTCGCCCTGTGGGGTCTCCTGCTGGTCCTTCAGCAAGGCATTGGCCGACTGCGCCGCCGTCGCCATCTCCATGGTCGAGCGGAACAGCGTGTGGCCGCTATCGGTCAACACCAGGCCGCGCGCGTGCCGCTGGAACAGGGAGACGCCCAGCGCCTCCTCCAGCGCCGCGATCTGACGCGAGACCGCCGACTGCGAAATGCCCAGCCGCTCGCCGGCAGACGTCAGGCTGCCCGCTTCGGCCGCCGCGTGAAATGATTTCAGCTTACCCCAATCCATGGGGAGCGTTTGTGACGCCTAAATGAC
>JGI24655J20075_1000783_pt1 | contig 9943 bp, 8 predicted proteins | sample MalvirmetaMSP112_FD_20075 | JGI IMG/M metagenome (IMG submission 20075) | reverse complement strand
GATCCAGGGACACCAGCGACCAACTGCGCAGCAACCCCAACGGGTAGCGGCTCTCCACGCGCAGACGCGGCGGCCGGACGCGGCCCCGCCGGCTGAGCGGCAGGTTCAGCCACAGGGCACTTTCCTCGCCGGGCTCGACGCTGATCTCCTGGGCCGGCTGGTCCAGCCAGCGCAGCCACAGCGCCCGGTGCGGGCGCCGCTGGGCGACCAGCACCACTTCCACGCTGCCCTGCCCGCCGACGAAACCGGAGCGGCTGGCGCCGGCGCGCAGGGACAGCCCGGACAAATTGCGGAAGGTGTGCAGAATGGCCACCAGAAACAGGCTGACCATCAGAAAACAGAGGCCGAGAATCAGGTTGTTCTCGTAGTTGATGCCGCCGAAAAACAGCAGCACGGACACCAGCAGGTAGAGAAAGCCGTAGCCGGTGGGGAAGATGAAAATGCGCCGCTGGTCGAGCTGCACCTGGCGGGCCCGGGGAAGCCGGCGGTCGAGCCAACGCTGCCAGGCTTGCTTGAGCACGGCGTCCCTCCTCAGGTTCGACCGACTAGTGGCGCACCACCGGCACGGTTTGCAGCAGCGCCTGGGTCATCGCCGACACCTGGCCCCCTTCGCGGGGCTGCAGCCGGTGCTCGGCCACCGAGGGCCACACCGCCTGCACGTCCTCGGGCAGCACGTAATCGCGGTCGTGAATCAGCGCCCAGGCGCGGGCGGCGCGCAGCAGGCCGAGGCCGGCGCGCGGCGACAGGCCGGTGACCAGACGATCGTCGGCGCGGGTGGCTTCCAGCAGCCGCTGCACATAGTCGAGCAGATCGCGGGTGGCGCGCACCTTGCCCACATGGGCGATCAGCTTCACCAAGCCGCTGGGCTCGATGATGGGTTTCAATTCGCGCACCGCTTCGCGCAGGTCGCCGCCGGCCAGCAGGGACAGCTCCACGTCCGGGGACGGGTAGCCCAGGGAAATGCGCATCAGGAAACGGTCGAGCTGGGATTCCGGCAACACGAAGGTGCCGGCCTGGGTCACCGGGTTCTGGGTGGCGACCACGAAGAACGGCGACGGCAGCGGCCGGCTGACGCCGTCCAGGGTGACCTGCCGCTCTTCCATGGCTTCCAGCAGCGCGCCCTGGGTCTTGGGGGTGGCGCGGTTGATTTCGTCGGCGAGCAGAAGCTGGCTGAACACCGGCCCCTCGCGCAGGCTGAACTGCTGGCTTTCCGGATCGAACACCGAAACGCCGAGAATATCGGCGGGCAACATGTCGCTGGTGAACTGCACGCGCCGGTAATCGAGGCGGAACACCCGCGCCAGCGCATGGGCCAGGGTGGTCTTGCCCATGCCGGGCAGGTCCTCGATCAACAGATGGCCGCCGGCGAGCATGCAGGCCAGGGCCAGTTTCAGCTGTTCCGGTTTCCCCAGTAGCACGCTGCCCACCTGGGCCAGCGCTTTATCCAAAGCCTGCATAAAAACCCCAAAATCCGATACAAGATACAGGATGCAGGATACAGAGGTCGGGGCTCTTCCCTTTATCCTGCATCCTTCATCCTGTATCGGCGGCGCGAGCCGCCTTTATTCGAAGCCGAGCGCTTTGATGCCGAGCCCCAGGTCGTTCTTGAGATCGCCGACGTCTTCCAGCCCCACCGCGATGCGGATCAGATTTTCGCTGATGCCGGAACGTTGTTTTTCTTCCTCCGCCACGCGCCCGTGGGTGGTGGTGGCCGGATGGGTAACGGTGGACTTCACGTCGCCCAGGTTGGCGGTGATGGAGAGCAGCCGGGTGGCGTCGATAAAGCGCCAGGCGGCCTGGCGGTCGCGCCGGCCGTCGCTGTCTTCCACTTCAATGGCGATCACCGCGCCGAACGCTTTCTGCTGGCGCTCGGCCAGGGCTTTCTGCGGGTGGCTGTCGAGGCCGGCATAGTGCACCCGGGCGATGCCCGGCTGCTGCTCCAGCCACTGCGCCAGTTGCAGGGCGTTTTCCGAATGCGCCTTCATGCGCAGGCCCAGGGTTTCCAGACCCTTGAGAAACACCCAGGCGTTGAACGGGCTCATGCAGGGCCCGGCGGAGCGGACGAACCCGTGGATCTCCTTGAGGATCTCTTCGGGACCGACCACGGCGCCGCCCAGGCAACGGCCCTGCCCGTCCAGATATTTGGTGGCGCTGTGAATCACCAGGTCCGCACCCAGTTCCAACGGTTTCTGCAGCGCCGGGGTACAGAAGCAGTTATCAACGATCAGCAGCGCGCCGTTGTCGTGGGCCAGTTTGGCCAGCGCTTCGATATCGCCCACTTCCGAGAGCGGGTTGGACGGCGTTTCCAGATACAGCAGCTTGGTTTCCGGGCGAATCGCCGCGCGCCACTGATCCAGATCGTTCAGATCGACCAGGGTGGTGTCGATGTTGAACTTCTTCAGATAGCGGTCGTAGATCACATTGGTGGTGCCGAACACGCTGCGTGAACTGATCACGTGATCGCCGGGCGCCAGCAAGGTGAAGAAGGTGCTGCTGATCGCCGCCATGCCGGAGGCCAGCGCCACGCAGCTTTCGCCGCCTTCCATGGCCGCCAGGCGTTGCTCGAAGGAACGCACCGTGGGGTTGGTGAAACGCGAATAGACGTTACCCGGCTCCTCGCCGGAAAACCGGGCGGCGGCCTGGGCGGCGCTCTCGTAGACAAAGCTGGAAGTGAGGAAGATCGGATCCGAGTGCGACATTTCATCGGTGCGCAACTGCGCCCAGCGAATCGCCAGGGTGTCGGTATGCAGGTCGCGGGGATCCGGTGTGTCGCTCATCGTTACCTCGGTGCGGGGCGGCGTGCCGCCCCGGGTTCAGTTGGAGTTGTGCAGATCAATCACTTCGTTGTCCGCCAGGGCGCGGGTTTTTTCCCGGCTTTTCTTGGCGTCGTCGTTGCGGCGCGTTTCCAGATCGGACAGATACTGGCCGTCGATATTACCGGCCAGATAGTGGCCGTTAAACACCGAACAATCAAACTCCTCGATGTCCGCGTTGCCTTCCTGGCAGGCGCTGACCAGATCTTCCAGATCCTGGTAGATCAGCTTGTCCGCGCCGATCAGCTGACAGACTTCGTCGTCGCTGCGGTCGTGGGCGATCAGTTCGCCGGCGGACGGCATATCGATGCCGTACACATTGGGGTATTTCACCGCCGGCGCGGCGGAGGCGAAATACACCTTGCGGGCACCCGCTTCACGGGCCATCTGGATGATTTCGTGGCAGGTGGTGCCGCGCACGATGGAGTCGTCCACCAGCAGCACGTTCTTGCCGGAGAATTCCAGCTCGATGGCGTTGAGCTTCTGGCGCACCGATTTCCGCCGCTGCTGCTGGCCGGGCATGATGAAGGTGCGGCCGATGTAGCGGTTCTTGATGAAGCCTTCGCGGTATTTGACGTTAAGCCGGTTGGCCATCTGCAGCGCCGAGGTGCGGCTGGTGTCCGGAATCGGGATCACCACGTCGATGTCGTGGTCCGGCCACACGCGCTCCACTTTTTCCGCCAGCTTTTCGCCCATGCGCAGGCGCGCCTTGTAGACGGAAATATCGTCGATGATGGAATCCGGGCGGGCCAGATAGACCTGCTCGAAGATGCAGGGCGTGAGCTTGGGCTGATCGTGGCAGGAGCGGGTGTGCAGCTCCCCTTCCGAGGTGATGTAGATCGCCTCGCCGGGGGCCAGGTCACGCACCAATTGGAAGCCCAGCGACGACAACGCCACCGACTCCGACGCCACCATGTACTCCGGGCCGTGCTCGGTCTCTTTCTTGCCGAAACAGACCGGACGGATGCCGCGCGGGTCGCGGAACGCCAGGATGCCGTAGCCGGTGATCATCGCCACCACCGCGTAGGCGCCCTCGGCGCGCCGGTGCACGGCGGACACGGCGTCGAAGATGTCGTCCGGCTCCGGGCGCAGCTTGCCCTTGCCGCGCTCGTGCAGCTCGTGGGCGAACACGTTCAACAGCACTTCGGAATCCGAGGTGGTGTTGATATGGCGCAGATCGGAACGGTAGAGGTGCTCGGCGAGCGCCTCGGAATTGGTCAGGTTGCCGTTATGGGCCAGGGTCAGGCCGTAGGGCGAGTTGACGTAGAACGGCTGCGCCTCCGCGGAGCTGGAGCTGCCGGCGGTGGGGTAACGCACGTGACCGATGCCCATGTTGCCGACCAGGCGGCGCATGTGGCGGTTGCGGAATACGTCCCGGACCATGCCGTTGTCCTTGCGCAGGAACAGCCGGTCCCCATCGCAGGTGACGATGCCGGCGGCGTCCTGTCCCCGGTGCTGAAGAACCGTCAAAGCGTCATAAATCGCCTGGTTGACGTAGGAGTGGCCGACAATGCCAACAATGCCGCACATTTGCGTATCCTCGAGCTAGCTAAGCTTAGCTTCCGCTGACGTTCATAAGATAAGCGATCAGATCCCCGGCGAGACGGCGGGTCCAGTCCTCCAGCATGGCGAAATGCGGGACCAGAAGCGACTCGCGCCACCAGGCATCCTCGCTGAACAGATGGTGGCCCAGGGCCACCAATACAACCACCACCAGGGCGCCGCGCAAGGCGCCGAACACCATGCCCAGCAAACGGTCGGTGCCACTCAGGCCGGTCACGCGGATCAATTCACCGAGCAGGTGGTTGATCAACGCGCCCACTATCAGGGTGACAGTGAACAACAGACCGAAGGCGACGGCCAGGCGCAGGCTGGGCGTCTCGATGGAATCGGCCAGGAGAACCTCCAGGGCCGGGCTGAACAGACGGGCGACGATGAAGGCCGCCACCCAGGTGAGCAGGGAAAACGCTTCACGCGTGAAGCCACGACGCACACTGATCAGTGCCGAGGCGGCGATGATAAACAGAATGATGCCGTCTGCCAGATTCATGAACACGCGCGTGGTTAAAACAGGCCCGCGATTCTATCAGAGCGCCCGGGGCGGGCACAGGGCTTTATCGGCCCGGAATCGCTACGGCACAAAGGAGCGCACCAGCCCTTCCAGGGCGAAGGCCTTGTCGTCGGCCAGCCGCTGGCGCAGGGCTTCGGCCCGTTCACGCTTGATCTCCGGGCCCACGAACACCCGTTGCCAGGTGTTGCCATCCTGGCGCACTTCACGGTGATAGGCGCTGTAGCCGGCCTCGCGCAGGCGCGCCACCAGCGCCTGGGCGTTGGCCACGTCGCTGAAACTGGCCACCTGCACGGTGAAGCCGGGTTGCGGGGCGTCCTGGGCGGCGGGTTGCGGTGCTTCTGAAGGCTCTTCCTCAACCACCGGAGGGGCCACCCGCGGCTCCGGTTCGGCGGCGGCCACCTGTTGCTGCTCTTCGTCGATCTGACGGTCGGTGGCGGCCTGCTCTTCCTCGCTGACCACCGGGGCGATGTCCGGCTCGCTGATGCGCGGCGCTTCCGGGATCGACATATCCAGGGCCAGGCGTACCTGTTCCGGCGTGCGCAGTACCAGCGGCGCCAGAATCGCGGCCAGCAGCAGCAACAGCAGCAGGCCGATCACACGTTGGCGAGTTCGCAAATGCACCGCTAGTCTCCCTGATCCATGGCGTTCAACGCCTCGGCGACGGTAAAGAAAGAGCCCAGAACCAGCACCTGATCGCCGGCGCCGCTGTCCGCGACGGCCTGGTCCAGCGCCGCCGCCACGCTGTCNAAACGGTGCGCCACGGCGCCCTCGGGCAGCGCCCGGGCCAGCCGCCCGGTGTCCGCCGCGCGGCTCACCGCCGGGCGCGCCAGATACCACTCATCCACGTCGGCGGCGAACAGCGCCACCACCGCTTCCACCGGTTTGTCGGTCATCATGCCCAACACCAGGCGCCGGCGGCCGGCGTGGGCGGGCAGCCGCCCGCGCAGCCGGGTCAATGCTTCCAGATTATGCCCCACGTCGAGCACGCACTGCACGCCACGGTAACGGCGCACCTGGCAGCGGCCGACGAGACCGGTATCCGCCACCTGGTGGGGGGCGTCGTCCGCCGGTGGGAAACCGGCGGCCACCAGCGCCTGGCAGGCGGTGGCCAGGTTGTCCGCGCCCAGGCGCGGGGGCAGCGGCAATGGATAATGGCGTTGCCGTTGGCCGTCGCGGATCGACAAGCGGGCGGCCTCCACCTGGAACTCGCGGCCGGCGCGCAGCGGCACCGCCTTGAGGCGATCCAGTTCGGCGTCCAGGTTGGCGGGGGCGTTTTCCTCCCCGTACACCAGGGGCCGCCCTGCCCGGCCGATGCCGAGTTTCTCCACCGCCACTTTTTCGCGGGTGTCACCCAGCCAGTCGGTGTGGTCCAGGCCCACGGAGGTGACCACCGCCACGTCCGCGTCGACCAGATTGACCGCGTCCAGGCGGCCGCCCAGCCCCACTTCCAGAATCGCCAGGTCGGCGCCGCTGTGGCGGAACAGCCACAGCGCCGCCAGGGTGGTGAATTCGAAATAGGTCAGCGCGGTGTCGCCGCGGGCGGCGTCCACCTGCTCGAAGGCGGCGCACAGGGCGTCGTCGTCCACCGGGCCGTCGGGCAGCGTGATGCGTTCGTTGAAGCGTTGCAGATGGGGGGAGGTATAGACGCACACGCGGCGGCCGGCGGCGGCCGCCAGGGCGCGGGTGAGCGCCACCACCGAGCCCTTGCCGTTGGTGCCGGCGACGGTGATCACCGGCATCGACAGGCTGGCCGCGCCGAGCGCCTCGGCCACCCGGCGCACCCGCTCCAGGCCCAGCTCGATCTCACTGGGGTGGAGTTTTTCAATGCGCGCCAGCCAGGCGTCCAGGCCGACGCTCATAGTTCGGCGGGTTCGGCCAGCGGCGCCCCGGTCAGATTGGCGAGAATGCGGTGCAGGGTGTCACGCATGTGCTGACGCTCGACGATCATGTCGATGGCGCCGTGCTCGAGCAGGAATTCACTGCGCTGGAAGCCTTCCGGCAGTTTCTGCCGCACGGTCTGCTCGATCACCCGCGGGCCGGCGAAGCCGATCAGCGCGTTGGGCTCGGCCACATTGACGTCGCCGAGCATGGCCAGCGACGCGGACACGCCGCCGTAGACCGGATCGGTGAGCACGGAGATAAACGGCAGAGCCGCTTCGCGCAGACGTTCCAGCGCGGCGGAGGTCTTGGCCATCTGCATCAGGGAGAACAGCGCTTCCTGCATGCGCGCCCCGCCGCTGGCGGCGAAACAGATCAGCGGCGTTTTGTGTTCCAGGCAACTTTCCACCGCGCGCACGAAACGCTCGCCGACCACCGAGCCCATGGAGCCGCCCATGAAGCGGAATTCGAACGCCACCGCCACCACCGGCAAATCGTGGAGCTTGCCTTTCATGGCGATCAGCGCGTCCCGTTCCTGGGTCTCCTTCTGGGCCGCCACCAGGCGGTCCTTGTACTTCTTGGAGTCCTTGAACTTGAGCCGGTCCACCGGCGCCAGATCGGCGCCGATTTCGCTCATCGGGCCGTCGTCCAGGAACATCTTCAGCCGCTTGCGGGCACCGACGCGCAGGTGGTGCTCGCATTTCGGGCACACTTCCAGATTGCGTTCCAGCTCCGGACGGTAGAGCACACTGTCGCAGCGCGGACACTTGCGCCACAGACCCTCGGGAATGGTGCTGCGCCGGGTTTCCTGCGGGCGACGCACCGCGGGGAGGATCTTTTCCAGCCAGTTATTGCTCATCAGTCGGACCTCGTACGCTCAGCGCTCAGCGTTTACTGTTTATCCATGGCGGCACGCATGTCGGCGAGAATCGCCGCCACCGCGGGGGCGATGCGATCCGGGGTATCCACGTTTTCGGCGGACTGGTTGACCAGCGCACTGCCGACCACCACGCCGTCGGATACCTGGCTCACCGCCCGTGCCGATTGCGCGTCTTTGATACCAAAGCCCACGCCAATGGGCAATTGGGCAAGGTTGCGAATTGTTTCAACCCGGCGCGCCACTTCCTCCACGTTGAGGCTGGCGGAGCCGGTCACGCCTTTCAGCGACACGTAATACAGGTAGCCGCTGGCGGCGCCGGCGATGCGGCTGATCCGCGCGTCGGTGGTGGTCGGCGCGATCAGGAAGATCAGATCGACGCCGCGCGTCTTGAACAGCGGCGCCACCTCGTCGCACTCCTCCGGCGGCAGATCCACCAGCAGCACGCCGTCGACCCCGGCGTCCACGCAGGCGTCGGCGAAGCGCTCGTAACCCATGATCTCCACCGGGTTCAGGTAGCCCATCAGCACCACCGGCGTGGTGTCGTTGTCGCGGCGGAACTCGGTGACCATGGCCAGCACGTCACGCAGGCCGGTGCCGGCGGCCAGGGCCCGTTCACAGGCCTTCTGGATTACCGGGCCGTCGGCCATCGGGTCGGAGAACGGCACGCCCAGTTCGATCACGTCGGCGCCCGCCTCCACCATGGCGTGCATCACCGGCACGGTGACCGCCTTGGTCGGGTCGCCGGCGGTAATGTAAGGAATCAGGGCCTTACGCTGCTGCTCCTTGAGAGTGGCGAAGCAGGCTTCAATACGACTCATATCCTTCCCCGATCTTAAAAATGAATACCGTCGATTTCCGCCACGGTGAGGATGTCTTTATCCCCGCGGCCCGACAGGTTGATGACGATGTCCTGGTCGGCGTCCATTTGCGGCGCCAGCTTACGGGCATAGGCGAGCGCATGGGCGGATTCCAGCGCCGGCATGATGCCCTCGATGCGGGTCAGCTCGCGGAACGCGGCCAGGGCCTCGTTGTCGTCGGCGGACACGTAATGAACCCGGCCGATGTCCTTGAGCCAGGAGTGCTCGGGGCCCACCCCGGGGTAGTCGAGGCCGGCGGACACGGAATGGGTCTCGATGATCTGACCGTTGTCGTCTTCCATCAGGTAGGTGCGGTTGCCGTGCAGCACACCGGGACGGCCGGCGCTCAGCGGCGCCGCATGGCGGCCGGTGTCGATGCCGTCACCGCCGGCTTCCACGCCGTACATGGCCACGTCCCGGTCGTCCAGGAACGGGTGGAACAGGCCGATGGCATTGGAGCCGCCGCCCACGCAGGCGACCAGCGCGTCCGGCAATTTACCGGCCTGCTTGAGGCTCTGCGCGCGGGCCTCGCGGCCGATCACCGACTGGAAGTCGCGCACCAGCATCGGGTACGGGTGCGGCCCGGCCACGGTGCCGATGATGTAGAAGGTGTCGTCCACGTTGGTGACCCAGTCGCGCATCGCCTCGTTCATGGCGTCCTTGAGGGTGCGCGAACCGGAGGTCACCGGCACCACGTTGGCGCCCAGCAGCTTCATGCGATAGACGTTGAGGCGCTGGCGGCGAATGTCTTCCTCGCCCATGAACACGTGGCACTCCAGGCCCAGGCGCGCGGCCACGGTGGCCGAAGCCACGCCGTGCTGGCCGGCGCCGGTTTCCGCGATCACCCGCTTCTTGCCCATGTGCTTGGCGAGCAGCGCCTGGCCGATGGTGTTGTTCACCTTGTGGGCGCCGGTGTGGTTGAGATCCTCGCGCTTGAGCCAGATGCGGGCGCCGCCCAGCTGTTTGGTCCAGCGCTCGGCCAGATACAGCGGCGAGGGCCGGCCCACGTAATGGGCCAGGTCGTAGTCGAAATCCGCCTGGAACTGGGGATCGTCCTTGAGGCGCCGGTACATGACATCCAGCTCGTCGAGGGCGGCCATCAGGGTTTCGGAGACGAAGCGTCCGCCGAAGCGTCCGAAATGACCGTTCTGATCGGGAAATGCCTTGTAATCGGGCCCACTGCTTTCAGAAGACTGTGTCACCGAATGCTCCTCGTCATGGTGCCTGCCAGTTTGAATAAAGGGGTCAGCCGCGCGCCGCGCGTATGAACGCGCTCACCGCGCCGGGGTCCTTGATGCCGCCCTGCCGGCGGCCGTCGACGCCGAGAACCTCCACGCCGCCGCTCACGTCCACGGCCCAGGGCCGTACCCGCCGTACCGCCTCGGCCACGTTGGCCGGGTCCAGGCCGCCGGCGAGCACCAGCGGCAGGGAGGGATCGGCGGGC
>JGI24655J20075_1000764_pt1 | contig 10157 bp, 10 predicted proteins | sample MalvirmetaMSP112_FD_20075 | JGI IMG/M metagenome (IMG submission 20075) | reverse complement strand
AACCTTCGTCGGCGACGGCAACCGGGTCGGCGGCGGCACCGTGGAGGGGGCCTACCGGGTGATCGTGGATTTCGCCGGCGGGCCGCTGAAGGATCTGTCCGCCGACGCGCCGGTGACCAGCGCCGTGACCGCCGGCGGCGACGCCGAAGTGATCGAGCATTTCGTTGAATTCCTCAGCCCGGTGAACCGCTGGCGGCTGTCGATCCTGGCGAAGCCGGCGGAGGGCCAGCCGCTGGCGTTGCGTGCCTTCCTCAAGAACGAGGAGGAGGCGGTTTCCGAAACCTGGTCCTATGACATCCCCGCCGACAACGACATTCTGGGCGAGGCCCGCTGATGCCGTATCACGAGGTGGAAGAGACACTGGCGCGGGCGCTCACCTATCTGCGCCTGTCCGGAATCAGGGTGACGCCGGAGGTGGCGCGGCGCGCGCTGCGGCTGGTGGACAGCGCCCTGGAAGAGGGGGAGCAGCGGCTGCTGGCCCGGGTGATGGAGCGGCTGCCGGACACCTTTCCCTTGCCGGAAGAGGCGCTGCCCCCGCAAACACCACCGCTGCACCACGCCAGCGTTCATTACGCGGATTCGCTATGAGCGGGGCCGGCGAGGCGGAATCGGTGCCCGACCTCACCGGCCGCTGGAAGGCGGTGGCGGTGATGCGCCGCACGGTGCTTACCCTGCTGGTGGTCGGCCAGACCCTGGCCGGTGTTTACGGCATGCTGTCGGTGCTGCCTTACCACGGCGGCGATCTGCTGGAACAAAGTATTCTGCTGTTGTTCGCGCTGCTGTTCGCCTGGATCTCGGTGGGCTTCTGGACCGCCATGCTGGGCTTCTACATGCGCCGCCGGGGCGGTGATCCGCAATCGCTGGCGCGCCGGCATGATGCCGCCACCCTGGCGGCCACACCCCTGGCCCGCACCGCGCTGGTGCTGCCGATCTACAACGAGCCGGTGGACCGCACCCTGGCCGGCCTGCGCGCCACGGTGGAATCCCTGCGTGCCAGCGGTCAGCTGGACCATTTCGATTTTTATATTCTTTCCGACAGCCGTGACGCGGACGTGTGGCTGGCGGAACGGGCCGGCTGGTACGCGCTGTGCCGGGAGCTGGGCCTGGAAGGCCGTCTGTTCTACCGGCACCGGCCGGTCAACCTGAACTTCAAAAGCGGCAACGTGGCCGATTTTCTGCGCCGCTGGGGCGCCGACTACCGCTACATGGTGGTGCTGGACGCGGACAGCGTGATGGGGGGCGACACCCTGGTGCGCATGGTGCGGCACATGGAGCTGGCGCCGCGCATCGGCATTCTGCAAAGCAGCCCCTCATTGATCAACGCCCGGTCCGCGTTCGCCCGTTTTCAGCAGTTCGCCAACCGCATCTACGGGCCCCTGTTCAGCACCGGCCTGGCCGCGCTGCAACTGGGTGAAGCGGCCTACTGGGGCCATAACGCCATTATCCGCACCGAGCCGTTCATGGCGCACTGCGGCCTGCGCCGCTTGTCCGGGTTCGGCCTGTTCAAAGGCTCGATCATGAGCCATGACTTCGTCGAGGCCGCCTATATGGGCCGCGCCGGCTACCAGGTGTGGATGGAGCCGGAGTTGCACGAGAGCTACGAAGAGTCGCCACCCACCCTGGTGGACGAGCTCACCCGTGACCGGCGCTGGACCAAAGGCAATATGCAGCACATCTGGCTGTTGTTCTTCGGCCGCCGCATCCGCTTCGCCCACCGCATGGCGTTTATCAACGGTATCCTTTCCTACCTGGCGTCGCCGGTGTGGTTCGTGTTTCTGGTGCTCACCAGCATCGAAGCCACGCGGTTGACGCTGTGGCCGATCGATTACTTCCCGGATCCGCAGAACAGCATGTTCCCGGTGTGGCCGGAATGGCATCCGCACTGGGCGGTGGCGATGATCCTGAGTACCTTTTTCCTGCTGTTTTTTCCGAAATTCCTGGCGGTGGCGGATGTGCTGCTCAGCGGTGGCCGGCGTCAGTTCGGCGGCTTCTGGAAGCTGCTGCTGTCGGTGTTTCTGGAGCTGTTCGTGTCCATGCTGCTGGCGCCGATCCGCATGTTGGCGCACAGCCGCTATGTGCTGGAGGCGCTGTTCAACGTGTCGTTGCACTGGGGCGGCCAGAACCGCACCGATGAAACCGGCTGGCTCCAGGCGCTGATCAGCCAGGCGCCGGGCACGCTGCTGGCCGTGGGCTGGGCGGCGCTGGCCCTGTGGCTGGATCCGATGTTCTTTTACTGGTCGCTGCCGGTGGCCTTGCCGCTGATCCTGGCGGCGCCCACTTCGGTCCTGCTGAGCCGGGTGGCGATCGGCCGGTGGCTGCGCGAGCGCGGTCTGCTGCTGACGCCGGAAGAGCAGCGCCTGATCCCGCTGGTGAGCACGGTGGCCGAGCCGGCGCCGCTCAACCCCACGCCATTAAGCGCCTTCGAGGTGGCGGTGATCGATCCGCGCCTCAACCGTCTGCACCGGGCCCAGGCGCGCCACCGCCGGACCGTGGAGCCGGATACCCTGCGCCAGTGGGCGCAACGCTGCCTGGAGCAGGGGCCGGCCACGCTTAACCGCTTCCAGCTCAACGCGCTGGCCCGCGACGCGGACAGCCTCGCCTGGCTGCACCGCCAGGCCTGGCGGGCCACGCCGGACGGCTATTGGGGGCGCCGCATCGGCCAACTCGGGGTGGCCGTGCGCGGGGCCTGACGGTAGGCTTTATTGAAACGCTTCCAGGGAACGAAGCCATGTTGAATACATTACAGGTAAGGGATTACATGATCCGCGACCCTTTCTTGCTCTCTCCCTCCATGTCGGTCACCGACGCCATTGCCGTGTTGCTGGCCCAGGGTCTGGCCGGCGCGCCGGTGGTGGAACAGGGCCGGCTGGTGGGCATGTTCTCCGAATCCGACGGGTTGAAGGGCGCTCTGGACGCGGGCTATCACCAGACCGGCATCGGTCTGGTGGCCGACTATATGAGCCGTGAAGTGAACCGCCTCGACTGTCACGCCACGGTTCAGGAAGCGGCGGAGATGTTTCTTCGTAACCACCGCCGTTGCCTGCCGGTGGTGGACGGCCAGCGGCTGGTGGGGCAGCTGAGCCGCTGCGACATTCTGCGCGCCGTCTCCGCCCGGGCGGAGAGCGCGCCGCTGGAACACACAAGCAACTAAAACCAGGGGGGAACACCATGAACCAGCCTTATGCCGCGCCGGGGTCGGATCTGGAGACCGGATCAGAACGCCGTTATCAGCCTCGCTTATTCCAGGTAAAGGGCCGTCTCGGCAGAGTGCGCTACTTCGTCTATGCCCTCACCATTACCCTGATCGTTTACCTGGTATTCGCCGCCGTGGCGGCGGTCGCCGCGATCGCCGGGCCGCCCGCTTCGGAGCCCGGCGGCGTGATGTTCTCGGTGATGATGCTGGTGCTCGCGGTGGGTGGTGTGTTCGCGGCCGTGATGAGCATTATTTACGGCGTGCGCCGGCTGAATGATATGAACGTGAGCGGCTGGCTGATCCTGCTGATGTTCGTACCGCTGGCCAACGTCGTCATGGCACTGGCGATGCTGTTCGTTCCCGGCAGCGACGGCGATAACCGGTACGGCCCCGCGCCGACCCCCAACGGCGGTGGTTTGATCGCCGCTCTGGTGATCATGCTGCTGGTGATGGTGGGGTGGATCGGCATGATCAGCGCCGTGGCGCTGCCCGCGTATCAGGATTACGTGGAGCGCGCGCAAATGCACCAGATGCAGCGCTAAAAAAAGGGCCTCCGAATGGAGGCCCTTTTTTTGATCGACGGTTTCGTCAGGAAACCGGGATCACTTACGGCAGCAGATGCTTCACCGCGTCGCGCTCTTCGGCCAGCTCGGTTTCGGTGGCGGTCATGCGCTCGCGGGAGAAGTCATTCACTTCCAGGCCCTGAACGATTTCCCAGTCGCCGTTTTTGCAAACGCACGGGTAGGAATAGATCAGACCTTCCTGGATGCCGTAGGAGCCGTCGCTGTAGATGCCCATGGACACCCAGTCGCCGTCGTCACTGCCCAGCGCCCAGCTGCGCATGTGGTCGACCGCGGCGTTGGCGGCGGACGCGGCGGAGGACGCGCCCCGTGCCTTGATGATGGCGGCGCCGCGCTGCTGCACGGTGGGGATGTAGTCGTTCTCGTACCAGTCCTGCTCGACCTGATCGATGGCGGGTTTGCCGTCCACTTCGCAGTGGTGCAGATCCGGGTACTGGGTGGAGGAGTGGTTGCCCCAGATGGTCATCTTCTTAACGTCGTTGATGCTCTTGCCCAGCTTGTTGCCCAGCTGCGCCATGGCGCGGTTGTGGTCCAGGCGGGTCATGGCGGTGAACTGACGCGGGTCGATGTCCGGCGCGTTGCGCTGGGCGATCAGGGCGTTGGTGTTGGCCGGGTTGCCGACCACCAGCACCTTGATGTCGCGGCTGGCGACTTCGTTGATGGCCTGGCCCTGGGCGGAGAAGATCGCCGCGTTGGCTTCCAGCAGGTCCTTGCGCTCCATACCCGGACCGCGCGGACGGGCACCGACCAGCAGGGCGTAATCGGCGTCCTTGAACGCCACCTTGGCGTCGTCGGTCTGCACGATGCCGTCAACCAGCGGGAAGGCACAGTCTTCCAGCTCCATGGCCACGCCTTTCAGCGCTTCCAGGGCGGGGGTGATTTCGAGAAGCTGGAGGATGACCGGCTGATCTTTGCCGAGCATGTCGCCGGAGGCGATGCGGAACAGCAGGGAATAGCTGATCTGGCCAGCGGCGCCGGTGACAGCTACGCGTACGGGTGCTTTCATTAAAAATCTCCTTGGAATCGTCGGGAGAACTGAGGAGCCTCTGAATACGACCTTGGCTAGGAAGTGCGCATTCGGAGGTTCCCCGGGCCGCGCGCATTATAGAGTAGCTGATGGGCGAGCGCACGGATCGGTGCGGATCGGCGCCAAACCGGCGTCTCAGTGGCCGCCGCTGTCCCGGTAGCTCACCGGGGTGACGCCGAACCAGCGCTTGAAGGCGCGGTTGAAGGCGCTCTGCTCGGAATAGCCCAGATCCAGGGCGATCTGGTTCACCGAGCGGTTGCTGTGCAGCAGCCAGTCGCAGGCCAGCCGGCGCCGCTCTTCTTCCAGCAGGGTGGAAAAGTCCGCCTGTTCCGCGCGCAGCCGGCGGCGCAGGGTCCAGGGTTTGACGCCCAGGCGCTCGGCGATCGGTTCCAGCTGCGGCACGCCGTCCACCAGCCGCTGCTGGATTTCCAGGCGCACCTGCTCGAGCAGGTTGTCGCGGGCCCGGTACTGGGTCACCGCCCGCTGCATCCGCGAACGGGCGATGCGGTTCACCTCCGGATCGGCGTCACGCAGCGGCAGATCCAGCAGGGCTTCGTCGATGACCAGCGCGTTGCAGGGCTGGGAGAACGACACCGGGCAGCCGAACAGGCGCTGGTATTCGCCGCTGTCGCCGTGGGGCGGGTGCCGGAAGTGCACCGCCATGGGGTTTAGCTCGGCGCCCAGAATCCAGCGGCCGAACACCACCGCGCCGGCGTAGAAGGCGTCCACCCGGTGCGGCGAGGTGGGCAGGTCCTCGAAGGGGGTATCGAGGATCAGCCAGAGTTCATTATCGTGCCACTCGAAGCGCAGGTCGGCGAATTCGGTGGTCACCCGCGCGAACGGGATCATCAGTTCGATGGCGTCGCGCAGGGTGGCGCTGGACATGCTGGCGTAGCCCAGCTCGCCCATGAAGCGTGGCCGGATGCATTCGCCCATGTGCAGCCCGAACAAGGGGTCGCCGCTGCCTTCCAGGGCCAGTTCGAACAGTCGGTTTTCGACCTTCAACGGCACCCGGGCCCGGGGCGATTCCAGCTCCGCCTCGCTCACCCCCAGACGCACCAGGGCATCGCTGAGGTCCACGCCCGAGTGCAACGCGGCGTCGAGCAGGTACTCGATCCAGAACGAGGCCACGGTCAGTGAATGCAGGGAAGGCGGATGGGAATCAGACATAGCGGAAGTCAACGTGATTGACGCCGGCCAGTCAATGACGGGAAAGCGACCGGGCCGGCACGGCCCGGTCAGGCAGGATCATTTCGCTTTTTGTTCGCGGGCCAGTTTATTGACCTTGCGGTTGATGCGGTCGAGTTTTTTGTTGAGGGCGTCCATTTCGTCCCGGGTGGGCAGGCCGAGGGTGTGGGCCAGGCGCGCGCGCCATTGTTCCGCGTCGCCGCTCTTGCCGGTTTTGGCCCGCAGGGATTCGCCGCTTTTGATCAGCTCCTGAAAGAATTCGTTACCGGATTCGCTGAGCCGGGTCACCGCGCCCTGGGCCGCTTTGCTAAGCTTGTCCGCCGTGGCGCTGATTTCCGTGCTTAAATCGGACAGCTTCGCGTTCAGGGTGGTGGCCGGGGATTCGGTGTTTGCTTGTGCGTCGCTCATGAGTAAGGGTCTCCTTATCCAACATCAGTGGCGCCGATGGTAAGCAACCCGGCGTTTTGGGTATCTTTTGTTGTCTGACAATTAAACAAGGTGTTCCGCCGAGACGGGACACATCGGGAGAGAGTGCATGAAGGTAGAGCTTCCCCAGGGTGGGTATCAGGGCCTCGCCGGCGACGGCGTGGTGGAATTCCGAGGCGTGCCGTTCGCGCTGCCGCCGGTGGGCGAGTTGCGGTTCAAGGCGCCCCGGCCGTTGCCGGACAGCGACCGGAGCGTTAACGCGGACCGCTATCCGTTGCCGTCGCTGCAGGTCAAGAACCCGCTGATGGGCGTGGAGGACTCCGGGGAAGACTGCCTGTACCTGAATATCTGGGTGCCGGAGGGGGAGGGGCCCTTCCCGGTGATGCTCTGGTACCACGGTGGCGGCTATATCGCCGGCTCGGTGTCCCAGCCGCTGTATAACGGCGCCGCCCTGGCGGCCAGCCAGAAGGTGGTGGTGGTGCACGCCGCCTACCGGTTGGGCGCCCACGGGTTCGCCGACTTCGCCGCCATCGCCCCGGAGCTGGAGGCGGACAGCAACCTGGGCCTGCGCGACCAGGTGGCGGCGCTGGAATGGGTCAACCGGCACATCGAAGCGTTCGGCGGCCGGCCCGACCGGGTCACCCTGTTCGGCGAATCCGCCGGCGGCTTCAGTGTCGCCACCCTGATGGCCACGCCCCGCGCCCGGCCCCTGTTCCAGGGCGCCATCGTGCAATCCGGCGCCGGCGACTTCGCGCTCGCCCCGGAAGAGGTGGCCAAGGTCACAAGCGCCTTCGTGGAGGCGTTGCCGGGTGACGGCAGCGCCGCCGACAAGCTCCGCCAGGCCGACCCGAAAGCCTGGATCGCCGCCCAGAATCAGGCCCTGCGCACCCTGGTGAAACGTGGCCTGCGCGACACCACGCCGCAGTTCGCGATGAATTTCCAGCCGATGGTGGACGGCGACCTGCTGCCGCGCCTGCCGGTGGACGCCATTGCCGACGGCGAGGCCCGCGATATCGCCCTGATGGCCAGCGTCTGCCGGGACGAATATCACTTCTTCCAGTACGCCGGGCCGATGGCGGGCTTCCCCTCGGTGGAGGAATTGCGCCGCTTTGACGAGGCGGAAATCCTGCGCCGCTTCCAGCGCGCGCTGCCGCAGCACGGCCAGCAGGCGCTCAGCTACTACCAGCGCACCGTCACGCCGGACCCGCAGCGCAGCAACATGGACTGGTTCTCGGCCATGGAGACCGACCGGCTGTTCCGCGTGCCCACCCTGCGGCTGCTGGACGCCCAGGCCGCCCACCGGGACGACACCCGGGGCTTCCAGTTCACCTGGACCAGCCAGCAGTTCGGCGTGCCCATGGGCGCCTGCCACGTGATCGACGTGCCGTTCGTGTTCGGCGTCACCGACACCCCGGCGGGCATGTTCTTCACCGGCGGCGGCGAGCCGGCCCGCGCTCTGGCGGCCGAGGTGCAGAAAGTCTGGGGGGATTTCGCCCACGGTCAGGCGGTGCAGGGCCCGGCCTGGAAGGACACCCGTCGGGTGCGCCAGTTCGGTCCCGGCGACGCGGAAGCCGCCTTGCTGGACGCGGACGGCGAAGCCCTGTGGGCCGACATCATTCCCGTGCCGGGGACTGCAAAACCGGGCCAGGGCGCGTAAAATAGCGGCCCTGTCCCCCCTCAGGAGTACCCCGATGTCCGTGGCCGAGGCCATTGAAAGCAAAGTGCGCGACGCCCTGCCGGTCGCGCACCTGGAACTGGAAAACGAAAGCCACCGGCACAATGTGCCGGCCAACTCGGAAACCCACTTCAAACTGGTGCTGGTGTCCGACGCCTTCCAGGGCCAGATGCCGGTGCGGCGCCACCAGGCCGTCTACCAGGCGCTGGCCGAGGAGATGAAAGGGCCGGTGCACGCGCTCGCCCTGCATCTTTTCACGCCGGAGGAATGGCGTGCCCAGGGCGGTGACGTGGCTGACTCCCCGGACTGCCGGGGCGGCGACGGCCAGGCCAAGGAGAAGGCGCGATGAGTCCGGCCCCGCACCATGGCGAGGGGCCCATTGTGGTGGCGGCCTTGTACCGCTTTACCCGCCTCGACGACTACCAGAGCCTGCGTGAGCCGCTGCTGGCGGCGATGCTTGAGCGTGACGTGCGCGGCACCCTGTTGCTGGCCCACGAAGGCATCAACGGCACCATCTCCGGCGCCCGCGACGATGTCGATGCGATCGTCGGCTGGCTGCGCGCGGACCCCCGTTTCCAGGACATGGAATACAAGGAGTCCTTCGCCGCCGAGCACCCCTTCCTGCGCACCAAGGTGAAACTCAAGAAAGAGATCGTCACCATGGGCGTGGAGGACCTCGACCCCAACGCCAACCGCGGCACCTACCTGGAAGCCGAGGAGTGGAACCGGGTGATCGCCGACCCGGAAACCCTGGTGATCGATACCCGCAACGACTACGAGTACGAAGTGGGCACCTTCCAGGGCGCGGTCAATCCCAATACCAAGGCGTTCCGCGAATTCCCGGAGTACGTGAAGCAGCACCTGGACCCCGCCAAGCACAAGAAAGTGGCGATGTTCTGCACCGGCGGCATTCGCTGCGAGAAGTCCACCGCCTACCTGCGCGAGCAGGGCTTCGAGGAGGTCTACCACCTCAAGGGCGGCATTCTGAAGTACCTGGAGGAGACGCCGCCGGAGGCGTCGCTGTGGCAGGGCGAGTGCTTTGTGTTCGACGAGCGCGTCACCGTGGACCAGGCACTGCGGCCGGGCGGCTATGATCAGTGTCACGCCTGCCGGCGGCCGATCAGCGAGGACGACAAGGCCTCGCCGCTGTACCGGAAGGGGGTGTCCTGCCCGCGTTGTTACCACGAATCGTCGGCGGAGCAGAAGGCGCGCTTCGCCGAGCGCCAGAAGCAGATCGAGCTGGCCCGCCAGCGGGGCACCCGGCATCTGGGTGTCGATCAGCACGCTGATAGCGATCCTTCCCCGGACTGAGTCGCCCTGCTGTCTTGGCGGCTCCGTAGCCCGGTTCGGTCTCGGTGCTTGGGTCCAGGACCCGCCGTGAATCCATCCCTGGAGGCTTGCCGCAGCGGCGGACCGGATCGGCTCCCTGCCTCACACAGTCCTGGACCCAAGCACCGAGACCGAACCTCCTGAATGGCGCCAGCCGCCACGGCCGCTACGAAGCAAGGTTTGTGGGAGCGGGCTTGCCCGCGAAAGGGAGCGAAGCTCCCGGCAGGATCCCAGAGAGACCTCTAACGGCAGCACAAACAAGGTCTCTGGAATCCCGCCGGGTGGCTGGCGCCACCCTTTCGCGGGCTGGGCCCGCTCCCACAGGTCCGTTCCTACACGCTCGATTCGGTGGCGGGGGCGGGGTCTTTGGTGGGTTCGGGGTGGCAGCCGGCCTGGCCGCGCCAGTCGGGGGCCAGGCCGAAGCGCAGTTCGCCGGTGGTGATGGTGCTGGTGCCGGAGAAGAAGAACATGCCCAGGGTGATCAGCTGCAGGCTGAGGATCACGCCCGGGCGCCACAGCGCTTCCAGGCCGGCGCCGAGGGAGGGCGCGGCCGCCGTGGTGGCCGGCAGCAGAAGGCTGATCAATACGCCGTAGCCGGCGGCCAGCAGCGCCATGCTCTGGTAGGCGGAGAAGCGGCGGCTGCCGCCGCGGTAGTCGGCGCGCAGGAATTCCGAGTAGACCCGCCACAGCTGGCTGCCCACCAGGGCCAGGGCGAACGCCGCCGCGTACAGGCCGTGG
>JGI24655J20075_1000759_pt1 | contig 10204 bp, 8 predicted proteins | sample MalvirmetaMSP112_FD_20075 | JGI IMG/M metagenome (IMG submission 20075) | reverse complement strand
CGATGACGCGAACCGGGAAGCGGTCCCCGATGCGGTGCAGAATATCCCGGATGACTGCGCCGGTCGGGCTGGTGACCACGCCGATTGTGCGAGGCAGGTAGGGCAAAGGCTTCTTGTGTTCCGGGGCAAACAGGCCTTCGGCAGCGAATTTCTTCTTCCGCTCCTCCAGCAGCGCCATGAGCGCCCCCGCGCCAGCCGGGCGCATGGAGGCGGCGATCATCTGGTAATTTGAGCGCCCCTCATAAATGGAGAGTCGGCCAGTAGCGATGACTTCAAGTCCTTCTTCGGGCTTGAAGGGCAGGCGGCTCACTTGGCCTTTCCACATTACAGTGTTCAGGACTGCCCGTTCATCCTTCAGGTCACAATACATGTGGCCGGAACGCGCAATTGTGACCCGGCCGAGCTCACCGCGCACGACGACATGATCGTAATTGGTCTCCACCGTCCGTTTCAGGCTTGCGGCGAGATCAGATACGGACAGGGCGACATCATTGGAGGGGGGCGATTCAGAAGGCATTCCGACAGTCATAAACCTCGCAGCGGCAAGGGCAAGTGCGCTGACATTGGCCCTATTTGGTCATTCAAGGTTAACGGAAGTGCGCGAGGGTGCAGACCTTCTACGCAGTCCAGTGAGGATGTCATGGATCAGGATTCCCAGACGCAGGAAATCACCGGAGATTTGAGTTTCCGTGAGGTCGCTGACAGGTGGACGGTTCCGTTGATGGTGCTCGATCGGGACCTGTGCTTTGTGTATGCGAACAAGGCATATTTGACTGCGACCAATACGGAATGGGCAAGTATTCGGCAGAAATACATCTTTGAGATTTTCCCGGATGTCGAAGAACGTCAAGATCCCGTAGAGGCGAAGTTTCGTCGGGTGTTTGAGGGCGTGCAGACCCGTTTGGAAGCACAGCCCTACGACTTGAAACAGCCGGATGGCACGGTTCAAACCAGAATGTGGCAGGCCGTTCAGGACCCCTACCGGAATGATGATGGTGTCGTGACCCACATGATCCAGCGGGCCGAGGACATTACCGCCCAAATGGAGTTGCAGCGCCAGAATGACTTCATGCAAAATGAACTGGCTCATCGGATCCGGAACATGTTTTCGGTCATCATGGCGACCTCCCGTATTTCAGGAGAGAGTGCTGAAAGCGTCGACACATTTGTCGATGACTTCAATGAGCGGCTTGTCTCCATGAGCCGGGTCTATTCCAACCTCACCCGAAATGACTGGACGGGTCTCAGCCTGCGCAAGATCATGATCGAGGAACTCGACGGGATGCTGGGCCGGGGCAGCGAGCGCTACACGCTGAAAGGCAACGATACGATCCTGTCGGTGAAAGGCAGCAAGGACGCGGCACTGATCGTGCACGAACTGGCGGCGAATGCGCGAAAGTTCGGTTGCTTCAGCACGCCGACCGGGCATCTGACCGTAGAGTGGACCCTGAAGGGCGATACGTTGTATGTTACGTGGACCGAAACCGGCGTCCCCGGCATTCAGCCCCCGAAACGGGTGGGCTTCGGAACGCGGTTGTTCGATATGTTTCCAAAATTGGTTTCAACTCGCACGATCACGGAGGATGGCCTTCAGATAACCGTTGAAGCGCCTCTGCTGAAAACGGAATTTGATTCTTTCGTGGTGTGATTTTTCTTAACTGACCACGTGGTCAGGCTCGCGCAGGATTGTCGACAGTTTCGACAACAGCTTGCTCGTCACAATTGGTTTTGACAGGAAAGGTGACTGACTGAATTCTTCAGTTATCGATTCTTGTGTGTTGCCAGACACGGTCACAAAAGGAATTTCGCTTGTGAGCAGGCGACTTGCCAGGGGCGCTGAGGTTTCGCCTGCAAGGTTGATGTCCAGAACGGCGCAATCGCACACTTGCTCGTCCAGGAGTTTCATCGCCTCGTAAACAGATCCCACCGGACCGACCACGCAGAAACCGGCATCTTCCAGGGCGGCTGCCATGTCGATGGCGATGATTGCTTCATCTTCGACGACGAGTACGCGTCGTCCGGCAGTGGATGATTGAGCCATCGCAGGCGAACGGGGAGAACGGGACAGGTCTACAGACGAGTCTTTCACTTCTGCCACGAAGTCGGCTTCGAAAACTCGGTCATCAACGCTGATGAGGTGCCAGTGCAAGCCTTCAGGCGCAAAGTCTAGCTTGACTGGATATCCAAAGGCGATGCGCGTCATCCGCTCGATGACCGTTGAGCCGAAGCCGCGCCGGTCGGGGGCAATGACGGGTGGGCCGCCGCTTTCCGTCCAGCTGATTTCAAATCGGTTCGTACCTTCTTCCTGACGGATGTTCCAACGAATATCGACTTGGCCGGTATCATTGGACAAGGCGCCATACTTGCCAGCATTGGTGGCAAGCTCGTGGAGAGCCATGCCGAGCGACTGCGCCGCTGCGGAAGTCAGACGCACATGCGGGCCTTCCAGTTTGATCCGGGTGCCGATGAAGTCTTCCAGGTGCGCGAGCTGGGAATTCATGATGTCTTCGACCCGCGCGCCGCGCCAGCCGGAACTGACCAGCAAGTCCTGACTGGAGGCCAGCGAGCGCATACGCTCAGCAAAGCGATCCATGAAATTGTCGCCGCTGGCCATGGTCTGGCGCGCAATCGCCTGAACAAGGGTCAGCATGTTCTTGGCGCGGTGGTTTACCTCGCCCAGTAGAAGCTGGATCTGCTCCTCGCGTTGTTTCTGTTCGGTCACGTCAGTATTGGTGCCGAACCACATCTCGATCTGGCCATCCTTGTCGTGGATGGGCAGCGCGCGAGACAGGAACCAGCGGAATTTTCCATTCTTGCCGCGCAGGGGAAATGTGTCTTCCCAGACTTGTCCGGTCTTCAGCGAATTCAAGAAATGTTCGGTGGCGCGCGCTTCATGTTCGGGATGGTGCACGGAGCGCCAGCCATGTCCGCGTGTCGTTTCTTCGTCGGCCCCGGTATATTCATACCAGCGCTTGTTGTACCAGAAGATTTGACCTTCAGGGTCCGACATCCAAGCCAGCTGAGGGATGTTGTCTGCGAGCGCCTTGAACTGGGCTTCGCTCTGGCGGAGGCGTTCTTGATTTTCGTGCTCGCGAGAGATGTCACGCACGATTTTCGAGGCGCCAACAATCGTGCCGCTTTTATCATGAACGGGAGAGACCGTGACCATGATGGGGATTGCGGATTGTAGCGAGGATTTCATCCTCTTCACTCTGGCGATCTTCCGGGATCAATACGCGGATCGACTGGCCTATGATCTCCTGAGGTGTGTAACCGAACACGCGTTCGGCGGCCGGGTTCCAGCTGGCAATGATACCGTCCAGGTTTTTTGAAATGATCGCATCGGATGACGATGTGATAATGGCGCTAAGCCAAGAGCTCTCCGCTGCTGACAAAGCAGGGGCAGGGGCAGGGGCAGGCGCAACCGGAGAGGGAGCGCTAGACAGACGATCCCGCTTCATGACGGGGCTCCCGAAAAAAAATGTCCAACGCACAATGCGCTGTTATCAACATCTTTTTTACTGTGAATCAGAGGCATTTGTCCATAACCCAGATCAGGCGGCCGAGCCGCCCGCCCAGGAAGGGTGTGCCCTTGTGATCCTCGGGTCATTACATTGTAATGTAAGCAAAAAAAATCTGGATGAAGAAACTGGCAGCGATGCGCCCGCACCGCTGCCAGAGTGAGAGATCAATACCGGATGCGCAGGTCCGAAATGGACTGGGCGATCTTGGTATAGGCTTCGGTCAGTTCCTCGGAGCTTTCCGGGGTAAACGCGAAGTCGTCGCCCGACGCGCAATAATTGAGGATGGCCTGACCCGAAGGCGGGGCCTGGAAGGCGACGGTGTAGACTTTGATGCCCTGATCCTTGATGGCGTCACACATCGTTTCAGCCTGGTCGAAGGAGTCACCGTTGGACGTGTCGTATTCCTGGTTGAACTCACCATCGGTCATGATGATCATGGCCTTGGCCGAATCCGGCTCATCATAGGGATATGGGTCAGAGCCGGCGGGCCAGACGACATCCCAATCCGGTGCAATCAGATACCAGCCCCAGGCGATGCCGAGGTGACCCGCCGTACCGCCGCTGGCGTTAAGGCCATCAATATAATCGAACAGCTTGTCGCGATTGCTGGTCATGGGCAGTGGACCGATCGGGTTGCAGGATTCTGTGTACCAGCTGACATCGCCTCTCCAGTTGACGCTGCCATACGCTTCGGCGGCTTCGATCCACTGGAATGGACCTGGGTCTTCGTCGGTGAATTGCTCGTCACCCACACGTTCCTTGACGCAAGTATTGTTGATCGTCTTGGTTTCGGTGACTGTACGGGTGGCGTAGTTAGGCACCCACTCGTCGTCACAGGTCCAATACCATCTTCCTCTTTTCTTTTTCCATTTGCAGACTTCTTCCCAGTCGCCGCCAGACTCGTAGGTTTCATCGTACGAGAAGGTGTATGTGCGAATTGGCAATTGTCCGGTTGCCTTGAAGAAATAGTCCTCGCCTGCGTCCACCATGGAGGAATAGGAGGCCATTCCGATGCGGACTTCGCCGGTCGTGCCGTCATCGTCTGCAGGCACAAGCACATTGATCGCCGTGTCGGCCGCGCTTTTCAGAGCGGACATCTTGCTGCCGCCCATCGATCCGGAGATGTCGAATACGAAAGCGATGTCGACTTTACCGATACCATAGGTCGAAGCGGAGGTGACGGAGAAGTTCAATTCCTTCGTGCCCGTCATCTGCATGATCGATGTCGGCTGTGCACAGCGCACCTTCACCGAAAGATCCTGCGACTCGCTGGCAATGGACGCAACGGGTTCGGCACAATCGGTGCCTTTGCCCTGGGCCTTCATTGCCGATTTGAAATAGTTCTCGATATACGTCTTGATTTCGGTGTCGTTCTTGCCTTCCTGCATTTCGCGGGCACCCGCGATAACCGCGCTGTCCAGAATGAACTGGACGCGGTTTTTTGCGGTGTTGACCTGTTGCAGGTCAATCGCAAAGCCCATGAGAAGGAAGAGCGGAATGGTCATCAGCGCAAAAATGATCGCGATGTTGCCCTGTGTTTCGTCCTTGAACCGGCGAATTGTTTCGACGGTCCTCTTGATCAAATTCGTGTTCGTCATCATTACCCACCCCGGTTTTGGCCGCACCTGGCCCAAAGGTTCTGGTTTGCACATTGCCAGAACTGGATAACTTCTCGGTAAAATCAGGGGTCAGGATTTCTCCGCTGACGGAAAGGTTTGCTTAACCACGACCAGCGCCGCGAATGCCTTGTGGCACCGCGCGGGAAAGCTCATGTTTTCAGCAAATTTCACGACGTGTCCGGCGACAGGAAATCCCAAGTGGCCGCGTGCAATTGGCAGGCGCTATCCTGTTGTAAATGCCTCAGTTTTCGCGTCTTGAAGACGGGCGGCACAGCACGCTTCAGCACCGGGCCTGCTGACACCATTATCTGGCGCATTCTGGCGACGTATTCGGCCGCGTGATCCAGCGCGTGGTTAACAGCCAGCAAGCGTCGCACGAGCTTTCCGGCCGGTAAAATGTCAGTTGGGCTTGCAGGATAATCCCGCAAGTCTACGGGCGTCTCTTCGTCAAGGAACCGGATGCGGGGACCGGTACGAAACCGGGCTCTTGGCGGTGTGGCAGGGGTAGCTTTCGTCGCTTCGATGAGGCGGAAGCGGGGAATGGCGCGACGGGTGGAAGGGCGTGCCGGTTCAGAGGCATGAGCGGTGCCGGCGCGGGAGGTGGGCTTTGCGGTATCCGGCTCTACCCGGACCGTCGCGGTGGGGGGCGGCAGGGGGCCGAGTTCAAGCGCCGCAAGGCAGAACAGGCGTCTCAGGATGGCTTCGAGGAAGCTTACGCGCCCGGCCAGTTCCTCAAACTCTGCGCGCGGCAGGAAGGGTTTGGCGGGCACCGGCCAGAGTCCCAGCCGCTTCTGGGCCACTGAGGCGAGATAATCGGCGGCATCCCACCAGAAACGGGTGAGGCTGTGAACGGCGAGGGGAAATGGCGATTTCATGCCTTTAGCGTCGCCTCTTCGGCAGTACGACGAAGTGGGTCGGCCGATAGAGCGATCTCAAATATCTATATCATTGAAAAGATGCCGAAATTTGGAAGCCGTCCAGCTTTGTGACGGGGATAGGGGCGTGCCGCTCCTCTGCTTGCCCCAAGGGAATTCATCGTTTCCCGCTTGAAAGGCGGGCCATTTCTTGCGAGAAAAGTGAGTGATCACAAACTTGGAGCGCTGTTTTGTATTTTCCTGATACATTGAACACAGTGATGTCGCTTGCGCCGTGGGAGGGGCTGGCCGGATGGCTGATAGTGATTGCATGGACAGCCGCACAGTTCGTCGCGGGCTGGCTGGTCGCCGATCTTGGCAGCGGCGTGATCCATTGGGCGCAGGATCGGTACGGCTCACCGCGTTGGCCATTGGTGGGATCGATTGTTCGCGACACGATCCGGCACCATCGCAAGCCACGGGGCTTCCTCTCCAAAGGCGTCTTGGCGCGCAGCGGGCGCATGTTTGGCTTTGCTGTGGCGGTTGGAACTGCTGCCCTGCTGATCGGCGCGCCAATTGCGTTCACGGCCGCACTCGCACTTGGCATATTTGTTTCGAATGAAGTGCACGCGGCCGCCCATGCGCGCCCGAGCGAGTTGCCGGGCTGGGTACGCCGCCTGCAGCGCGCCGGCGTGGTTCAGTCACCTTTGCACCATGCCGCGCACCATCGGGCGTTGAAGAATGTGAATTTCTGTACGTTGACGGATTGGACCAATCCGGTTTTGGAGCGGGTCCGGTTCTGGCGTCGCCTGGAGGCGCTGATCCGCTTGAGCCGCGGCATCCGCACACGCCGCGACCCCGTAGTGCGCCGTCAGCAGCGGCGCAGATGGCGGTCCGCCTGAGCGCTGGCCGCCGCTGAGGGCTTGATTCCCGCCGCCAACCTGCGCATTGAGCGCAGTCATGAACATACTTCTGATCGGATCGGGCGGGCGTGAACATGCCCTGGCGTGGAAAATGGCGCAGTCGCCATTGGTGGACATGGTGCATTCGACTCCGGGCAACCCCGGCATGGATGAGGAAGGCCCGTGTTTTGACGTGGCCGTCACCGACATTCAGAAACTGGTGCAGCTGACCCTGCAGGTTGAGCCCGACCTGATCGTGATCGGGCCGGAAGCGCCGCTGGCCGAGGGCCTGTCGGACATCTTGCGGGCGCGCGGCTTTGACGTGTTCGGGCCGAGCCAGCAGGCGGCGCAGCTGGAAAGCTCGAAAGCCTTCTCCAAGGCGCGCATGGTGCAATATGGCGTGCCGACCGCGGCCTATGGCGAGTTCACCGATCCGGTGCTGGCGAAATCCTATCTGCGGACGCTGGAAGCGCCTTATGTGCTGAAGGCCGATGGCCTCGCCGCCGGCAAGGGCGTCGTGATTGCCGAGACGCTGGACCAGGCCGATGCCGAGATCGACGAGATGCTGTCGGGCAAGTTCGGCGATGCCTCCGCCACGCTGGTGATCGAGGAATTCATGCATGGCGAGGAAGCCAGCATTTTCGTCATCACCGACGGCACGGGGGCGATCTATCTGCCCGCCGCACAGGACCACAAGCGCGCGGGCGATGGCGATACCGGGCCGAATACAGGCGGCATGGGCGCCTATGCGCCGGCGCCGGTCGTAACGGATGAGATTCTTGCCCGCGTGAAGGCCGAGATCGTCCAGCCCATGCTGAAAGGCATGAAGGCGGACGGCATGCCGTATCAGGGTGTGCTCTATGTCGGCATCATGGTGACAACGGACGGGCCGAAAGTGGTTGAGTTCAATGCGCGCTTCGGTGACCCCGAATGCCAGGTTCTGATGAAGGGCCTCGCGGGCGATATCGTGCCGGCGATCCTTGGTGCGGCGACGGGCGGCCTTGAGGGCAATGAAGAAGCGTTCGAGGCGCTGCTGGAGCTGGACCGGTTCGAACCGACGGCGACGATTGTTCTGGCCACGGAAGGCTATCCCGGCAGCTATGCCAAAGGCTCTGTCATTCGCGGCGTGAAGTCTGCCAATGACTTGCCCGGCGTGACCGTGTTCCAGGCGGGCACGGACATGGACGAGGGCGGCGCACTGGTGGCCAATGGCGGGCGCGTGCTGGCCGTGACGGCGAGCGGTGACGATTTGCAGGAAGCTGTCACACGGGCCTATGCTGGCGTCGATGCCATCGACTGGCCGGAAGGCTTCTGCCGCCGCGACATTGGCTGGCGCGCCCTGAAGTAGGAGATTGGAGCCCGGATCATGCGCAAATCTGTGTCCGAGGTGTTCCGATCAAACGCGCGCAAATGGGCAGGCCGGGCAAGCTTGGTGTTTGGCGCACTGTTGACGGCCTGTGCCACCCAGCCCGCCACCCCGACGCTGGACGGCGATCTGCTGATCTCGCATGTAAGAGTGGTCGACTTTTCGGGCGAGGCGCCAGACGTACGCGAAGATGTATTCGTGCTGGTGGATGAGGGCGCGATTATCGCCGTGGCGGATACGCGGGAGGGCCTGATTGCGGCCACTGAGCAGGATGCCAGCGGGCTAACCATGATCCCCGGCCTGACGGACATGCATGTCCATATCTGGGATGAGGCGGAGCTGGGCGCGTATCTCTCCTGGGGCGTGACGCGGGTGCGCAACATGTCGGGCCTGCCGTTTCACCTGACTTTGGCCGAGCAGGTCAAGGCCGGGAATGTGCTTGGGCCGCACCTGGTCACCACCGGGCCGATCCTCAACAGCGCCGGCCCGAATGCGCAGGTGAACCACCAATTGGTCGAGACCGAGGAGGAGGCGCGCGCGGCGGTGGCGTGGCAGGCCGAGCAGGGCTTCACGCGGTTGAAAGTGTATTCGAATTTGACCCGCGAGGCCTATGACGCGGTGCTGCAAGAGGCAGAGGCGCGGGGGGTGATCGTGACGGGCCATACGCCGGAAGGCGTGCGCGGGCCGGGCGTGCCATTTGAAGCGCCGTTCGACATTGCGTTCGATGAGGTGCTGAATGATGGGTTCGAGACGATCGAGCATGTGGAGTCGCTTGTCTGGCACGGGTTGAGCGATCGGGAAGATGCGGTTGCCGCGCAGGCGCTGGCCGGTCAGATCGCCGAGGCTGGCGTGCCGGTCACGCCGACGCTGCTGGCCTTTCACAATCTCTGGCGTGTGGCAGACACGCAAGGCGCGGCGCTGACCCGTCCGGAGACGGACCTGTTGAATCCGTTGGTGCAGGCCACTGAAACGGACATGTACGAATACTGGTCAGGCGCACCGGCAGGGCCCACCGCAGAGCAGGATGCGTTTCACCTGCGCATGACCAGATGGCTGCACGCGGCGGGCGTCACGCTGGTCGCAGGCAGCGATGCCGGGATCTTCACCAATGTGCCGGGCCTGTCGCTGGTCGAGGAATTGGAGCTGATGGTGGCGGCGGGGCTGACGCCGTTTGACGCGCTGAAGGCGGCGACGGATGCGCCCGCTCAGGTGTTGGGACGCAAAGGTCTGGACGGCTGCGCGCTTGAAGGCTGCGCGGCGGACCTGGTGCTTTATGCCTGTGATCCGCTGGCGGACATATCCTGCCTGCACTCGCCTGAGGCCCTGATCCGAGCCGGAGTCTGGCTGAATAAAGCGGATCTGACGGCCCTGCGCGACAGCGCCCGCAATCATAATCTGGAGCGCACACAGGAAAACGTACTGGGCGGCCTCGCCGCGCAAGGCGTGAACATCTCGGCGCTCGGCCTCAATTAGCGGGCAGTTTATCCGGGTTGCGCATGGCGTAGAGCCAGGCGATGCGGCCGGTTGTGTCCGGGGCGAGGGTGAGGACGAGATCGACCTTTCCGTTCAGTCTACGGAGGAGTGCCGGGGCGCCATTGGCGAGAGCGGGCTCCATGGTCCATGTAGCGTCAGACTTGGCATCCTTCATCATCACGGCCATCAATACCTGAACAATGTCAGCCGGTCCGCGCAGCGGACGTAGTGCGGCGCGGGCCTTGCGGCCGCCATCGGTGTAGGCGATGGCCTCTGGGGCGAGCAGGCCAAGCACGGCGGCATGGTCCTGTGCAGCGGCGGCGGCCATGAAGCGCTTGAGGAGGTCCGCGACTTCAGGCGGGGCGGCGTCAAAGCGCGGGCCGCTCTCCTGCAGGCGTTTGTGGGCGCGGCTGACCAGTTGGCGGCAGGCGGCTTCGGACTTGCCTGTGACGGCGGCAATTTCGTC
>JGI24655J20075_1000738_pt1 | contig 10485 bp, 8 predicted proteins | sample MalvirmetaMSP112_FD_20075 | JGI IMG/M metagenome (IMG submission 20075) | reverse complement strand
ACCGCCGACACGAATGGCGAGGTCATCGTCACCCAAATTAAGCCGGTCCCGATACGCTTGGCCGGTTTGCAGAGTCAGGGTCCGCAACCCCAGGGCAATGGAGAACCGAGCACCGATATCTGGATCCGCCAGCGCGTAGAGAATGCGAGCGTTGGCCAGCGTTTTACCGCAGCCGGTAGAGGCCATGTTCACGCCGAAAAAACCATGGTTTTGCGAGCGCTCACGCAACCCGACGGCCAAATCATAGGCTCGGTCTTGCCATCGGAACCGGGCATCCGGGCTGCGCTTTCGAAACCCCTGATGCCGGGCCAAACGGGGCAGATGACGCTCCATGCCCGGCAGCGAGCGGCTGACAGCCTGGCTGTGCTTTTCCACACCCAGCAGATGCTCATCCAAAGGCTGATTGGGCTCGCCAGTGCTGCGCAAGGTATTGGCAAGCAACGGGTAGTCGGGTTGGCCGCGCACCCTTTGCCGTGGATCGCTGAGGCTGGAATAGAAATGGTCGGACAACATCAGGACCAAGCGCGCCAAGTGCATGACGTAAGGATTGTCCAGGCAGGGCTCTAATGTCTTTCGCTGACTCAGGCGCTGAGCGAGCTGCGCGGCGCGGGCGCGCCATTTGGGCGTGGTCACCGGCAAACCTTCCGGGAAATCCCAGTAGGGCTCAATCCGTTTAGGATCCTGGCTATCGCACGTCTCATTCCAGGCGGCGGTAATAATGCCGGGCAGCCCCAACAGCTGACGCGCCTGAAAGCCAGTAACCTTGGCGCCCAGCCAGGCGGCGCTTCCGTCGTCACGCCGCTCGGCGGGCATAACCGGCAATCGATGATGGGTCAAGATCAACCAGCCGACAGCGGAAGCCAAGGGTGGCAGGTGTTGGAACGGCGTGGCATCACGGGCGTCGATACCGTCTTTATTGAGGCGAGCCAGCCAAACGCTATCATCGCCACTGTCGATACCGGCGAGGCGAGCCAGCCAGGAGGCGTCGTCGTCATCACCGACGAAGGCCTCAAACAGCCGCAGGGAAATCCATTCGTGTCGATAGAGATTCCGCTCCAGCGGCGCCCCTGGCTTAAGTTTGGCCTGAAAGCTGGCACAGGCTTTGCCCAAATCGTGCATCAGCGCTGCGAGCCCGGCCAGCAAGGTTATATCTTCGCCAGTGTGCCAATCATTTTCGTCATTTCGGCGCAGCACATCGCGCCGAGTAGTGTTGGTGGGTACAGCCCCCTGTGGATTGAAGCGGCTGGCGTCGCCGACAATCCAAACCAGCTCACTGTGATCGCGGCCACGAATCCAGTGGCAAGCCACCGCAGTATTCCTACGGGCATTCTTACGCAGCATCCGGCGTAATGTATCCAGACCTTGTCGGGTAATCGGCGTCTGCCAGGTTCGATCACCACGCCGCTCAGCGAACTGGTCAAGAATGCGGCGGGTCTCCTTTAGGGCGTTCTTGTCGCACTGGGAAACCAGCAGAACGTTCACGGCCCAGCCTCCGCTTGCCGCAACGCTACGTCCTTGATGGTATCGATCATGAAATCCAGCGCTTCGGCACGGGTGAGCGACTCAATACACGCCTGTCGGAACGTTTGCTCGTCGTCGCCCCGCATCGCGCAGAGAAACGCCTGTGGGAGAATAATGGCGTCCTTGGCCAAATCAGCCACGTCGAACACCAGGCCACCTCGGCGAGTTTTGCCATGCAGAATGGCGAGACCATGGGGCAAACCAAGCACCCAGGTAGCGGTAGCCGCCAGCCCGTAAGCCAGATAGTTGCCATGATCCAAGAATCGATTGGCCGGATCCGTGCCAGTGCCCCTTTTTGCGCGCCTGAATTCACCGTAGTCCACCGCGCCGCAGGCTAGCTTGAATAAGCGCTTGGTAAGGCGGGCCTCCACGGTCAGCAGTTCCATGGTGTCGTTGCTGGCTTCGATATCCTCGACGCCCTTCTCCAGTGCGGCACCAAGCGCCGAATCGGAAACCTGAAACCCGGCGTCAATCAGCGTTCGCGACCCTAGCCAATGCGCCTTTATGCGGTCCAATCTGGCGCGCTGAAACAATTTTGCGGCCTGCAGGCGGCGTTCATCGTCGAACCAGAACTGTACCCAGGCTTGCAGATATTCCGTGGGCCGGTACTCGCTTTGCGGGCTAAACCAGGCCACTTCCACATCCACTTCATTGGCACTGAAAAGCGGTGTACCACCACCGCCGCAAAAGCCCACCAACACGCCGGCCTTGGCCAGCTCCCGCATAGCCGCCTGGGTTACTGACGTCCCCGTCCCCAGCAGCACCGTTGTGGTATTGGCTATCGGTATGTTCCAGTACAGCGACTGTCGGCCTTGATCGGTGACATATTCCACACGACCACCATTCACCAGCACCCGGCAGTGTTGCAGATAGTAGATATTGGCTCTTTTCGAATGGAGAATCGTTTTCAGATCCGTGGGGGAAAGATCTTCCATGCCCCGTCCCTTAATTGATGGGATCATCCCTTATTAATCATGACGCCCAGCTATCAAGCGGATAGCGACAGCAGCTTAGGCACTTATTATTGCCTAAACCTTATCTAGTTGTGACAGATGTCACAACACTCAAGCTTCTGCGGCTGCCGCAATAGGCCCGACTCCAGGCCAGAAGCTCGCCCACCTCCTTTCACCTGACCACTCAGCGGGACGGCCACGCAGGCTTGGTAGGTTTATTAGCTGCCTATGCGGCAGCGAACCCCGAGCAACCGGTAAGCGATCCTGACGGGTTTTTCTTAGCTACCTACGCGGCAGCGAACACACCCATGAAGGGACCGTTTCAATTCAGCCTTTTCTTAACTGCCTGCGCGGCAGCGAACTAGCCGTACTTGCGCTTGCCGCCGTAGACGCTTTTCTTAGCTGCCTGCGCGGCAGCGAACGTCGTGCTCTGGAAGCTGTGCCTGGTCGCACTTTTCTTAGCTGCCTGCGCAGCAGCGAACCGGCGAGCGGCCGGCGGCGTGACCGCAGCGATTTCTTAGCTGCCTGCGCGGCAGCGAACTTGGTCTATTACAGCGCACCCACCGTGGATCTTTTCTTAGCTGCCTGCGCGGCAGCGAACTGTCGTCGGTGTTGAGCTGGTGCGTGTCCAAATTTCTTAGCTGCCTGCGCGGCAGCGAACGGACACGGCGGCCACGCCCAGCCTGAAGATTTTTTCTTAGTTGCCTGCGCGGCAGCGAACCTTGTCGGCCCCGGAAGCCGAGGCGAGCCTTTTTTCTTAGCTGCCTGCGCGGCAGCGAACACGGCTCCCCCCGAACGGTCAACCGATGACCATTTCTTAGCTGCCTGCGCGGCAGGGAACAAGGAGCCACCCCCGGCGGAAGGCGGTTCTAATTTCTTAGCTGCCTGCGCGGCAGCGAACGCGGTGCGCGCTGAGGCCGCTGAGACGCCGCTTTTCTTAGCTGCCTGCGCGGCAGCGAACGGTCAGCGCCATGTGATCGAGGAGCTGGGCGATTTCTTAGCTGCCTGCGCGGCAGCGAACCACCCGTATCGAGTGTCGGCCGGGGGCAGCTCTTTCTTAGCTGCCTGCGCGGCAGCGAACGTCAGCGCCTGCGCCGGCTCAGGCCGGTTCAATTTCTTAGCTGCCTGCGCGGCAGCGAACGTAACGAATCCGTTGGCGACCTCGGTTTTGAAGTTTCTTAGCTGCCTGCGCGGCAGCGAACTAGAACATAGTGAGCATAACCCCTTGATTCCATTACAACAAAGCTCAGATCGCCCCAATAACCCTATTCTTCACTTTAGAGCCAAGCCATTGATTAATATAGATTTTTCTAGGGCACTGGAAAAAGGGTCTGAACTGAACGGGGAACCAATGGTTGATTCGACGCTTAGGCTGGGCAGCTCAACTGCGCGCGGATAATGTTGGCGTCGGATCGGCGATGAAAGTTTTATATACTGCTGCTGGCTGGCGCATGTGCCGCCCCCGGCTTTAGGGCCACCAGGTGCGCAAGCTACCTACGGGAGCCGGCCCGTGGGATCTCTCCTGATGATTTCACCAGATAGTATGGGCGTGCCTGTACCTACGAATCTTGTCGTCGGCTGTGACCAGTGGGATATTAAAATGCCGGGCCAGCGCCACGATGATGCGATCGGCGGGATCCTTGTGGAACTCACCCGGTAAGCGAGTTGATTCCACACCGATTTCGTTATCCACGGGGACGAATCGGACGCCAGGAATTTCCGCCACGGTTTCCAGCCAGTCGTCGACATTCATGGTGAGAGTCAACCGGTCGCGGCCGACCAACATGGCGATCTCCCAGGCGGAGATGGACGACACCAGGATAATGCCATCCTCCGAGGCCTGCTCACGATTGATCGCCGCCGCGGCATCCGTGGACAGCTCGCCCCCGCCGTTAACCCACCAAACCAACGCATGGGTATCGAGAACGATCACTGCAACGCTTCCCAGTCGTCCTCGGCCACCGATTCGGTCGGTCGCTTGAACTCCGCCACACTGTTCCTGAGCGCCTCCAGGGGAGAGCGCTTATCCGTGCGATAGCGGCGGATCTCTACGGTGGGCCTGCCGTGGTCGGTCACCACCACGGACGAGCCGGAATCCTCGATCTTGCGGAAGAACTCCAAGGCCCGCGCCTTGAACTGCGATTTCGTCACCTGCTCCGTATCCACTGATAGATCCTGGTCACTATATGTAGTCATTAAACATACAGAGAGAAAATGACTAGGTCAAATAGTCATTATTGGGAATCTAAAAGCCAGGATGGTCATAACGGCGTCCAAACCCGCAATGTTTAAAATCTGCCTACTCGGCAGCGAACGGCCGGCCGGACAGGGCGGTATCGACATTTGATTTCTTAGCTGCCTATGCGGCAGCGAACCACCTCTACCCTGGCATTGTCCGCCGTCGGCATTTCTGAGCTGCCTACACGGCAGTGAACCCGTGGCCCGTTTGGGACTCTGACTCGCTCATTTTCTTAGCTGCCTACGCGGCAGCGAACCTGGCCGAACTCGCCCCAGGGCAGCGGGTCCATTTCTTAGCTGCCTACGCGGCAGCGAACCTCAGAGCCGATAATCACATATCCGGGGGTGGTTTCTTAGCTGCCTACGCGGCAGCGAACCTCTGGAGTACGCGGAGAACCCCCGCGGGCGTTTTCTTAGCTGCCTACGCGGCAGCGAACAGGACAGGCTCGCTCTCGTCGCCGCTTTCGTATTTCTTAGCTGCCTACGCGGCAGCGAACCCGGCTATCTCCCGCTCATCCGGGGCGGGGGCTTTCTTAGCTGCCTACGCGGCAGCGAACCCATGGCTCGCCACGTCGCCCTGGACGGCCTCGTTTCTTAGCTGCCTACGCGGCAGCGAACGGCCGGTTTCATGGGCCGCTCAGCACGCGGCATTTCTTAGCTGCCTACGCGGCAGCGAACTAGGCCAAGAAGAGCATAACCCCTTGATTCTATTACGCCAAAGGCCAAATCATCTCAGTGACCCTATTTTTCCAACCAAACCTAATTCTTTGATTTTATTACTTTTTATTCGATCGCCAAATAAAGGGTCGAAATGACTCGGTGCTCAAGACAACTCCAGCCGCACTCTACTCATTGCTTGGCGGATGGCGGGCCGGACTGATGGGTCGCGCATAGAAAAAACGGGCCCGAAGGCCCGCTTTTTGTCTTGCCATGCAGCCTGGCTGCGACGCTTAGAACTGGTAGTTCAACTGCGCGCCGATGATGTCGGCGTCCAGCTCGTAGGTACCGTCCAGCACCGCCGGGGCACGGCCGTCTTTATAGATGTCGGCGTCGTCCACGAAGATGTGCGCGTAGGCGACATCGATGCTAAGGTTTTCGGTCGGCTTGAAGCCGGCGCCGATGGTGGCCCAGATGCGGTCGGAGTCCGGTGAGATGGCGGAGCGGTTGTCGCTGCTCTGGGTGGACTCTTCCTTGGCCAGGCCGAAGCGCAGCACGGTGTCGTTCTGCAGGGTGTGACGCACGCCCGCGGAGTAGCGGGTGGTGTCTTCCCAGTTGAACTCTTCGATGGCCGGGTTGGGCAGGCTGGCTGTGGCACCACCACCCACCGGTACCTGCTGGGTGCCGGAGTGGTCGATGACCAGCCGGTCCAGGCTGCTCCAGTCGGTGCGTTCCACGCCCAGAAGCAGCTGGGTGCGGTCGGTCAGGTCACCGGCGTAGGAGAGCTGCAGCACGGCGGGCAGGTCCAGGCCGGTTTCACCGGAGTACTGGCCGGCCAGTTGATCGACGATAGCCCCAGGTACGCCTGGGAAGGCACCGGGCTTGAAGGTGATGTCGCCGTCGATGTCGTAGCTGATCTCGGAGCGGTAGGCCACGCCGAAGTGGTTGGACTCGTCCGGGCTGTAAGTCAGGCCGACGTTCCAGCCGAAGGCGTCGTCGTCGCCTTCCAGGCGGGTGGCGGCGTTTTCGATGTCGGCGTCGATCTGCTGGTAGTTGACGCCGGCGCCGAGGCGCAGGTTGTCGGTGATCTGGATGCCCACCGCCGGGTTGATGTTGATGGTCTGCACATCAGAGGTCTGGGCGTAGAAGTCACCGGAAGCGGGTACGCCGGTCGGGGACAGGGCGTTACCCCAGTTGTCTTCGTATTCGATCTTGGTGCCGAAGGGGGCGTTGATGCCCAGGCCGAAGGTCACGCGGTCGTTGAAGGGCATGGCCAGGAAGGCGCTGCCGACGAACGGCTCCACGTCTTCGAAATCACCGGGGCCGGAGGCGCCGTTGGCTTCAAAGGTGGTGTCGATCCATACCTGGTGGGCGGCGATGGACACCTCGGCGGTGTTCAGGCCGGCCAGGGTGGCGGGGTTGTACCATTGGTTGGTGGCGTCCTCGCTGAGTACCGCGGAGCCGGCATAGGCGGTGCCCATGGCGGATACGGACTGATAAGACACGCCAAAACCTGAAGCGGCGGCGGTACCGGATGCCAGTGACAGCACGGAACCGGCGATCAATGCGCCTCTTATTTTCATAATGTTCTCCATCAAATCGAGCCTAAAACGGTGCCCTGCCCCGTCATTCCGCTGGCGCGGGGCACCATAAAATTACCGGGTTTTACACCGGTGGCGTAAGAATAAACTCGCACCTCGGTAGGGAGAAGGCAGGGAATGTAAAACTGGTGGTTTTTGATCAAATAAAGGCGACCGGTCGGTCGCATTTTTGGAAAGGCGGTGCCGCCCGCGGCCCCGGGACGGGGCCGTGGGCGGCGCGGCATCAACCGGCCAGCAGGGCGCGGGCGATGATGGTTTTCATGATTTCGTTGGTGCCGCCGTAAATACGCTGTACACGGGCGTCGGCGTACATACGGGCGATCGGGTATTCCCACATGTAGCCGTAGCCGCCGTGCAGCTGCAGGCACTCGTCGATGATCTCGCACTGCAGGTCGGTGACCCAGTACTTGGCGCCGGCGGCGGTGGGGATGTCCAGCTCTTTCTTGAGGTGCATCTCCAGGCAGCGGTCCACGTAGGCGCGGGCCACGTCGAGCTTGGTGCGCAGCTCGGCGAGCTTGAACTGGGTGTTCTGGAAATCGGCGACGCGCTGGCCGAACGCCTTGCGCTCTTTCACGTAGTCCAGGGTGTGTTCAAAGGCGCTTTCCGCCATGGCCAGGCCGTTGATGGCGATGCCGAGGCGTTCCTGGGGCAGTTCCTGCATCAGATAGATGAAGCCCATGCCTTCGTCGCCGATCAGGTTTTCCGCCGGCACTTTCACGTCCTGGAAGAACAGCTCCGAAGTGTCCTGGGCCTTCATGCCCACTTTCTTCAGGTTCTTGCCTTTCTGGAAGCCTTCCATGCCCTCTTCGACGATCAGCAGGCTGGTGCCCTTGGCGCCTTTGCTGGGGTCGGTCTTGGCCACCACGATCACGATGTCGGCGTTCTGGCCGTTGGTGATGAAGGTCTTGGAGCCGTTGAGGATGTAGTGATCACCGTCCTTCACGGCGTTGGTCTTGACGCCCTGCAGGTCGGAGCCGGCACCCGGTTCGCTCATGGCGATGGCGCCGATCAGCTCGCCGCTGACCATCTTCGGCAGCAGGCGCTGCTTCATTTCCTCGGAACCGTAGTGCTCGATGTAGGGCGCCACGATTTCGGTGTGCAGGCCCCAGCCGATGCCGGTCAGGCCGGCGCGGGAGATTTCCTCGCTGACCACCACGCTGTAGAGGAAGTCGGCGCCGATGCCGCCGTACTCTTCGCTCACCATGGGGCACAGGAAACCCTGCTCGCCGGCCTTGCGCCAGAGCNCCTTGGGCACCTGGCCGGTTTGTTCCCACTCTTCGTGGTGGGGGACGGCTTCGTTTTCCAGGAACTTGCGGACGGTGTCGCGGAACGTCTCGTGGTCGGAACTGAACAGGGTACGGGGGATCATTGTGCTCTCCGGTTGACTCGAACTGGAGACAGAGTGTCTAGCCCCCGGGAACCGGGGGCAATGACCAAAACGCTCAGGCCAGGTGCTCTCGCGCTAGGTACTCCTGCGATTGCATCTCCAGCAGGCGCGAACGGGTGCGTTCGAACTCGAACTCCAGACGGCCGCCGGCGTAGAGGTCCTCGATCGGGGTCTCCGCGGCCACCACCAGCTTCACGCCCCGGTCATAGAATTCGTCGACCAGATTGATGAAGCGGCGCGCGCGGTCGTCGCTGCCGGCGCCCATGCGTTCCACGCCGGAGATCAGCACGGTGTGAAACTCCCGGGCGATTTCGATGTAGTCGTTCTGGCTGCGCGGACCGTCGCAGAGCGCCCGGAAGTCGAACCAGACCACGTCGTCGGTGGATTTCACCGTGGCGATCTTGCGCCCTTCCACCAGAATGTTGCCCTGGTCGCGGTGGCGGCCGTGGCCCGGCGCCAGCGCGGCGAAACGCTCGGCCATGAAACGGTCCGCCTCGGCGCCCAGCGGGCAGTGGAACAGCTCCGCCTGCTCCAGCAGGCGCAGACGGTGGTCGTGGCCGCCGTCCACGTTCATTACCCGGGTATGCAGCTTGAGCGCTTCGATGGCGGGCAGGAAACGGGCGCGCTGCAGCCCGTCCTTGTACAGGCCGTCGGGCTCGATGTTGGAGGTGGTCACCAGGGTGACGCCCTGATCGAACAGGGTCTGCATCAGGGTGCCNAGNATCATGGCGTCGGTGATGTCGGTGACGAAGAANTCGTCGAANCANAGCACCCGGTAGCGGGCCGCGAATTCCCNGGCGATGCTGGTNAGCGGGTTTTTCTCGCCCTGNCGGTCGCGCANNTGGCGGTGCACTTTCTGCATGAAGCGGTGGAAGTGCATGCGNCGCTTTTCCTCGAACGGCAGGCACTCGAAGAATACGTCCATCAGGTAGGTTTTGCCGCGCCCCACGCCGCCCCACATATACAGGCCCTTGAAGGGCTGACGCTTGCTCTTGCGCAGGCGCGCCAGCAGCCCCTTGGCGGGCCGGTCTTCAAGCAGGCGGTGGTACAGGTGATCAAGCGCGCGGACCGCCTCTTCCTGGGCCGGGTCGCGCACGAATTCAGGGCGGGCCAGATCGGCCTGATACTTCTCGAGAGGCGTCATGATGTCCCGGGATGATGAACGGCGGGTCAATGTAGCGTTCCCGGGCACGGGTGACAAGACGGCCCGGGACGCGCCGGCTCAGGGGAGCCGCGAAGCGGCCACCTCGCGGAGATTGACCAGCTGGCCGTGGAAGAAGTGGCCGCTGTCCGGGAAGCGGATCAGATCCGGGGCCAGCGCGGTGCTTTCCGCCCAGCGGAACACTTTGTCCGCGGGCACCACCTCGTCGTCCTCGCCCTGTACCACGGTCACCGGGCAGCCCACCTTCTCGATGCTCTCGAAGCCGTAGTGATGCACCGGCGGGGCCACCAGGAACAGGGCCGCCGGCGCCTCGCCGTTGGCGGCCAGCACCTCGGCGCCGCGCGCCGCCACGAAGCTGCCGAACGAGAAGCCCGCCAGCCACAGCGGGGTGCCGGGGTACTTTTTGCTGAGCCAGCGGTGCACGGCGATCAGGTCTTCCACTTCGCCGATGCCGTCGCTGTAGGCGCCCTGGCTTTCACCGACGCCGCGGAAGTTGAAGCGCAGGGCGGCGGCGCCCGCGTCCCGGGCGGCGCGGATCAGGGTGGTCACCACTTTGTTATCCATGGTGCCGCCGAATTGGGGGTGAGGGTGGCAGACGATGGCGATCATGGCAGGGTTCTCCGTTTCCCCTTCGAGCACCGCTTCCAGGGTGCCTTCCGGACCCTCCAGGGCCAGCCGGTCACGACTCATGGTTTCCTCCCGATACAATTTCCGGGCCGCTTTTCTTGGCGCGGCAACTAGGACTGTGCTGCAATGTGCTGGCTAAGGAGTATGACATGGATATGCTGACAACCCACCTGCTCTCTTTCCTCGCCGGCCTGGTGGCCGGCGCCGGTGTTTTATACTGGCTGCTGCCCGCGCGGCGCCAGGGCAGCCAACTGATTCGCGAGCGTGATGAAGCCCGCAACGCGCTTAATCACTACCGGGACCAGGTGGACCGCCACTTCCTGGAAACCGCCGATCTGG
>JGI24655J20075_1000727_pt1 | contig 10669 bp, 8 predicted proteins | sample MalvirmetaMSP112_FD_20075 | JGI IMG/M metagenome (IMG submission 20075) | reverse complement strand
ATTACTACGCCTCTGTTGGGGTGCCTCTGGAGGACAGCTACAGTGCCGGTGTGACGCTTGGCTATTACGACTTCGCTGATGACGGCAAGGCTTCTGTTGGCGAGGCAAGTTATTCACGCGTCGCCGCCAACGTTACCAAGGATGCGGGAAACTTCGGTTCCTTCAGCGTTAACGTGGAGTACGCGGACATTGAGTCAACCGACGCGCTTGGCTCTGTCAACTCCGATGACCCGAAGTTCTGGCTGGGTTGGAGCAGGAGTTTCTGATCGGACCAGCGATCACACGCAATTCACATCTTAAATAAAAACCGGCCCGCCATTTGGGCCGGTTTTTGTTTATATTGCAGGAACCCACCATCGTACGCATGCCTTAACGCCGGGTGACTCGACATCCTCGCCCTTACCTCTGCCTCCTGCTGCCAAAACTCACATATTATCTGGTGTCTGAATTTCAAACTGTATTAAAGGTTTGTCTGTAAGGTCGTTCCAGATTCCCACGCAAAAATGCTGACTCACTGACCTCAGTCAAACAGCCAGGATGATACTGAATGAACAAACGATTGTTGTTGTGCGCGATGATAGTTCCGGGAGCCTTGGCCGTCTCTCCTATGGTGTCGGCCCAGGCAAAAGAGAGTGTGTCGCTGAAAGAATATCAGCAGGCCAAAGCCAGCCAGGCTGTTTCCCTGAACCAGGCCATGGTGATGGCTTTCGAGAATAGCCCGGTATTGGCTTTGAGGCGGGCCGCGGTCTCGATACAGCAGGGACAGCTTGATCATGCCAGCCGCTGGGCGCCGAGCAATCCAGAGTTTGAGTTGGGGGCCCGTCAGACCCCGGATCAGGCCGACGAGTCCCTGGAATATGGGGTGAGGGTTACTCAGGAGATCTGGATGGGTAACCGCGGCGACCTTGGCCAGTCGCGTGCCCAGAGCAATCTCACGTCCCGGCAACAGGAGCTTGAATACCTGAAGGTAGCCACCAAGGCGCGGGTGCGGGCCGCCTATTTCCGGATACTGCTGGCTCAGAAAGAGTTGGAAACCGCAACCCGTGCCGTTGAACTTATGCAACGCACCAAAGACCTGGTTGAAATGTCCGTAAAACAGGGTAAACAAACCCGGATTGATCTCAATACCGCAGTCATTGGGCTTGCCAGGGCCCGGAATCAAAAAGCCTCGGCGGAACAAAAGCTCGAGCAATCAAAAATTGACCTTACCGAAGTGCTCGGGGTGTCCCCCTCCGATGCCGTTGGGGTGACCGGCGAGCTTGATGTGACGCTCGAAGACCTGCCTCCGACCAGCCAGCTTGTCGAGATGGCACAGAGTCAGAGAGCGGACCTGAAAGCGGCGGCCGCCAGAATTGCAGCGGATGAATCTGGCCTTGAAGTTGCGAAAAGCCTGACGATTCCAAATCTGAAAGTCTTCGGATTTTATGATCGTGAGGAAGGCTCCAACCTTTTCGGTGCAGGGGTGTCGATGCCTTTGACCGTTTTTCATGATTATTCCGGTGAGCAGAGACAAGCTGCTGCGCGGCTGAAAACCTCCGAGCTTGAGGCAGAGGCCTTGCGCCTGGCTACAGAGCGTCAGGTTGTGTCAGCTGTGGCCCGGTACGAATCCACCGCCGTTCGGCTGCGCCAGATGAACGAGTCGATCCTGGAGCGTTCAGAGGAAACATTACAGTTGATGCAGAAAGCACTTCGGGCGGGCAAGGTCGGTGCCTCGGATGTTCTGGCGGCACAGGACAATCTCCTGTCGGTAAGGCAGGAATACGTTCAGGCGCAGAATGATTATATCGATGCCGTCCGGGCGCTGGAGATAAGCACAGGAGGTGCTCTGTCGATGTCAGCCGGTTCCTGAGGGTATGAAACTCAAAATTGACCGTTCTCTTAGTACCGTTCTCTAAATATTGAGGGTGAATGAATGATTCGCAATCTGAAGATACTGTTAATAGTTGTCGGCGCTCTGAGCTTGCAGCAGGCATACGCTGCCGGAGAAGCCGNGGGTGACCAGCACGAAAATGAAGAAGCCGAGCATGCCGGAGAGGAAAACCAGTCCCGCCAGATCCATCTGACGCCGGAGCAGACAGAGTTACTGTCGATTCAGACTGTGGCGGCTGCCAAGGGGCGCGCTGGCGCAATTGTTACGGCACCTGCCGAGATTCAGTATGTGCCGGACCGCGTGGCCGAGGTTGGTCCGCTGCTGGAGGGAAAACTGACAGGGTTGGCGGTTGATCTGGGGGATCGTGTCAATAAGGGGCAGTTACTGGCAACCCTGAACAGTGTGGAGCTGGCCCGGATTCGCTCCCGGTTAATCTCGCTGGAGGCCCGCAAAGAAGCGGCCGAGTCTGACTACAATCGTGAAAGGGAGTTGCAGGGACAGGGTATTTCCAGTGAAGAAGAGTTCCTGGATGCCAAGGCTGCCTTTCTTGAAACAAAAGCGGAGTACGATTCCGTGCGGGAACAACTGGCGGTTTACGGCAGCGAGTCGTCAGGTGACAGTGGGGGGCTGGCGCAATACGCGCTCCGCTCACCCATTGAGGGGCGTGTCGAGCAGATGCATGTTCGTCTGGGGCAAACGCTGAGTCCGTCGGATACGCCTTTCATCGTGGCGGATGCCTCGGTGTTGTGGGCCATTCTTCAGGTGTCCGAATCCGATATTGACCAGATTTCAACGGGAGACGAGGTTCAGATTTCCTCCAGGGATTCAAGTTCTGACCGGTTTCACAGTGGGCAGGTATCCTGGGTGTCGAGCATGCTCGATGAAAAGACCCGCACCATCCCGGTTCGCGTTGTGCTGGAGTCTCCCAGAGGCGACCTTCGCCCGAATACCTATGCCACGGCCAGAATCATGACGGAATCGGAGGCCTCACTGCCGCTGGTTCCGGATGATGCGGTTCAAACCATTGGCGATGACTCCGTTGTGTTTGTTCCGGGCGATGAGAAAGGGGCTTACAAGGCGGTTCCCGTCACGCTTGGCAAGGAGGCAAACGACTGGATCGAGATCAAGTCCGGCATTAGCGCAAACACGGAAGTGGTTTCAGTAGGCGCTTTTGATCTGATGTCGGCCATTACCGCCAGTGGCCGCAGCGCCGCTCACGGACACTAAACCCCGGGGGGAGCATGATCAACGCAATTGTGAATTATGCGCTGAACAATCGTCTGATGACGCTTGTTTTTGCTATCGCCGTGATCGTTGCCGGCGTATTTTCATTTCAAAAACTGCCGGTGGATGCGTTTCCGGACGCGACGCCGACCATGGTTCAGGTGTTTACCACCAGTCCTGGTCTGTCGCCGGTTGATATCGAAACGCTGATTTCCTATCCCGTTGAGATCAGCATGTATGGAATTCCCAAGCTGGAAAAAGTGCAGAGCACGTCGATTTTCGGGTTGTCGCGGGTGACCATCTATTTCGAAGATGGCACCGATATCTACTTCGCCAGGCGGCTGGTAAACGAACGGCTTTCCGAGGCCAAGCGCCAGATTCCCGAAGGGATGGGGCAGCCGGAACTCGGGCCCATAGCGAGCGGTCTTGGGCGCATCCTGATGTATTCCCTGGAAGCTGAGGATAAGGATCAATACAGCCTGCAGGAAATCCGCACGATCCAGGACTGGATTGTCAAGCCCCAGCTCAGAACCGTTCCGGGTGTAACCGGTGTGCTGTCCATCGGCGGCGAGGTAAAACAGTATCAGGTCAATATCGATGCGCAGAAGCTTCAGGCAAGGAACCTGACAGTGTCTGACGTTCGCGGCGCCCTCACCCAGAATAATCGGAACGTCGGCGCCTCTTTCATTACGCGAGGAGGTGAAGAGTATATAGTTCGCGGCTACGGTTGGGTTAATTCAGGTACCGAGGGCATCGAGGACATCCAGAACATCATTGTGTCCAAGAGTGAGGGAGAGTCTCCTATTTATGTCAGGGATGTGGCAGAGGTTAGCCTTGGACCGGCAATTCGCCGCGGCGCGGAGGTGTCCTCGGGCGAGGAGTCCGTGGGCGGCTACGTGATGAAGCTGATCGGAACCAACACCAGTCAGGTACTCGAGGACGTCAACGCAAAAATCGATGATCTGAACAAGTCACTTCCCGAAGGGCTGAAAATAGAGGCTTATTACTCCCAGGCGGAGTTGGTGGGCAAGGCCATAGGCACTGTCGAGAAAGCATTACTTGAGGGCTCGGTTCTGGTGCTGGTGTTCCTCTATCTGTTCCTCGGAAATATACGTTCCACACTGATCGTGGTGGCGACCTTGCCGTTGTCTGTGCTTTTCGCATTCATTGCGATGCGGATTTCGGGCCTGTCCGCCAATCTGATGAGTCTGGGGGGGCTGGCTATCGGCATCGGTATGATGGTGGACGGCGCCGTTGTGATGATAGAGAACATCTTCCGACATCTGGAAGAACGATCAGAGGAAAAGGTCAGTGTTCTGAGGCTTGTAGGTGAATCTGCCCGGGAAGTGGCTCGTCCGATTGTGTTTGCCATTGGCATCATTATTATCGTTTTTCTGCCGCTGTTTACGCTGCAGGGCGTTGAGGGCAAGCTGTTTTCGCCCATGGCCTACACCATCAGTTTTGCGTTGATCGGTGCGCTGTTACTCGCGTTGACGTTGGTGCCGGTTCTGGCCTCGCTGTCATTCAAGATGGGTGGACAACACAAAGAGCCGAAGCTGGTTCTGTTCCTGAACCGGCTATACAAGCCGGTGGTGAATACTGTCGTCAAAGCCCCTAAAATTGTAATGGGCGTGGCCGTCATTGCCTTTGCCGGCAGTCTCCTGCTGTTTCCCTATCTCGGGAGCGAGTTCGTGCCCACGCTCAGGGAAGGCACGTTCCAGATTCGCTCGACACTGCCTCCTGGAGCCAGTCTTGAATCCGCCATCAAGTATGGCAAACGGATTCAGTCCGTTGTCGATGAATTTCCAGAGGTCACCGGCACCTATGCCAGGATCGGTCGTGCCGAGGTGGGCGGTGATCCTGAACCCGTGAACGTTGTCGCGACGCTCGTCAATCTGAAGCCTCTGGATCAGTGGCGAGAAGATGTGAGCTATGAGGACCTTCAGAGCCGGATTGCGGAGTCTTTGGATGAGCGGGTTCCCGGGCTTGCCAACAATCTGTCACAACCGATTCAGCTCAGAACCGACGAACTCCTCTCAGGCGTTCAGGCGCAACTGGTTGCCAGCATTTTCGGCGACGACCTCGACGAGTTGGGCCGGATCGGCAAGGAAGTGGCGGCCCTGGCGAATGATGTGCCGGGGGCAACGGATGTGCGCGCTCAGCAGAGCGCAGGTAAAAAACAGATCGTTATTCGCCCCGACCGTGAAGTGCTGGCGCAGTTTGGCATCAGCATTGATAACCTGATGAGTACGGTCGAAACCGGGATTGGCGGTAAAGGCGCGGGGCTGGTCTTCGACGGTGTCCGGCGATTTGAGATCTTCGCCCGGCTGCAAGAGTCCTATCGCGGGTCCATCGATGAAATCAGAAAGCTTCCCCTCCGGGGTAATAGTGGCGAGCTCATCCCGCTTTCACGGGTGGCCGATGTTGAAATGTACGCTGGCCCCAAGAAAATTTCGCGCTCCAATGCCAGTCGGCGACAGTACGTGCAGATGAACGTACGTGGTCGCGATATGGGCGGTGTTGTTCAGGATTTGCGCAAGCGGATCGAGGAGCAAGTGGACATGCCGCCGGGGTATTTCGTGGAGTTCGGCGGTCAGTTTGAGAACCAGGAAAGGGCCATGGCGCGGCTGGCGATCGTTGTGCCCATTACCCTGGCGCTTATTTTCCTGCTTCTCTTTTCGGCATTCAGTAGTCTTCGCTATGCGGCGCTGATCTTCATGAATGTGCCCTTTGCGGTTACTGGTGGCATTGTCGCGCTGTTTGTGACGGGGCTTTACCTCTCTGTGCCCGCTGCCGTGGGATTCATCGCGGTGTTCGGCGTAGCCGTACTGAACGGTGTGGTGATGGTGAGCTACATCAATCAGTTGCGGGACGAAGGCTACGAAGTCATTGAAGCAGTCAAGTTGGGTGCTCAACGCCGTTTGCGGCCGGTTCTGATGACCGCCTCTGTGGCTATTCTGGGGCTGATTCCCCTGCTGCTGGCCGATGGCATTGGCTCTAATGTCCAACGGCCACTGGCAACGGTTGTGGTTGGCGGTCTGATCACGTCAACGTTGCTGACGTTGGTAGTGTTGCCCAGCGTGTATCAGTGGTTTGCATCCGAACGTCGTGACGTTGAAGTCTGATAGGCAGGAGAAGGCTTATGTATGAAATAAAGGCTTATGTCAGAGAGGTTATGGCAGAGCATGTGGTTGATGCTCTGGCCAGAGTCAAGGGCGTGACAAGCATTGCTGTCGTGCCTCTCAGCGAATTTGGTCATCTGGTCGGCGATGAGTCGCCTCTGGAGAAAGTGAAGATGGTCAAGCTGGAAGTAGACGTAGCGACCGATGATGTCGCTGGTGAAGTTGTGGAACTCATTGTCAGAACGGGCAGAACCCAGGATGGGCACCCGGGTGACGGCAAGGTACTTGTATCCCGCCTGGTTCGGGCTGTTCGTATCGAGGACGGCGAAACCGGTGAGAGTGCACTGGAGCCTGCTTCAAGCTAGTGCTCTGGAAACTGGATGGCGGTTCTGCGGCTTTTGGTTGCGGGCCGCCATCACAGTTCTATCTCCAGTTCCCAGCGATAGATCATATCGTCTGAGTCCGTAGTGAGGCCAAATGCAACGCCCGCCTGGAGTTCCAGAATACTGGAACCCATTCTGAACTCAGCCAGGATGGCAGGTCCCATCAAATGGTTGTTTTCGGCCCCGTAATACTCCAGCCCTGGCTGAAACGTGTCAGACTTCGTGTAGGCGAACTGTAATGAGCCAGTGGGCTCAAGCTGCTCGTCGTCTTCGCCAAATGAGCGGCTAACCAGAAGGTTCGTCAGGATGCTGTAATGCGCGTATAGCTGTCTCTCGTAAAGTGACCCAAGGGTCACTCCACCGGCTTTTTGGCCATGTTCTTTTGACAGTTCAATGAACAAGCCCGCAGCGCTCTCAGTGTCTTGAAAAAAGTTTCCAATCAGTTCGATTTCGTATTCCTCAAGTGAATACGCTCGCCCCGGTCTCTTGATTGCGTTGAAGTTAAGTTCGGCGCTCAGGCGTTCAGATAGCCCGTAACCCACCTCCCACTGATCGGCACGAAGGTTGTCAATTTCGCTCCCCTCACTGTCCAGAAACGCCCCAACCACTCCGATTTCGAGATCCCCCGCAGTTACCCGGGGGGAGTAAATTTCATCGACTGCGAGCTCTGATTTGACCGTGAGGGGCCATAACAGAACCAGGAAAGCCAGTTTGAGTTTGAATCCGTGGCGCGGTGCGCCTGCGTTATTCGTTGCTCGAGACATAGATCACCTTGAAGAAGTGACGGAAAGTAAGGGGCATCGAATGACAGGCTATTGATCTGAGCGCTACAGAAACATAAGTCTTTGGTACTCATTTTGTCCGTCAAAAGGACAGTCCGGGAATGCTGGTGGAGTTGGAGGGCGGTTTCTTTTGTGGATGACGCTTCGAATTCAAGTTCATTTCAACCTTTTCACTTACTATCCTGGCCTGTTCCTACCTTGTCATGGACGCCTCGCGCCCATGAATTGTGGCTATTTACCCCTTCGGGAGAAAGTCGATGAAGGCAAGCAAGCACTCGCCCAGAGCGTTGCTGTGTTCAGTACTATTGTCCATTCCTCTGTTCGGTCAAGCGGAGACTGTGAATTGGACAAATTGGCTCACTGGCCAGATAAGCAAACATCCGGATGTTATGGCGGCGACAGAGCAGGCGGCAGCCCGGAATCAGGATGCTGAGGCAAGCGAACAACCGCTGTATAACCCGGAGCTGTCTGTTGGAGCAGACAGAACGGGCAGTGAAAACAACTTTGAGGCAGGGCTGTCACAAACGATCGATTGGTCTGATCAACAGGGTGCGCTAAAGGACAAGGCAAAGCTGATCAGGCTTTCCGCTGAAGCTGATTTGAACGAAGCGGTTTTGGCACAAACGTCCGAGTCGCTGTTTGCGCTTGTCGAGTGGCGCGCGGCGACGCGTGCCGAAGAAATTGCGGAATCCCAGCAACACCGTCTGGATGCCTTGCTGGAGCAGGTTGAGCAACGCCAGCAGGCGGGCGACCTGGGNCGTACCGANGCAGAGCTGCTTTTTTTAAGCCTTTCTCANCAGCTNAGTGAACTNGCCCAGGCAAAGGCTGCGGTTGATCAGGCGCAAGCCCGGGNCAGAGAGCTTCTGCCGGATTGGCGGCCTCAGGATGGGGGGATCCCCGGGCACATTTGGCCGGCTCTTGCTTCCAGGGTCGATAACNACAATTTGCTGGATCATCCGTCAATTGTTGCCGCCCGCGCGAGGTGGCAGGTGNTGCGGAGCGAAGCCGAGGTGGTCAGTCGCAGAGCGNCGGCATCTCCCACGGTCGGGCTGAGCGGAGGGCGTGATGGCGGTGAGAACCTGGTTGGCCTGACGTTCTCGATCCCTCTGAATGTCCGTAATAACTACCGTGCCGAAATCCAGGCTGCCAACCGACGATCATTAGAGGCCGANGCTCGGTTTCAGGCACTTTATCGGAAGCAGCAGTATGGTCTGGCGGGCGCCCGAGCTGCCTGGAAGCGATACGACACCCAACTCAGCCGATGGACAGAACTCTCCCAGGGGCGTGTACAGCGAAGTGCTGATTTGCTTGAGAAGCAGTGGCAGGTCGGCGACCTCTCCACCTCTGAGTATCTCCAGGCGCTGGGCCAGCGCGCGGAGAGCCTGAAAACCGGTATTGAACTGGAAAAGCAGGCGCAGCTGGGTCTGATTGAGCTCTTGAGTCAGTCTGGCGAACTGATCACCCCCTTCCAACAATAGTCTGGAAACTGGATATTCATTATGAAAAAANCTCTGATTTCNGTATTCGCATTGACGTTGCTTACAGCCCCACTTTCTTTTGTACAGGCAGAGGAAGATGCTCATCAGGAAGCCGGTCATGATCATGCTGCCAGTGGCGACGATCATCAGGAAGTCACCGGTGAGGAGGGCGAGCATAAGGAAGATCATGGTGAAGAAGGGAAGGTGAGCATGAGGAGGAAGGTGATCATGAAGAGGAAGGGGGGCACGGCCACGAAGACGAGAACGGTGGCCATGAAGAAGCGGCCACCGCAAGCATCAATGCCAAACAGAAAGATCTGGCCGGCATTGAAGTAGCAACCCTCGAAAGCAAGCGCGTTGACTATGAAATCTACGCTCCCGGTGAGCTGCTGACCAACGGCTATACCAGCTATCACGTGTCCCCCCGGGTTGCCTCAGTGGTGCTGCGGCGTCACGTGGAACTGGGTGAGCACGTAACCAAGGGCCAGCCGCTGGTAACCCTGTTCAGTGAGACGGTGGCACAGGCGCAGGCGGATTACAGGAAAGCTTTTCCTGAATGGAAGCGAATCAGCGGGCTGGGTCGTTCCGTGGTTGGCGATCAGCGGTTCAATACAGCGAAAGCCAACATTGAAGCAGCAAGGGCGACTCTGCTTGCTTACGGGCTGAACGATGATGACATTGGTGCGTTGAAGGCCAGCGGGGTGGATAGTCTCGGTGAATACATGCTCAGGGCTCGCGTGGATGGTGCAGTACTGACCGATGAGTTTGAGCAAGGACAAAGAGTTGAGGCTGGCCAGCCGCTGGTGACTCTTGCTGATGAGAGTGAGCTTTGGGTAGAAGCCCATCTGCCAGCAAGCTCCGACATTGTTCTAGAGAAGGGCGCGGAAGCCGAAGTCAGGGCAGCGGGTCGTGTGGGCGTGGCAACGGTGTCCCAGGAAGCCCACACCATTGATCCTGTGACCCGCACGCGGATTGTCAGGCTTGAGCTGGACAATCCTGAAGATCGTTTTCATCCAGGAATGTTCGCAGATGTGTATTTTCGTTTTAAGACCAGCGAGCCGGTGCTTGCCGTGCCGGAGACTGCATTGATGCGTGGCGCGGACGGCGACTGGACGGTCTATGTGGAAGAGGCCGAAGGCGAGTATGAACCCGTGGAAGTGGAACTGGGCCGCTCAATTGGCGGGCTCCGTGAGGTTTCCGGCCTGGCTGCGGGCCAACGAGTCGTTTTGCGGGGCGCATTTTTTGTGGCCTCTGAGATTGCCAAAGGCGGCTTTGATCCGCACAACCACTGATTCCGGGAGCCATTATGTTCAACCGAGTAGTCGACTGGGCGGTTCAGAACCGCCTGTTGGTTCTTATTGCACTCGCTGTGCTTATCGCCACGGCCGCATTTCAGATCCCAAAACTGAATCTTGATGCTTTCCCTGACGTTACAAACGTCCAGGTCGCTGTTAATACTGAGGCGCCCGGACTAGCGGCTGAGGAAGTCGAACAACTGATCACCTATCCAATCGAAGCGGTGATGTATGCCTTGCCCGATGTCGAGGAGGTTCGGTCCATCTCCAAAACCGGGTTGTCCGGTGTCACCGTGGTCTTTAAAGAGGGCACGGATATCTATTTCGCGCGCCAGTTGGTGTTCGAACGGTTACAGGCCGCGCGGGAGCTGATTCCGGATGGCGTCGGGGTGCCTGAAATGGGCCCGAATACGTCCGGTCTCGGCCAGGTCTACCAGTACTTGCTGATAGCGGACCCGGATTCGGGGTACGACGCAATGGAATTGCGCAGCTTGCACGACTGGCTGGTCAAACTG
>JGI24655J20075_1000726_pt1 | contig 10676 bp, 8 predicted proteins | sample MalvirmetaMSP112_FD_20075 | JGI IMG/M metagenome (IMG submission 20075) | reverse complement strand
GTTTTGACGACACCATTCAGGCCGTGGATCGATTGTCGCTGAGTATCGACAATGGTGAAACCGTCGCCCTGGTGGGAGAAAGCGGCTCCGGGAAATCCGTATCCGCCCTGTCCATCCTCCAACTGCTCGACGAACGCCACGCCAGTTATCCCTCAGGTGCCATCCTGTTCCAGGGAGAGGACATGCTGAAGGCCAGCCAGAAACGCCTTCGACAGATCCGCGGACGTCACGTCAGCATGATTTTCCAGGAGCCAATGACCTCGCTCAATCCATTGCACACGGTGGAAAAGCAGATCAGTGAAACCCTGGCACTGCACAAGGGGATGCGTGGCCCACAGGCTCGTGCCCGTTGCGTGGAACTATTGGATCTGGTCGGCATCCCCTCGCCTGAAGAGCGCCTGACGAGCTACCCTCATCAGCTCTCCGGCGGCCAGAAGCAGCGCGTAATGATTGCCATGGCCCTCGCCAACGAGCCGGACCTGCTGATCGCGGACGAGCCGACAACGGCACTCGACGTCACTGTCCAGAAGCAGGTACTGGAATTGTTGAAAGACCTGCAACAAAAGCTGGGCATGGCGATCTTGCTGATCACCCACGACTTGTCCATCGTGCGGCGCTATGCAGACCATGTCGTGGTGATGGAGCAGGGACAACTGATCGAGGAAGCGCCGACAGCGCAGCTGTTTGAAGACCCACAGCATGCCTATACCCGTCGCTTGCTGGACGCGGAACCACCGGCCTCGCCGTCGGGCGCTATGGTCGACAACAAGTCGCTGCTGGACGTGAACAACCTAGATGTGCGCTTCGTCACCCGCAAAAGCCTGTTTGGTCGGCCTCAGTCGTGGTTTCAGGCGGTCGATGACGTCAGTTTCTCGCTCAACGAAGGCGAAACCCTGGGTATCGTTGGTGAAAGCGGAAGTGGCAAGACCACGATCGGCCACGCACTGCTGAAGCTCACTTCCAGTCGCGGCAGTATTCGGCTCAGCGGCGAAGAACTCGGTCCGCTCGACCAGAAGCAGTTCCGGCCATGGCGCAGCCGTATTCAGATTGTGTTCCAAGACCCATTCGGTAGCCTCAGCCCGCGGATGTCAGTCGCCGAGATCGTGCGTGAAGGCCTGGAAATACACGTACCGGCAACACCCGAAGAGCAGGACCGAAGGGTCATACAGGCGCTCACCGACGTCGGGCTCGACCCACAGGCCCGTCACCGCTACCCCCATGAATTCTCCGGCGGTCAGCGCCAACGCATTGCCATCGCCCGGGCGCTGGTGCTGCAGCCGGAACTCATCATTCTGGACGAGCCCACCTCTGCCCTGGACAGGACGGTGCAAAAACAGGTGATTAACCTGCTGCGGGATCTCCAGGACAAATATGGTCTAAGCTATGTGTTTATCAGCCACGATCTGGCCGTGGTCCGGGCACTGAGCCACAAATTGCTGGTACTGAAGAGTGGTCGGGTCGTGGAATACGGCGATGCCGCCGGGATATTCAATACACCAAAGCACGATTACACCCGTGAACTGCTTGGGGCGGCCCTGTTCTACAGCCAATAAAGCGCAATGACAGGCCACGCCCGATTACTACGACCAATTGAGCGTTACCCGCACCGCTGCGGTTCATGGATAATGCCTTAAACTGAAACACAGGGAGAATCGTTATGGGATTACTCAGTGGCAAAAAAGCACTGATTGTCGGCGTTGCAAGCAAACACTCGATCGCTTANGGCATCGCCGAAGCCTTTGCCAAACAAGGCGCCGAGCTGGCATTCACTTACCAGAATGAAAAGCTCAAATCCCGGGTAGANAAATTCGCCGANGGCTGGGGCAGTTCGCTGATTTTCCCNTGCGATGTTGCCAGCGATGACGAAATAGAAGCTGTGTTCACCGAACTGGGCAAGCACTGGGACGACATCGACATTATTGTCCACTCTGTCGGTTACGCCCCGGCCAACGAGCTGGATGGCAACTATGTGGACGTCACCACGCGGGAAGGCTTCCGCATCGCCCACGACATCAGCTCCTACAGCTTTGTTGCCCTGGCCCAGGCCGGTCGCAAGATGATGCATGAAAACAGCTCCCTGCTGACCCTCAGCTACCTGGGTGCCGAGAAAGTACTGCAGAACTACAACGTCATGGGACTGGCCAAGGCTTCCCTTGAGGCGAACGTTCGCTATATGGCCGGCAGCCTGGGGCGTGATGGCATCCGGGTCAACGCCATCTCGGCAGGGCCAATCAAGACCCTGGCGGCCTCTGGCATCAAGAGCTTCCGCCGTATGCTGGCCGAGAATGCCAGGCGGGCACCGTTACGCCGCAACGTGACGACCGACGAAGTGGGTAACGCTGCTGCCTTCATGTGTTCTGACATGGCCAGCGGCATTACTGGTGAAATCATGTACGTTGATGCCGGCTTCAACATTACCGGCATGGGCGAGTTGGAAGACTGAAGCTCCCGGTTTTCCCGGCAGGGCTTTCGGGCCTTGCCGGGGCGACTTAACCCTCAGACATCGCCTTTGCGACAGCTTCCACCCACTCCAGATAGGATGTGTCATCCGACTCCAGTATCTGAAGTCCCACCAGCCAACTGGTTTCAGTGCTTGCACGACACCAGACAACCTCCACCATCAGACCAAACGGCTTATTGTCATCCTCCAGACTGACCCAGGCAGGTAAGAGTGCACCCTGGGTTACCGGTTCTGCGGTCGTCAACCGGATACCACGGGCAGAGACATCGCTGGTGCGTGATACCAGAGACCGTCCGGACTGATCCCCCTCGACATCCGGAATCGGTGATTCCAGCTCCAGGGTCACACTTGCGCTCGCAGCCAGCCGGTACTCGGAACGGTTATCCCCAGATTCCGGAGCATCCTCATAGTCGCCAAAACTGTAATCGATATCGCTCATGATCATCTATCCGATAGTGTTTTATCCGGTCAGTTTCGACCGACCCTGATACGGCCAACCACCCGCGACAGAGCGTCATCAAACTCTGCAGAGCTACCAAGTACGCGTACCCGGCCCATCACCACGTGATCCACGAGTTCATCCACCAGGAATTCGCGGCGATTCAGCCCCAGTCGGTCCACAAAAACCAACTTCCGGGAGGCATTGATCCGTACGGCCAGCTTCAGGCGAACGGCATCCTTGCCCTCACTGCTACTTTCCTCGACGATCCAACCGCCCAGTTTGATGCCTTCCACCAACTCCCTCGCAGCGGTCTCCCGCTCCTGCAACAGGCGTTGCTGCTCGGCTTCTTCATCAGCGATACGTCGATCTTCTGCCGCTTTCTTCTGCCTTGCGAGTTCAGCCTGCCTGGCGGCTTCCTCCTGTTGGCGCAATTGTTCCGCTTCCGCCTTTTCCCGACGCAAGGTTTCTGCCCGGGCTCTCGCCTCCCTGGCGGCTTCTTCCCGTTGCAACGTCTGGCGTTCAAGCACCACAGATAGCGAGGTAATGGTTTCCGCCAACACCTGACCGAAGGGAGTCAATGGTGGTAATAATCTCAGGGTGCCGCTATCGAGAGCCGTGGAGAACCTTGGCCAGGGCATTAGTCCCAGTTTGACCCCGGCACCATTGGTCCAGAGCACTTCACAGGTATCCGGTAGCAGAGCAAAGAAATACCGACGTCGCTCCGCGGCGCCCTCACCTTCCACAAACCATTTTCCCAACAACGGCTCAACCTCGGCCTCGGGCGGTGCGGAAAACGACAACCAGGAAGGATCCCAGGAGAATCGGTCGCCTTCCGGCAACGCGGAAACCAGCTCGGGCGTTTCGCCCCTCAGACGAGCCACCATAACCGACTGGATTCCTTGCAGGGCCGAGTCATCCAGGGGCTTACCGTTGACGCGGTTCCAGACGTCGCTGATCCGGTCACCAATTTGCTCCCCCACCGTATAGAGGCGGTTCCTGTCCTTGTCGGAAAGCGCCGGATCACCAATCCAGACAAGCCATTCCAACAGTTTGCTGGCATGCCGCCAGTTGTCGCCCTCGGTGCCTTCCTGCCAGACAATCTGCTTGATCAGGGCAAACCAGTGATCAAAGATAAACCGAACCACGGCTTGCGGCAGCTGACGATTCTGGAGGGCCCGGCCCACCAATGCCCTAGCCGTCTGTTCCGACTTTCTTTGACGGGCGGCGCCCTGCTCGGTTTCCAGCAACCGCTGACGTAAACGCTCATTCTGCTGTTCGCGCTTTCCCGCATCCTCTTCCCACTGACGGCAGAATTCGATAACCGGCCCGACGTCCCCGGAATCGAAACAGCCGGACACCGCTATGGTCAGTGAATCCAACTGATCCAGGAGGGCCCTCCCTGAGCGCCCGCCGGAACCACTCCAGCCCCTGCAGTCCTGCAGGCTGTCAAGCCAGTGCACGATGGTATCGTTCAGCGCTCCAGCTCCCTCAAGGTTCATTCGCCAGGCGAGAAAGAACCGAAGGCGGGCAATTCGCAGGGCCAGTTCGGGATGGAGGCCGCTGGTCTTGAGAAACACATCCATGATTCGGTCCGCCACATAGGCGGAATTGATCTGCCTGACCGACCAGGTCAAGGATACCGAGCGGATAACGCGGGTCACGGGCTCATCCCGCTGCTCCGTCCAGCAGGACAGCAACAATGGGCGCCAGTCGCTGGCTGCGTCTGCAGCAACCTTTCCCGCGGGATAGGGAAGATCGGGTACACGAATGCCTGAAAGCACGTCCCCAATCCTCTTTACCACCTGTTTCCGGGACAGTACTTTGCGCTTTTTCTGCGTGCTCTGCTGCATCCGTTCCCCGCGCGTCAGAAGCGTTGAAAAGGTTCATCAAATAACGCAGTATAACCAACTCGCCGGGGTTTACCGCAACTAAGCGCCGGCCAGTCATGTTTTATGCGACGGGGATAACAACAGAATGTCGGGCACCAAACTAGAGAATCTGAATGTGGCGAGTCAGGAACCTTTGATTACCCCTGAAGCGCTCAAGCAGGAGATGCCGCTTTCCGGCAAGGCCGCGGAAACCGTGGAAAAAGGCCGCCAGGCCATCTATGACATCATGGACGGCAAGGACCATCGCCTGTTTGTGGTGGTGGGCCCCTGCTCCATTCATGATGTCGAAGCTGCCCGGGAATACGCCGCCAGGCTGAAGAAGCTGGCAGAAGAAGTCAGCGATACCCTGCTGATCGTCATGCGGGTGTATTTCGAGAAGCCTCGCACCACCGTTGGCTGGAAAGGGTTGATTAACGACCCCCACCTCAACGACACCTTCGACATTGAACAGGGCCTGCACATCGGCCGTCGCCTGCTCCTGGATATCTCCGAGTTGGGACTGCCCACGGCGACAGAAGCACTGGATCCTATCTCCCCGCAATACCTGCAGGATACAATCTCCTGGTCCGCTATTGGCGCGCGCACCACAGAATCTCAGACTCACCGGGAAATGAGCAGTGGCCTGTCCATGGCCATTGGCTTCAAGAACGGTACCGATGGCAGCCTGGACGTTGCAGTTAATGCCATGAAGTCGGTCTCTCACCCTCACAGCTTCCTCGGCATTGACCAGCAGGGCAAAGTCGCGGTTATCCGTACCCGGGGTAACAATTACGGCCACGTGGTTCTGCGTGGCGGCGGTGGCAAACCCAACTATGACTCAGTCAACGTTGCCCTGTGTGAACAGGCGCTGGAGAAATCCAAACTCCGTCAGTCGATCATGGTTGACTGCAGCCACGCCAATTCCAGCAAGGACCCGGCCATACAGCCTCTGGTATTGCAGGACATCACCCATCAGATCGTTGAGGGCAACCAGTCCATCCAGGGTTTGATGGTGGAAAGCAACCTGAATTGGGGCAATCAGTCGATTCCTGAAAACCTGGCCGATCTTAAATACGGTGTGTCCGTGACGGACGCCTGTATTGACTGGGAGACCACTGAAAAAGCCCTGCGTGACATGCGGGAGAAGCTGAAGGACGTTCTACCGAAGCGTCGGGGCTGATTTCAGCCCCCGATCCAGTCTAGCCTGCTTCTCAAGGTCACCACGTTGCCGATGATGACCAATGTGGGGGCAGGCACCGCATTCCTCTCCACCCTTTCCACGATGTTTGTCAGGTCCCCGGTCACAACCTGCTGGTGGGGCGTTGTCCCTCTTGAAACGAGCGCCACCGGCATCTCCGGAGACATACCGTGGGCAACCAGTTGCTGGCAGATAATCGGTAGCCCGACCAGGCCCATGTAGAACACCAGGGTCTGGTTGTTCTGGACGAAATCCTTCCAAGGCAGGTCGCAGGTGTCATTCTTCAGGTGGCCGGTGACAAACCGAACTGACTGGGCGTGGTCCCGGTGCGTAAGCGGAATACCGGCGTAGGCGGCGCAACCGGAAGCAGCGGTAATCCCGGGCACCACCTGGAAGCGCACGCCGGCCGCCGCGAGGGTTTCAATCTCCTCGCCGCCACGGCCAAAAATAAAGGGATCACCACCCTTGAGCCGCACCACTTTGCGTCCCTTGCGGGCGAGTTCCACCAGGCGGCTGTTGATCTGATCCTGGGGTAAGGTGTGGTTAGCACGCTGCTTGCCCACATGAATACGCTCGGCGGATTCAGGAATAAGTGACAGAATTTCCGGCGACACCAGGCGGTCGTACAACACCACTTCCGCTGACTGGATCAGGCGCCACGCCTTCAATGTCAGTAACTCCGGATCACCGGGGCCGGCACCCACGAGTGCAACCTCCCCTTCGGAGCTATTCGGATTTTCCGTTACCGGATTCTTGTGGTACCGAACTGGTGCAGGCTTTGCACCAACGCCCTTCCATGGTGCATCGTCGAGTCTGTCACTCATTGTATTCTGTCTACGCCTCCCATATACGGTTTCAGGACCTCGGGAACCAGGATGCTGCCGTCTTCCTGTTGATAATTCTCCATCACCGCAATCAGTGCGCGGCCAACGGCAAGCCCGGATCCGTTCAAGGTATGAACGGGCTCCGGCTTATTGGTTTCCGGGTTACGCCAGCGTGCATGCATGCGCCGTGCCTGAAAATCCCTGGCGTTGGAACAGGAAGATATTTCGCGATATTTGTCCTGGCCCGGTAACCAGACTTCGATGTCATAAGTACGGGCGGCCGCAAACCCCATGTCGCCGCCACAGAGGTCAACCAACCGGTACGGTAGTTCGAGGAGCTGCAGTACCTTTTCGGCGTGCCCGGTCAGCGCCTCGAGCGCCGCTTCGGAGTCCTCCGGGCGAACGACCTGCACCAGCTCCACCTTGTCAAACTGGTGCTGGCGGATCATCCCGCGGGTATCACGGCCGTAAGAGCCGGCTTCACTACGAAAACAGGGAGTGTGGCAGACCAGCTTCAGGGGCAGTTCTGCTGCATCAAGAATGGTGTTGCTAACCAGGTTGGTGGCCGGAACCTCCGCCGTGGGAATCAGGTAAAGAGGCTTCTCCCCGTCCATGCGGAAAAGATCTTCCTCAAATTTGGGAAGCTGGCCCGTCCCAAAGAGCGTGTCTGCGTTGACCAGGTACGGCACGTAGGCTTCCGTATACGCATGCTCGTCGGTGTGGAGGTTGATCATGAACTGGGCAAGCGCCCGATGCAGGCGGGCAACCGGGCCGCGCATCACAGCAAAACGGGAATGAGCCAGACGAGTGGCGGTCTCGAAGTCCAGGCCACCAAGGGCTTCGCCCAGGGCAACGTGGTCCTTTGGTTCAAAATCAAAGTGTTTGGGGGTACCCCAGCGACGCACCTCAACGTTATCGTCTTCGCTTTCTCCGGCCGGCACGGTGTCGTCGGGCAGGTTCGGTATGCTGGCGAGGAAGTCGTTCAATTCCTCCTGTAACACCCGCAACTCGTCTTCCGCTTCTGACTTCTGTTTCTTCAGGTCTTCCACTTCGTCCAGTAATGGCTGGATGTCTTCACCGGCCGCCTTGGCCTTGCCAATGGATTTGGATCGGCGGTTCTGCTCGCCCTGCAGAGTTTCCGTTTTCACCTGGATCGCGCGACGGCGCTCCTCGAGCTGATCGAATGTGGCTTTGTCAAAGGTGTACCCCTTGATAGCAAGGCGACGGGCGATCTCTTCAGTCTGGGTGCGGACACGTTTGGGATCGAGCATGATTATCCTGTTTCTGTTGTTCACGATTGACTGGGCATTATACCTGCGCGGCCGGCTATGACCACAGCGGGCGAAAGCGGCTAGCGGATTTCAGCGTTGCGGGTAACGCTTGCGGTCGCTGTTGCGGTTCCAGTCGTCGAGCCGGTCACGCTTTTCGGCGAGTTTGATTTCCAGGCCCCGATGGACTGGCTCATAGTAACGGCGCTGGTGAATGGCCTCGGGGAGATAGGATTCTCCGGCGGCGAATGCTTCCGGCTCGTCATGGGCATAACGGTATTCGTCACCGTGCCCCATGGACTTCAACAGTTTGGTGGGGGCGTTGCGCAGGTGAACGGGCACCTCATAGTCCGGGTCATTGCGGATATCGGCCATACACTGGTTAAAGGCGGAATAGACCGCGTTACTCTTGGGCGAAAGGGCAAGATAGGTAACTGCCTGAGCGAGCGCCAGTTCGCCCTCGGGGGAACCCAGTCGCTCCTGGGCCTCCCAGGCGTCCATGGCAATCTGCAGCGCCCTCGGGTCGGCATTGCCTATGTCCTCGCTGGCAATTCGCGCCAGACGCCGGGCCACATACAACGGATCACAACCGCCATCCAGCATGCGACATAGCCAGTACAGGGAGCCATCGGGGTCGGAGCCCCGCACAGACTTGTGAAGTGCCGATATCTGGTCGTAGAAGACATCGCCGCCTTTATCGAACCGCCTCAGGCTGGTTTGCAGCACCTGTTCCAGATGATCGGAGGTAATTCTGGCGGCGCCGTCTTCATCAGGCTCTGCAAGATCCGTTGCCACTTCCAGAATATTCAGCGCACGCCTGCCATCGCCGCCCGATGCGGTTGCCATCAGCTCCAGGACGCTCTTTTCCACGGTGAANCGCCCTGCCAGCCCCTCTGGTGAAGACAGTGACCGCCCAAGCAGTTCCAGAATGTCGGTTTCTTCAAGGTTCTTCAGTACATAGACGCGGGTACGGGAGAGCAACGCACTGTTCAGTTCAAAGGAAGGGTTCTCGGTGGTGGCACCGACAAAGATGAAAGTACCGTCTTCAATGTGNGGAAGAAACGCGTCCTGCTGGCTTTTATTGAAACGGTGAACTTCATCGACAAACAGCAGGGTGTCGCGCCCTTCGCTGCGCTTGCGGTCTTTCGCCCGCTCAACAATGAGACGGATATCCTTTACACCGCTGAGAACGGCCGAAACGGTCTCAAAGCTGAGATCACTGAGGTTGGCCAGCAGGCGGGCGAAGGTGGTCTTACCGACACCCGGAGGGCCCCACAGGATCATGGAGTGGAGCTGTCCCTGCTCAACCGCCCTGCGGAGCGGCTTGCCCTCGCCCACCAGATGTGACTGGCCGACGTATTCATCAAGGCTCGCCGGGCGCATTCGCGCAGCCAGCGGGCGGAAACCCTGCTGTTCCGCGAACAGGCTATCCTGCATCAGGCCCCGTCCCGGATCACATCCACGCTGTCAGGGTAATTCAGGGTAAACGCATTGTCCTCCACCGGGGCGTTCAGGCGAATGTCCTCGAAACTGAGAACGCTGAGCTGCGCCAGTGAATCCTGCATGCGCATTTCCTGCAGCTCACCGTTATGGAAGGTCAGCCTCAGGGATACGAACAGGGAATCCTCGCTTCGCGGTTCCAGGGTGAACTCACGGATATTCTCCCCAGGAGAGCGGGAGGACACGCGATAGGTCTCATTGAGGTTATCAACCTCACCACTCAAAAGAAGCGCTGGTGTTGTCTGTACACGCTCGTCCAGGTTGTGGATGGTGACCTGTTCCAGATCCGGATCGTAGACTTCCACGGTTTCACCGTTGCTGACGACGAACTGTGAATGGGGTTTTCGGGTTTCCCAGTAAAACAACCCAGGACGCTTGGCCTTCAGGGAGCCACGGCTCTCCTGAACGCGATTGCCGTTTTCGTTAACCACGATCTGAATAAAATCAGACTGGAAGGATTCGTAATTCTTGAGCAGCGCAGACAGATCCGCTGCGGCCTTTGCACTGGTATCTTCCGCCATGGCCGGCGTGATCACCGATATCAGGGCCGAAAACGCGGTGACCAACCAAAGGGCTTTTGCTGAAACTCTCATGAATCGCTACTCCTAATCTCTCGGTGGCGGTGGTGCCAGAACTTCACGGGCGCCATTATGCCCGGCTGCGCTGACCACACCGGATGCTTCCATGGCGTCGACCAGGTTCGCGGCCCGGTTATAGCCGATCTTGAATTTACGTTGTACGGATGAAATTGACACCCGCCTGCCCTCAGTAACAAAGGCTACTGCCTCGTCGAACAGAGCATCCCCCTCACTGTCACCGCCGCCTTCACTCAGGTTAGGCACGCCAGGCAGGTTCTCGCCTTCGGCCCCGTTCAGTACATCGTCCACATAAACGGGCTCTCCACGAGCCTTCCAGGCACTGACAACCCGGTGGACTTCGTCATCGTCTACGAAGGCACCATGCACACGCACCGGCAGTCCAGAGCCCGGGGGTAGGTAGAGCATGTCACCATGCCCCAACAACTGCTCCGCCCCACCCTGGTCCAGTACCGTGCGGGAATCGATCTTGGACGATACCTGGAAGGACATCCGCGTCGGAATGTTGGCCTTGATCAG
>JGI24655J20075_1000692_pt1 | contig 11023 bp, 10 predicted proteins | sample MalvirmetaMSP112_FD_20075 | JGI IMG/M metagenome (IMG submission 20075) | reverse complement strand
GACGGTCAGTGTCTATCCCACAATGGCGGAGAAATGGTTAATCCCCCGGTTGGAACGCTTCGTGAAGGCGCATCCCGATATTGACCTGCGGTTCGATGCAACGGACACATTCACGGATTTTCACCGCGATGGGGTGGACATCGCCATTCGTTATGGGACCGGACATTATCCGGACCTGACGGTGATTCCCTTTCTGGATGAAAATGCTGTCCCGGTCTGCAGCCCCGCCCTTGCCAGGCATTTGACCACACCGGCGGATCTGGTCGGCCAAACCCTGCTGCATGCAGAATGGCGAATGGAACGGGAAGCGGCGGCGAACTGGCGGCTTTGGTTGAAGGCCGCCCATATCAAAACCATTGATCCCAATCGAGGGCTGCGCTTCAGTTCCGAGGCCATGCTGGTTCAGGCTGCGATTGACGGGCTGGGCGTTGCACTGACGCAATCGACCCTGGTGGAAGGAGACATCGCAGCCGGGCGATTGGTGCTGCCCTTTGGGAATGACCTGAATATGCCAACGGAATTCGGGCATTTCATCGTCTATCCAAAAAGTTCGGAGACCGTTCCGAAAGTCATCGCTTTCAGGGATTGGGCCCTGGCCGAGGCAGTCAGACCGGACTCAGCGTCTGGCTAAGCCCGTTTTCGTCAGGCCCAGAATGGTGTCAGGACCCGAAACTCTGACCACCGGGCATCAAACTCTGCCTTACCGGTCTCAATCTTTGCAGTATTGCCTTTTTCAATCGCACGACGGATGGATTTTGGAACCGGCATGTCCGGTGCTTCCATCGCATCCAACAAGGCGGCATGAACCACAGCATCATTCAGCCCACCCAGACATTCCTGCAAAGCCTTGGACGCGCCCTTCCAGGGCTTTATCTCATTGGGATCGTAAAGACTTGCAAAAAAATCAATGGCATAACGCAGTTTCTTAACGTCAATGCGCAAGGCATGAAGGGCGACATCATCCAACTGCTTTGGATCCGGCCCCGCCGCAGCCAGAACCGCAGACAATCGCTGATCCAGAAGCTCTTTCGCCACAGTTTCCGTTGATATATGCCGGGCATGCTGCGGTTCCGGTTGATAGGGAAACCGGATCAGCGCCATCTTCAACTGGTCATAGCGCGCAGAGCGCAGTGCCTTATGGGCCTTCTTATAGGCCCGTGTGCGCGCGACTTGAACCCGCTTCTGAAATGCCTTGAAAGACTTCGTACTGCCATGATCGGATTCCAGCGGCGCCAAAGTTTCCGTCAGAAAGACATCCCAGTCCCGCGCGGGACCCAGCGCCAGTTGATGCCGCCGCAACATCTTGTTCAAAGGCTTGCGCAAGTCATCCGGAATGCTGTCACGAAAGGCAGATAAGGCGGCCCTCAACCGGCGCACGGCAACCCGCGCTTGATGCACCCCCTCTATATCTGTTCCGGCAAGCACCGCGGCTTCGTTGCCCAACAGTTGCGCGGTGCCTTCCTCAATAATCCCGGTCACCGCCCGCCAGGCGGGTTCCTGCGGCTCCAGTTTCAGCTTATTTGCCTTCTGAATGGTCGGTTCGGATCGTTGAAACAGCGCGTAGCCGCGCTGGGCTTTGCTTTCGATGGCAACCGACATGCCATACCGCGCGCCCAGGTCCGCCGCGACATCCAACAGGTCCTGCGGCGTGCCCCCCTTCAGTTCCAGTTCGACCTCGCAGACCGGATCAACGCGCCCCTGGCTTTCGATTTGACCCAAATCCAGCGCCAGTTCCACAGGCCCCCCCGGCAGATCCAACAGCCATATCGTCCGTCGAATATCTGTGGTGAAGACAGGAACCAGCGGATCATCGCCGATCATCGCCATCAGCGCCTGTCGCATCGCAGGATCATCGATCAGGGATAAATCCGGTTCCTGTGCCGTGGTTGGGGCATTGTATTCGGTGCGATGCTGAAGCCCAGCGCCCTTGCCGGATACTTTCAGGGTCTGAATGCGATCTGCGCCTTCCTGGCGGATGCGCAATGCCGCTTTATGGGCGCGCAAAGACAGGTCCGGCGTATCAAAATACACCGCCAACAGTGATCGGGATACCGCCCGTGCCCGTTTCATACGGTGCAGAGCAGTATCCCGTCGGAATCGACTGACCTCCGTTTGGGCCAAACTCAGTTTTAATTCAATCTCGCTTTCAGCCATGCTCCGTATTGAATATAACTCGACCTTTGTTTCAAACAGATATTGCTTTGTAACAAAAGTTTAACAATACGGCGCTGTAATGCGCTACAGCACACCGGGAAAATTCCCGCCATCCAACAGCAGGTTCTGACCGGTGATAAAGCCAGCCCCGGCGCTGCACAGGAAGGCACAGGCCTGGCCGAATTCGTCGGGTTCCCCGACCCGCCCAGCCGGATTGGCTTCCCCGATGCGGCGCACGGCTTCTTCAACGGAAACACCCTCCCGCTGGGCCCGGGCACTGGCTGTGCCCTTCAAACGATCCGTATTGAATGGGCCTGGCAGCAATCCATTGATCGTCACATTATGGCGCACGGTTTCGCGCGCAATCCCGGCAACAAATCCGGTCAAACCAGCCCGTGCACCATTGGACAGGCCCAGAATGGCAATTGGCGCCTTCACCGCAGAAGAGGTGATATTCACGATACGGCCGAATTTCCGTTCCATCATGCCATCCACCGTGGCCTTTATCAGGAAGATGCCGGTCAGCATGTTGCCATCGACGGCCTTGATCCAGTCATCCCGATCCCAGTCCCGAAAATCTCCAGGAGGTGGCCCCCCGGCATTGTTGATCAGAATATCAGGCTCAGGACAGGCCGCCAAAAGGGCCGCGCGGCCATCATCGGTGGTGACATCGACGGCAACAGGCGTGACAGTGACTCCGGTCGCGGCGCGAATTTCCTCAGCAGTCGCATTCAGGGCATCGGCATTCCGACCATTGATGACCAGATCCACGCCCTCTTTCGCCAAGGCCAAGGCACAGGCGCGCCCCAATCCTTTGGAAGAGGCGCATACAATCGCTTTTCGGCCTTTTAGTCCCAAATCCATCCTGAATTCTCCCTCTGGTTACCCACTATTCTTCTGGGGTGGTCTCTAGATATCCCAAGTCAATTAAAACCTTGCGCGCCAATGGCTTGGTCGGCCTCTTGCGCTCTGCAAGGCTTAGCTGATCCATACGCGTTGCAATGGCCCTGGCTGCATCAAAGGTCCTTGGCATGCGATCTGTCAAGAAACGCAGAACATCGGCATCCGGCAACAGCTGTCGATCATCGAACTGCTTCAACAGCACCGATTGCAAGACCATATCGTCCGGTGGCCCCAATTCCAGTAAAGGGGCGGCAGCCAGACGGGATCGCATATCCGCCGTGCCAAAGGTCCATCGGGCGGGCGGGTCCTGAACAGCGATCAACAGATGCCCATTGCGATCTCGAACCATATTGACCAGGTGAAACAGGCAATCGGGTTCCTTGACCAAATCCGCCGCATCAACGGCGATGGCCTGGGCGTGTCCTATGACATCATTCAGCGTTGCAACCTGTAAGTCAGGCCCCTGCACGATAAGCGCCCCTGCCGCGTGGCCCCAGACCGCCAAAAGATGGGATTTACCGCTTCCAGTCGGACCGCATAGGACTGTTACCGGCCCGGGCCAAGCGGGATAGTGGTCCAGCCAATCCACCGCGACCTGATTGCAGGACCCGACAACAAAGTCATCCCGCCCATTGGCCGGACGAAACGAAAGATCCAATGGTAATTGAGACGGTCGTTGCCTCATCGTCGCGTCAAAATCCAGGAGCCTGGCGTCTCTGAATCCTCCGACAGGCCCAGGGATACGCGCCGCAAGGCCTGATCCAGCCGTGCCTGATCCCCGATATAATCTATATCGACAATGGCATGATCCGTTGCCAGCACCGCCAGACGCCATGCTTTGATAGGGGCAACGCTGTTTAAGGCCTTCTGTACACCCAACCAATCCTGCAAACCACTGACGGGTATTCGAGTGGTCAGGCTGGTGGATTCCTGATCAAATCGCAGGATATTTGCGGTTTTCCAACGATCTTCCAGAGCGTCCAGTGTCAAAGAAGCTGCCGCTGCAAACTGGGCCAGATCGGTCGACGGGTCCGCATTTTCCCCAGCACGTTCGGTTGCCCGCGCAAGCAGCGCCTCTGGGTTCAGACGCAACAGTTCCGGCGCACCAGGCCATCCGGGCCCAAAACTGGAAATCTCCACCAGGATTGAACCGTCATCCGTCTGGGTTGCGACGGGGATTATGACCGCCCCAGCGCTGTAACGGGCAGCAATGGCATTAATAGACGCCGCATCAACCTTCATCGCCCGGTCCACATCAATGGCGCTGATATCCGACAAATCCCCTAATGGCACAGTATAAGGCACCACAGTGCCAGCCCCGTCCAATTGCCACCAGCCATCCAGCCAGGGGTTGGCATCGCTCCACAACAAATCCCCTGACGCGGACTTATAGACGGGCAGGATCACGGCAAGCGGACTGCTGGATCCAAGATAAGCAACGCCGCTGCGCTGAAGAAACTGATTAATCGCATTGGCGTGGAAGCGGATGGTCAGGTTTGCCAGATATCGGCCCCCCCCAAACTTTTCATCCTGATAGGCAATATCGCGGATCAGATATTCCAATCGTCCATCATCAGGCACTGTCAAAGGTCGGGCCGCACCAGATAGGTCGGAAGGCGCAATCGCAACCCCGGACGGGGACACGGGCACCCCGGCTTCCGGTGCGGGGGTTTCCGGTGCGGGGGTCGCCGCATCCGGGGCCGTTCCCTGCGCCGCCGCTCCGTCCAAAGTCAGCCGCTCCATCAGGGTCTCGAACGCTGCGCGCTTTGCCTGCGCGACACCGATTCGCTTGGCCTCGACTTCACTGGCAGCGCGTTCGTCCACCTTGACATTGGTAATGGCGTAAAGTTCTTGTGCGAAACCTTGGCCTGTAATGCTAAAAAAGGCTAAGATAACAGCGAAATAGGGTCCAATCACGCGGTGCGCGCGACAGGATTTGAGGGGTGTGGGCCGTTCGGCCATTGCAAAAGGCTCCCTTTCGGATAATGTCCCGCCCGTTATACCCGCCGAGACAGGAGGGCGCCATAGCCCAGGACAGCAAAAAAAACGGTCTGACCTATGCGGATGCAGGGGTCAGTATTGATGCAGGGAACTCTCTGGTCGACCGTATCAAACCCTTAGCCAAATCAACCGCCCGGATTGGATCCGATGCTGGCATCGGTGGATTCGGTGCCTTGTTCGACCTGAAAGCAGCCGGATATACTGATCCACTGCTGGTTTCCGGTACCGATGGTGTTGGTACCAAACTGAAGATCGCCATCGATTCCGGTATCCATCATACAGTTGGCATTGACCTTGTTGCCATGTGTGTAAACGATTTGGTTGTTCAAGGGGCAGAGCCGCTTTTCTTTCTGGATTACTTTGCCTGTGGTCGCTTATCCGTCGATGTCGCAGAACAGGTTATCCAGGGCATTGCAGAAGGTTGCAGACAGGCCGGATGCGCCCTGATTGGCGGCGAAACAGCCGAAATGCCTGGTATGTATGGCGAAGGCGACTATGACCTGGCCGGATTCGCCGTTGGCGCGGTTGAGCGCGCAGATGTTCTGACCGGTGAAAATGTTGCCGAAGGGGACATATTGATCGGTCTGGCCTCCAGCGGTGTGCATTCCAATGGGTTCAGTCTGGTACGCAAGGTCCTGACCCTGGAAGGTTTGGGCTTTGATGCCCCCTCCCCCTGGTCGGTAAACCAGTCTGTGGGCGAAGCACTGTTAAATCCTACCCGTATTTACACAACATCTGCGCTGGCCGCGATCAAGGCCGGGGGCGTTCATGGTATCTGCCACATTACAGGTGGCGGTTTTTATGAAAACCTGCCCCGCATCGTACCCAAATCCCTGGCGGTTCGGATTGATCCCAATTGCTGGGTTCGCCCCACAGTCTTTGATTGGATTGCTGACGCGGGCGGCATTCACCCCAGTGAAATGTACCGGACCTTCAACTGCGGCATAGGCATGGTCCTGTCCGTGGCACCGGAACAGGCCGATACCATCCTGCAAGTGCTTCAGGACAATGGCGAAGCCGCCTATCGCATCGGATCGGTTGGAACGCTGGCTGATATTGGGCGTTCTGTTCAAGTGGAAACCCGCTAGGCGATGGTTCAGAAGACACGCCGACCGCGCACGGCCGTATTGGCCTCTGGTGGTGGTACGAATCTGCAGGCGTTGATTGATGCGGCACAAGACACTGATTTCCCAACAGAAATCTGTCTTGTCCTGAGCAACAATCCTGGTGCCTATTGCCTGCAACGCGCCGCGAAAGCCGGAATTCCTGGCGCTGTCGTGAACCATCGCGATTATCCAGACCGCCCCGCTTTCGAGGCCGCCATCCAGGCGGTATTGCAGGAGTATCACTGTGACTATGTCTGTCTGGCCGGGTTCCTGCGCATTCTGACTGCGGATTTTGTCGAACACTGGCGCGACCGCATGTTAAATGTGCACCCGTCCCTGTTGCCCGATTTCAAGGGTCTGCACACCCACAGCCGTGCCCTACAGGCTGGTCACAGTATACATGGCTGCACCGTGCATCTGGTGCGGGTAGAATTGGATGACGGCCCCCTGATTCTTCAAGCGGAGGTCCCGATCCTGCCGGATGATACTGAAGAGACATTGCAACAGCGTGTTTTAACGCGCGAACATCTGATTTATCCGCAGGCTCTGGCTCTGGTCACCAGCGGTCGGGTTCAGGTCGAAGGCACGCAGGCGATAATTGATGGCCAACCTGGTCCCCTGCGTTTGACCTGGGATGCTTTGGAAAAATGACGGCAGTGCCTACTTGAGAATGGTCTTAAGATGAGTACACTGGTAACAGGAAACACTTTAGGAACCGCGGGACATGCGGGTTCGGGGAAAGGGCTTTAAAATGGAAGACTTGGATTTTGTGAAGGCACCGCGCGAAAACCTGGGCACCTGGGACGGCATGAAAAAGCTGATCGTCATTGTTGGGGGCGCGGCAATTGTCATTCTTGCCCTTATGGCGCTGACACTGACCAGCTAATTCCACACCAAACAGTCAAAGAAAAAGGGTGCCCCGCAAGGCACCCTTTTTTACTTTTGTCAGGCTGATGTTTCAGGAAACCCGGCGATTAGCCGACGATTTCTGTGCCTGCAAAGAAATACGCGATTTCAATCGCGGCATTTTCCGGTGAATCGGAACCATGCGCAGAATTCGCTTCGACAGATTCGCCATACAGCTTGCGAATGGTGCCTTCGTCGGCATTGGCCGGGTTGGTGGCACCCATTACTTCGCGATTCTTCAGGACGGCATTTTCGCCTTCCAGAACCTGCACCACAACCGGGCCAGAGGTCATGAACTTAACCAGATCCGGGAAGAACGCGCGTTCTTTGTGAACGCCATAAAACTGTTCGGCCTGTTGGGTTGTCATGTGAATGCGTTTCTGTGCCACGATCCGCAGACCTGCATCTTCCAGCATTGCATTGATTTTGCCGGTCAAATTGCGACGGGTCGCATCCGGTTTGATAATCGAAAATGTTTGTTCCAGAGCCATGGTGTCTCTTTGCCCCTCTCTTGGAAACCGCGTCAGGCGGTTCCCTGTGTGTTTAAAACTCGATAAATCTCTGCTGTGCGACCGTCCGCCTTTCACTGTGGGGCTCATGTTGCACTGCGCGCGCCTTATAGACGGCATGCCATGGCCCTTCAAGCCTCGCGTTTTTTCTTCTAGCAGGCGGAAATGCGCGATGCCGTGATTTCCTATTTGTTCGGACCATGCTATGCGACTGTCGCTATGTTGAAGATCGAAGACCTTACCTACCGCGTTGGCGGTCGAACCTTGCTGGACGGGGCCTCTGCGACGGTACCCGATGGACACCGTATTGGCCTTGTCGGGGCGAATGGAACCGGCAAGACAACCCTGTTGCGCCTGATCACCGGCGATATTCCAGTCGATGGTGGATCCATCGAAACTGGCAACCGGGACAGTATCGGCACCGTTGCCCAGGAAGAACCCGACGGAAGCAAAACCCCTCTGCAAACCGTCATCGCATCCCATGTCGAACTGGCGGAATTGATGCATGCGGCAGAAAATGAACCGGACCACCCGGACATTGGCGAAATCCATGCGCGCCTGATTGACCTGGATGGCCACCGCGCAGAAGCCCGCGCGGCCCGCATTCTGGCAGGCCTTGGCTTTGACGAGGATATGCAGAACCGCACGCTGGACACATTCTCCGGCGGCTGGCGGATGCGCATTGCCCTGGCGTCTGCGCTGTTTCGCGAACCCGATATCCTGCTGTTGGATGAGCCGACCAACCATTTGGATCTGGAAGCCTCCCTTTGGCTGGAAAGCTATCTGTCCCGCTATCCGCGCACCCTGGTCATCGTCAGCCATGACCGCGCCTTCCTGAACCGCATTCCGACCGCGATCCTGCATCTGAACAATGGCAAGCTGACGCTGTATAGCGGCGGCTATGATCGGTTTGAGCGCACCCGCGCGGAACAACAGGCGCACCAATCGGCCCTGTTTGCCAAACAGCAGGAGCAGCGCCGCCACATCCAGTCTTTCGTGGATCGCTTTCGCTATAAAGCTTCAAAAGCCCGCCAGGCCCAATCGCGGCTTAAAATGCTGGAGCGGATGGAGCCTATTGCCAGCGTCACCGACGATCCCAGTATCCAATTCGTGCTGCCCAAGCCTGATATCCTGCCCCCACCGATGATTACGCTGGAAGATGTCACGGCGGGCTATACACCGGAAAAACCGATCCTGCGCAAATTAAACCTGCGCATTGATATGGATGACCGCATTGGCCTGTTGGGGGCGAATGGCAACGGGAAAACCACCTTGTTGCGCCTGTTGTCAGACAGATTGAAGGTTGCATCAGGCAGTTTGCGGCGATCCTCAAAGCTGGAAGTTGGCTATTTCGCCCAGAACCAGATGGAAGAGCTGAATTCAGACCATACGCCGGTCGAGGAATTGCAGGCCCTGGAACCCATCGTCACGGATTTAAAGCTGCGCACTCATCTTGGCCGCTTCGGCTTTACCAAGACCAAGGCAGATACCAAGATCGGCAAATTATCCGGTGGCGAAAAGGCCCGTGTGGCCCTGGCGGTGATTTGTCGCCGCCGCCCGCAATTGCTGTTGCTGGATGAGCCGACCAACCATTTGGACATCGATTCCAGACAGGCCCTGATTCAGGCCTTGGCCGATTACGAAGGGGCGGTCATCGTGGTCAGCCACGATATGCACCTGATCGAAGCGACTGCGGATCGTCTGTTGCTGGTGGATGCAGGCACTGTCACTCCCTTTGATGGGGATGTCAGCGATTACCGTAAGTTCCTGCTGGACCAGCGGCGTGAAGACAGCAAGAAGCCCGCCAAGGCTGCCAAGAAGAGCCCTGATCCCATCCCTGTTGATCCGCCTGGAAATGATCTGGACGAGAATGCTGTACCGATTCAGCAGGACGCGCCAAAGCCGCTGCCCCCCGTTAAGCAGCCCCCGCCAGCGAAGCAAACACAGGGCGTCGCGATGATGGAGGAACGCAAGGCAGACCGCCGCAGCAAGGCAGATGCCCGCGCAAAATTGGCCCCCCTGAAGAAGGCTGCGGAAGGTCTGGAAGCGCAGATGGAAAAGCTGACCCGGGCGCGCGCCGATATCGATATCAAATTGGCGGACCCTGCTTTGTATCATGGCAATGCCGCAAAACTGGGGGATCTGACGCGCATGGCATCAGACCTGGACCGCGCCATTGCCAAGACGGAAGATGCCTGGCTGCAGGCACAAGACGCCCTGGAACAGGCGAAAGCACGGTCTGACGCGGCATGACCCACGCCACCCCAAATGCCCTGGACGGACTTCTGGTGGTCGCTATTGAACAGGCCGTCGCCGCCCCATACTGCACCTCTCGCCTGGCCGATGCCGGGGCGCGGGTGATCAAGGTAGAGCGCCCCGAAGGGGATTTCGCCCGCAACTATGATCACCTGGCCAAGGGACACAGCAGCTATTTCGTCTGGCTGAACCGGGGCAAAGAATCCGTTGCGCTGAATCTCAAGGATGACGATGACCTTGCCCTCTTGAAGGCCATGATTGCACAGGCGGATATCGTGATCCAGAATCTGGCCCCCGGCGCGACCGACCGGTTGGGGATCGGGTCCAAGACCTTGTGCGCGCAGCGNCCTGAACTGATATCTGTCGATATCTCCGGCTATGGCGAGACCGGCCCCTATCGCGACATGAAAGCATATGACCTGTTGGTACAGGCGGAAACCGGCCTGTGTTCCGTGACGGGTACGCCTGAGTCGCCCGGTCGGGTTGGCGTATCGGTCTGCGATATTGCCTGTGGCATGTATGCCTATCAGGCAATCCTGGAAGCCCTGATCCTGCGCGGACGCACAGGGGTCGGACGCAGGATTGAGGTTTCCCTGTTCGGCGGCATGGCCGATTGGATGACGGTCCCCTATCTTCAGCATGTCTATGGGGGAATAACCCCCGGCCGGGTTGGATTGAATCATCCGACCATTGCGCCCTATGGGGCCTATCCATGCGGGGATGGCATCCCAATCCTGTTCTCTATCCAAAATGAGCGCGAATGGCAGCGCCTATGTACACAGGTCCTGCTAAAGCCTGAACTGGCTCAGGATGAACGGTTTTCTGCGAATGACGCCCGCGTTGCCAACCGGGTCGCCTTGAACGCTGAAATTGGCGCGGTTTTCACTGCCGCCCCGGCGGTTGACATTGCGCAACGCCTGACCCAGGCCGCCATTGCCTATGGCATGCTGAATGACATGGCAGGCCTGGCTGCCCACCCACAATTGCGCCATCGCCCAGTCCCCCTGCCCGATGGAAACAACCTGGACCTGATCGCACCACCCGCAGCCTGGCCGGGCCAGGCCGACCGGTTCGGCGCTGTGCCAGGGATCGGACAACATACGGACGCGCTGAAAACAGAATTCCTGACCAACCGCCAGTCCTGACGCCCCCGGCACCAATCGCGCCTGCCGCCCTGGACCCCGGATC
>JGI24655J20075_1000687_pt1 | contig 11115 bp, 9 predicted proteins | sample MalvirmetaMSP112_FD_20075 | JGI IMG/M metagenome (IMG submission 20075) | reverse complement strand
ACAGCCTTTGATCATCACTCTTTTGTTTCGTTTCTCTTTTAGCCTTCTGCGTTTTCTTTTTTAAGTGGTTTAATTTCCCTGCCAACGACGATTAAATCTTCTTGGGCCAGTATTTCTGCACGTTTTTCTACGCTCTCTGTTGTGAACAATACGCCCTGCTTCACACAACAACACAAATCTATTCCCATGTGAAAAGACGCTTTGCCAGGGCCTGTTAACACCTTCGACAGCGTCTTACGTATAAAAGACATCGCCGGAAAGAAACGTCGCCACCGCTATCGCGCCAAGAAAAGACAGATTCTCCGCTGCCGCTTTACGTGCGGCTGCTTTGGCTTTCTGCTCTGCTTTCTTCTGCTCGGCCTTGGCTTTCTTCGCCAGCTTGCGTTCGTGATCACGCAATTTGGCTTTGAAGTTGCGCTCAGCCGTACGCAGTTTCTTCACTTCGCGGGCAACCACTTTCTTGGCGGCCTGGATCTCGGCACGAATCAGTTTTGCTTCGCCACGAATATCCTGAAGTTTCAGACGCGCAGTGTTCATACGCCCGCGTGCAGTTTCAACGGCACGCTTGGCTGCGGCAGTGGAGGTCTTTTGCGCTTTTTCACGCTTGGCGGCAACATCGGCACGCAGTTTCGACAGCTTGGCGTTCTCTGCGTCGATTTTGGCGCGATGCTTATCGAGTTTGGTTTGCGACTGGGTGACTTTCTTTTCAGCCTGGGCTACTGCCTTGTCCTGCAATTTAACCTTGGCTTCAGCGTTAGTAACAGACTTGGGAACGGCCGGTGCTTTTGCAACGGCGGCTTTCTTCGCTGCGGGTTTGCGCGCCGCAGTTTTCTTCGCGGCGGCTTTCTTTGCTCGAGCCATGATTGATCTCCTAAGCTATGGCATTGTCATCAGTACTGCGACAAGTGGAAAATAGCATAAAAAAAAATCAGTTGGTACATTATTTAATCAACCTACTTTTAATTTTTCTGATTTTTTTCACAGCCGTTGATCATCACTCTTTTGTTTCGTTTCTCTTTTAGCCTTCTGCGTTTTCTTTTTTAAGTGGTTTAATTTACTCGCCAGCGACGACGGAATCTTCTTGGGGCAGTATTTCTGCACGTTTTCTACGCTCTCTGTTGTGAACAATACGCCCTGTTTCACACAACAACACAAATCTATTCCCATGTGAAAAGGCGCTTTGCCAGGGCCTGTTAACACTACCGAGATAACGTCTTTACGTATAAAAGACACCGCCGGAAAGAAACGACGCCACCGCTATCGCGCCAAGAAAAGACAGATTCTCCCCGCCAAATACGCAGCCCTTGCCGGGCTATTCGCAGGAAACCGATAAGCTCGATTGTGTAGAACCGTTACAACGTGTCAGAAAAAACAGTCCCATTGCTTGGCGAGAAACGCCGTTCATTCTTCACTCTTCAAGGCCCGAGACTGAGTCGCCCCCTCCATGGGCTGGCTTTCTAAATAAGCAAAGACCAATCCCCGCACGAGCTTCTTTCTTCTTGCTCAAGGCACTCGCAACAGGACGCCAACCCTTTTCTGAACGCGGAAGAAAATACCAACACGCCGCAATGCGGCTTACTAAAGAAGGTTCACTGAAGGGAGAAGGCTTCATCTTCGATATACGGCCCACAAGGCCCTGCCACTTGCTGGCTTAATGGATTTCGGAGCAGCGACGGCGAAGACCGTCGCCAGCGCAGGGGTGATATTCACACTATGAAGGGCCGTGAGGGCGCTACGGGGAAATCATTACTACCGGGCCTCATGGGGCCAGGCTCGCTCTATCCGCCACAGTGCGCGCGCATAAAAAGGCTCATCGCAGAATTAGAGAATGGTGAGGATATTTGATGTCTTGCCAGACGAGTACACCGCACAGAGGCGCTGGCGCCTGATACCCGGTGCCTGCCTGAGAGAATAACCCCCTCCGCTTGACGGTGAGCAATGAGGACACTTTCCCCGTTGCTTTAATCGCCAGGCAGCGGTGATCAGGCAGGCGCCCGACGTTATCTGCAGAACAAGCCAGCCTGCTGGGAATTCCCTCGCTTCGCGAGGTTCGGCCCTCAAGAGGAACGCCTACAGCGGCGCGGTAGCAGGGTTTGGTTTCCTGTTTGTGTGGTTTTCGCGTCTGGCATTCGGCGTTGAGCGTCCTACGCAGTGCGAGAGGCTGGAACGTGCTTTTCGCTCTAATCCGCGATACACCCCAAAAAAAACGGGAAGCCGAAGCTTCCCGTTTTTGATCATCAGCACCTGATCGGTACTGACAAGCGGATAATCAGCCTTTCAGGGCGGACAATACCCGATCGCGGATGTCATCCACGGAGCCCACGCCAGCGACGCGCACATAACCCGGCGCTTTTGTCTCAGCGTTCTTGGCCAGATCCTGATAGAAATCCACCAATGGGCGAGTCTGCGCCTGATAAACCTCGAGACGCTTGCGTACGGTCTCTTCCTTGTCATCATCACGCTGAACCAGCTCATCACCGGTTTCGTCGTCTTTGCCTTCCACTTTCGGCGGGTTGTACTTGGTGTGGTACACACGGCCGGAAGCAGGATGAACGCGGCGACCGCTCAAACGCTCAATGATTTCCTCGTCGTCCACGTCGATTTCCACCACAAAGTCGATATCGACGCCCTGCTCCACCAGAGATTGCGCCTGGGGGATGGTGCGGGGGAAGCCGTCGAACAGGAACCCGTTGGCACAATCATCTTCCGTAATACGCTCTTTCACCAGGCCGAGGATGATATCGTCGGAGACCAAACCACCCGCATCCATCACTTTCTTGGCTTCCAGGCCCAGTGGAGTGCCTGCTTTGACCGCAGCGCGCAGCATGTCACCGGTAGAAATCTGAGGAATATTGAACTGTTCCTTGATGAACTGCGCCTGGGTGCCCTTGCCCGCACCGGGGGCACCAAGCAGGATGACACGCATAGGATTCTCCATCTTACTGTCGTCAGAAGAGGCAAAAAGTCCCTCTGATTTATTCACCCCCATCGCCACGGCCAGATGCCTTACGGCTCTGGATACGGCCCACGCTCACCCCACGAGAGGGCGCAATGCCCGCTGCAGACAGCGTAAACTGGCGTAATTTCCAAGCGTATGGGTGTACAAATCAGAGGAACCCTGCCTCCGAAGGGGTGCAACTTTACCTTGAGGCCCCCTTCATCACAAGGGATAGGGGCTGCGACCTAGGTCGCAGCCCGGGGCGGCAAGCCCCTATTGGCGGGACAAATTGAGGGTTGCAGGCTGCGCCTGGGGAAGTTGTAACGAAACTGGTACGGCGGTAATCGCCGCCTGATCCACCGAGGCACCCGGCGCTGGCGTATAGCGGGCACCAATGACCAGGTCCGCCTGCTCGTCTGGATAGCCCTGCAGCCAGTTGGCCGCGGTCAGCGACACCGTGATGGGGAAATGCGTGACCACTTTGCGTTGCGCCGCCAGCGGCTGGCCGGCACTGCCGGCCTTGCGCAAAAACACAAACAAGGTGCCGCCAGCCGGCAGGCCTTCACCGTTGACCGTAGCCGCAAGGTTGGCAAAAACGCCTTCCCGCTGCTTCTGTTCCCGGGCCCGATCCAGACCGCGCTGCAACAGCTCTGCGGTTTCACCTTCGCTGTGCCGCGACAACAGGGATGCCCAGGCCTGCTCTGACAGCGCATAACGCCCGGCCCGGTCTGCGGACATGGCGAGCAACATCCAGGCACCATCGTGATTCGGTTCACGGTCCAGCACCCAGCGGATTTCCTCCAGCGCCGGATCGGTCAGCCGTGCTTCGTTCTTTTCGATCAAGGCGCGAGCCAGCAGCAAGTGCATGGCGGCATCATCCGGGTTCAGCTGCAGGGCCTTGCGAGCCGCTTCTTCGGTCTGCGCCGGCGCGCCCAGTTGATCGTACAGAGCGCCCAGGGCGTACCAGCCCACGGCAGAGGGCGTCTGGGAGAGCTCGGACTGCAGCACCCGCACCAGCGCCCCGGCGGGCACTTCCGAGGCCGCTTTCTCCGGCGGCTGGCCGGCAATAATCTGCCGGGCCACCTCACCGTATTCCTGCTGGTGCTCCAACCAGGTGGCGGTGTGTTCGTTAAGGCCGATCAGCCCGTAACCGGCACCGGCCAGAACCGCCATGACCAGCGGGATACCTAGCGCCCCCTTCATATTCTTGCCGGCCTTGCGACCTTCACGGCGCCACATCATCCACAGCACAGCGGCCATCACCAGCAACAGAACCAGCGCCATTACCCACAACATCATTTCGTGCCCTCTTCCGGTTCTTTATCCTGGGATGCCTCATCGTCTGCTGCCGCTTTACGGCTGGCGTTACGCAGCAAAATGACGATCAGTACAGCGCCCCCCAGTAACAGCAAAATAGGCCCCAGCCACAGAATGGATGTACCGGCATTCACTGGCGGACGATAGCTGACAAAATCACCATAACGGGACACAAAGTAGTCGACGATGTCCTCATCGCTTTTGCCTTCCAGGATCATGGTATGCACTCGCGTTCGCATATCCTGGGCAATGCCGGCATCGGAATCCGCGATGCTCTGGTTCTGGCATTTCGGGCAACGCAATTCCTCAGAGAGGATACGAAAACGCTGTTCCTGCTGTTCATTATCGAACTGATAAACATCAATGGCCGCAAAAGCCGGCATGGACAGCATCAGCAGCAACACAATACGCAGCATTATTCTTCTCCCTCACCCTGCCCCGGCGCTGGCGCCTGTGTGGGCAATAAAGGAACAAACTTTTCGTCCCAGACGCGGGCGTTCAAGTCACCCGCATGGCGTAACACGATCTCCCCTGCCGGGTTGATCAAGAAGGTTTCCGGGGCCCCATAAACCCCCAGATCCAGCCCCAGTTGACCGTCGACATCCACAATCACATGGGTGAAGGGATTGCCCAGATTGGCCAGGTACTCGCGGGCAGCCGGCAGCTCGTCCTTGTAGTTCAACCCGGAAATGGCCACACCTCGTGCCGCCAGTTCCAGCAGGTACGGGTGCTCCACATGGCAGGTCGGGCACCAGGTGGCCCACACATTCAATAACTGCCAGCGCCCTTTCAGGGAATCCTCGGTATAGGTTTCTTCGGTCAGCAAGGACGGCAGGGAAAATGACGGCACCGGCTTGCCCACCAGGGCTGAAGGCAGCTCCTGCGGATCACGGCCCAGGCCACTGGCCAACAGCACCGCCAGCAGCACAAAGCCGACCAGGGGCAGAAACACCCAGGGTGAATTAGCTTTCATTGGCAGCTCCTGCGTCGTTGGTCGCAAAACGGTTGCGGCGATAACGTTTGTCCGTCAACGCCAGGGCGCCACCGAGAGCCATGATCAAGGCGCCCAGCCAGATCCAGCGAATCCCCGGTTTGAAGTAAATGCGCACTGCCCAGGCATTGCTTTTATCCAGCGGCTCACCCAGGGCCACATAAAGGTCGCGCCAGAAACCGGCATCAATCGCCGCCTCGGTCATGACCTGACGGCTGGCGTGATAGGTGCGTTTTTCCGGGTGCATCACCGCCACCGGGTCACCGTCATGGCTCACGTGGAAATGACCACGGGTGGAATCGAAGTTGGGGCCACGGTATTCATCCAGGCTGTCGAACACAAAGGTGTAGTCCCCCAGTTTGGCTGTATCCCCCGGCGCCATGCGAATATCACGCTCCACTTCGTGGAAGCTGACCAGGGTAATGCCGGCAATCAATACCGCCAGGCCGCAATGGGCCAACACCATGCCCCAGTAGCCGCGGCCCAGTTTGCCCAGCCCGGAGACAAAACCTTGCTTGTAGGCACGGGCCCGGCGAACCACATCGTCCACGTGGGCAAACACCAGGAACAGCGCCAGCATGATCGCCAACACGCCCTGCCAGGGGCTTGGCTCTGGCAGGCGGGAGCCAAACCAGCCGGCAATAATGGCAGCGGGGGCCAGCAACGCCATGCGCTTGAGCAGGGTGTTGCCGTCCTGGCGTTTCCAGTTGCTGAACATGCCCGGCACCATCAGCAGAATCAGCACAAAGGCCAATGGCACAAAGAAGCCATTGAAATAAGGGCTGCGGATGGAGATTTTCATGTCCAGTGCTTCGCCGATCAACGGGAACAGCGTCCCCATCAGCACCACAGAGGTGGCCGTAAGCAGAATCAGGTTGTTACCCAACAGGAAGGCTTCCCGGGATACCGGCTTGAATCCGGTATTACTGCGCAACGCCGACGCCCGCAGGCCAAACAGGATCAATGCCCCACCGGCGACCACAATCAGGAAACCGAGGATAAAGGCCCCTCGGGCCGGGTCATTGGCAAAGGCATGGACCGACGTCAGCACCCCGGAGCGCACCAGGAAAGTCCCCAGCAAACTCAGAGAGAAGGTAATGATCGCCAGCAACACCGTCCAGGCGCGGAACATGTTGCGCTTTTCGCTCACGGCCAGGGAATGAATCAGGGCGGTGCCCGCCAGCCATGGCATCAGGGAAGCGTTTTCCACCGGGTCCCAGAACCACCAGCCACCCCAGCCGAGTTCGTAATAGGCCCACCAAGAGCCCAGTGCGATCCCCACGGTCAGAAAGCTCCACGCCACCGTGGTCCACGGCCGCGCCCAGCGGGCCCACGCCGGGTCCAGATTGCCCATCAGCAACCCTGCCACCGCAAACGCGAACGCCACGGAGAAACCGACATAGCCCATATAAAGCATGGGCGGGTNAATAATCAGCCCGGGGTCTTGCAGCAGCGGGTTCAGGTCGGCGCCATCCAGCGGGAACCAGGGCAGGTTGCGGTCAAAGGGGTTGGAGGTGAGCAGCATGAACAACATGAAGCCCACGGAAATCATCCCCATGACCGCCAGCACCCGCGCCACCATCGGCAATGGCACACTGCGGCTCAACAACCCGACCATGGCCGCCCAGCCGGACAGCATCCAGCCCCACAGCAACAGGGACCCTTCGTGGCCGCCCCAGATAGCAGACAGACGATACTCCAGCGGCAGCGCAGAGTTGCTGTGTCCGGCCACATAGGCCACGGAAAAATCATTGATATAGAAAGAATAGCCCAGCGCGACCATGGCAACGGTCATGGCCAACCACTGCACCCAGGCCAACGGACGGGCATACCACTGCCAGGCAGGCAGGTTGCGATAAACGCCAATCAGGGGAAAAACTGATAGGCACAGGGCAGCAGCCAGTGCCAACCACAGGGAAAGATGCCCGATTTCTACCGCCACGAGAGCTCCTTACTTATACGACTGGATATACGACTTGCGTTTTTGACTGGTCAAGGGGCGGCCGGACGCGGCTATTTGGCGCGATCCGGCGCGCATAGCATCGGTAGATGGTCCGGCAATTGCAAGTCCGTGGCGGTGCCGCAATGAAAAGACCCCCTGAGCGGTACAAGAAGATAGACCACGGTCATTTGACTCCGTTCATCGGTCATTTTCGGTAAAACGGCGCCAAGACATATTTTGAGACGGTTGCTATTCGTATGCTCTCACTTCGCTTTGCTACTATCAGCGCTTACATGACAGGGTGTCACCGCGCTGAAGATAAAACGTCACAAATAATCCATATACTCAAAATGCGCCGCCCTGGCCTGCATGGAGTAAGACTTTGAGCACTACGACAACACAGAAATCTTCCTATTCTCGCGAGGACCTCCTCGCCTGTGCGCACGGTGAGCTGTTTGGCCCCGGCAATGCGCGACTGCCTTTACCCAACATGCTGATGATGGACCGCATCACCCATATCAGCGAACAGGGCGGCAAATACGGCAAAGGCGAAATCGTTGCCGAGCTGGATATCCGGCCGGACCTCTGGTTCTTTGATTGCCACTTCGAAAGTGACCCGGTGATGCCGGGCTGCCTGGGCCTGGATGCCACCTGGCAATTGCTGGGCTTTTTCCTGGGCTGGGTGGGCAACCCGGGCCGTGGGCGCGCTCTGGGCGTGGGCAATGTGAAGTTTTCTGGCCAGGTGCTGCCCACGGCCAAGAAACTGACTTACCGAATCGACCTGAAACGGGTCATTTCCCGCAAACTGGTGCTCGGCCTGGCCGATGCCACCGTGTCCGTGGACGGGAAAGACATCTACCAGGCCGACGACCTGAAAGTTGGCCTGTTCACTTCCACCGACGGTTTTTAGGAGCGACTCATGCGCCGCGTAGTAATCACCGGGATGGGCATTGTCTCCTGTCTGGGCAACGACACAGACAGCGTCACCCGTTCATTGCGGGAAGGCCGCTCCGGTATTCGCTTTAAAGAGGAATACCAGGAAATCGGCATGCGCAGCCAGGTAGCAGGCACACCCACTATCCAGCTGGACGACTTCATTGACCGCAAGCCACGCCGCTTTATGGGCGATGCGGCTGCCTACGCCTACGTGGCCATGCAAAATGCCATTGCCGATTCCGGCCTCAACGACGAACAGGTCAGCAATGAACGCACCGGTTTGATTGCCGGCTCCGGTGGCCACTCCTCCCTTAACCAGGTGGAAGCCGCCGACATTGCCCGCAACCGGGGCGTGAAACGGGTTGGCCCCTACATGGTGCCCCGGGTGATGGCGTCCACCGTGTCGGCATGCCTGGCGACGCCGTTCAAGATCAAAGGGGTGAACTACTCCATCGCCTCCGCCTGCGCCACCAGTGCTCACTGCATCGGCAACGCCGTAGAACAGATTCAACTGGGCAAGCAGGATGTGGTCTTTGCCGGTGGCGGTGAGGAAGAACACTGGACGCTCAGCTGCCTGTTCGATGGCATGGGCGCCCTGTCCAGCAAGTATAACGACACGCCGGAAAAAGCATCGCGCGCCTACGACGCCACCCGCGACGGTTTCGTGATTGCCGGCGGTGGCGGCATGGTAGTGGTGGAAGAGCTGGAACACGCCAAGGCCCGTGGCGCGACCATCTACGCCGAAGTGCTCGGTTACGGCGCTACCAGCGACGGCCACGACATGGTCGCCCCCAATGGTGAAGGCGCAGCGCGCTGCATGCGCCAGGCGCTGGCGACAGTCGAAGGCTCGGTGGATTACATTAACGCCCATGGCACCAGTACGCCGGTGGGGGACGTGGCAGAGCTGAAAGCCATCCGTGAAGTGTTTGGCGATCAGTGCCCGTCGATTGGCTCTACCAAAAGCCTGTCCGGCCATAGCCTGGGCGCGGCCGGGGTACAGGAAGCGATTTACTGCATGTTGATGATGCAGAATGACTTCACCGCCATCAGTGCCAATATCGAAACACTGGATGAAAAAGCCGAAGGCATGCCGGTGCTGGTGAAAGGCAAAGACAGCGGCCCGACCACCGTACTGAGCAACAGTTTCGGTTTCGGCGGCACCAACGCCAGCCTGGTGCTGCGTAAATGGGAAGGCTGAGTTCGACCTTGTGCAGTAATGGCTGACGATGCCAAAAGCGTTATTCGGCCCTCACCAAAAAAGCCCGGCACTTACCGTAGCCGGGCTTTTTTGTGGTTTCCGCTCCCAGTGGGACAGGCGCCGAATCAGAACTTGTGGATCATGCCCACGGAAAACGCCATGCCGGACTCGTCCACGTCATTGATGGTGCCCGCCGGATCGAAATCCGTGTCTGAGGCAGAGACCAGGCCATAAGCAGTGGTGAAATCACCCAGCTTGTAGTCAGCCCCCAGCGTCAGCGTGGCCACATCCAGATCCAGATCGCTGCTATCGAGCATACCCGCCTGCGCCTTCAGGGCCACACGCTCAGAGACACCAAACTTGCCACTCAGCAGGTACGACATCAGGTCGCCGTCAGCGCCACCATAAGGATCCAGATTGCTGCGTTCTACAATGGCACCGAGTGCCACATTGCTGCTCACGTTCAGGCCCAGAGAGCCACGCATCGTTTTCAGGTCAGCACCAACGCCAAGCGGCCCGACGGCCACCTCTGTATAGCTTTTTTCATACGCCAGAGCCGCATAAAGCGCATCTTGCTTGTAAGTGGCAGACAAGCCCCAGGTATCGGTAAGACCATCCTTGGTTTTCGTGTTGGGAACGCTGCCCACCACATCGTCTTCACCCGGTGCCACCTGTGCCCGCACCACAATGCCGCCCAGATCCATGCTTTCCCAGTTCAGGCTGTTGCTGTTGCGGCGCTGGCCGAGAAACACGGTATCCATATCCGCCACGGTATCGTTGAACTGGTCAATTTTTCCTTCTGCCAGTTTCACCACGCTGTCGTAGCGGCCGGCAAAAATCTTGCCCACCTGGGTGCCCAGACCAAGAAAGCTGTTCCGCGTGGAAAAGGTCGCACTGCTATCACCGTCCGCGTCGTAGCCCACTTCCATCTGATAGATCACCGACAGGCTGTCGTTATACAGCGGCTCTTCACCTTTCACCCCCAACCGGGAGTTGTTGCTGGACACAAACCAGGCATCAGACAGATCATCCTGACTAAATACCAACGCGCCATCCGGATAATCACTGGTTTTATCCACGCTCAGATTCAGCTTGCCATAGAAGGTCGGCGCCGCCATGGCCCCCACAGGCAACATGGCCGTAGCAACCGAAGCCGCAAGTAGCATTTTTTTCACGTTAATTCCCCGCTCAATGAGTCGCTCGCAATTCATGACGACTATATGACTGTTTTGTGTCACCAACAAGAACAAGCAAGCACGGCGAGCCCCTGGTGTTGCGTGTTGTGTGAACTCCGTTGTGGCCACAGAGCGGCAAAAAAACGGCAAAAAAAAAGCCCCCTGGCGGGGGCTCAAAAATACCGTCATAGCATCTCCTGCCAAAGGCAGGTCCCGAGCCTGATGACGATAGGCACACTCGGTTGGTCCAGTGACCACGGCAAAGCCATGATCAGGACATAATCAGAACCAGCCTGGATCCATCTCCATAAAGGTATCGTCGCCATTAATCAGCTGTTGAGCATCCCATTCCACCCGGGGCAACTCCCAGCGGAAGAAATAACGTGCAGCCTGCAATTTTCCTTTGGCAAAAATCGCATCGTCAGGATTGCTCAGCGCCACCGCCGCATTGGCCTGGCGTAACCACATCCACGCGGCCACNGTATGACCCAGCAACTGCAAGTAGGCGTTGGCATTNGATAATGCCGCACGCGGACCATCGCTGGCCATTTGCTTGCCCACCGCCTGGGTGGCCTTTTCAATGTTCGGCAGCATGGCCTGTAACGCCTCGGCCATGGG
>JGI24655J20075_1000674_pt1 | contig 11234 bp, 10 predicted proteins | sample MalvirmetaMSP112_FD_20075 | JGI IMG/M metagenome (IMG submission 20075) | reverse complement strand
GCGCCGACGTGTATCGCCCGGCGGCCATTCGTCAGCTGGAAACGCTGGCCGGTGAAGTGGGTGTGGAGTTCTTTCCCAGTTCTGAGGACCAGGACCCTGTTGATATCGCCAATGGCGCCATGGATGCAGCCCGCAAGAAACATGTTGATGTTGTGATTCTGGATACCGCCGGCCGCCTGCACGTCGATGAGCAGATGATGGGCGAGATTGGTCGTCTTCATAAAGCCGTCAACCCGGTTGAAACCCTGTTTGTGGTCGACGCCATGACGGGCCAGGATGCTGCCAANACGGCCAANGCCTTTAATGATGCGCTGCCACTGACGGGCGTTGTTCTGACCAAGACCGATGGTGATGCCCGTGGCGGTGCCGCGCTGTCGGTGCGTCACATTACTGGCAAGCCGATCAAGTTCCTGGGTGTGGGCGAGAAGTCCGATGCCCTGGAGCCATTCCACCCTGACAGGGTGGCGTCCCGGATTCTGGGTATGGGGGATGTGCTCTCCCTTATAGAGGAAGCCGAGCGCAAGATTGATCAGAAGAAAGCCCAGAAACTGACAAAGAAGATCAAGAAAGGTAAGAGCTTTGATCTTGAAGACTTCCGTGACCAGCTTCAGCAGATGAAAAGCATGGGCGGCATCGGCGGTCTGATGGATAAGCTGCCCGGCATGGGTCAGATGGCACAGATGGCCCAGCAACAGGTCAATGACAAGTCCATGGGGCAGATGGAGGCCATTATCTGCTCGATGACGGCGAAGGAGCGCCGCTACCCGGATGTGATTAACAACTCCCGCAAACGCCGCATTGCGACGGGGTCCGGTACGCAAATTCAGGATGTGAATCGTCTGCTTAAGCAGCACAAGCAAATGCAGAAAATGATGAAGAAATTCGGCAAGAAAGGCGGAATGGCTAACATGATGCGTGGTCTTGGCGGTATGATGCCGCCGGGTGGCGCAGGCGGTGGTATGCCCCCGCGTGGGCGTATGTAGAAACCGGGATGTATTCCCTGTTTTCTTTGGCGTTCATTTAGCATAGAATAGCGCCCCTTTCGAGTATGGGTCTTCGCGCCAGCCAGTGTTTTCTGAAGCTTGGCGGGTGTGAATCGTACAAAGTTCGTACAACAGAACAGGATATTGGTCGAAATGGTAATAATCCGTTTGGCTCGTGGCGGCTCCAAGAAGCGCCCGTTCTACCATCTGACAGTGACAGANAGCCGCAAATCCCGCGACGGTCGTTTTATCGAGCGNGTNGGTTTCTTCAACCCGGTTGCCCGTGGCCAGGAAGAGCGTCTGCGTATTGATCGTGATCGCNTCGATCATTGGCTGGGTCAAGGCGCCCAGACCAGCGAGCGCGTTGCACAGCTGCTGAAAGGCGCTGCNGCAGAGTAATTGAAAGAACGTTTCACCACCGGGGTTAGGGTATGGCTCAACANTCGCAGGAAACTGTGATTGGTCAGATTACCTCGGTGTTTGGGGTNAAGGGGTGGCTNAANGTCTACTCCTANACTGACCCCAAGGACGGAATACTGAACTACCGNGACTGGACCTTGGTNCACAACGGCAAGCGTATCCCGGCCAGGCTTGAGGAAGGTCGCCGGCAAGGCCAGGGGATCGTCGTCAGGNTNAAAGGTATNGATGATCGTGAAGTGGCCCNCAGTTACTGTGGTGCCGACGTTNTNGTGTCTACCGAGGAATTGCCGCAGCTNCCCGAAGGGGANTACTACTGGCATCAACTGGAAGGCCTTGACGTTTTCACGACAGANGATGAGTNCCTGGGTAAGGTGCATCATCTGATAGAAACAGGCTCCAACGACGTCCTGGTGGTGCGGGCAACCGACGCCTCCATTGACCAGCGTGAGCGGCTGATTCCCTATCTTCCGGACCAAGTGGTCCGGAGTGTGAATCTGGCCGGCTCGCGTTTGGTGGCCGACTGGGATCCGGAGTTCTGACGGGTGTGGATTGGCGCAGTCAGTCTGTTCCCGGAGATGTACGCTGCGGTGACGGATTACGGGATTACCGGAAGGGCCGTTCGTGATGGTCTGTTGACGTTCACGGCCTGGAATCCTCGGGAATTCACTCATGATCGTCACCGAACGGTAGACGACCGGCCTTACGGTGGAGGCCCCGGTATGCTGATGAAAATTCAGCCACTACGGGATGCCATCCATGCGGCAAGGGAGTCTGCACCCGGACGCGCCTGCGTGGTTTATCTGTCTCCCCAGGGGGAGGCGATGAATCAGGGCGTGGTTGAATCGCTGGCAGCGGAAGAGAGTCTTATTCTCGTCGCTGGGCGATATGAGGGTGTTGATGAGCGCCTGATATCGGCGGAAGTCGATCGGGAGGTGTCACTGGGAGATTTCGTGCTTTCCGGTGGCGAGTTGGCGGCCATGGCTGTCATTGATGCGGTTACACGCCTCATCCCCGGAGCGCTGGGTCATGCGCAGTCGGCAGAGCAGGATTCCTTTGCTGACGGTTTGCTGGATTGTCCGCACTACACCCGGCCGGAGGTTTACGAAGGTCAGGCTGTGCCGGATGTTTTGTTAGGCGGTCACCATGATCAGATCCGGCGTTGGCGGCTGAAACAGTCGTTGAGGCGAACCCGGGAGCGACGCCCCGACCTGCTGGATAAGCGGGTGTTTACGGACGAAGAGCGTGAGCTGCTGGAAGAGATTTTGAACGAACCGGGTGCCTCTGAATCATCAGGGCATTAAAAGATTGGGTATCAGGAGCACATACGATGAGCGGCAAGAACAACATCATCAGTCAAATTGAATCAGAGCAGATGACCAAGGAAATCCCTGCCTTTGCGCCGGGTGATACCGTGGTAATCCAGGTTCGCGTTACCGAGGGCAACCGTGAGCGTCTGCAGGCGTTCGAAGGCGTTGTGATCGGCAAGCGCAACCGTGGCATGAACTCTTCCTTCACTGTACGGAAAGTGTCCTACGGTGTGGGTGTTGAGCGTACCTTCCAGACCTTCTCCAAGCTGATCGACAGCATCAGTGTGAAGCGTCGTGGTGACGTTCGCCAGGCTAAGCTTTACTACCTGCGCGACCTGTCTGGCAAGGCAGCTCGTATCAAGGAAAAGCTGGGCTGATCAGCAGAAGTTGCTGGTACAGTTCGTCAGGAAAAGGCAGCCCAAGGCTGCCTTTTTCGTATCCGGTTGCCGGAACTTTTCGTGCCCGTTTCGTTTCGAGTAGGCCGCCATGCCCCGGAAACCCACCTCCAGAGTTGAGCTTAGATCGCAGGATGAAGCGGTCATTGTGCGCTTCACCGATGCCATCTGGCTTGAAGATGGCTTGGGCGAAAAAACCCGTCAGGCGTACCGCAGTGATCTTGAGCGGTTGGCGGCCTGGCTGCAGGAGCAGCCGGGAACGCCCCTGCTGACCGAGGTGCGCCGGACCGACTTGCTGGGCTGGATATCCCGTGGGTTGTCTGATGGTTTCAAAACCTCCACGGCTGCCCGTCGTCTCTCCGGTCTTCGTCGTTTTTTCCGCTACCTTTTGCGAGAAGGCGTGATCGCTGAAGACCCTACACTGCGAATAGATAGCCCCCGCCTTCCTCGACGGTTGCCGGATTCTTTGTCGGAAGACGACGTGGAAAACCTGTTGTCGGAACCCGATCCTGAAGTGCCCATTGAGCTTCGCGACAAGGCGATGATGGAAATCCTGTACGGCTGCGGTTTGCGGGTTTCGGAGCTTGTGGCTTTAACGGTGGATGAGGTGAACCTGCGCCAGGGGGTGATCAGGATTGTTGGCAAGGGAAACAAGGAGCGCCTGGTTCCGCTTGGTGAAGAGGCAGTTGATTGGCTGGTACGTTACATGAGGGAGGGGCGAGGTGAGCTTCTCAAGGGGCGGGCCAGCAACGCACTGTTTCCGGGTAACCGTCCCGCTGCGATGACGCGGCAGACCTTCTGGCATCGGATCAAACATTACGCACTCCGTGCTGGAATTCGCAAGCATCTGTCACCCCATACTCTTCGCCATGCCTTTGCGACGCATCTGTTGAATCATGGTGCCGACTTACGGGTGGTCCAGATGTTACTTGGGCATTCGGACTTATCGACAACCCAGATATACACCCATGTGGCACGTCAGCGATTACAATCGCTGCATCAGGCTCACCATCCGCGCGGTTAGTTAGAGTGTCGTAACATCCCGGGTTAGTCGGCGGGCATGGCGCTTGGTACACTGAACTTTTTGCGGGCAGCGGTGTCGCACAAACTCGGCGGAATTCGCCGTCTCACAGGCTATATACCTTCGTGATTCTGGAAAACTGGAAACCAATATGCTGATAAAGAACTTGTTTAAACCCATGCTGCCACTGGTGCTCGCGGCTCTGGCGGCTGGCGCTCACACTGCTCATGCGGGCGAGGTCGAGGATGCGATTTCCGACAAACTCACCGCAGCGATTCCGGGGCTGAAGATATCCGATGTCCGCAAGTCGGAGGCTGAGGGTTTGTACGAGGTGTACAGTAATAACGGCGATACCATTTTCACAACGGCCGATGGTCAGTACCTCCTGACCGGCGACCTGCTGAAAGTGACCGCGAACGGTATTGCCAATATCTCTGAACAGGGCAGGGCGTCCCAGCGCGCTCAAACCATGGACGAGTTCGGTGATGAGGGGCTGATCAGTTTTCCGGCCAAGGGCACCGAAAAGGCTTCTATTGCTGTGTTCACCGATATCGATTGCCCATACTGCCGCAAGCTGCATGACGAGGTTCCGCGACTGAACGAATTGGGTATTACTGTCAATTACTATGGCTTTCCCCGTTCCGGCCCCAATACGCCCTCTTTTCGCAAGTATATTTCCGTCTGGTGTTCCGATGATCCGCAGGCTGCCATGAATGCCGCCAAGCAGGGTCGATCCGTGGATGATCAGAGCTGCGAGAACCCGGTCAGGGAGCAATTCGAGCTGGGTAGTCGCGTCGGTGTGACGGGTACCCCGGCGATCGTATTGGAAGACGGTAATATGGTGCGTGGTTACGTGCCGTCTGAAAAACTGGCTGAAGGCCTGGGGCTGCTCTGATAGGCTACGGAATGCCTTGTTTGCCTGTTCATCAGGCGGGGCTTATTCGGGCGCCCGTTAACCGTTATACTATCGCTCCCCACAGCAACCCATCGGGAACAGAGGTGAAAGCTTGAAAGACGTCAATGTCGGAATCTGCGGACTGGGAACAGTCGGTGGTGGTACGTTCAACGTACTGACCCGTAATGCCAGCCTGATCACAGGCCGGACAGGTTTCAATCTCCGTATTGCCCGGGTGGCGACACGCACCCCGCGCAATGATATTGATCTGGGGGATATCCCGTTCAGTACCGACATTTTTGACGTGGTGAACGACCCGTCTGTGGATGTTGTGGTCGAATTGATTGGTGGTTACGAAACCGCCCGGGAGCTGGTGCTGGCTGCCATCCGAAATGGCAAGCACGTAGTCACCGCCAACAAGGCGTTGATTGCGGTCCATGGCAACGAGATTTTCGAGGCAGCGGCGAAGCAGAATGTGATCGTTTCCTACGAGGCTGGTGTTGCTGGCGGTATCCCCGTCATCAAGGCTGTTCGCGAAGGCATGGCCGCCAACCGCGTTGACTGGATCGCCGGCATCATCAACGGCACCGGTAACTATATTCTCACCGAGATGCGCGCCGGTCGTGAGTTCGCTGAAGTGCTGAAAGAAGCCCAGGACCTGGGGTATGCCGAGGCGGACCCGACCTTCGATGTGGAAGGCATTGACGCTGCACACAAATTGACGATCCTGGCCTCTGCAGGCTTTGGTGTGCCGCTGCAATTTGAAAAAGCCTACACCGAGGGGATTTCGGAAATCACCCCTTACGACATCGCTCACGCGGAAATTCTTGGTTATCGCATCAAGCACCTGGGGATCGCACGTCGCCGCGATGAGGGCATCGAGTTGCGGGTGCATCCCACGCTGGTTCCGCGCAGCCATCTCATTGCACAGGTGGATGGTGTGTTGAACGCAGTTCTGGTGGACGGTGATGCCGTTGGCCAGACCATGTATTACGGCCCCGGCGCCGGCGATGAGGCCACGGCATCAGCGGTTATCGCCGATATCATCGACGCGGCCCGTTCCGTGGCTGCCAAGAGCAACCAGCGGGTTCCCTACCTTGGCTTCGAGCCTGCGGCAATGGAAGATCTGCCGGTGCTGCCGATGGAGGATGTTCAGTCCGCCTATTACCTGCGCATACAGGCGCTGGACCGTCCCGGCGTGCTGGCGAAAGTCGCTTCCATTCTCAGTGAGCACGGCATCAACATCGAGTCCATTATGCAGAAGGAATCGGAGCTGAAAGATGGCCGCATCCCGGTAATTATCCTGACCCACACGGTCCAGGAGCGACAGATCAACCGCGCTATTGAAGAGCTGGAAGCCCTGAGCGATATCGACGAAAAAGTCGTCCGTATCCGCGCCGAAAACTTTAACTGACAGGAACGCAAGGTGAGATACATCAGTACACGGGGCGAAGCTCCCGCCCTGGGCTTTGAAGACGTCCTGCTGACAGGCCTGGCCACCGACGGTGGCCTGTATGTCCCGGAATCGTTGCCTCATTTCAGCCTGGAAGAAATTCGCAGCTGGCGTGGGCTTTCCTACAGCGAGCTCGCTTTCAAGGTAATGCACCCGTTTGTCGACGATGCGATTCCTGCGGAGGATTTCCGCAGGATGCTGGACGAGACCTACGGTGATGTATTTGCCCATAAAGCGGTGGCCCCGCTGGTTCAGTTGGACACCAATGAGTGGGTCATGGAGCTTTTCCGTGGCCCAACCCTGGCGTTCAAGGATTTTGCCCTGCAACTGCTGGGGCGCCTGTTGGACTACGTGTTGGAGAAACGCAAGCAGCACGTGGTGATCATGGGGGCAACGTCCGGTGATACCGGCTCCGCCGCCATTGAGGGGTGCCGCCGGTGCGAACACGTCGACATTTTCATCCTGCATCCCCATGAACGGGTGTCCGAGGTGCAGCGTCGCCAGATGACCACCGTGAAGGGTGACAATATCCATAACATCGCGGTGCGCGGCAACTTTGATGACTGCCAGCGCATGGTGAAGGCGAGCTTTGGTGACCAGTCGTTCCTCGGTGGTCAAACCCAGCTTGCGGCGGTGAATTCCATTAACTGGGCCCGTATCATGGCTCAGATCGTCTACTACTTTCATGCTTCCCTGGCGCTCGGCGGTCCGGATCGGAGTATGGCTTTCTCGGTGCCCACGGGTAACTTCGGCGATATCTTCGCGGGTTATCTGGCCAAGAAAATGGGTTTGCCGATCTCCCAGTTGGTGATCGCCACCAACCGTAACGACATCCTGCATCGCTTTATGAGTGGCAATCGCTACGAGCAGCTCCAGCTTGAGCATACCTTGTCACCAAGCATGGATATCATGGTGTCCAGCAATTTCGAGCGCCTGTTGTTCGACCTGCACGGCCGCGACGGGGCTGCGGTAAAGGACCTGTTGGAGAATGCCACCAAGGGCCCAGTCAGCATTGAAGATTACCGCTGGAAGCACGCTCGCAAACTGTTTGACAGTGACGCGGTGGGTGATGAGGGCACCACAGACACCATCCGTGAGGTGTTTGACCAGAACGAGTACTTGCTCGACCCCCATACCGCCATCGGCGTGCGTGCGGCCCGAAACTGTCGTCGCGACCCGGCGGTACCGATGATTACCCTGGGTACTGCGCATCCGGCCAAGTTCCCGGATGCCGTGTTGCGCTCAGGTGTTAAAGCCGAGCCGTCCCTGCCGGTGCATATGTCGGATTTGTTCGAACGGGAGGAGCGATACACCGTTTTGGATAATGACCTGTCCGCCGTGCAGGACTTTATCGCCAAACACTGGAAAAATACCTGAGTGGTATGACGCCCAAAAAAATCCTTCGTCGCCCCAGCCCGGACACCACTCCGGACTGGGGCCAGAATCTGCCCCCACTGCTTCGCCGTCTATACGCCGCCCGTGGCGTGACTTCCGATGACCAACTCACCTACACACTGAAACACCTGGCATCGCCCATGGATCTAAGAGGTGTCGACCGTGCCGTTGCGCTCCTGGCGGAAGCCATCACCAGTCAGCAGCGAGTGCTGGTGCTTGGGGACTTCGACGCCGACGGCGCCACCAGCACGGCAGTTGCCATGCTGGGATTGGGGATGCTGGGGCTGAACGATATTGACTTCCGTGTGCCCAGCCGGTTTTCCGACGGTTATGGATTGACGCCGGGCATTATCCACCGGTTGAGAGATGAGGGTGCGCTGCCGGACCTGCTGGTGACCGTGGACAACGGTATTTCCGCCGTGGAAGGTGTTCGCGCAGCCCGGGAACTGGGCATCCGGGTGGTTGTGACCGATCATCACCTGGCCGGTGAAACCCTGCCTGAGGCGGACGCCATCGTGAACCCCAACCAGCCCGGCTGCCCCTTCTTGAGCAAGAACGCGGCGGGCGTGGGTGTGATGTTCTATGTGCTGACGGCTCTTCGAAAGCATCTGCGTGAGCAGGGCCTGTTGCCAGAGCCGCAACCTAATCTCGGCAATCTGTTGGATCTTGTGGCGCTTGGCACTGTAGCGGACGTTGTTCCCTTGGATCATAACAACCGCATCTTTGTGGAACAGGGCCTGCGCCGCATCCGCCAGGGGGAGGCCCGCCCCGGTATTCTGGCGCTGCTGGAAGTGGCAGGCCGCGATCACAGCGAAATCAGCTCCACGGATCTCGGGTTTGTGGTTGGCCCAAGGCTGAATGCTGCCGGTCGCCTGGACGATATGAGCGTGGGCATTGCCTGCCTGCTGGCGGACAGCCGTGACGAAGCCCAGCGCCTGGCCCGTGAACTGGATACCTTCAACCGTGAACGTCGTACCATCGAAAAAGACATGAAAACCCAGGCCCAGGATCTGCTGGCGTCCATGTCGCTGGACATCGAGGGCCTGCCGTGGGGCCTGGCCCTGTTTGACACCGACTGGCACCAGGGTGTGATCGGCATTCTGGCGGCCCGTATCCGCGAGCAGACCCACCGCCCGACGATTGCGTTCGCCCCCGACGACAACGGCGAGGACATCAAGGGTTCCGCCCGTTCCATCCCTGGCCTGCATATCCGAGACGTGCTCGCCGTGGTTGATGCCAGGCACCCGGGGATGATGAAAAAATTCGGCGGCCATGCCATGGCGGCAGGCATGACTCTGTCCCGCGGTGATCTGGATGCGTTCAGTGATGCGTTCGACCGGGCGGTCCGCGATACCCTGCGGGCGGAAGACCTTGAGGCGGCCATTACCACCGATGGCCCCCTGAGCCCGGACGAGCTTCACCTGGAAACCGCCACCCTGTTAAAGCGTGCCGGTCCCTGGGGGCAGCATTTCCCGGAGCCCCTGTTTGACGGCAACTTCCGTGTGGTCAGCCAGCGCATCGTTGGCGAGAACCACCTGAAGCTGGTGCTCCAGCCGGAAGAGGGCGGCGCCATCATCGATGGCATCGCCTTCAACACCGGGCCGGAAGTGCCCGACTACACCAGGACTGGTGCGCGGGTGGTTTACAAACCTGATGCAAATACCTTTCGTGGGCGTACTAACCTGCAGCTTTTGGTGGATTATCTGGAGCCGCTGGGCTGACTTAGGCGTCTGGCACAGGGGTGGGGGTCTTTTTCTTCTGGGAAAAAAACTCGCTTCGCTCAGACACCTTTTCCCGACAGAAAAAGACCCCCACCCCCATGCCGATCAAACCTGAGAGATCGCTCCGTATTCATACGTTTGTGGCGATAACTCGTGGTTTAGGCATTGGTCGGTGACGCCCTTTCAGGATCGTCAAAAACATGGATGTTTTTGTCGAGCGTACATGGATGTATTCACCGCGTATCCTGGAAGGGCGTCGCCGACCAATGCATGCACCCAGTCAAAAACCCACCGGCTGATTTAAGAACAGATTTCCGGTAGAATCTCGCGTCTGATTTTGATCGCATTCATTTTCCGAGCGAGAGTAAAGATTTCATGGAAATCAATCCCATTGTTACGAAGATAAAAGACCTTCGTGAGCGCACTGAAGCGCTCAGGGGGTATCTTTGACTACGATCAGCGTAGTGAAAGACTGACCGAAGTTGAGCGTGAGCTGGAAGTGCCTTCCGTATGGGAAGACCCCGAACGGGCTCAGGCGCTGGGCAAGGAACGTTCCGATCTTGAATTGATTGTTCGTACCATCGACAACCTCACCTCCGGCCTTGAAGACGCCGAGGGTCTGCTCGAAATTGCGGACGAGGAAGAGGACGAGGGCACGGCCGCGGAGATCGAAGCCGATCTGGCCGGGCTTGACAAAGAGCTCGAGAAGCTCGAATTCCGCCGCATGTTCTCCGGCGAGATGGACGCCAACAACGCTTACCTGGACATCCAGGCCGGCTCGGGCGGTACTGAGGCCCAGGACTGGGGCAATATGCTGCTGCGTATGTACCTGCGTTGGGCGGAGCGTCGTGGGTTCAAAGCCGAGATCGTCGAGTTGCAGGAAGGCGATGTGGCTGGCATCAAGAGTGCGACCATCCACATCCAGGGCGACTATGCGTTTGGTTGGTTGCGCACGGAAACCGGTGTGCATCGTCTGGTGCGAAAGTCGCCGTTTGATTCCGGCAACCGCCGTCACACGTCGTTCTCATCCGTCTTTGTCTCACCGGAAGTGGACGACAGCTTCGAGATTGAAATCAATCCGGCAGACCTTCGTGTCGACGTCTATCGCGCCTCGGGTGCGGGTGGTCAGCACGTAAACCGGACCGAATCTGCTGTGCGTCTGACTCACAATCCCACTGGTATTGTCGTGGCCTGTCAGGCTGGCCGAAGCCAGCATCAGAACAAAGACCAGGCCATGAAACAGCTGAAAGCGAAGCTGTTTGAGCGTGAGATGCAGGAGCGTAACGCCGAGAAACAGAAGGCTGAGGATGCCAAGGCGGATATCGGCTGGGGCAGCCAGATCCGCTCCTACGTGCTGGACGACAGCCGTATCAAGGACTTACGCACCAAGGTGGAAACCAGCAATACCCAGTCGGTGCTGGACGGTGACATCGACAAGTTCATCGAAGCCAGCCTGAAGATGGCGCTGTAAACAGCGCCTTTGCCATGCTAACCCGGACAATTCCCGATTTTGCGAGCCAACATGACTGAACACACCCCGAATGCACAGCCAGAGGACAACAAGCTGATTGCCGAGCGTCGCGCCAAGTTGGCGGAGATGCGTGATCAGGGCAATGCCTTTCCCAACAACTTCCGTCGCGACGC
>JGI24655J20075_1000670_pt1 | contig 11262 bp, 6 predicted proteins | sample MalvirmetaMSP112_FD_20075 | JGI IMG/M metagenome (IMG submission 20075) | reverse complement strand
CCGGATGTCTATTATGCGAGGGCGCTTCAGATTGTTGACAAGCGTGCCGATCTGATCCCTGCGGAAGGGTTCATCTCAGGTGACGGCTATACGTTCGTGAGGAACGCGTACCTGCAACGGCGGGCTTACCTGATCAACGATGGCAGAACCGTAGACGATCCATTTGCCAGCGATGACGATGAGGATTTGATGCTCGAGGATTTCTGACGCATCGAATCGGCTGGAACAACGGAGGTTTACCAGATGGTTGATGACCGTATCCGGAAATTCCGCAAGATGCTGGCGGAGGCGCCCAATTACGAAGTCTGGAAGGCTGCGGCGCTGGAGCTGGATTTCCTTGAGGGCAATGTGGAGTGGAAAGAGGAGTTTGGCTCCGACCTTTACCATTACGAACTCATCTACGACCGGCTCAGCAACCTCCGCACCTACCGGCATCAGAATGATTTCGAGCGCCTGAAGCGTGCATTGAGAGAAGGGCTTCATCACGACCTGGGCAATATGGGCAATACGGCCCTGTATACCCGNTCCCGGGTTGGCACCAAGCATCTGATCGAGGAGTACATCACCCAGGTGTGCGAATCGCTGGATTTCCTGTGCGACACCAAGGTGCCGGGATTCCCAGTGGCCGAGAAGCTGCAGTTCTTCCGCGATACCCTGACCAGTTATGGCCGCCCGGCTTTGCTGCTCAGCGGCGGTGCCACGCTGGGCATGTTCCATTTCGGCGTTATAAAGGCACTCTGGGAAAAAGGATTGTTGCCGCAGGTCATTGCCGGCTCCAGCATCGGCGCCATTATCGCTGGCATACTGGGTGTCCACAGCGATGCGGAAATACCGGACATGCTGGTGCCTGAAAACCACGACATGAGGGCCTGGAAATGGCGAGGGCTGTTCAGTGCCATCCGGGGTGACGGCCTGATGGATCAGGAGCAGTTAAAGGCGTGCCTGCGTGCCAATATCGGGGAATACACCTTTGAGGAGGCGTTCCAGAAGACCGGGCGTTCCATCAACGTCAGTGTGTCACCGGTCCAGACCCACCAGAAAGCCCGTTTGTTGTGTGGCTACACGTCACCCTATCTGTTGGTCTGGAGTGCCGTGCTGGCCAGCGCGGCAGTGCCGGGTATCTTCCCGCCGGTACCGCTGATGAAGAAGGACATTCAGGGCAACGTGCTGCCCTACATGTCGCGGCTGAAGTTCGTGGACGGGTCGGTGGTCAGCGACTTGCCCATCGAACGGCTGATGCACCTTTACGACGTGAACTTCACCATTGTCAGCCAGACCAACCCCCATGTGGTGCCTTTTCTGAACCGGCGAGGCCGGGATGAAAAGATCAATGTCGCCAATCTGCCGATGCACCTGCTGAAATCGGAAATCCAGTTCCATGGCCAGGGCCTGTTCGATTATCTGCGAAAACGCGTTCAGCCGGAAATGCTTCGGCAGGTAGCGGGCCAGATGTACACCATTATGGGGCAGCGCTATTCCGGGGATGTCACCATCTCGCCGACGTATCGTCTTCGTGACTACCGTCGCATGTTATCCAACCCCGATCCGGCATGGGTCCGGGAGATGATATTGCAGGGCGAGCGTGCGACCTGGCCCAAGATTTCAATGATTCGCTCCCACGCCAGAATCTCCAAGACCCTGGAGCGATGCATTCGCCGCTTGAAATCCGAACAGCGCCGCTCCACAGCTGAACTGAGACTGGTAAGCAATGCGGATTCCGGCACTTCATGAGATGACAGCCCCGGGAGCCGGGCGGTATGATACCGCGATAGCCGGGGAGCCCGATGGCGGCTCCCGCAAGCTCCGCCTGAGCACCTGACTGGACACGCATGTACTACGATTTCTTCGGTTTTCGGGAGCCCCCGTTTTCGATAGCCCCGGACCCCCGCTATCTGTATCTGAGCGAACGCCATAAAGAAGCGCTGGCGCATCTGATGTATGGCGTACAGGGGCAGGGCGGTTTTATCGTGATCACCGGAGAAGTCGGCACGGGCAAGACCACTGTCAGCCGCTGTTTCATCGAGAATGTGCCGGATCATGTAGACATTGCACTGATCCTCAATCCCAGGTTGTCTGCCCGTGAGCTGTTGTCATCCATCTGCGATGAGCTTGAGATTGCCCATCCGGTCGGATCATCCATCAAGGAACTGGTGGGACTGATCAATGATGACCTGCTCAAGGCCCATGCAGCGGGCCGCCATAAGGTTCTGATGATTGATGAAGCCCAGAACCTGTCCGCCGAAGTGCTTGAACAGCTCCGATTGCTGACCAATCTCGAAACCGCTGAGAAAAAACTGCTGCAGATTGTGTTGCTGGGACAACCTGAACTGCAGGAGATTCTGGGGCTACCAGAGCTCCGCCAGTTAAATCAGCGGGTAACGGCCCGTTATCACCTCGACGCCCTGGGTCGAGCAGAGATAGAGGCTTACCTGCGTTACCGGCTCAGCGTGGCAGGCCTCCGGGGCGAGATCTTTACTGATCGCGCGATCCGGGCTTTGTACCGCGCCAGCCATGGTGTACCGCGACTGATTAACCTGATCAGTGACCGTGCATTGCTGGGCGCCTACGCCGAAGGCGAGCACCAGATCACTGCTCCCCATATCCGTAACGCTGCCCGGGAAGTGAACGGCCAGAATCTGCCCAGGCGCGCTGGGCCGTCTCGAAAGTCCCATGCGCTGATGTTGGCTGCAGCCCTGCTGATGGCCATCATCATGACCACGTGGCTGTTCATAGGGCTTCCGGGGAGCGGTGGACCCGAGCCCGATGCTGTCGCCGAAAATCAGGGAAGGTCCCTTACTGGCGCCATCGAACGGGTCGAGCTGGATATGCCTGTTGTCGAGTTGTCGGAAAAGCTTCCCGAAGCCAGTGAGCAGACCAGTGACTCACGCGAGGAGGAACCACTGCCCGAATTTGAGTTCCCGGACCAGACCATCTCTTTGCCAGTGGCTTTTCGCGAGCTGTTTGAACTATGGGGGTTGGAATACCGCGCCTCGGAAAGCCCAGTGGCGTGTGAGTTTGCCGAGGGGCAGGGACTGCGTTGCCTGCAGAACAAGGGCGCACGCCGAAGCCTGGAGTTTCTGGACCGGCCGGCGATACTTCAGCTTCGCAACGGCAATGGGGACAGTCACTATGCGGTCCTGAGCGGCCTCCAGGATAATCGCGCCACTATCGAGCTCCCGAGTGGTCGCCGGGAGGTCACCTTCTCCAGCCTGGAGCTCTATTGGTTTGGCGAATTTACCGTACTTTGGGAAGCGCCTGCCTACACGTTGGGCGATGCGTCCGGTAGCGCTCAGGGTAATGAAAGGGTGGCCGAGCANATCTGGATGGGCTCAAGAATGATGGANCTNGCCAGCCGATACGCCGAAAGCCGGCAGGAAGAGAGCCGCGTCAACCGTATGCCGATCGAAGANCAGGTCCGCTGGTACCAGCAGCAAAGAGGCCTGACGGTCGATGGCATTGCCGGTGCCATGACCATCATCCAGATGAATAACGACCTGGAATCCGCCGTGCCCCGGCTGACGTCCGGAAGGATGGTGAACTGACATGTCCTATATCCTTGATGCTCTCCGGAAATCCGAAACTGAAAGACGGCAGGGTCGGATTCCGGACCTTGGCCAGCAGGTACAGCTGATCCACAAACCACGGAAAAAATCGATTCCGATTCTGGTGTGGGTTGCGCTGGGCCTGGTGCTCAACGCGGCTGTATTGGCCTGGATCTTCTGGCCCCAGGGGCGTCAGGCTTCCCTGACGGATCAGACAATCCCGTCGGCTGGCGTGGCTGCGCCCGCACCCACACCCACCGTTGAACCGGTTATAGTTGATGACAAGCCGGAACCCGCGGGCCAGGTATCGACGCCCGAACGTGTACAATCGCCGCCGACTAGTGACACGCTCGAGGGTGCTATCGAGATTCCAACACCGGGAGCGAATACCGACTCTCCAGCGGATGCGGTAGCGGAAACCGGTGACGAGAATGAGCGGGAGCGACCCACGGTGATTGTGCCCACGCCGCGAACGCCAAGTGCCGTCAATCCCAGCGAGCGGGACGGTGCCACCGCACAGACGGCGCCGCACCTTGTAGAGCTTCCACTTTCCTTCCAGAAAAGGGTGCCAGACCTGATTTTTAACAGCCATATCTATGCGTCCGAGCCGTCGGCCCGCCGGGTCATGATCAATGACAACTACCTGCGCCCCGGAGAGTCGTTTTCCGGTATCACCGTCGAACGGATTACCGAGGAAGGCGTGGAGCTGAGCATGGATGGCCGTCGCTTCCGGGTGGGTGTGGTTCGCAACTGGGTGAGCCCCGACTGATGGCACTCACCGAGGACGTCAAACAGCAGATTCAGCAGACCTACCGTGACGTGTTGGCCGGCAAGGACATCCGTGCCCGCTATGGCCAGCGCCTGATGATCGCCGAGATTGCCCGCTACATGGGCGAGATCACCGAGAATGACGGCCAGCGCACCTCTCCAGCCGGCACCTGCGTGGTGGAGGCGGGCACAGGCACGGGCAAGACCCTGGCCTATTTGATTGCCGCCATTCCGGTGGCCCGTGCCCTTGGCAAGACACTGGTGATATCAACAGCGACCGTTGCCCTGCAGGATCAGATCGTCCACAAAGACCTTCCGGACCTGAAAAAGCACAGCAAACTGGATTTCACCTGGACCCTTGCCAAAGGTCGTGGCCGCTACTTGTGTATGTCTCGTCTCGAAGCTCGCCTGCATGACGAGGGTAACGGCGACAGCGATACCATGCCGCTGTTCCTGCTGGATGGGCCCGGCAAGGAAGAACCCGGCACCCGGGCCTATTTTGAAGACATGCTGGCCAGTTACGGGTCCCGGAAGTGGGACGGTGATCGCGACCATTGGCCGGATCAGATACCCGATGACATCTGGCGCCAGGTCACCACCGACCATCGTCAATGTACCAATCGCCACTGTAGCTATTTCGACAGCTGTGCCTTCTTCGACGCCCGAAAAGACCTCGATGATGCCGACATCGTGGTGGCCAACCACGACCTGGTGCTGGCAGACCTTGCCCTTGGCGGTGGTGCCATTCTGCCGGAGCCGGAAAATGCATTGTTTATCTTTGATGAGGCACATCACCTGCCGGACAAGGCACTGAATCACTTTGCGGCGTCGGTGCCGCTGAATGCCACGCGGCAATGGCTCAAGCAGCTATCCCAGGCACTGGGAAAGATGCAGCCGTTCCTCACGCCCGGCACCCAGGCCGCGAAGACCATCGACAGGATCAGTTCCGCCTCCCGTGAAGTGGATATCTGTCTGACGAGGGTATACGACGAGGCCGAACAGAATACCGGTTGGGAGTTCAATGAGGAGCGACGCTCCGCCCAGTGGCGCTACCCGGAGGGCGAATTGCCCGAGGTGCTTGCCGGCCTGGCGGTGGAAACCCGGGTGGCGACGGCCACCCTGGTTCGCCAGCTTGGTGTGATGGTGGACGAATTACAGACGGCCTTCGATGAACGCAAGGCCAGCGATGTCGACCGCGATACTGCGGAATCCTGGTATCCGGTGATTGGATCGTTCCACAGCCGTGCTGAGGACCAACTGCGGTTGTGGGTCGCGTGGTGTGATAATCCGGGCCAACCGGCCAGTGAGCCGGCAGAAGGTGAGGAATCAGCGCCTGAGCCTAAGAAGCGGTCCGGGCCACCGGCCGCCCGTTGGTCGGTGCGACAGCGCTGGGAACACGCGGAAGACATTACGCTCTACAGTAGCCCGGTGCTGGCGGATAATCTGCTTTATTCCAGGCTCTGGTCGCGGGCCTATGGCGCTGTGTTGACCAGTGCAACCCTGACCGCCCTTGGGCGCTTTGATCGGCTCAAGGCCAGAGCAGGTTTGCCCGAAGCCAGCCGCTTCGTGGTGGTGCCCAGTTCCTTCCGCTATGGCGAAATGGCAACCGTGGAAGTACCGGCCATGACCGCCATGCCCACGGACGATAGCTTTACGGACCAGGTGGTGTCGCGGCTACCGGCCTTGTGGGCCGGGGAGAAGGCGACACTGGTACTGTTTACCTCCAGGCGCCAGATGCAGTTGGTGCGGGATGCCCTGGCGCCGGAATACCCGGATCTGATCACCACTCAGGACGATATGGCCAAGGGCGAGGTCCTGCGCCGCCATTGCAGCCGTGTAGATGAGGGGCTGCCCAGTGTGTTGTTCGGTGTGGCAAGTTTTGCAGAGGGCATTGACCTGCCTGGCAAGTACCTGAGCCATGTGGTGATTACCCGACTGCCGTTTTCGGTACCGGATGATCCCATCGAAGCCAGCCTGGCGGAATGGGTGACGCACCGCGGCGGTAACCCGTTCATGGAAATAACCGTACCCGACGCCTCCATCAAACTGGTGCAGGCCGTTGGTCGCCTGCTACGGACCGAGTCGGACACCGGCCGCGTCACCATCCTTGATCGTCGCATCATCGCCCGTCGATACGGGCAGTTGTTGTTGGACGCCTTACCGCCTTTCCGGCGAATCATAGAGCCCTGATCAATAGAGCCCTGATAAAAAGAGAGCCATAAAAAAAGAGCCAACCCATGTGGGTGGCTCTTATAGAGTGGGTCCTTATCGAACCCGGGCGTCGAAACAACGCGGAACAAGAAGTCTGAAGGCCTGAAGTTTCAGAAATCTTACCGAGGTTTCCCTCAGCGTTGGGAGCATAGTAAGGGAGGAGGGGGCGTATCCGGATCGTCCAAAGGGCGTAGTGGGCGTATAAAATTCGACAAAAGCGTGATGCGCGTCACAAAAGTTGCCCGAAAGACGGCTTCAGTGAGTCAAGAGTCAGGCCAGTAGCCGAAGTTCCCTTGCTTTTGCCAACGCCTCGGTGCGGGATCCGACTGCAAGCTTGCCGTAAAGGTTGCGAATGTGGGCTTTTACGGTGGTAGGCGCCACCCCCATCGTGTTTGCGATGTCCTTGTTGGCGAGGCCCTGATTGATGAGATCCAGCACTTCCAGTTCCCGCTGACTCAGGGGTTCGGGGAGATCTGTGTTGCCCGGGGCCGCCTGCGTATCCCTCTGCGAGTCTTCCGGCTCTGTTTCAGCGGTTTCTGCCTCTGCCAGTTCCGAGAGCATGGCTGTGACCCGGCTGTTCCAGCGGCCTGGCGCCTTGAGAACCGGCAGCGCTCTACACAGCTGGCGGATGGTAGGACTCTCCTCCGCAAGCAGGCGCATGAATCCGGCCTCTGATGCCCGCTGGACGGCCTGGGCCAGCATCTGTTCCGCTTCTTTCGTTTTACCTTCGGCGAACAGCGCCTCGCTGTAGACCAACTGGATTTCCACCAGATGGCGGTAGTGCTGATCCTGCTCTGCGCTGAGTCGGAGGGGGGCCAAAGTTGCCATGGCGTCGCCCGGGCGGCCCAGCGCCACCTGAACACGGGCGATGCTGATTTGGTTCTGTTCCCGGTTCAGCGGATTGGTGAACCGGTCAGTGCTCACCTGTTGCACCCATTTTTTCGCCAGCTCCAGATGACCGGTGGCGAGATAGCAACGAGCCAGCATGGCTGAGCAGGCTGGCGGCTCGAACAGGATGTGGTCCCGACGACGTCTTGCAACGCTGGCGGCATCTTCCAATGCTTCCATCGCTTCCTGGTAGCGCCCTTCACTGAAGGCCAGGTGGCCACGCACGTACTGGATAACCACGTGCTGCCCCGGTTCGGTGCCATTGTTGACATGGTCCAGCAGCGGGGCCAGGTAGGAGGCGGCCAACTGGGGTTCGTTTCGCTCCCGGTAAATCTCGATCAGGGCGCTGTTTTGCCAGCATGAAATCAACATGGGCTGGCGTGGGTCGCTGTGGTGCTGGTCGACCCATTGCCGCACACGGGTGCAGGTATCCAGGGCTTCGTCGATATCTCCGCGGTTGTACTGAATCCATGCAAGCAGGCCGCCGCTTGAGAGTACGGTACTGGGTTTGCGCTCCAGTTCCCCATAACGCACAGCGGAGGTCAGGGCGTCCTCGGCGGCTGCCAGGTCCCCCTTACCGTAATAGTCCAGTCCGACTCCGTAATAGGTCACGGATTTCAAGGGTATGCGTGTGTGGTCAATGTCACGCAATACCTGTTGGGTCAGGTCGCTGGCGCTTTTATCGTCGCTTTTCGATCGCGCCAGATAAGAGCGGATCAGTGAAATCTCACTCTGCAGGCCCAGGGCGCCCTCGGCATCGGGGTGGGAATCGGCCACCTGTTGGTCGAGCATGTCTTCCAGTTCGCCCAGGAGGGGCTCCAGCACGTCTACCCGGTTGGCGAAAAACAGCGCCCACACTCTCAGCATCAACAGTTGTGGGCTGTCCTGCAGAGTGTTGGCGGGCAGGGAATCCAGCCAGCTCAGCACCGGAAGATGAAAACCGCCGTGGATCAGGTTGTTGCCGTGTTCAGCCAGTACCTTTGCGAGCCAGGGCCAGTCCTGATGCTGGACAATCTGGGAAATGCCTTCCTGAACGTGGCCATGGACCAGCAACCAGTGGACTGCTCGCTGCCACTGCTTTTCAGTATCTTCCGGTTTGAACTGTCTCACCCGTTGTAACAGCGCGTCCCGGAACAGGTCGTGATAACGGAACCATTCATTGTGGGTATCCAGCGGGATCAGGAACAGATTTTCACGCAGCAGCTGTTCCAGCAGGACCTGACTGTTGGTGGTGCCGCGAACGGCGTCGCAGAGTGAGGCACACAGCCGGGGACAGCAGGCGGTGTCGAGCAGGAAGTCGCGCACCGGCGCAGGTTGCTGCTCCAGCACCTCTGTCAGCACATAATCACTGATGCGGCGCTCGTCCAAATCGATGCGTTGGTGACCCGTTCCAGGTTTTTGATCGTCAATGCTGCCGCCGGACAGCGCGGACAATTGCATGGCGGCAACCCAACCCTCGGTTTTACTGCAGATCCTGCGAATTTCCTGCTCGGAGAGTTCGAGCCCCATGGTGTCGTGGAAGAAGCGCTGGCATTCCTCCTCGGAGAATGCCAGCAGCCCCGGGTGTATGTCCTCCACCCAGCGGCGCACCCGCCAGCGTGAAAGCGGCAGGGCTGGTTCGGTGCGGGATGCCAGGGTCACCAGGACCCCTGGCGGCAGGTAGTCCATGAAATATGACACCTGGCGCTGTAATTGTGGGTCGCGGATAAAATGATAGTCGTCCAGGACCAGCGACCAGGGTGCGCCATCGGCGGCGAGAACGTTAATCAGCCCGGTAATGGGGCCTTCCAGTTCCTGGAGGCTGCAATGGCTGAGTTGTTGACGGCATTGCTCCAGACCTGCGAGGCCATTGTGTTCAAACGCCCCCACCACGTACTGCCAGAATCGGCGGGGCTCGTCATCATGCTCATCCAGGGATAGCCAGGCAACGGTAGACGGTGACTGGGAGCACCATTGGCTGACCAGTGTGGTCTTGCCAAAACCCGCTGGTGCCACCACCAGATTCAACCGCTTGGCACCGTCCGGCTGCAGCAGGGCGCTCAGGCGATCCCGTTGTACCGAACGGGGATCCGCGGTTGGTCTGAGGAATTTGGTGGTTAACAGCATCGTTTCCCTGAATGCCCGTAAATGGCAAGTGTCCCGTATGGTTAATTCGTTGACCTACTGCGTGACGCTGCGGCCTCTGGCCAAGGCGTCAGTCCGCAGGTGTGGTGGTTCCACATCAAGGGCTGGCAACACGGGCCAGAGGCCGCAGCGTCTCGCCCTTCGGGAGCCACTGAGGGTCTTGATAGCCGCGTTGCGCTGGTTCGATTTGGAGCCACCAAACCTTCACCATCGCGCCTAGCTCTCAAGACCCTCAGTGGCTCAGTAGGTTAACGAATTAACCAGACGGGACACCAGATAACGGATTGTGTGCTTTGTCACAGTTAAGTCAAGGGCCGCAAAACAAATGACGCTGTCGTCATGCTGCGTTCTGGCGTTTTTGGTCTAAACTGTGTTGGATGGGATTCTGTATACTCAATAAGAATGAAAAATCACGTTTTTATGCATATTCTTCTAATAAGATCAGCGTATACATGCCCGGTCTGTACCGGGCCTTATGGGGAGCGACAGGGTAGATGAAATTACAACAGTTGCGCTATATCTGGGAAGTTGCGCACCATGATCTCAACGTATCCGCCACTGCCCAGAGTCTTTTTACTTCACAGCCGGGAATATCCAAGCAGATCCGTCTTCTGGAAGACGAACTGGGCCTGGAAGTGTTTGCCCGCAGCGGCAAACACCTCACCCGTATCACACCGGGCGGCGAGATCATCATCCGTGAGGCCGGTGAGATACTGCGCCGTGTGGAAGGCATCAAGAAGATTGCGCAGGAGTTCAGTAACCAGCGCAAGGGCGACCTGAGCATTGCCACCACCCATACCCAGGCCCGCTATGCGCTACCGCCGATCATTCAGGGCTTTATCGAGTCCTACCCCGAGGTGTCCCTGCACATGCACCAGGGAACTCCCATGCAGATTTCAGAAATGGCCGCCAATGGCGCGGTGGATTTTGCCATTGCCACCGAGGCCATGGAGTTGTTCAACGACCTGATCATGATGCCGTGCTACAAATGGAACCGCAGCATCATTGTGCCGAAAGATCACCCTTTGGCGCAGAAATCCGAACTGACGTTGCCGGATCTTGCCGAATTTCCGCTGGTCACCTACGTGTTTGGCTTTACCGGCCGTTCGAAGCTGGACGAGGCCTTCCAGGCCCACGGGTTGACCCCGAAAGTGGTGTTTACCGCCGCTGATGCCGATGTGATCAAGACGTATGTGCGGCTGGGTCTTGGGGTTGGCATCATCGCCAGCATGGCGTTCGACGAGCAGAATGACCCCGATCTTGTCTGCCTGGACGCCAGTCAACTCTTCCGTCCGAGCGTGACCCGGATTGGCTTCCGCAAGGGGACGTTCCTGCGCGGTTATATGTACGATTTCATCCAGCGATTTGCTCCGCATCTGACCCGTGAGAGGGTGGATGAAGCGGTGACCCACCAGGGCAGCAGGACGGAGATCGAGGAACTGTTCAACGACATCGATCTGCCGACCTACTGACCTACTGACGGGCCTGGCTGGAAGGTTTATTCGCGGGCGATCAGGTTTCCGGCGTGTAAGCCACACTCCTTCTGCGTGGCTTCTTCCCACCACCAGCGGCCCTCGCGCTCGTGCTGTCCTGGCAGGATAGGGCGTGTGCAGGGTTCGCAGCCAATGCTGACAAAGCCCTTTTCGTGCAGTTTGTTGTAGGGGGCTTCCGTCATACGGATATAGTCCCAGACTTCCTTCGAGCTCCAGTTCGCCAGCGGATTAAACTT
>JGI24655J20075_1000659_pt1 | contig 11387 bp, 9 predicted proteins | sample MalvirmetaMSP112_FD_20075 | JGI IMG/M metagenome (IMG submission 20075) | reverse complement strand
AGGTCGTCCAGGCGCAGCAGATGTCTAGGCAGCGGCGTCATTGTATTTCCTCGGATCGAAAGCGTCGCGTACCGCCTCGCCGGCGAACACCAGCAGCGAGAGCATCACCGCCAGGGTGACGAAGGCGCTCAAGCCCAGCCAGGGGGCGTGCAGGTTGGCCTTGCCCTGACCCAGCAGCTCCCCCAGCGACGGCGACCCCGGCGGCAGGCCGAAGCCGATGAAGTCCAGCGAGGTGAGCAGGATCACCGACGCGTTGAGCACGAACGGCAGATAGGTGAGGGTGGCCACCATGGCGTTGGGCAGCATGTGCCGGAACAGAATCACCGGGGTGCGCACCCCCATGGCCTGGGCGGCGCGCACGTACTCCAGGTTGCGGCAGCGCAGGAATTCGGCGCGCACCAGATCCACCAGGGTCATCCACGAGAACAGCAGCATGATCGCCAGCAGGACCCAGAACCCGGGCACCACGAAACTGGAGATCACGATGATCAGGTAGAGAATCGGCATGCTCGACCAGATTTCCACGAAGCGCTGGCCGCCCAGGTCCAGCCAGCCGCCGTAGTAACCCTGCACCGCGCCCACCACGATGCCGATCAGGCTGGACGTGACGGTCAGGATCAGGCCGAACAGCACCGACAGGCGGAAGCCGTAAATCAGGCGGGCCAGCACGTCGCGGCCCTGGTCGTCGGTGCCCAGCCAGTTTTCCGCCGAGGGGGGCGCCGGCGCCGGCACGGTGAGCTCGTAGTTGATGGTGTCGTGGCTGTAGCGGATCGGCGGCCACAGCATCCAGCCGTCGTCCTCGATCAGTTCCGCCACATAGGGGTCGCGGTAGTTGGCTTCGGTTTCGAACAGGCCGCCGAAGGTGGTTTCCGGGTAGGTCTTGAACACCGGGAAATACAGGTCGCCCTGGTACTGCACCATGATCGGCCTGTCGTTGGCGACGAATTCCGCCCCCAGGCTGACCACGAACAGCACCAGGAACAGGCCCAGCGACCAGAAGCCGCGGCGGTTGCGACGGAAGGCGCGCCACTGGCGCCGCCAGATCGGATTGCCGCTGCCCATCAGCGTGCCCTCCGCTCAAAGTCGATACGCGGGTCCACCCACATATAGGTCAGGTCCGAAATCAGCTTCAGCAGCATGCCGATCAGGGTGAAGATGAACAGGGTGCCGAACACCACCGGGTAATCCCGGTTGATCACCGATTCGAAGCCAAGCAGGCCCAGCCCGTCCAGCGAGAAGATGTACTCGATCAGCAGCACGCCGGTGAAGAACATGCCGACGAAGGCGGCCGGGAAGCCGGCGATGATGATCAGCATGGCGTTACGGAACACATGGCCGTAGAGCACGCCGTTTTCGTCCAGCCCCTTGGCGCGGGCGGTCTGCACGTATTGCTTGCTGATCTCGTCAAGAAAGGAGTTCTTGGTGAGCATGGTGAGGGTGGCGAAGTTGCCGATCACGATGGCCAGGGTGGGCAGCGTGATGTGGTGCAGGTAATCCAGCGCCTGGCGCCACCAGGGCAGTTGATCGAAATTGTCCGAAGTCAGCCCGCGCAGCGGAAACCACTCCCAGTAGGAGCCGCCGGCGAACAGCACCACCAGCAGAATGGCGATCAGAAAGCTGGGGATCGCATAGCCGACGATGATCGCGGTGCTGCTCCACACGTCGAAGCGGCTGCCGTCGCGCACCGCCTTTTTGATGCCCAGTGGCACCGCCACCAGATAGGTGATCAGCGTGCTCCACAGCCCCAGGGAGATGGACACCGGCAGGCGCTCGGCGATCAGGGTGCTGACGTCCTTGTCGCGGTAGTAGGATTCGCCGAAATCGAAGGTCAGATAGCGTTTGATCATCAGCCAGAAACGTTCCGGCGCCGGCTTGTCGAAGCCGTAGAGCTTTTCGATACGCTCGAGCAGCTCCGGCGGCATCCCCCGTGAGCCCCGGTAGTCGCCGCCGCCGCTGTTGACCAGATCCTGAGTGGTGCCGGCGAAACCGCCGCCGGCGCCGCCTCCGCCGATGCCCTGCAGCTGGGCGATGGCTTTCTCCACCGGGCCGCCGGGGGCCGCCTGCACGATCACGAAGTTAAGCAGCAGAATGCCCAGCAGGGTGGGCACGATCAGCAGCAGGCGCTTGAGAATATAGATCAGCATTATTGCGCGCTTTTATCCCACCAGAGTTCGGTGGCGCCGTCGAAGCCCACATAGGGCGGCAGCGGCGGATGGGCGAGCCGTGACTGATAGGCGAAGCGGTGGTAATCCAGATACCAGTTGGGCACCACGTAGAAGCCCCACTGCAGCGCCCGGTCCAGGGCGCGGGTGCGGGTGACCAGCTGCTCCCGGGTGTTGGCGGCGATCACCTTGCTGACCAGCTCATCGATGGCCGGATTGCTGACGCCGGCGTAGTTCTGGCTGCTTTCCCGCTCGGCGGCGGCGGAGCCCCAGTAGCCGCGCTGCTCGTTGCCGGGGGAGGGCGACTGGCCCCAGCCGCCGACCATCATGTCGAAATTGAAATTACGCACCCGCTGCACGTACTGCGACTGGTCCACGCGCACCACGTCCGCGTCGATACCCAGGGTCTTCAGGTTGCGCGCGTAGGGCAGCACGATGCGCTCGAAGGCCGGCTGGTAGAGCAGGAATTCAAAGCTCACCGGCTCGCCGTCCGGGGTGTGCAGCTTGCCGTCCTTGACCTGGTAGCCGGCGTCCTTGAGCAGGGCCTGGGCCTGGCGCAGATTGTCACGGGGGCGGCCGGAGCCGTCCGACACCGGCGGCTGGTAGGCCTCGGTGAACACCCGCGGCGGCAGGTCCTCGCGCAGCGGTTTCAGCAGTGCCAGCTCTTTCTCGTCGGGCAGGCCGGTGGCGGCCAGCTCGGAATTCTGAAAGTAGCTGCGGGTCCGCTTGTACTGACCGTAGAACAGATTCTTGTTGGACCACTCAAAATCAAAGGCGTAGGTCATCGCCTCGCGCAGCACCGGGTCCTGGAACAGCGGGCGGCGGGTATTGAAAATAAAGCCCTGCATGCCGGCCGGGTTCTGGTGGGTCACCTCTTCGGTGATGATCTCGCCGTCGCGGAACGCCTCGCCGGTGTAGGCGGTGGCCCAGTACTTGGAATTGTTCTCCGAGCGCCAGTCGTAGTCGCCGCGCTTGAACGCTTCCAGCGCCACGGTCTGGTCCAGATAGTATTCGTAGATGATGCGGCCGAAATTATGGTGCCCCCGGTTCACCGGCAGGTCCTTGGCCCAGTAGTCGTCGCGGCGCTGGTAGACGACCCGCTTGCCGGCCTTGAAGCTGTCCACCTTATAGGGCCCGGAACCGGGCGGCGGCACCAGATTGGCGTCGTCGAAGGGTTTGTCGTCCCAGTAATGCTTGGGCATCACCGGCAGCTGGCCGACGATCATCACCAGCTCGCGGTTGTCGCCGGCCTTGAAGCTGAATTTCACCTCGCGCTCGGACAGCGCCTCGACCTTTTCCACGTCACCGTAATAGTAGGCGTAGAAGGGCGCGCCTTTGTCGCGCAGCTGCTTGAAGCTCCACACCACGTCCTCGGCGCGCACCGGATGCCCGTCGGCGAAGCGGGCCTGCTCGCGCAGGGTGAAGGTGACCCAGCTGCGGTCCTCGGGCCATTCCATGGATTCGGCCAGCAACCCGTATTCGGTGAAGGGTTCGTCCTTGCTGCGCACCGTCAGGGTGTCGAACACCAGCCCCTGGGAGCCGGCCGCCGCCTGGCCCTTGGGCAGCCACGGCTGAAAATTATCGAAGCCGCCCACCACGTGCAGGCTCAGGCTGCCGCCTTTGGGGGCGTCCGGCCGGACATAGTCGAAGTGCTTGAAGCCGGCGGGGTATTTGGGGTCGCCGTGCATGGTGATGGCGTGGGAGCGCTGGGTCTCCGCCAGCGCCGGGCCGCTAAACAGGGCGGCAACAAAGAACAAACAGCACACTAAGCAACGCATCGCGCCTTTCATCGTTATTGTGGACTCCTTGGTGGGGTCTTTGGCGTCACCATAGCCCAGGCGATGGGGATCGCCAAATGGCACTGCTTACTGTGACCCGCGCTCGCCGGTCGGGTTCACCGGCGAAGCGGGCCGTCGCGCCTGATCCGCTTAAGGCGCGTTGCGCACATCCACATACAGCGTCAGATTGTCGCCGGGTTGCAGATAGCGGCTTTTCTCCAGGCGGTCATTCCAGTCGCGAATCTGATTCACCGACACGTTAAAGCGGTTGGCGATAGCGTGCAGTGAATCCCCGCGACGCACGGAGTAGCGCACCTTGCGAATCATTCCCTCGCGCTCTTCGGCGCGCACCGTGGCCGCCGGGCCGTCCTCGCGCCACACCGCCAGGGTCTGGCCCACGCGCAGCGGGTCGCCGGGGGCCATATTGTTCCATTTCGCCAGCGCCTGCACGCTGACGTCGTTCTCCCGCGCGATCTGCCACAGCGTGTCCCCGGCGGCGACCCGATGATCCACGCGCTGGCGCTTGCCGCGCTGCCGGCCCTGGTTGTCCGCCAGCCGCTGGTCGGCGCTCAGTTTGTACTGATCCTGGGAGGGTTCCGGAATCAACAGGGTGCGGCCGGCGATGATGGTGTTGCCGGACAGATCGTTGATGTCGCGGAGCACCGCCGGGGTGGTGCGGTGGGCGCGGGCAATGCGGCTCAGCGAATCGCCGCTGCGAATGGTGTAGCGGTGCCAGCGCATGCGTTCTTCCTGCGGCAGGTCCGCCACCCGCTCGCGGAAGGCGTCGGCGCTGCCCACCGGCACCAGCAGGGTGTGCGGGCCTTCCGGGGCGGTCGCCCAGCGGTTGAACGCCGGATTCAGCAGGTAGAGCTCTTCGGTGGAGATCTCCGCCAGGCTGGCGGCCTGGGCCAGGTCGATCTGGCCGCCCACGTCCACCTCCTCGAAGTAGGGCTGGTCGGCCATCGGGTGCAGGGTGACGCCGTAGCGCCGCGGGTCGCGGACGATCTCCGCCACCGCCAGCAGCTTGGGCACATAGGCGGTGGTTTCGCGGGGCAGGTCCAGGTGCCAGAAATCGGTGGGGCGGCCGGCTTCCTCGTTGCGGCGCCGGGCCCGGGAGACGGTGCCGCCGCCGGCGTTGTAGGACGCCAGGGCCAGCAGCCAGTCGCCGTCGAAGCGCTCGGAAAGCTGCTGCAGGTAGTCCAGGGCGGCGCGGGTGGAAAGGGTGATGTCGCGGCGGCCGTCGTACCACCAGGTCTGGTCGAGCCCGAAATACTTGCCGGTGGACGGAATGAACTGCCAGGGGCCGGCGGCGCGGCCGTGGGAGTAGGCGAACGGGTCGAAGGCGCTTTCCACCACCGGCAGCATCACCAGCTCCAGCGGCATGTCGCGGCGCTCCGCTTCCTCGACGATAAAGTGCAGATAGCGCTCGGCGCGCTCCGTAACGCGGGTGAAATAGCTCGGGTGGCGGGCGTACCACTTGCGCTGCAGGCGCACGCGCTCCCGGTCCTGATGCAGGTCCAGCGCATAGCCGTCGCGAATCCGCGCCCACAGATCCTGCTGCGTGCTTTCTTCCTGGTCGGCGGCGGGCTCAACCGGTTCCGGTTCCGGCATGCCGTTGGCGAGCCCCGGGTCTTTGACGGAGGGCTCCGCCGGCGGCATGGGAGGCAGGTCGTCCACCTCGGGTTTCGTGGCACAAGCGCCTACCATCAGCGCGAGCCCCAGGGCTGCACAACCAAGAAGTTTATTCATAACAATAATATACGATTCGAATTTTAAGTTGATTCTAGGCAGGGGCGGCGATCCCGGCAAGGAGAAATCGCCGCCGGACCGCGCTTCAGGCGGAGTCCTTCCAGCGGCGCAGGGCCGAGAAACTGTCCACGTTGGTTTCCGGCGCTTCCCCGAAACGGGCTTCGCAGGCCTGGCGCAGTTGCGGGTCCGCCGCGCGCAGAAACGGGTTGGTGCGTTTCTCCTCGCCGATGGTGGAGGGCACCGTGATGCGGTCCTGCTCGCGCAGGGCGCTGACCCGGGCGAGCCGGTCGCTTACCGCCGGGTCCTCGGGGGATACGGTCGCCGCGAAGCGCAGGTTGGCCAGGGTGTACTCATGGGCGCAGAACACCTGGGTGTCCTCGGGCAGGCCGGCCAGCCGCGTCAGGGAGTGGTGCATCTGCTCCGGGGTGCCTTCGAACAGCCGCCCGCAGCCGCCGGCGAACAGGGTGTCGCCGCAGAACAGCCAGCCCTGGCGGGGGGCGTAGAAAGCAATGTGCCCCAGGGTGTGGCCGGGCACTTCCATTACGTCCAGTTCCAGGTCCGGCGTGGCCAGACGAACGCGGTCGCCGTCGCCCAGCGGGTGGTCCATTTCCGGAATGGTTTCCCGGGCCGGGCCGTACACCGGAATATCCCGGTCCCGGCACAGGGCGGAGACCCCGCCCACGTGATCCGGGTGGTGATGGGTAATCAGCAGCGCACTCAGGGTCAGGCCCTGGTCGCTCAGCCAGGCCTCCACCGGGGCGGCGTCGCCCGGGTCCACGATCACGCATTGATCGCCGTCGCGAATCGCCCAAATGTAGTTGTCATTGAAGGCCGGGATGGCCGTAGGGGCTTGCAGCATGACGTGTTACCCTTCGCTTGAATGCTTGGATGTAACCCTACAGTTCCAAGGGAGAAATGTCAGCGATGCAGTTACCCCCGCTGTCGAGATCACCGTTCCGCCGCCAGCCGGCGGACATGCTGGAACGGTTCAATGAGTGGCAGGACACCCAGGCCGGCCAGGCGGTGCTGGAGGCGGAACGCGCCATCGTCGCCGAATGGACCCCCCGGCTGGTGGGCCAGCGCGCGGTGGAAGTCAGCGGCGGCCGTTGCCAGGACATGCTGCGCGACATCCGTCTGCCGTGGCGCTGTTCGGTGACACCGATGCCGGTGGAAGGCGGGCGCCAGGCCACCAGCCGGGTGGCCCTGGAAGCCTGCCCGCAGTCGCTGCCGATCGCCAAGAACAGCGTCGACGTGGTGCTGCTGCACCATTGTCTGGAATTCCACGACGCCCCCCACCAGGTGCTGCGCGAGGCGGCCCGCTGCGTGGCCCCGGGCGGCGTGCTCGCGGTGGTCGGCTTCCACCCCCTGAGCATCATGGGGCTGGCGCGCTGGTTCCGGCGCGGCGGCCAGCGGCCCGGCTGGAACGGCCGCTATTTCCGTCCTTACCGGGTCAGCGACTGGCTGAACGTACTGGGTTTTGAAGTGGAGGGCGTGGCCAGCGGGTTCTACAATCTGCCCGTCGGCGACCGGGGCCGCGCCCGTTTGCGCTGGCTGGACTGGCTGGGGCGGCGCTTCTGGTGGCGCAACGGCGGCGTGTATCTGCTGGTGGCCCGCAAACGCGCCGCCATGATGCGTCCCTTGCCGGCGACCGCCGGCTTCAGCCGCCAGCAGGGCCCCACGGTGGTATCGGTGCCGGTGGCGCGCTGGCGACAACAACGAAATACGGAGTAACGGCTTTTGAAGCAGGTGGATATTTTTACCGACGGCGCCTGCCGTGGTAACCCGGGCCCCGGGGGATGGGGCGCGATCTTGCGTTACGGCGACAAGGAAAAGGAACTGTTCGGCGGCGAGCCCCATACCACCAACAACCGCATGGAGCTGATGGCCGCGATCCAGGCCCTGGAAGCGCTCAAGGACCCCTGCGAGGTCAATCTGACCACCGACTCCCAGTATGTCCGCAAGGGCATTACCGAGTGGCTGGCCAACTGGAAAAAGCGCAACTGGCAAACCGCCGCCAAGAAGCCGGTGGTCAACAAGGACCTCTGGCAGCGCCTGGAGACCGCCGCCGAACGGCACCGGGTCAAATGGCACTGGGTGCGCGGCCATAGCGGCCACAGCGAGAATGAGCGCGCCGACCGGCTCGCCAACCGGGGTATCGACGAAGCGGAGATCGGCGCATGAGACAGATCGTTCTGGATACCGAGACCACCGGCCTGGACCCGCTGTCCGGGCACCGGATCATCGAAATCGGCTGCGTGGAGCTGCGCAACCGGCGGCTCACCGGCAATAACCTGCATCTGTACATCAACCCGGAGCGGGATATCGATGAGGGCGCCCTGGAGGTGCACGGCATTACCCGGGAGTTCCTCGCCGACAAACCCACCTTCGAGCAGATCGCCGAAGAGTTCATGACCTTCGTGGACGGCGCCGAGCTGGTGATTCACAACGCGCCGTTCGACGTCGGGTTCCTCGACCACGAATTGCGGCGCCTGGGCGGCAAATGGGGCGCCGTCGCCGAACGCTGCCGGATTCTGGATACCCTGAAAATGGCCCGGGATCTGCACCCGGGCCAGAAGAACAGCCTGGACGCCCTGTGCCGCCGCTACGATGTGGAGAACGCCCACCGGGAGCTGCACGGCGCGCTGTTGGACGCGGAGATTCTCGCCGACGTCTACCTGGCGATGACCGGCGGCCAGACCAAGCTGTCCCTGGGCGGCGCGGACGCCGGCGAGCAGGGCAGCGAGCAGGCCGAAGCGATTCGCCGCCTGGCGGCGGACCGGCCGCGCCTGGCGGTGGTGCGGGCCTCGGACACGGACCTGGAGCGCCACCGCAAGAAGCTGGAAGCGATGGCCGAGAGCCGGGGTCAGATGACCCTGTGGCAGGAACTGGAGCAGTAACCGCCGCCGGCGGCGAGCCGCGCCCTTAGTGGGCGGAAGGCTCGGCGTCCATTTTCAGATCGCTGGGCTCGTGGTGGGTGATCCAGCCGTGCTCGTACATGTACTCGGTGGCGGGCTCGAGAAGCGTGGCGGTCATGATCAGACCGGTCAGCGTCATGACGATGGTGTAGGGCAGGGCCATGATCACCATGCGGCCGTAGGACAGCCGCACCAGCGGCGCCAGGGCGGAGGTGAGCAGGAACAGGAACGCCGCCTGCCCGTTGGGGGTGGCCACCGAAGGAATATTGGTGCCGGTGTTGATCGCTACCGCCAGCAGATCGAAGGTGTCCCGGTCGATTTCCCCGTTGACCAGTGCCTTGGCCACCTCGTCCACGTACACCGAGGCCACGAACACGTTGTCCGACACCGCCGACAGCACGCCGTTGGCCATATAGAAGGCGGAGCCCTGGACGCCGCGGTCGAGGCTCAGCACATAGTCGATCACCGGGGTGAACAGCTGCTGGTCGGCGATCACCGCCACCACCGCGAAGAACACGGTGAGCAGGGCGGCGAACGGCAGCGCCTCCTCGAACGCCTGGCCCAGGCGGTGCTCCTCGATGATGCCGCAGAACGCGGTGGCGAGGATGATCACGCTCAGGCCCACCAGGCCCACGGACGCGGCGTGGGTGGCGAGCCCCACCACCAGCCACAGCGCGATGAAGCCCTGCACCACCAGATTGACCTTGTCCCGGGTGGTGCGGCGGTCGTCCTGCTCGCGGGCGTACTGGCGCATGATCCCCTCGACCTTCTCGGGAATCTCCTCGCCGTAGCCGAAGCTGCCGCTCCATTCCAGGAACAGACAGGTGAGCAGGCCCATGGCCAGCACCGGCAGGCTCACCGGCGCCATGCGCAGGAAGAACTCGCCGAACTCCCACTGCGCCTTGGTGGCGATCAGCAGGTTCTGGGGTTCACCCACCAGGGTGCAGACGCCGCCCAGGGCGGTGCCCACGGCGGCGTGCATCAGCAGGCTGCGCAGGAAGGCGCGGAAACGGCGCAGGTCTTCCCGGTGCAGGTCCTCCACCGTGGTATCGTCGCCGTGGTCGTGTTTCTGCTGGAAGGTCTTGCCCGAGGCCACCTTGTGGTAGATGCCGAAGAAGCCGGTGCACACCGCGATCACCACCGCGGTCACGGTCAGCGCGTCCAGGAACGCGGACAGGAAGGCCGCCGCCAGGGCGAACAGCAGGCTCAGGCGGATCTTCGATTTCACGCCCAGCAGAATTCGGGTAAAGGTATATAGAAGAAGGTCCTTCAGGAAGAAGATGCCCGCCACCATGAAAATCAACAGCAGCAGCACTTCCAGGTTGCCTTCGACTTTATGCAGGACGGTGTCCGGCGAGGTGAGGCCGATCAGCAGGGCTTCGATCGCAAGCAGGCCGCCCGGCTGCAGCGGGTAGCACTTCAGCGCCATGGCCAGGGTGAAGATGAACTCCGCCAGCAACAGCCAGCCTGCCGTTGCTTCGCCCAGGGTCCAGGCGACCAGCGGGTTGATCAGCAAAAACACCACGATGGTGTACTTGTACCAGGCGGGGGCTTGCCCCAGGAAATTCTGACCGAAGGCGCGGCCGAACTGGGCGTACATGGCACTACTTCCTGCTAAATGTAAGGAGAACGGATGGGCGGCGCAATCATAAGCACTTCCGATGCCGGGGTACAGTCGGTGAGCCGGGGAGGAACGCCTTCACGCCACGGCGGAAACCGGCGCCGGCCTGTGTGCCTGTTAACAATATGCCGCCAAATCAGTTGCTTACGTTTGAAAGTTGACGCATTGTTGAACGCCGTGAGAAAGTTCAAAACGCTTTTAATAATCAGCAGGGGTTTCCGGAGAGTTCATGGTCGCCATCACCAACACCACCTCCCTGACGTTTCTCAAGGAGTCCATCGACGCCACGTTGAGCGAGGCGGAAGCCAGCCTTGAGGCGTTCGCCGAGGAACGGGACGAGGGAACCTCGCTGGATCGTTGCGGTGAAGCCTTTCACCAATTGCGCGGCATCTCGCAGATGCTGGAGCTGTCGGCGGCCACCCTGATGAGCGAGGAAATGGAACTGGCCGTGGAAGGCCTCAAGCGCCACGGCGGCCGGGCGCTGGTGCAGGCCCTGGGCAACGCCATCGTACTGCTGGGCCGCTATTTCGAGTACGTCCAGCTCAAGGACCGCACCCTGCCCGAAATGCTGATCGGCGGCATCAACGAACTGCGCCGCGCCGGCGGCAAGCCGCTGATCCAGGAAAGCCATTTCTTCAGCGTCGACCTGTCGCGGGCGCGCAGCCCGGAGCCGGAGGAGGGCGACCGGGCGGCCCTGCTGGCACAGGGGCGGCGCCTGCGTCATATGTATCAGGTCGGCCTGCTGGGGCTGCTGCGCGGCGATAACCGCGACGCGCACCTGCGGCTGATGGCGCGGGCCCTGGCCCGGGTCGACAATCTCTGCGGCTGCTGCGCCAACAGTCGCTTCTGGTGGGTGGCGCGGGCCGCCACCGAATCCCTGGCGGAAGACCGCATGGTGATCACGCCGGCGCGCAAGGCGCTGCTGGCCCAGTACGACCGGCAATTGAAGAAGCTGGTCTACGACGGCGAGCGGGCCCTGGCCCAGGAAGCGCCGCTGCTGCTGATCAAGGAAAGCCTGTACCTGGCCAGTCTCGGCTCCGGGACCGGCACCGCCGCCGCCGAGGTACGCGGCGTGTTCGGCCTGGAACGCGGCGTCAGCGACACCGTGCTGCAGAGCGAGCTGGCGTTGATGGCCGGCGCCCGGGGTTCGGTGATCCGCTCC
>JGI24655J20075_1000651_pt1 | contig 11452 bp, 11 predicted proteins | sample MalvirmetaMSP112_FD_20075 | JGI IMG/M metagenome (IMG submission 20075) | reverse complement strand
CAACCCATGGCGACCCGCTGAAGGACTGACCGGACCATGGCAAGACTGATCATCGTCCGGCACGGAAACACGTTCGACAAGGGCGACACGGTCACCCGTGTGGGCGGACGCACCGACCTTCCCCTGTCCGCATCCGGACTGGCACAGGCTGACGCGCTCGCCCATCATTTCGCGGACACCCGATTTGTCGCCGCTTTCTGCTCTCCGCTGATGCGTACGCGGCAAACTGCGCGGGCCATGATCGGCATGCGCACCGGTTCCCCTGCCCTGATCGTGCTGCCCTTCCTGACGGAGGTCGAGTACGGCCCGGACGAAAACCAGCCGGAAGAAAAGGTCGTGGCACGGATTGGCGAAGCAGCGCTCGAAGCCTGGGAGCGTGATGCCACGCCGCCGGAGGGCTGGCTCGTGGATGCGGACGCGCTCCGCGAGGGCTGGCGCAGCCTGCTGGAGCGCGCAGCCGGGCTCGGCGCAGAAGACACGGCACTGATCGTCACCTCAAACGGCATCGCACGCTTCCTGCCAGATGTCGTGGATGTTCAGCCAGACGATCTCGACCGCAAATTGAAGACCGGGGCATGGGGCGTTGTCGAGGTCGACGGCGCCACGTCGTGCATCACCAGCTGGAACCTGCGTCCCTAGGCGACGTCCCGCGCATTGGTCTCATCGACGAGTTCGCGTGCGCCGGAGATCGGCAAGGTAAATGCCACCGTCGTGCCCTCCCCTTCGATGGAGGACAGGATCATCCGCCCCCCATGCATTTCCGCAAATGATTTCGTCAGTGCAAGGCCAAGCCCTGTGCCTTCGTAATTGCGGTCCTTGGTGCCGGAGACTTGCTCGAACGGCGTCGCGAGGCGCGGCAGGTCTTCAGCCGGGATACCAATACCGGTATCGGTCACGCCGACATAGATTTCCGGTCCGCGCTGCTCGACCGCGACCGTGATCTTGCCGCCAGCATCGGTGAACTTGATCGCATTCGATACGAGGTTCAGCACCATTTGGCGGATCGCCCGATGGTCGGCATCAATCTCAGGCATGTTGGGCTGGGCATCCAGCACCATCTCGATTTCCTTGTCCTCTGCCTTGCGACGGATCATGCGCACAGCCGCGTCGACCGGGTCCACAGGATCAATGGGCTGCGGGTCGATTGTCATCTTGCCAGCCTCGATCTTCGCCATGTCGAGAATATCGTTGATCATGTCCAGCAAGTGTTGGCCCGAAGTCAGGATGTCCTGCGCGTAGCCCTTGTAACGCTCGTCCCCCATCGGGCCGTAAAGTTCATTCGACAGGATTTCGGAAAAGCCATTGATCGCATTCAACGGCGTGCGCAACTCATGGCTCATATTCGCCAGGAAGGCTGATTTGGTGTGCGCCGCATGTTCGGCCTTGGCCTTCTCCTCGGAATATTTCCGAGACAGTTCACGCTCGCGCCCTTCAGACCGTTCAAGGTCCAGGGCGGTCTTGTGCATCTTGGCTTTCTGCTTCCTCAGCTCTTCCTCATTGCGGACATTCTCTGTGACATCCACGCCAACCGAGATTAGGCCACCATCAAGCGTGGGACGTTCCACCAGCTTGATCCAGCGCTCGGTGTTGAGCTCCAGCAAGGTCGTCTGCGGATCTTCCAAAGAGGGGTGTTCTGAACGCAAGGCCCCAGCCCGTGCAATGTTCACCGTGTGATGCGCCATGCCCGGCCGCAAGGTTTCCTCGAGTTGGAGGTCGGAGGCAAAGGCCCGGTTCCAATAGAGCAGACGCTTGCGATTGTCCCACAGGGCGAAAGGACCATTGAAGCCTTCGATAGCCGTACGCAGTCGGCGTTCGGCCGCCTTGATCCGGTCCTCGGCCTGCTTGCGCTCGGTAATATCCAGCAACACGCCGCCATAGACATTCGCCCCGGTCTCGGCATGAGGCGTCACACTGCCACGCAATTCCATCCAGCGGGCCGGTTGGAAACTGGTCACGAAACTGGTCTGCACCCAGCCGTCCTTGTAGCCTTTGCGAAAGGCGTCCTGAACCCGCTTCTGATGCTCAGGGTGAACCTGCGGCAGCATTTCATCAATCGTGATCTCGCCATCGCCCAGCATGCCCATCAACTCGGATGCCGCATCGCTGAGATAAACCGCGCTGGAATCGTCTGACCACTCCCAATAGCCTGCACGCACACCCAGCATGACCGGGCTCATGAACCGGTCGGATTCGATCTCCTGCGCGCGTTCAACGAACGTGACTTCAGGCTCTCGCGAGAGCTGGTTCATCAGTCCGAGAATGACCAGCATGGGCGCTGCCAGCAGCAGACCAAAAATCAGGAGCCGTATAAAATCGTCCAGCGTGAACAGCGGCGTGGCCTGACTGGTGCACACCTGCAAAGCACTGCCGCCACCGGCGCGCACCCTGTCGCGGCGCGGTCGAGCAAGCCGAGGGCGCGAAACTTCGTGGCAGGTAACATGCCCGCTGTGCCGGGAAGGATCGTCCCGGCACTGAGATGCTTGTCGGTGACGAAGATACCGGTACCTGCCCGGCTTGCCGGCAACCATGTGCCCGCCGGGGCAAGCGCCAAGATGATTTCGCCATCCGGGGCCGTGGTAGCCACGACAATGTCACCCTGCCCCGACAGACCGATCCGATGCCCTCCGGCCAGCATGGCTTCTGCAACCGGCACAGCCGCCAGCAGACGGCTGCCCTCTGGTGCCAGGCGGGCCTCCTGCAGAGAAACGACCACATCGACTCCTGGCGTAGCGGAGGCGACTGCCGAGCGGGACGCGCCTGCATCGGCAATCAGCCGCATCGCCATTTCAGCTGTGCCGGCATGACCGGATAGCCGCGCTGCGATGGTCGAAGAGTTGGCTTCAAGCGCACCCAGAAGCGTGGAGTCGGCCGTCTGGCGCTCTTCCCAGGCCTTCAGGCCAAGTGCGCCTGCCAGCAACAGGATAATCGCAATTATCGTCCATTTCAGCCGCCGGTCATCGCGACTGGGGACTCCCGCAGCGACAGTATCCGTTTGCGGAGGGATAACCGACTTGGACAAGGTGCTTCCTGTGCCGATTCCTTAGAAAAACAAGGGCTCAGCTTTGGTTTTCTATCGTAATCCTTGCCCAATTCTTAACAAAGGTACAGATTTCGTTAACCCAGAAAACGGGTTCCGCCGCCTAGCTCAGCGCGCGGGACACGATATCTGCAGAATTCTTTGACAAATCAGCAGCTTGCAGACGGCGGAGGCAGGCTTCTGCCTCTGCCTTCGCCTTCGGCTCCAGAATGCGCCACTGTTCAAACGCAGTCAGCAGACGGGCACCGAGCGCAGGGTTTACCTTGTCGGCCTTAAGGATAATGCCTTCGATGACTTCATATCCAGAGCCGTCCGGCGCGTGAAACCCGGACAGATTCTGCATTGCAAAAGCCGCCGCGACCGAGCGGACGCGATTGGGGTTGCCCATGTCGAAATCCGGATGCGCCGCCAGTTTTGAAACGGTTGCGGCATCACCGGTACCCGCCTGTACGCCAAACCATTTGTCCATGACCAGCGGGTTAAATTTCCACGTCCTCTCGAAATCGGCCAGTGCAGTCTCCCGCGCCGCGCCTTCCAGCCCTGCCAGGCCGCGCAACGCAGCGAGCTTCTCGGTCATGTTGGTGGCGGCGTTATAGAGACCCAGAAGGCGCTCACCCGCTTCGTCGTGGCCTGATGCTGCCAACAGGTTGATCAATGCCGTGCGCAGGGCGCGTTCACCCGCCTGCTCTGCACCCGGATCATAGGGTTCCGGGGAAGACTTGGCGAGAATGTCATCCACAAAATCGGAGAGCTTGCTGTAGAGGGCTGCCTGCAGTTTCTTGCGCGCGGTGTTCAACGCCACAGGGTCAGCCGGCTGACGTTCCTGGAACAGTTCACCCACATCCGGCAGGCGTGTCAGGAGCGACGCGAAGGCCGGGTCGTCCACCGCGCCGCGAATAGCCACAGCCATCGCTTCGACAAGCGCATCATCCGGCTCCGCCTGCGATCCTTCGGACAGGGCCAGAATTTCTTGCTTGGCGAGGTTCTGCACACTGTCCCATTGATTGAACGGGTCCGTTTCCAGTCGGATCATCGCGAGTTGGTCATCGCGGCTGAGCGCTCGCTTGATGCGTACCGGCGCGGTAAAGTCGCGATTGATCGACACCAGAGGGCGTTCAGATCCTTCCGGCAGGTCGAAGGTCATGGTCAGTTCTTCATCTTCCAGAAACGTGATCCATTCAGCCATGTTGCCTTCATCGTCGATCAACGCCATTTCCATCGGGATCAGCATCGGCTTCTTGGCTGGTTGGCCGGGTGTTGCTGGCGTCTTCTGTTTCAGCGTGACAGCAATCTCGCGCGTTTCCGGATTCCAGCTTTCTTCCATCGTGATTTCTGGCGTTCCGGCTTGCGAATACCAAAGTCGGAACTGAGCGAAGTCCTGCTCGCTGACTTCTTCGAAACAGGCATAAAAATCCTCGATGGTGACAGCCTGTCCATCATGACGGTCGAAATAGAGGTCCATGCCTTTGCGATAGGTTTCCTCACCGAGCATCCGGCGCAGCATGCCAATTATCTCCGCGCCCTTTTCATAGACCGTGGCCGTGTAGAGATTATCGATGGCCCCATAGGTGGTCGGGCGCACCGGGTGCGCCAATGGGCCGGCATCCTCGGCAAACTGGCGTGCGCGCAAGCGGATGACGTCCTTTATCCGCTGCACTGGGCGCGAGCGCATGTCGGCAGAAAAATTCTGATCACGGAAAACCGTCAGGCCTTCCTTGAGGCACAACTGGAACCAGTCTCGACACGTGATCCGGTTGCCAGTCCAGTTGTGGAAATATTCATGGGCGACGATGCTTTCGATGGCCTCGAAATCTGCGTCGGTCGCGGTGTCTTCGTCAGCCAGCACATAGGCCGAGTTGAAGATGTTCAGACCTTTGTTCTCCATGGCGCCGAAATTGAAGTCGCGCACAGCCACGATATTGAACACGCCGAGATCATACTCCCGGCCATAAGTCTCCTCATCCCATTTCATTGAGCGTTTGAGGCTGTCCATGGCCCAGGCCGCACGATCCGCATCGCCCTTGTCGACATGAATTGCCAGATCGATGGTCTTGCCGCTCATGGTGGTGAACTGATCAGAGTAGACATCATAATCGCCAGCGCAGAGCGCAAAGAGATAGGCCGGCTTCTTGTGCGGATCATCCCATACCGCAAAGTGACGACCATCATCCACATCGCCTGCCTCGCCCGGCGTACCGTTCGACAGCAGGATGGGATAGGTCGCCTTGTCGGCCGTCATGCGCACGGTGAAGCGGCTCATCACATCCGGACGGTCGGGATAAAACGTAATGCGACGGAATCCGATGGCTTCGCACTGGGTGCAGAAACGGCCGCCTGACATATAGAGACCCGACAGCGCAGTGTTCTTTGAGGGCGCGATCTCGACTTCGGTAACCAGCGTAAACGCGTCTGGCACCTCTGCCAGCGTCAGTCCGGTCTCCGTCAGCTGGTAGGCATCATCCGGCACTGCAACGCCATCAATTGTGATCGACTTCAACTCCAGCGCTTCGCCGTCAAGCTCCAGGGGCGCGTTCGCGTCACCTGTCCGGCGGACCTTCAGATCGGCGCGCACCCGCGTCGCATCCGGATGAAGGTCAAACCTCAGATCCACCTGCTCGATTTCGAAGGGATAGGACGAATAATCCGACAATTGAACGGCAATGGGGGCTTCAGTGCGCATGTTTTCTCCGGCAAACAGGATTTCAGTCTTTCAGTTAGGGAGTCTGGCTGGCAACGTCGAGGGCTAGCGCCCATGCGTCTGCAGATATCAACCCGAATGGCGAGGCCTGATGCGCGCACTTCTGTCTCATCCCCTCATCCGCAGTCTGGCGGGGCTTGCCGCAATCGGACTGGCGATCATTATCGCAGTCTATTCCCTTGTCCCGGTCAGTGAGGCCCCTGCTCCGCAATTGTCGGACAAGATCAAACACTTTGCAGCCTACGCCGCCCTAGCCGCGTCGCTCTCGGTGGCGTTCGGGGTGGGCCCACGCCCGGCTGCTTTGGCGTTCAGCATATCAGGCTTGTTCGGTATCGGGCTTGAGATTGCGCAAATGCTTGGCGAGGCCGGACGCGAGGGGTCCAGCCTTGACGTTGCGGCCAATCTGGGCGGCGCGCTGGTCGGAGTTCTTGTTGTCGGGGTACTTGGTCGACAGGGGCGGCTATTCAGCCGCGACCGTCGCTGAATCTGCCTCAGCCGCGTCATCCAGCTGATAGACAAAGCGCAGGATCGATGCGCAACGCTGGGCGACCTGCTTGAGTTCGGACGGGCAGTCATCCGGTTTTTCCTGACAGAAGTCCGCGATCTGACGTACGGTCTGCAACAAGTCCGGCGTGCAGGCGATCATGCGGGCCTGATGCTCGATACGTTGCGGGTCGCGATCATATTCGCCGCCTGTGACGCGCCAACCGCCCTGGTCATCTTCATCCGTCACAACCACGGGATAGGTCCCGACATCACTGATGCCGAGGCCACCAATACTGGCCCGCCATTTCGCGCGGCGGCGAGCGATATGCCAGTGCTCCAGCAGGGAATCGTCGTCATCCGGGCGCAGGACATGCGAATCCCTCGCCAAGCTCTCTTCAGCCGCCAGTTCATGAGACTGGAAACTGCGTCCCAATCCGCACTCATAGGTCACGCGGAGCGGTTCATCCACGTCCTTGACCCAATGCGGCACGACTTTTTCGATCAGCGCCCACGTTCCGACGGGCTTCACGAAGACGCGCTGCGATTTGTGAAATAACGCCTTGGCCATCAGTTGCTCCCGAATTCAGACGTGATTTTTGCCATCTGGGCCTTTCAACGCAGTGAAACCGATCGATGAAATTTGACCTACCGGCACGATTTCCCACCAAAAGTGGATTTTCGCGTTTCCGTTGGGTGACGGGTTTCCGCGCACGTAAACCGCGCTATTTTGCTCATCATTGAAGAAAAAGAGTGGCCCGACCGGCCACAAAGGGGAGCGCAAGCGACATGAACTTCGACTTTTCCGAAGACCAGAAATTTCTCGGCAATGAGGCCCGCAAATTCCTCGAAGCCGAATGCCCCATGACGGCCGTCCGTCTGGTGTTGAATGACGACGATGTCAGCCACAATGAAACTGTCTGGAACAAGGTGGTGGAAATGGGTTGGCTCGGCACGGCCATCCCGGAAGAGCATGGCGGCCTCGGCCTGGGCCTGCTCGAAGTGTGCGTGCTGGCAGAAGAAATGGGCCGCGTCCTGGCTCCGGTTCCGTGGGCCTCCACCGTCTACTTCTTCACCGAAGCGCTGAAGCTGGCTGGCTCGAATGAGCAACAGGCCGAAATCCTCCCGCGTATCGTCAGCGGTGATGTAGTGGGCTGCTACGCTGCCAGCGAAGGCCCTGGAAATCCAGCAGCGGATACGCTGAAAACGACCTTCGACGGCTCCACGCTTTCGGGCACCAAGGTCCCGGTCACCGATGGCGATATCGCAACGCACGCCGTTGTGCTGGCCAAGGAAGGCTCCGGCGCGAGCCTGGTCCTCGTCGACCTGACCGGCGAAGGCGTGACCCGCAAGACGCTCCAGACACTGGACCCAACCCGCAGCCATGCCGAGATCGTCTTCGACAAGGCACCGGCCACGCGTCTTGGAAACGCGGGCGACGGCGAAATGCTGAATGACCAGGTCCTGGATCATGCGGCTGTCCTGCTCGCCTTCGAACAGCTGGGCGGCGCCTCCCGCGCCCTCGAAATGGCAACCGACTATGCCAAGGAACGCTACGCCTTTGGACGCCCCATTGGTGGCAACCAGGCGATCAAACACAAGCTCGCTGAAATGTATGTGAAGAACGAGGTTGCTCGCTCGAACTGCTTCTACGGCGCATGGGCCGTCTCGACGGGTGCCGCCGAACTGCCGGAAGCCGCCGCCGCGGCGCGCATTGCAGCATGCGAAGCCTTCTGGTTCGCGTCCAAGGAAAACATCCAGACCCATGGCGGCATGGGCTTTACATGGGAGGTGGACTGCCACCTCTTCTATCGCCGCGCCAAGCTGCTGGCCGTTCAGGCCGGAGCGCCCAAAGTGTGGAAAGAAAAACTCGTCCGCACCCTTGAAAACAAGAATGCCGCCTAAGGAGGAATGACTCATGGACTTCAATGACACCAAAGAAGAAGCCGAATTCCGCGCCGAAGCTCGCGCTTTCCTCGGCAAGCACCTCGAGCCGAAGGGCGACAAGCCGCTGCGCCAGCGCGTGGACGGCAGCGAATTCATGAAACTTGCCAAGCAATGGCAGAAGACAAAATCCGAAGGCGGTTATGCCCAGATCACCTGGCCGAAAGAGATCGGCGGGCGCGGCGGCACGCCGATGCAGCAGGTCATCTGGAACCAGGAAGAAGGCAAGTTCGACGCGCCGACCGGCCCCTTCACCATCGGCCTCGGGATGTGCATCCCGACCGTCATCGCGTTCGGCTCCGACGAGCACAAGAAGCGCTATGTCGGCAAGGCAATGAAGGGCGAGGAAATCTGGTGCCAGCTCTTTTCCGAGCCTTCCGCCGGGTCTGACGTTGCGGGCCTGAAGACCCGCGCCGTCAAGGATGGCGACGAATGGGTCATCAACGGCCAGAAGGTCTGGACCTCCGGCGCACACTATTCCGATTACGGCATCCTGCTGACCCGGACCGACCCGAGCGTGCCGAAGCACAAGGGCCTGACCATGTTCATCGTGGACATGAAACAGGCTGGCGTCGAAGTGCGCCCGATCCACCAGGCATCTGGTGGTCGCGAGTTTAACGAAGTCTACTTCACGGATGTCCGCATCAAGGATTCCGACCGTCTCGGCGAAGTCGGTCAGGGCTGGAAAGTGGCCATCGTCACACTGATGAACGAGCGCCTTGCCGTGGGCGGTTCCCCTGGCCCGGACTGGGCGGAGATCATGGCCTATGCCAAGGAAGCCGGCACCATGTCTGATCAGGCTTTCCGCGAGAAACTGGCCGACTGGTATGTTGCCGCGCAAGGCTACAAGCTGACCAAGTTCCGCACGCAGACGGCCCTATCACGCGGCCAGACACCGGGACCGGAAAACTCGATCGGCAAGATCATCACCGCCAACCACCTTCAGGACATTTGTAACTCGGCCATCGAGATGCAGGACCATTACGGCATCCTGACGGATTCAGATCGCATGCCAGCCGATGCCATCTTCCAGCAGAGCTTCATGTGGGCCCCGGGCCTGCGCATTGCAGGCGGCACGGATGAGATCCTGAAAAACATCATCGCCGAACGCGTTCTGGGCCTGCCCCAGGATGTCCGCGTGGACAAGGACATTGCGTTCGACCAGATGAAAAGCGGCTAGATCAAGCCTCAGGCGCGTCTGCGTGAACGTTGATGTACTGGCTGACGAAGGCCGCCACATCGTTCACGCAGGCCCGGCCTGCTTCGCCCAGCGCCTTGGCACGGTCTGCATTGGACCCGCCATTGGCACTGGCAGAATTCGAGACCACGATCTGGTCCAGCACATCTCGCGATCCACCGTCCATGAGCGTCGCGCGCACGCGGCACCGTCCGGTCGTGCCGGACAAGGTGAATTCCGTTACCTGCCAGGAAAGCTCATAGGGCGCTGAAGCTCCCGTCTCGGGCGCAATCGCCTTGCCTGCGCCCTGCCCCTGCAACGCGTCCAGCATCGCCATCTGCATCAGGCGTGTCGACGAATCCGTCCATTCCACGTTCGGCACCAAACGTAGCGCACCACTGGAGTCTTCCGCCGCAATCGCCCGACCGGCTACGAGGCGTGACGCATCCGGCTCACGAATGAGAACAGACGCATCCAAATCGTAGGTTGTTTCCATCGGTGCAAAGCGATAGAGGCCCTGTGGCACCTTTGGCTCTGGCAAGACAGACACACATGCTGCGAGGCTGCAGGCCGCAAGGCCAGTCATAAGAACACGGATCATCTAGCGGCTCTCCTCATATGGGGCCGGGTCACCGACCACGAAGCCCTGGGGGTTTTGTTCCAATTCACGCGCGACCCGGTCGAGGCGGTTGATCAACAGGCGCAAATCTCGGCTGGCAAGACGCGCGTCGACCAGCGCGCCTGTGGCCGGGCCTTCGATGGCGTCTGTCGCCGCAAGTACCGCGAGATTGCTCTGCTCCACCGTCTTGTTCGCACTGGCAGCCACTTCGCGGATTTCGGCGACCAGCGCATTGGCCTGCGAGCCGAACTCGGTCATCTGACTGTCTGCATTCGTCCCGAAGGATTCCAACGACGCAGAGGCCGCTTCAAAGCGCGCGCTCGCCGCCGACACATCTTTCAGCGTCTGGGTCGCTTGCGCCATCGTGCCATCGGAGGCGGCGAGTTGCCCGCTGAGTGTTTCGATGTTGCGGATCGTGGCTGACAGGGACTCAATGTTCTCATCCGTGAGGATCAGGTTCACCCGCTCAATGGTCCGGTTGGCCTTGCCGAGCACTTCGGCGCCACCGGCAAAAATTTCGTCGAGTTGTGTCCGCTCGGCCTTGATGACGGGCACGGGCTGACCCGGCCGCGCACGCAGGGGCGCTGCCTTGGGTGACCCTGCCGTGATCTGAACAAATGTGATGCCCGTAATGCCGGCCAGCTGGATAGAGGCCGTAGAATCCACTTTCACAGGGGTTTCCGCGTCCACACGTATCCGGGCCCGTACCTTGGACTGATCCCCCCGGTCGATCCGCACCCAGGAGACCTCACCCACCTTGATGCCGATATAGCGCACCGAAGCCCCCTGCTCCAACGAGACCGGTCCCTCGAAGACAATATCATAGGCTTCAAAATCCTGCCGGAACTGGGACTGGCCCAGCCACAGCGTGAATACCGCCACGGCCATCGTGGCGATCAGGACGAATGCTCCGATCAGGGCGTAATTCGCTCGCGTTTCCATCGTCTCCGGGTCCTCTTCTAGTGTCCCGTCGCGGCCCGCCCACGCGGACCTCCGAAATATTCCTGGACCCACGGATGATCGAAGGCCCGTAATTCATCAATTGTGCCGACTGCCAGCACGCGTTTCTCGCCCAACACGGCAATCCGGTCACAAGTTGCCTGCAGCGTATCCACATCATGCGTCACAAGGAAGACCGTCAGGCCCAATGCGCGTTGCAGCTGTCGGATCAGCGCATCGAAATTGGCTGCTGTGATCGGGTCGAGCCCGGCGGTAGGTTCATCCAGAAACAGGAGTTCCGGGTCGAGTGCCAAGGCCCGCGCAAGGGCCGCGCGCTTGCGCATGCCACCTGACAGATCGGACGGGAACTTTGGACCGGCATCCCCATGCAGGCCCGCCATCAGAATTTTCATGTCGCCAGTTCGCGGCATAGCTGCGGCGAGAGGTCGGTGTGCTCTTTCATGGGCACCATGACATTCTCGCGCACGGTGAGGTTCGAGAACAGTGCGCCGTCCTGGAACATGACGCCCCAGCTGCGCTCCACGGCGGCGCGCT
>JGI24655J20075_1000645_pt1 | contig 11559 bp, 12 predicted proteins | sample MalvirmetaMSP112_FD_20075 | JGI IMG/M metagenome (IMG submission 20075) | reverse complement strand
CCCGGAATGAACGTGCCCAGCGGCGCATAGATTGCGGTCATGCCCGCGCGGGCATTTGGCGCGCCACAGACGATCTGCTTCTCGCCATCTACCGTATCGACCGTACAGACGCGCAGCTTGTCCGCATCCGGATGAGGCTCAGCCGCCTTGACCTTGCAGACCGTAAACGCCGCCAGCTTCTCGCGCGGGTCCACAACCTCCTCCACCTCGAGGCCGGCCTGCAGCATGAGGGCCAGAATATCGTCCAGCGTCGCCTTGGTGGCGAGGTGGTCGTTCAGCCAGGACAGGGTGAATTTCATTGTCTATTCCACTTCCGAAATCGTTTCGGTGCCTGAAGCGCGCGGCGCGTTTGCCACTGCTTCAAAAAGGTCTACCTCACTGCGTTCGCAGCGTTTAACGCGTTCCGCGCGGCCCATCGTGCGCCCCATACCCAGGCCCCGGGTTATCCAGCATCTATCGAAAACCGAGCAGTAGCAGATCTCGGCGTCCAGCTGGCTCCACTCTGCGGCAACGGCGTCAAGTTGATCGCCCGAAATATCGTCACGAGACCAGTCGACCCTNAGCGGCTCCACGTTGGAACCTGGTGCTATGGCCCGGCCGATGAGGCTCGTCCAGGAAAGGTCATAACCGGACGGGAAACGGTCAACATAAAGGTTGAGGCTCGCGACCGGCTCACCATTCCTGAGCATGCGGACCTGCTCGATCAGGGCTGGACCGACGCCGCTATTGGAAACACGAATACCCATAGAGGCTGTGTCGACACTCGTTGAAACAAACCCGTCGATCTGGATCACGGGATAGACAGCACCATGCTGCTGCGCGCGCATGACCCGGCCCTGGTCCCAGGCGATGAAGACGGCAATTGCACTGGTCAGCACCGCGCAGATCGCAATCAGCATTTCCACTTTATTGCCGGTACCCATGCCCCCTGCTCCCTAGCTCAAGCCGCCACTGACGGACGGTGTCGACCAGGGCGCGAAGCCGTAATGGCGAGTCCATTGCGGGTCGGCTTCGAAGTATGGGCGAAGGTCCGGCATGCCATATTTCAGCATGGCGAGGCGGTCGACGCCCATACCGAAGGCGAAGCCCTGATATTCGTTCGGATCAATCCCGCAATTGCGCAGCACATTCGGATGCACCATGCCACTGCCGAGAATCTCCATCCAGCTGTCGCCTGCGCCAATCTCGATCGTCTCGCCCTTGCGGGTATATTTGACGTCCATTTCTGCCGACGGCTCAGTGAACGGGAAGAAGTGCGGACGGAAACGCGCCTCGACATCATCCACTTCGAAGAACGCCTTCACGAAATCGATCAGGCAGCCTTTGAGGTGGCCCATATGAATGTTCTTCTCGATGACGAGGCCTTCGACCTGATGGAACATCGGCGTGTGCGTCGCGTCCCAATCATTCCGGTAGACCCGGCCCGGCACGAGAATGCGGATCGGTGGCTTCTGGCTCATCATGGTGCGGATTTGCACGGGAGATGTGTGCGTGCGCAGCACTTTCGGCGCATCGCCTTCCAGCGCATGCATGAAGAAGGTGTCGTGCGTCTCGCGCGCCGGATGGCCTTCGGGGAAGTTCAGCGCGGTGAAATTGTGCCAGTCGTCTTCAATGTCCGGGCCTTCGGCCACCGTGAAGCCCATGTCGCCGAAGACGGCGGCGACTTCTTCGAACACCTGCATGACCGGATGCAACGCGCCGGCCTTCGGGCCCGGCGCCGCTGGTAGGGACAGGTCAACCGTTTCGCTGGCCAACTGAGCCTCCAGCGCGGCCGCTTCCAGCGCCTCCTTGCGGGCGCGGACGGCGGCATCGACGCGATTCTTCAGCGCATTCAGCTTCGGGCCATTTTCCTTGCGCTCCTCCGGGCTCATTTTGCCCAGCGAACTCATCAGGCCGGACACCCTGCCCTTCTTGCCCAGTTCGGCCACGCGCACATCATCCAGCGTAGCCAGGTCGCCTGCCGCTTCAATCGCCGCAAGGGCCTCTTTTTCAATCGTATTGATATCGGACACGGGGGTCGCTTCCCTTTGCTGTTCCAGCGGGCTTTTTAGGCGCTTCGCGCCCGCATGCAAACGCCCTTAAAGAAAAAGCCCGGCTTTGAGGGCCGGGCTTTGTCACTTGTGCCTTGCGGGCAGGTTAAGCGAGGGCAGCCTTGGCCTGTTTGACCAAGGCGCCAAATGCTTCCGGCTCGCGGATGGCGATGTCGGACATGACCTTGCGGTCAACTTCGATACCGGCTTTGGTCAGGCCGTTGATGAACTGGGAATAGTTCATTTCGTCGTCGTGGATTCGCACAGCGGCATTGATGCGCTGGATCCAGAGCGAGCGGAACTTCCGCTTTTTGACCTTACGACCGACATAAGCGTACTGACCGGCTTCCCAGACGGACTGGTGCGCGATGCGGAACGTATTCTTGCGGCGGTTACGGAAACCCTTTGCCTGCTTCAGAATCTTCTTGTGGCGGGCGTGGGCGGGAACTTTGTTACGTGAACGGGGCATCTTAGGCCTCCTAAATCAAGATCTTGAAGGATACGGGCCTAGAGGCCGTAAGGCAGGAATTTCTTCACAACGCGAGCAACATCAGCGTGAGAAGCGACTTTCGTGCCGCGGTTCTGACGAATGTACTTCGAATTGTGGCTCATCAGGCGGTGACGCTTACCAGCGACGCCGTGCTTGAGCTTTCCGGTTGCCGTGATCTTGAACCGCTTTGCAGCGGCCTTTTTGGTCTTCATCTTCGGCATTTCATCTCTCCTGTCGTCGAGCTCACACCGTATAGGCGGCCCAGGGTTCATGAGCTGGAGGGCATGCCGTTCGCCCAAACCGCTCGGAAGAGGCGGCTTATGACGGATCAGGGGCAGAGAATCAAGAGGCCAATATGCTGTTACTGCAGGCGATTTCGCACCGCGCGGCGGCGTGCTTCGCGTTCGGCTCGCCGCTTTGGCATTTTGAGGCCTACCCAAGCCCGCCAGACAAGGAAAGGCAAAGCAAGCAGACCTAAAAGCAAGACGATATCCATAGGCTTTCCCCTGCCTGAAAGCGTAACTCCGAAATGCGGAAAACTCAAACGGGTCCAGGACCGTGCGGCTATTGCCCTTGCGCCCCCGCCTGAATAAAGTCGCAAATTGTTATAAAGTTTCAGGGGCTGCTTTCATGCGCACGCTACTTCTCGCCGCCTGCATGGCGATCTTTGTCATGCCAAGTATAGCTGAAGACGCCGGGAACGGGCCGAAAGACGCGCCTGAGGTGCCGGAGGCGCGGGTCTTCACCTCTGACCATTCGCTCCGGCTCGGCAGCAAGACGGTGAAGTACGAGACCGTCGCGAGCGAGACCTATCTGCGCGACGACAAGGACGAGCCAACCGCCTCAGTCTTCTCGGTCTCCTATATCGACACCAGCACGACCAGCGCCGCCCAGCGCCCGATCACTTTCGTCTTCAATGGCGGGCCCGGATCAGCTTCGCTCTGGCTACACATGGGCGCGTTCGGTCCGAAACAGGTGATTACCCCGTCCGATGCGTCCGATGTCGGTGCGCCGCCCTATACAATTCGCGACAACCAGAACTCCCTGCTTGATGTCACCGACCTCGTCTTCATTGATCCTGTCGGCACCGGCTATTCGCGCCCACTCGGCGAAACCGAGGGCAAGGAATTCTATGGCGTCAATGAAGACGCCGAGAGCATCGCCGAATTCATCCGCATCTGGCTGACCGAGAATGGCCGCTGGAACAGCCCGAAATACCTGGCTGGCGAAAGCTATGGCACGACGCGGGCCGCCGCACTGACCGAAAAGCTGCAAGGCGGCTGGAACGGCATCGGTCTCAATGGCGTGATCCTGATTTCGGCCATCCTGGATTTCCAGACTGCGCGCTTTGCGCCTGGCAATGACACGGCCCATCTCGCCTTCTTCCCGACCGAGGCCGCCACCGCCTGGCATCATGGCAAGGCCAACAAGGCAAAGTGGAACAATGATTTCGATGCCTTCATCGAAGACGCCCGCACCTATGCCACCGACACTCTGGCCCCTGCCCTGATCCGCGGCTCGACTCTCAGCGAAGTCGACGAGATTCGCATCGCGCAGGAAATGAGTGAGTTCATCGGCCTGTCGCCGGAATGGATCCGCCTTGCCAATCTCCGCGTCGATCCGGCTCGCTTCCGCAAGGAGCTGCTGCGCCGAGAAGGCTTCACGGTTGGCCGTTTTGATAGCCGGTACCGGGGCGTCGACAGTGAAGGTACGGCCGACACGCCCGAAAACGACCCGTCCGGCTATGGCATGGATGTCGCCTATGTCGCTGCGATCAATGACTATCTGACCCGCGAGCTGAATGTGGACTTCACCCGCCCGTACAAGGTGTTGACGGGAGAACCCGGCTCGCAGTGGAACTGGGATGTGAACCAGCGCGGCTGGCCATCCTATGTGAATGTCACGCCATGGCTCGGCAAAGGCATGCGCGAAAATCCTGATCTGCGCGTGCTGCTCGCCTCGGGATGGTACGATTTGGCAACGCCCTTCTTCGGCGCGGAAATGTCCCTGCACAAGAACGGTGTCGTGCTCGACCGGGTCCAGTTCGATTATTACGATTCCGGTCACATGATGTACCTGGCCGAAAGCGACGGAAAGAAACTCTCCGACGATGTACGCGCCTTCATCGAAGCGGGTCAGTAAATGCTTGTCGGCGGGGATACTGACCAAGCTTTCCCCCGCCGTTTGACGGTTGCTGCTGCAGAAGTGGCGCCGTGAACTCGACAGGGACCCACAGGCAATAATCTGTGAAGGTCATCCCGGCGCGCAAATTCTCCGGGATGGGGACCTGACGAGTCCCGGCAGGCGGAAGAGACAGGGTCGCAACCTGCTCTGCTCCTGAATGCCCCTTCCCTGCGGCCTTGTCTCTCCGCACGCCACACACAAAAAAAACCGGAGGGCGCAGGGCCCGTCCGGCTTATTGTGCTGGAGTCAGCAGCGCTGGCTTTAGCGCGGTGCGAGCACCATGGTCATCTGACGGCCTTCGAGCTTCGGCTCGAGTTCAACCTTTGCCATTTCATCGAAATCGTCGCGGACGCGTTTCAGCAATTCCATGCCGAGATGCTGGTGGGCCATTTCGCGACCACGGAAGCGCAGGGTCACTTTCACCTTGTCGCCACCTTCGAAAAAGCGCGTCATCGCTTTCGTCTTCACGCCATAATCATGGGTGTCGATATTCGGGCGCATCTTGATTTCTTTGAGTTCTGAAGACTTCTGCTTCTTCTTCGCAGCCGCCTTCTTCTTGCGTTCTTCGAAGCGGAGCTTGCCATAGTCTAGAATCTTGACGACGGGGACTTCCTGGTTCGGTGAAACCTCCACCAGGTCCATGCCTGCTTCGCGGGCCGCGTCCATGGCAGCCATAATGGGCATCACGCCCTGCTTTTCACCATTCTCATCAATCAAGAGAACCTTGGCGGCGCGAATGTCGTCATTGATACGTGGGCCAGCGGATTTCTGTGGTCCACCGGTGTCTGGTCTGCGAGCTATGGCGAATCTCCTTTGTCGCTATTTCGGTAAGCTTCAATATGCCTGTAAATGCAGGCATCTTCAAGGCGGACGGGCATTCTATACTTCCGCGATCCCGTCAAGATGGCAGCACACCCAAAGCCCGAACCGATTGCCAGACATCGTCGACGCTCAACTCGGCCAGCGTGGGCGCTGAATTGATAATGATGGTCGTGTCGCCGCGTGGGGCCGCATGGTCAGGATTGCTCTCGGTCAGCGCGAACAGAGCAACGCCCGGCGCGCCGGCAATCGCCGCCATATGCATCGGGCCGGTATCATTCCCGACCACAAACAGCGCCTTTTCCGCCAGGGTCACGATCTGGAACAGATCGGTGCGCGTGGTCAGACTCTTTGTGCGCGGCTCCTTACGCACGATCTCATGCGCCAGGGGGCCCTCATCCTTGCCGCCAATAATAACCGGCGTAATGCCTGCATCGGCCACCCGTTTCGCCAATTCCGCATAGTTTTCAACGGGCCATCGCTTGGCCTCCCGATGGGCCGAGGCGCCCGGGATCAACAACATGTAAGGCTCTTCAAGGCTGAAATAGGCTGGCTGCAATCGCGGTGCGTCGCGCAGTTTTGGCCGCACCCAGGAAAGATCTGGCTTTGGCGCGGAATTGCCCAGCCAGCGGCCGCCCGGTGCCACGCCAGCCACTTCGAGCTGTTCTGCCAGTCGGTCAATCGAATGCATGGTGGCGCGCTCGCCATTGTCGTGGAAAAACGCCGCCTTTTCATGATGGCCCGACCAGAGCGGCGCCTTGCCGGTCTTGCTCAACGCGGTGAAATAATTCTTCGTGCGTCCGCTGGTCTGGAAATCATAGATGATGTCGTACTTGGCTTTACGGATACGGGTAATCAGCGCAGCCGTTGCCTTCATGCTATCCGGCCGCCCGTCGGTCTCCACCGCGTCCACATAAGGGCAAAGTTCGGCAAATTCCTTGAAGAACGGCGTGGTCAGCAGCGTGATACGCGCCTTCGGGTGCATCTCGCGCACCGCTTTCATCGCGCCCAATGCCAGCACAAAATCGCCCAGTGCGCTGAGTTTGATGACCAGCACATTGAGGGCTTTTGCGCCCGGATTGACGGGACTTGCCGGTTTGACCGGTTTTGCCATGCGAGCCTCGATTTCCCCTACTCCAGCAAGGTCTTATAGACTCCCAGTGTCGCCGCCTGAAGCCCCTGCTTTGAGAAATGCTGTCGAACATGTGCCTGTCCCGCCCGGCCCATGCCATCGCGCGCCAGTGGACCGACCGACAACAGGGCCCGAATAGCGCCTGCAAGCGCCTGCGCATTGCCCGGCTCCACCCGTGCGCCCGTCTCGCCTTCGATCACGGTTTCCCGCCCGCCGCCATGGTCAGCCACGATCACCGGACGCGCCATGGCCGAGGCTTCGGCGGCCACACGCCCGAACGCTTCGGGTCGCACCGATGGCGCCAGCACGATATCGCTTGCCAGATAGGCCGCGGGCATATCGGTAATGTGTTCAGACATGATGACACCCCGGTCCAGCCCGTGCGCCACCACAGCGTGCTCCAGCCGCGTAACATAAGTATTGCGCCCCTGCGCGTCGCCCGCCAGCACGAGCACCAGCTTGTCGCGCTCATCCGATGCCAGCATGGCCAGCGCCTCGATGGCAATGAGTTGCCCTTTCCATTCGGTCAAGCGTCCCGGCAATAGCAATATCTTCCGCGGATCATCCGCAAGTCCGAGCGCCTCGCGAATGGCTTTCACCCGCGCGACCGGGGCACACCATGCTCCGTTTTCACATGCTCGGCGATCCAGTTGGAGTTGGCGATCACGATGTCGCCCTGCGCCATGACCGAATTGTAGCGCTTTTTGAGTTTAGTCTTGCCCGAATAGGCCCCGTGATAGGTGGTCACAAACGGCACATCCATCGCTTTAGCGGCCCAATAGGCGCTCCAGGCAGGCGCGCGCGACCGGGCATGGACCAAGTCTACCCCTTCGCGCGCGATCAAGCGTTTCAGTTTGCCTTCATTCCGTTTCAGCGTGATCGGATTCTTGGATTTGGCGTCCATCCGGAACAACTCACCGCCCAGGGCTTCGAAGGCAGCTTCCTGGCGACCGCCCCTGCTGGCCAGCAGAGCCCTTCCGCCAGCCTGTATGATGGCTTCGGTGACTTCGAGCACGGTACGCTCCACCCCACCAGCCGACAATTCAGGGGCCACCTGGAGAATGGTCTTGCCAGTCAAATCCGGAAAATCGGGCAAGTCGTAATCCCTCCACTCGCTTGACAGGCGAGACAGATGACGGAACGGGAGAGGAATGACAACGACCTATTTCACCTCTCCCGAGGGTCGCCGCCTCGCATATCGCGCCTCGGCCCCGACCCGTTCGCCTCTCACCTATGTCTGGCTGTCAGGGTTCAAATCCGACATGAGCGGCACCAAAGTGACTGAACTCGAAGCCTGGGCCACCGAGGCCGGGCATGGCTTTCTCGCCTTTGACTATTCCGGGCATGGCCTGTCCGATGGCGCCTTCGAGGACGGCACGATCTCGGCTTGGCGCGAGGATGCTCTTGCCGCCATCGACACACACAGCACCGGGCCAATCGTGCTGGTCGGGTCCAGCATGGGCGGCTGGATGGCTCTGCTCGCCGCCCTCGCCCGCCCGGACCGCGTGGCGGGTCTTGTCCTGATCGCTCCCGCACCGGACTTTACCGAAAAGCTGATGTGGCCGGAATTCTCCGCCGAAGCGCAGTCAGAGATCATGGAACAGGGCTTCACACAGCGGCCCTCGGACTATGATGAGCCCTACACCATCACTCGCGCCCTGATCGAGGATGGCCGAACCTGGCAGATCCTTGACGCGCCGATTAAGCTCGACATTCCCGTTCGTATCCTGCAGGGCATGCAGGATGCCGACGTGCCGTGGAAGCATGCGGAACGACTCGTCGACACGATCACGAGCGAGGATCTCATCTTTACCCTGATCAAGGATGGCGATCATCGCCTGTCCCGCGAACAGGACATCGCGCGACTGAAGACGACCTGCGCCGAAATCGCCACTGGAACGCGTCCCTGACCTTTCCGCGAGTTAATCGGAACGATGGCCCCGGCCAGTCATTGATCTTGTGCAGGACGGGATGTTCCGTCCGCCCGCGCTCCCCCACCAAAGGTCGCAGCGCGGTGACCACACCAGATCAAGGAGACATGTTATATGTCAAATCAACGCGCCCAAGGTCGGAAAATGGCAATTCTCGCTGCAGATGGATTCGAGGAAATCGAACTCACCAGCCCGAAGGAAGCTATCGAGGCAGCTGGCGGCGAAACGATGATCGTTTCGACAGAGAAGGGTTTCATCCACGCCAATCAGCACCGCGAACATGGCGACAAGTATCAGGTCGACCTGTCCCTCGACGAGGCGAAGGCAGAGGATTTCGACGCGCTGATCATTCCCGGCGGCCTGTTCAGCCCGGATGCGCTGCGCACCAATGACAAGGCGAAGTCTTTTGTGTCGGACTTCTTCGCCCAGAAGAAACCGGTCTTTTCAATCTGCCACGGCCCACAGGTTCTTATCTCGGCCAATCTCGTGAATGGCCGCGAAGTCACCGGCTTCCCGGCGATCCAGCAGGACCTGAAGAATGCCGGCGGCATTGTGAAGGACCAGTCCGTCGTCGTCGACGGCGGCCTCGTGACCTCCCGCTCCCCGGATGACCTTGGCGACTTCAACGCCAAGATCGTTGAGGAGATTTGCGAAGGCAAACACGAGCGCCAGCGCGATTCCGTGACGGCATAGTCAAGAGAAGAAAATATCCCCTGCAACTGCCCCCTCCTCCTGGAGGGGGCTTTTTCGTGCATGAGGCTAGAGCCGGGAGCCGTCCAGTTCGATATCGGAATGGCGCCAGACAATCGCGAATGTCTTCTCGACCTCTTCGGCTGCTTCGGTCTTGCCCTGGCTTTCCAACGCCTTGACGAGACCCGACATGGACCACCCATTTCTCGGATACTCTTCAAGGTCTTTGCGATACACGCTTTCGGCCTCGGCGAACTTGCCCGCGGCAATGTAAGCCTCTCCGAGCGACTGCCGGGTCGGATAATACCAGAAGGGCGGCTCCATATAGGGCAGCGAATCCTGCGCGGTGACGGCCGCCGCAAAATGCGGGATCGCCTGTTCAGGGTTGCCCTCTGCCATGGCAATTTCCCCTTGCAGGAGCGCATCGGCAATGCCGAGCAACACGCTGGCCGGATAGTCCGCCGTATCGAGGAAGCTGATCTGGACACTGTCTTTCAGACCGGCCAGCACAGCCCGGTCACCTGAAGCGCTTGTCACGTCGCCCGAACGAGCCGCCGCTACGCCCCGGGCGTAACGCCAGATGGCATTTGAATAATCAAGCGACTCCGGCGGCGCATCGGACGCAAGAATGTCATCCCATTGGCCGAACTGGACCTGAGCCAGAATCGGAATGGTCTTGAAGAATTCCACGGTCGGGAATTGCTCGATCTGCTCCAGCCTCACATTGTCTGCAACCTTTTGCGCGGCGTCGATGGCCATATCGCGTTGACCTGACATGCTGGCCGCCGCCCACAGGAAGTGGATATTGTGGGGATAGTACATCGCCGGATAAAATCCCTGCGCGTTGCATTGGGCGATATAGGCTTCATCCACGGAGGCCGCCGTGATGTTCGCCTTCGCGGCATCATCATAACGCCCGACACGCCAGTAGATGTGCGCCGGCATATGTACGAGATGGCCAGACCCCGGCACCAGATCGGCGAGCTGGTCGGCCGCGTCCTCCGCACGGCCCGGATCCTCGGATGCCTCGACCGCATGAATATAGAGGTGCAACGCCAGAGGATGCTCCGGCGACCGCTCAATAATGCCTTCCAGAGATTCGATCACCTTCACCGTGTCCGGCTTCGGCGCGCCATCGGCCGACCAGTAATCCCACGGCATCGTGTTCATCCAGGCTTCTGCATACATTGCCGCGGCATCATCATCCGCCGGATTTGAGTCCACATAGTCGCCCATCGCTTGTGCATAGGCGACATCCAGCGGCTCACGCGACGTGGACGGATCACCATTGTAACGCGCAGCCATGGCAACGATCAGCGCCTTCTCCTGCTCCGTCGCACCACCTGACAATTCCTGAGCCCTGACAATTGCCGCGAAAGCCGACTGCCGGTCTGCGTCCGACATCACGGCCTTGCCCTTGCTGGTCACATTGATGTTGGGGCCGGTGGCCATCGCCTCGCCCCAGAAGCACATGGCGCAGGTCGGGTCGAGCGTCTGAGCCGCCCGGAAAGAGCGGATGCTTTCGGCATGGTTGAAGCCAAATGCCAGCACCATGCCCTGATCGAAATATTTCTGCGCATACGGATTCGACGTGGTGATGGGGCGATGAAAATCCCCCATGCCGTCGAACAATGGCGCGCCAGCTTTCTCTGTGATCTCGGCCAAGCTCATCTCGGCGTCAGCCTCAGATGCGGTTTCAGCCGCTACCGGCTCCTCCGCGCTTCCAAACTTATCAGTATACGCGCAGCCCGATAACGCGATCAGGCTTGCCGCGAGCAGCAAATGTCGTGAAGTCATTTTTTGTCCCTCTTGTGGCCAGAAGCTGACGAACATTCGTCACGGCCACACCCTGAGAGGGAGCCTACCACAATCCCGCGAAAGTGGAGGAAAACATCAAAAAATTTTCAATCCGATCCGCATTCTGCAGTCAATACAGCAGATAACCCTTCACGATAGGTCGGATATACCGGCCGCCAGCCGAGCGCCGCTTTCGCGCGCGCATTGGAGACCCGCTTGCATTCGGCATAGAAACTGCGCGCCATCGGGCTGAGGTCTGCCTCGTCGAACGGGACTTCCGGCGGCCGCGCAATGCCGAGGAGGGTCGCCGCAAACGCCGTCACATCCTGCGGTGGCGCGGGCTGATCATCACAAAAATGGAAAATTCCATGCAGGTGCGGTCGCAGGACCAACGCCTCCAATCCGCTGGCAATGTCGTCTACATGCACACGGGAGAAGACCTGCCCCGGTTTGACCGCCCGATGTGCCCTCCCATCTCTGAGCTTC
>JGI24655J20075_1000641_pt1 | contig 11575 bp, 9 predicted proteins | sample MalvirmetaMSP112_FD_20075 | JGI IMG/M metagenome (IMG submission 20075) | reverse complement strand
CCAACAAGAATAAGCCCCGGGAGAGAGGCACCATGGATATACTCCAGCTGCTGGTCAGCGGGATAGCTAACGGCTGTATCTACGGGCTGTTGGCGCTGGGTTTTGTTTTGATCTACAAGGCGTCGGAAGCGGTCAATTTCGCCCAGGGCGACATGATGATGCTGGGGGCCTTTCTCGGTATTACCTTCATCAACGCCAGCTACGCGGATCTGCCCTTTCTGATCGGCATCACCCTTGCCGCTCTGCTGCTCGGGTTGTTCGGCTATCTGCTCGACCGCTTCGTGCTGCGGGCCATCTTCGGCCAGCCGCAGTTCGCCATGGTGATCCTCACCATCGCGCTCGGCTTCCTGATGCGCTTCTTCGCCGGCGTGATCTGGGGCCACGACCCCACCTCCCTGCAAACCCCCTTCGTCGGCAAGGTGTGGATGCTGGGTGAACTGATGATCCCGGTGGTCGACGCGGTGATCATTCTCACCACCGTGGCCCTGACCTGCATTCTCTACTTCTTCTTTGCCCGCACCCGCCTGGGCGTGGCCATGCAGGCCAGCAGCCAGAACCAGATGGCGGCCTACTACATGGGTATCCCGGTGAAGCGCATCAACGCCATCGTCTGGGCCCTGTCCGGGGTGGTGGCGGCCATCGCCGGGGTGCTGTTCGCCGCCAAGGGCGCGGTGGAACCCTCCGTGGGGCTGCTGTTCGGCATCAAGGCGTTCGCCGCCGCCGTGATCGGCGGGCTGGGCTCGCTGCCCGGCGCGCTGCTGGGCGGCCTGCTGGTGGGCATCGTGGAACCGTTCGCCGGCCGCTTCCTGCCCGAGTTCGGCCAGATCGCCCCCTACCTGCTAATGCTGGTGGTGCTGGTATTGCGCCCCGGCGGCCTGTTCGCCCAGATCAGCCAGAAGAAGGTGTAGGCCCTCATGAGTAACCGTTTCAAGAGTCGCTACGACGACGATATCAACCTGTTTGAAGGGCGCTGGCACCTGGCCCAGTACGCCCTGCTGGTCGCGCTGCTGCTGGCCGCGCCCTGGCTGCTGGGCACCTACTACCTCGGCGAACTGACCGCGGTGCTGATCTGGTCCCTGGCCGGCCTGGGCCTGATGCTGATCAGCGGCCATACCGGTCAGGTCAGCCTCGGGCACGCCGCCTTCATGGCGATCGGCGCCTTCACCAACCTGGCGCTGATGATGCGCGGCTGGCATTTCATTCCCGCGCTGCTGGCCAGCGCCGTCACCTCCGGGGTGCTGGGCGCGATCATCTCCCGGCCGATCCTGCGCATGAGCGGGATCTACCTGGCCATCGCCACGCTGGCATTGAGCATCATCATCGAGGACGTCTCGATTATCGCCGAGCCGATCACCGGCGGCGTGGCCGGGCTGTTCGCGCCGCCCATCGATATGTTCGGGCTGAAGATCGATCGCTACACCAGCCCGGCGGCCTTCTACTATCTGTGCCTGACGGTGCTGGTGATCGTCACCCTGGGCTATCTGAATCTGCTGCGCAGCGCGTCCGGGCGCTCCTTCCTGGCGGTGCGCGACAGCGAAGTGTCCGCCCGCGCCCTGGGCGTGAACGTGGCCCGCGCCAAGACCCTGTCGTTCGCGCTCTCCTGCGCGATGACCGGCCTGGCCGGGGCGCTCTACGCCCACCTGGCCCAGGCGGTGAACTACGAAAGCTTCCTGGTGCTGATCTCCATCACCCTGCTGCTGCAGGTGGTGATCGGCGGCCTGGGCTCGGTGCACGGCGCCTTCTTCGGGGCCATCGTGGTGGTCCTGCTGCCGCAGAGCATCGCCATGCTGCGCGACTTCCTCAACAACACCGCCGGCATTTCCATCGCCGCCTACCCGGGCATGGACACCGCCCTGTTCGCCCTGCTGATTCTGCTCATGGTGATCTATGAGCCGCGCGGTCTTTACGGCGTCTGGTTCAAGGTCCGCACCTGGCTGCAGCTGTTTCCGCTGTACCGCAAGGGCATGTTCCGGCGCACACGCACCTACCTGAAAACGGAGCGGCAACGATGAGTCTGTTACAGGTTAAGGATCTGTCCATCTCCTTCGGTGGCGTGAAAGCCGTGGACGGCGTCAGCTTCGACGTGGAGCCGGGTGAAGTGTTCACCCTGGTGGGCCCCAACGGGGCCGGCAAGTCCACCATTTTCAATCTGATCAGCCGCCTCTATGAACCCGGCGGCGGGCGGATCATTTTCGACGGCCAGGACATCACCGGCCGCCCGGCCCACGACGTGGCCGGGCTGGGCATCGCGCGCACCTTCCAGAATATCGAGCTGTTCGATCACTCCTCGGTGCTGCAGAACCTGCTGATCGGCCGCCACTGCCGCCGTGATACGCGCTGGTTCGAAGAGCTGCTGTTCCTGCCCAAGGTGCGCCGCAGCGAACGCGAACACCGCCGCCAGGTGGAGGAAGTGATCGACTTTCTCGACCTGGCCGCCTACCGCGACAAGCTGATCGCCGGCCTGCCCTACGGCGTGCGCAAGGTGGTGGAGATCGCCCGCGCCCTGTCCAGCGAACCCAAGCTGATTCTGCTCGACGAGCCGGCCTCCGGCCTGAGCGTGGAAGAGACCCAGAACATGGCCTGGTGGATCGAGGATATGCAGAAAGACCTGGGCCTGACGGTCCTTATGGTGGAGCACGATATGAGCCTGGTATCGCGCGTGTCCGACCGGGTACTGGCGGTGGCGGAAGGCCGGCCGCTGGCCATGGGCACCGCCGCCGAAGTGCAGGCGGACCCGAAGGTGATCGAAGCCTATCTGGGCACGGAGGAAACCGCATGAGCGATGCCTCCCCACTGCTGCAAGTACAGAACCTGGAAGCCTTCTACGGGCCGGTGATGGCCCTGCGGGGCGTGTCCATTGATGTCTTCGAAGGCAAGGTGGTGGCCATTCTCGGCGCCAACGGCGCCGGCAAGACCACACTGATGAAAACCATCTCCGGCACCCTGTCGCCGCGCAAGGGCAGCATCAGCCTGGCCGGTGAATTCATCCAGGGCAGCGACCCGGACAAGCTGGTGCGNAAGGGCATTGCGCATGTGCCCGAGGGCCGCGAAGTGTTCCCGTTCCTCAGTGTGGAAGAAAACCTGAGCATGGGCGCCTACACCCGCCGCGACAAAGCCGAGATCCGCCACGACATGGAAATGGTCTATGACTATTTCCCGATGCTGCTGGAGCGGCGCAACCAACCCGCCGGCACCCTGTCCGGCGGCCAGCAGCAAATGCTGGCCATCGGCCGCGGGCTGATGTCGCGGCCGTCGCTGATGCTGCTGGACGAGCCCTCCCTGGGCCTGTCGCCGCTGCTGGTGCAGGAAATCTTCGAGATCATCCGCCGCCTCAATAAAGAGCAGGGCGTGACCCTGCTGCTGGTGGAGCAGAACGCGCGGGTGGCCTTGAACACCGCCGACCACGGCTATGTGCTGGAAACCGGCCGCATTGTCATGGACGGCAGCGCCCGGGACCTGCTCGCCAGCGACGATATCCAAGAATTTTATCTGGGCCAGTCGGCGGGGGATGACCGACCGGAAAAACGCTGGAAACGAAAGAAGACCTGGCGCTGATGATGACTGCAACCGAAACCACTCCGACCCTTCTCCACGGTTGCGACACCGTGGTCAAACTCTGGCGCCAGCAATGCCTGGAACGGGGCGAGCGCATCGCCCACCGCGAGAAGGACCTGGGCATCTGGCAGAGCTACAGCTGGCGGGACTACTACGAACACGCCCGCGCCATCGGCGTGGCGTTGCTGTCGATGGGCCTGGAACGGGGCCAGCCGGTGTCGATCCTAAGCGAGGACAACAAGGAATGGCTCTACTGTGACCTGGGCATCGCCGGCGCCGGCGGCATCAGCAACGGCGTTTACACCACCGACAGCGCCGAGCAGCTCGCCTATCTGGTCAACGACAGCGGCTCCGCCTTCCTGTTCGTGGAGAACGACGAGCAGCTGGACAAATACCTGACCGTGCGCGACCAGGTGCCCACCCTGAAGAAAGTGATCGTGTTCGACCGCAAGGGCCTGCGCGATTTCCAGGACCCCATGGTGATGTTCCTGGACGAGCTCTACGAGCTGGGCAACGGCATCGCCGACGCGGAACAGCAGTTCAGCGCCAGCATCGAGCAGAGCCGGCCGGACGACATCCGCATGCTGATCTACACCTCCGGCACCACCGGCGCGCCCAAGGGCGCCATGATCAGCCACCAGAACGTGCTGTTCCAGCTGGCCGCCGGCGAGGCGCTGCTGGAAGCCCGGGAAGACGACGATCAGCTCTGCTTCCTGCCGCTGTGCCATATTCTCGAGCGGCTGGTGTCGGTGGAAGTGCCGATCTACGAAGGCTGCACCGTGAACTTCGCGGAGAGCCCGGAAACCGTGTTCGAGAACCTGCGCGAAGTGTCGCCCAACACCTTCGCCGCCGTGCCCCGCCTGTGGGAAAAAATCTACAGCTCACTGATGACCCTGCGCGATGAAGCCACCGGCTTCGGGCGCTGGTGCTTCGACCAGGCCCTGGCCGCCGGCGGCGCCTGGCACTGCGACCGCCAGCGCTCGCCGATCCACTGGCTGCGCTATCAATTCTGGAATCTGCTGGTGCTGCGCAATGTGCGCGACCTGATCGGCATGGCAAGGCTGCGCCGGGGCACCACCGGCGCCGCGCCCATTTCACCGGACCAGATCCGCTGGTTCCGCGCCCTGGGCGTGCCGCTCTTTGAAGGCTATGGCATGACCGAAACCACCGGCGTGGTCTCGCTCAACAGCCGCGAGCGCGAACAGGTCGGCAGCGTCGGCGAACCACTGCCCGACACCGAAGTGCGCGTCGCCGACAACGGCGAAGTGCTGGTGCGGGGCGGCCATGTGTTCGCCGGCTACTGGCGCAAGCCGGAGAAAACCGCCGAGGACATCCGCGACGGCTGGCTGCACACCGGCGACGTGGGCCATGTGAAAGACGGCATGCTCACCATCACCGGCCGACTCAAGGACATCATCATCACCGCCGGCGGCAAAAACATCACCCCGGCGGAAATCGAAAGCCGGATGAAGTTCTCGCCGTACATCTCCGATGCGGTGGTGATTGGCGACAAGCGCAAGTACCTGACCTGCCTGATCATGATCGACCAGGAGAACGTGGAAAAGTACGCGCAGGACCGCCAGGTGCCGTTCTCCAACTTCGCGTCCCTTTGCCGCGCCAAAGAAGTTCTCGATCTGATCGACGGCATCATCAAAGACGTGAATAAACAATTCGCCCAGGTGGAACAGATCAAGTATTTCCGCCTGATCGATGTGCTGCTCACCGCCGAGGATGAGGAGCTGACCGCCACCATGAAGCTGAAACGATCCTTCGTGGAGAAAAAACACAAACACCTGATTGATTCCATGTACTAATTATCCCCGTACGATAGGAGAGTGCATCATGAAGAAGCTCTGTCTGGCTGCCCTGGCTGCTGTAAGCCTGCTGGGTTGCAGTGATACCAAAGAAGAAGAAAAAACCACTGAGAAAGCCGCCGAGCCGGTTCGCGGCGTCACCGACACCGAGATCAAACTGGGCGGCATGCACGATCTGTCCGGGGTGTTCGCGGCATTCTCCTCCCCCGCCGTCCAGGTGGCGAACGACATGTTCGACGAGGTCAACGCGGAAGGCGGCATCCACGGCCGCAAAATTCGTTACATCGTCGAGGACCACGCCTACCAGGTGCCCAAGGCCACCCAGGCGGTCAACAAGCTGGTCACCCGGGATGAAGTGTTCGCCATGCTGATGAGCCTGGGCACGCCCCATAACCTGGCGGCCTTCCCGGTAATGGACAGCAACAACGTACCCAGCATTCTGCCGCTGGCGCTGTCCCGGCCAATGGAAACCGAAGGGGATTTCTCCCACCGCTTCGTGTTCGGCCCCAGCTACTACGAAGGCGTGCTCAAGGGCGCCAGCTGGATGGCCGACGAGTACGACATCACCAAAGCCTGCGTCATGTACATCCCCTCGGACTTCGGGGAAGAAGTGAACCAGGCCATGAACGACGCGGCCGAAGGCAATGAAGCCGTGACCCTGGTGGAAAGCAGCTCGCACCGTCCGGACGAAAGCGACTTCAGCGGCACCCTGGCGCGCCTGCGTGACGCGGGCTGCGAACTGGTGGGCGTGGCCCTGCCGGTGCGGCCGATCATCACCGTGGTCGCCACCGCCAAGCAAATGGGCTGGAACGATGTGAAGTTCCTGGTTTCCCAGGCCGGCTTCCACTCCGCCGTGGCCGCCGCGCCCGGTGGCGTTACCGAAGGCCTCTACGGCGTGTCGCCCTGGCAGGACATCGTCAGCCGCATGAAGGACGTGCCGGAAGCCAAGGAGTGGGCCGACCAGTACAAGGAAGAATACGGGTCCGTGCCCAGCGGCGGCGCCGTGCTCGGCCGTGTCGGCGCTGAAGTGACCATCGAAGCGCTGCGCAAGGCCGGCCCGGACCTGACCACCGAATCGTTCCTGGCCGCCATGGAGTCCCTCGACTTCAGCGACCCGGTCACCGGCGTGGATATCAAAATGAGCGCCGACAACCACCGTGCCGGCAACGACATCATCCTTTCCAAAGTTACCGACGGTATCTGGGAGCCCGTCACCACCCTAGAAGACTAAACCCGCGCCGGCGGCGTGCCTGCACGCCGCCGGCCAACCCCCAACTTCCCTTCCACGCAACACCAGCGCCGCCCCTGTCATCGTTCGGTCACGTCTGTTGCCGAGCCCCCACCGACCTGAACCACCAGAAATCAGCCACTTAGCAAGAACAGCGCGCCACCGCCCCATGCGATTGCCGACTTCGGCAATGCGCTGACAACCCAATGCCGCCAAACCGACCCGCAAATTTATTCGTATTGGAACCAAAGCGAAATGCGCTCTCGATAGCGTGATTAATGCGGCACCCGCCGCGGGGATTAATCACAAACCAAACCCAATATCGAGGGATTGAATCATGAAGACGATCATCAAGAAGGCGGCCCTGGCCGCCGCGATCATCAGCGCACCGCTGGCCGCTTCCGCCACCGACCTGGTCGGCGGCGGCGCCTCTCTGCCGGCCCTGGCTTATGTCGGCGACGATTTCACCACCACCAACCCGCAGTCTCGCCTGTCCACCGATGCCGGCCTGGATGCCGGCGAAGACTCCTCCAGCAATCCGTATGAAAGCATTGGTGTTACCGGTGGCTCCATCTTCGACGCTTTCCAAATCGCCAATCCGTCTGACACTGCCTCCTACTGCCAAACCGGCAGCGGCACCGGCAAGCGTGTTCTGGTAGGCGCCAACGCCCTGAACGCCAACGGCGACTGCCGTGACTACAGCACCAGCCCCGTGGGCTTCAGCGCACCGGGTAGCCAGACCGACCCAGACTTCGTGGGCTCCGACGCGCCCCTGACCGCCGACGACGTGACCGACTTCCTGAACGGTCCGCGCGCCAACCGCCAGGATCTGGTGCAGGTGCCGGCTCTGGGCGCCCTGATCGCGCTGCCGCTGAACCTGGGCGACGACGTGTTCGGCAACCCGATCAGCCGTCCCAACCTGAGCAACACTCAGGTGTGCGACATCTTCTCCGGTGACGCCACCAGCTGGGACCAGATCAACCCCACCTGGCCGAGCCAGCCGATTAACGTGGTCTACCGTTCCGACGGCAGCGGCACTACCTTCGCCTTCACCCAGTATCTGGCCGCCAACTGCAACGGCTCCCAGGTCATCTTCAACACCAACGAAGACTTCGCCGCCGCCGCGCCGGTGGGCGACTACGCTGTTGGCACGCCGGCCAGCGGTAACGGTGGCATCATCACCGAGGTGTCCAGCACCGACTGGTCCGTGGGCTTCGCCAACCTGGCCAACGTTCTGGCCGAGCAAGGTCTGGACTACGCCGACGTGGAAGGCGAGAACCCGGCCAGCACCACGCAAATCGCCTACGACAGCAATGACCTGCTGACCGGTCAGGTACTGGGCGACGTCAACCCGTTCACCGGCCTGCCGCAGCCCGAGCCGGTATCCGGCATCGACAGCAACTGTGTCCTGGTGATCAACCCGGCCGCCCAGCTCACCGGCGCCTACCCGATCGCCGCCGTCACCAACCTGCTGACCTACACCGACGGCAACACCGATCCCCAGGCGCTCGCAAACCTGGTGGACACCGTTGTCGATGGTAACAGCACCCTGCCCACCGGCTTTGCTCGCCTGGCCGTCGGCGCCACGGCTTCCAGCACTGCCGCTTCCTGCATCAACTGATCGCAAGATCAACGCATGCCAGTGCGGAGGGCGCCCACCCGGCGCCCTTTTTTGTATATAAAAAGAGGAATCAATCATGAAAACCATCATCAAGAAGGCGGCCCTGGCCACCGCCATCATCAGCGCACCGCTGGCCGCTTCCGCTACCGACTTGGTAGGCGGCGGCGCCTCTCTGCCAGCTCTGGCTTATGTCGGCGACGATTTCACTACCACCAACCCGCAGTCCCGCCTGTCCACCAACGCAGGCCTGGACGCCGGCCTAGACTCCTTCAACAATCCGTATGAAAGCATCTACGTTACCGCTGACTCGATTTTCGGCGTTTTCCAGAACGTCTCATACACCGCCTCCTACTGCCAGACCGGCAGCGGCACCGGCAAGCGTGTTCTGGTAGGCGCCAACGCCCTGAACGCCGACGGCGACTGCCGTGACTACAGCGCCAGCCCGGTGGGCTTCAGCGCGCTGGCCGGTCAGACCGATCCGGACTTCGTCAGCTCAGGTGCTCCCTTGACCGCCGACGAAGTGATTGCTTTCCTGAACGGTCCGCGCGCCAACCGCCAGGATCTGGTGCAGGTCCCCGCCCTGAGCACCCTGATCGCACTGCCGCTGAATCTGGGCAACGATGTGTTCGGTAACCCGATCAACCGTCCCAACCTGAGCACTGCCCAGGTCTGCGACATCTTCACCGGCGACGCCACCAGCTGGGACCAGATCAAATCCACCTGGCCCAGAGAGCCGATCAACGTGTTCTACCGTTCCGACCGCAGCGGGGCCACCTTCGCCTTTACCCAGTATCTGGCCGCCGTCTGCAACGGCTCCCAAGTCATCTTCAATACCCATGAAGACTTCGCCACCGCCGCGCCAGTGGGTGCCTACGCCATCGCCACACCGACCGATGGCGAATTCAATATCACTGATCAACTGTCCACAACCAGTTGGTCCATCGGCTACGCTGGGATAGGCAGTGTGCTGGCCGAGCAAGGCCTCGACTACGCCGACGTAGAAGGCGAGGACCCGGCCAACACCACGCATATCACCTACGATAGCCATGACCTACTGACCGGCCAGGTACTGGGCGACATCAACCCGTTCACCGGCCTGCCGCAGCCCGAGCCGGTATCCGGCATCGACAGCAACTGCCTCCTGGTGATCAATCCGACCGCCCAGCTCACCGGCGCCTACCCGATTCACGCCGTCATCAACTTGCTGACTTACACCGACGGCCACACCGATCCCGAGGCTCTGGAAGAGCTGGTGGATACCGTTGTCGACGGCAGCAGCACCCTGCCCACCGGCTTTGCTCGCCTGGCCGTCGGCGCCACGGCTTCCAGCACCGCCGCTTCCTGCATCAACTGATCGCAAGATCAACGCACGCCAGTGCGGAGGGCGCCCACCCGGCGCCCTTTTTTATTTTGTGCGGGGAATGTTCAATAAATCGGGGCCACTTCGTTAGCCAGCGGTAGCGTGCAGGCGTAAAGCTGGCGGGAAAGCAGCGCCTTGGTGATGGCGTGCTGGCGGTTGCGGGCGTGGAGTTTTTCGCAGGCTCGGTGAATGTGGTTGGAAACGGTACGTTCGCTGATGCCCAGCAGCGCTCCGATCTCGGCGTTGCCAAGACCTTCGCTGGCGCCACGCAGGCAGGCCCGTTCCCGCTCATCGAGGGGCTCCGAGGAGACATCAGCCGCGGACAACGTCTTTTTGCCCAACCTCCGGGTTTTGTCCAGCACCACCCGCCCCAACAGCGTCGCGTAGGGCAGGTACTGACGAATGTGCGCCCAGGCTGACTCGTCATCACGGTCCAACGCCAGGTCCAGCCAGGCCAGCGCGCCGTAGCCTTGCAGTAACGGCACGGTACAGCCGCTGCGCAGGCCGCGCCGGACCCGCCGGTTCATCGCCGCCCTGAAACTACGGCCCTGGTATTCAGGACGGCTCATTATCGAACGCCAATCCATCGGCAGGGTTTCATTGATCGCGTATTGGGCGAGCGGGTCGTTGAGGATCACGTTATCAAAGGAAGCCGGTGCGGCCTCCTTGCGCGACGGCAGGTTGTGCAGCACCGCCGTGCAGGCGCCGCCGGACTCCACGGTGTGGCAGGTAAATACATAGTAGCGAAAGCCGTGGGCTTCCAGCAGATAGCTCAGCCCGGCACGCAGCCGGCCGAGGGTGGTGACCCGCGCCAGAGAGAGAATCTGATCGGTGGTATCGCGCTCGTAGAACATCCTTGTCGTTCCCTTTTTTATTGGCCCGGTTCTTTAATGCGTACCGGTCGCGCGCCTCCGCCGACGACGCTTGGGCCGTCGGCGGGAAGAACCGATGTACCGGGCGGGTTGATCAAAGCATGCTGCGGCGCTCCGCGTCGGTGAGGGCGGCGCCCTGCTCTTCCGACAGCTCGCCGGCGCCGAGCACCCGCACCACCCCGTCAGGCCGGTAGTCGGGCGCGCCGGCGTTGCGGTCCTGCTCCGGCACCAGCCGCTCCTGACCGTAGCCGAGAATCTCGACCGTGATCACCGAGGGGCGATTGCCCCGGTCGCCGCGGCTCACCTGCTCCGCCGCCTGCACCGCGCTGTTGGCGGCGTTGGTGGCGTTGGTGAGCGCGCCCACGTTGACGCTGGCCACCGCCGGCAGGCCGGTGGACTCCCCCTGTACCTGAATGTTCTCCGCGTTGACCACCTGCAGGGCGGCGATATTCACATCGCCCGAGACGCGGATACCCGCCTCGCCGGCGTCGATCACGCCCAGCGGCGCGATCAGGTCGATGTCGCCGGGCGGCACCTCGGGAATCGGCGCCAGGGTGGCGATGCCGGCGCCGGTGGTGGGCGCCACCGGCGCCAGGCTGACGTTGCCGATATCGTCATAGACCCGGCGCGGCGGCGTGTATACCAGGGTCGTCTTGGCACCGCGACCAGCGTTGATGTCGCCGGCGGCGGACCAGGCGAAGATGTCGCCGCCGTAGGTGGTGAAGATGCGCGACAGGCCCAGGGCGATATCGCCCTGGCTGTACATCTGGATATCACCGCTACCCTGGGTGAGCACGCCGTTATCACCGTCCGCCGGGCGCACCCCTTCCACGCCAATAATCAGATCACCACCGGGCACCAGCATCTGGATATCACCGCCGCCCTCGGTGCGCACCAGGCCGGAGTTCGCGCCGGTGGAGAACATGGTGTAGTCGCCGTCGTAGCCGGAGGTGCCCGCCTCGCTGTCCGCCTCGGGCAGGAAGGTGGCAATGACTCGACGACCGCGCAGGTAGCTGCCGGTACGGTCGCCATTCGGGTCGTTGAACTCCCGGCCGCCGGCGCGCAGTTCCGCATAGTACAGCTCGCGCAGGAAGATACGCTGCTGTTCCGGGGCCAGCGTGTCGA
>JGI24655J20075_1000637_pt1 | contig 11630 bp, 13 predicted proteins | sample MalvirmetaMSP112_FD_20075 | JGI IMG/M metagenome (IMG submission 20075) | reverse complement strand
CCTCAGCTTCGACCGAGGTTTCCTGTCATCTTTCGATCCAGCCAATGTGACCCTGCCGGAATTTCTTCATCCGGTCCGCGATGTCGCGCTGGCCTTGCCGCGCATTCTGCCAACAGGTCGCGTCCGCGCCCATTTCCAATCCCTGCCCGCCTGTCTTGCCGTGCCGATCTGGCAGATCGGAAAAGCCACCGGCCAGCCGCCCCTGTTGCCCCATTCCAGCTACACGCTGGAAAATTGGGGCCGGTTCGACCCTACGGGCCCGATTGATCTTTCCAATATATATTCAATCCAGCATTTCGACGGCGGCCGCGACGAAGCGCAGGCGCACCTTCTTCCGGTGTAATCTAGTCTACGCAGAGCGCCGGTGTCGCGCGTCCATTTTCGACGGTGGCATAGCATCCGAAGGGGCTGTCAGTCGCTTGGCACTTGCCCGTAACAGGCTTGCCGGCTTCTGGCATGTCGTCGCCGAGGCTGAGACGGCACTGGCCAATGCAATCGGCATTATCCGCACACGCCTTTCCGGCGTCTTCGAAGGGCTGAATGCACTGTTCCCACCCCCGCATGCCGTCACGCGCGACGCGACCGCCTGCGGATTCACATGCGGCACGTTCGGCCCCTGTGGCCTTTTCTCCCGCGAACTGGATCTTTTCATAAGGGTCCGCCCCCGACCCATACACGCCGTCGCTGGAATAGACATCCTGCAGATAGGCACAGCCCGACACTACTGCACCTGCGAGTATGATGGAAATTATCCTGATCATTGGCCCGGAAACCTTTCAAATCTGGCGATATCGTCTGGAACATGGTGGAAGCTCTGCGCATCCGCAACCTGCATGGCCATTTGGGCCGCACCGAACACGGATGGATCATCCAGTGTGCCGACTTTCAGGATCACCGCCTGCGGCAGTGAGGGGGATCGCGTTGCGATATGCGTTCCGCAATCGGAGCAAAATTCGCGTAGCGCTCCACGTTCCAGATCTCCCCGGCGATATCCTTTTGGCGTGCCGAGCGTGTAACGGAACTCCGCAGTTGGCATCGCCATGATCGTATTGGCCTGCCCACCCGTGAAGTATTGGCATTCCCGGCAATGGCAACTTGCCTTCATGATCGCATCGCCTCCCGCCTCATACCGGATCGCGCCGCAATAACATCCACCTTTGATGGCCATTAACTTTCTCCCTGACTCGCTTACGGATAGTGGAGCGGACACAAATCTAAAGCAATACAAGGTTTTTTCGGAACAATTACTCTGGTCTTGCATAGTACTTGCAAGAGAACCCACAAAACGCAGAAGCAACCTATTAACTTATGGCAAGCGCCCACCCTCCTCTTCGCCGCATCGTCGGCCTGTCACCGATTTCGGTGGACGACGCGATTGATCGGGCCCTGGTTCAAGCGCGCGATCTCTTTGGGGAACCAGACTGGTTCGAAGTCTCGACCGCCCGTGGCTTCATCAGCAAGGGACAAGTCACCCATTACGAAGTGTCGGTCGAATTGGGCTATGAATCCAAGCCCAAAAAATCCGAAAACGACGCCTATCTGAATTCCGTTCTCTCCAGACGCCCCAACCGCCGCGTACGGAATACAATCGATTGGCGGCTCTGATAGCGCCCTTGAATTAACCCTTGAATCCCTTTGCCACCACGAAAATTTCGGGACTTCCGGCCCGGCTTGATGGCGGTTTGATGTGGCGCACCGTCTTGAAATGCGCCTTCAACGTGTCCAGCACATCCTTCGTCGCGCCACCCTGAAACACTTTCGAACAGAATGTGCCGCCCGGCGCGAGATGTTCAATCGCGAACGCGACCGCCATCTCGACCAAAGCGACGGTGCGCAAATGGTCCGTCTGCTTGTGCCCGGTCGTGTTCGCCGCCATGTCGGACAGGACAAGGTCAACCGGTCCACTCAGCCCTTCCAGCAAGGCCGCAACATCTTCCGGCTCATTCACATCGCCTTCAATGATATGCGCGCCTTCAATCGGCTCGACCGGCAAGAGGTCAATGCCCGCCACTTCCAGCGCGCCCTTCTTCAGCGCGACCTGCATCCACCCGCCGGGCGCACAGCCCAGGTCAACAACGCGCTGACCCTTGCGCAGCAGGTCCAGCTTTTCATTTATCTCAAGTAGTTTGTAGGCCGCGCGGGCCCGATAGCCCTCTTCCTTGGCCTTGCGCACATAGGGATCCTGTAGCTGGCGTTCGATCCAGCGTTTGGAACTTTCATTTTTCGCACGATGCGCCGTGACCTTGCGCTCAGTCATCTGGCGACCGGACGTGTTCTTGCTTTCCTTGCCGGGGCCTTTCCAGCGGCGCTTTCCATCATCCGTCATTGCCGGCCTCCGTTGCCGAATGGGTTTGAGGCGTGTTGCCGCCTTCGCGCCGTTTGCGCCCGCCTCTGCGACGACGCCGCGCGGGCTTCTGGCCATACATCATGCTGAGCAGCAGGCCTTCCCTCAGGCCACGGTCGCCAACCCGCAAACGCCCCGCCGGATAGGCCCGCCAAAGCGCGTCCAGAATAGCACAGCCCGCCAGCATCAGTCCTGCGCGCTCTTCACCAATCGTCGGCAAGGCCGCCCGCCCGTCCGGTCCGGCTTCGCGCAGCATGTTCAGCACTTTTTCGCCCGAGGTCCGGCTCATCCACGTCCCGTCCACCTTGTCACGGCGATAGCGGTCGAGTTTCAGATGTACGCCCGCCAAGCAGGTCACTGTGCCGGACGTACCGATCAGGTGCGCCCCTCTCAAACCCATTGCAGAACGGATCGCCTGTGTGCCTTGCCAGGCTTCAATAACTTCTCCGGCATGATCCAGCATTGCCTGATAGGCTTCTGCGTCCGGCAGATGAGCAAAGGCTTCGGTCAGGGTCACGACGCCCAGCGGCAGGCTGGTCCAGTTCTGGATGGGCGCACGCTGGATCAGGCCGTTCAGGCCATTGGCCCGCGCCAGTTCGGCATTCAGCCACGACAATTCCGTCGACCCGCCGCCAATATCCACCACCAGTACCGACGGCGCATCATCGCCTATCAGGTCATGACACCCGATACTGGCAAGGCGCGCCTCTTCCTTCGCGCCAATGATCTTGAAGGTCAGGCCGGTCTCGTCGTGCACCCTCTGGATGAAATCCGGACCATTCTCTGCCTTTCGGCAAGCCTCGGTCGCGATGCAGCGGACCTTGCCGACTCCATGCGTCTTGAGCTTCCCGCGGATCGCATTCAGCGCATCCATCGCGCGTTCTATCGAAGCTTCGGACAGCCGACCGGTTTCGTGCAATCCCTCACCCAAACGGGCAATTTGGGAGTGCGAATCAACCACACGGAAAGTTTTTCCGTGTGGAGTGGCCACCAGAAGGCGGCAATTATTGGTTCCAAGGTCCACGGCCGCATAGAGGTCCGAGGCCCTGGCTGGGCGCGGTCGGCCGCGTTTTCCGCGCCGTACCGCTGATTTTTTTTCAGCCATAGTGTGGCCCAAGTTTTTCAGTTGATGCATGGTGTATCACAGGAGTGGGAAATGACCAGACGCGCATCGCTCTTGGGAAAGCTGCTAGGCAGCGTGGGAATCGGTCGCCGTAAGGTTGCCGACGACGCGCTGCTGCTCGACAAACCCCTCGACCGTGACCAGCGCTATAACGACATCACCCCCCTGCTCGCAAAGTTCCAGATCGGCCAGGTTGTGCGCCACCGCCACTTCCCGTTTCGCGGCATCATTTTCGATGTCGACCCCGTCTTCGCCAACACCGATGAATGGTATGAATCCATTCCTGAAGAAGTGCGTCCCTCAAAAGACCAGCCCTTCTATCATTTGTTCGCCGAGAACGAGCGCACACATTACGTCGCCTATGTCTCGGAACAGAACCTGGTGATTGACGATTCCGACACACCGCTCAGCCATCCGGACATCCAGGAATGGTTCAACGAAACCGGACGCGGGCGCTATGAGCTCAAAAAGGGCGTTGCCAACTGACGCGCTAGTTCGGCAGCCCTTCAGGAGCTTCACCCGTCAGGCAGGCGATCACCGCGTCCCAGCGCGCCAATGCCTCGACGTCACCCTGCGCGGCCACTTCCGCTGCACGCAGCGTGGCAATCACTTCTGCGTCTTCGCCATATTGTTTGAGCAATTGGGCGGCTGTTTGCGTAGCCGGGCTCATTCTTCTGTCTTGGACTGCGCCCGAGCAATCGCCGCCGTGGTCGACTGTCCATCCACCAACGGCACGATATGAACCGTTCCGCCTCGTGCCTGCACTGTGTCAGCGCCAACGATCGTATCGATGGAATAATCCCCGCCCTTGACCAGCAAGTCCGGCTGCAACGCCTCGATCAGCGCGCCGGGTGTGTCTTCCTCGAAAACAACCACCGCATCCACGGCCATCAGGCCCGACAGGACCCGCGCGCGGGAGTCAGCGTCATTGACCGGTCGCGTCGGTCCTTTCAGGCGCGATACGGACGCATCCGAGTTCAGGCCAACCACCAGACGGCCACAGCGCGACTTGGCCTCTTCCAAAACCCGCAAATGCCCCGGATGAAGGATGTCGAAACAGCCATTCGTGAAGCCGACGGTCAGCCCGGAATCCCGCCAGGAAGCGACCTGTGCCCTGGCTGCGTCGAGGGTCAGATAGCTGACGCCGCCATTGCGCAGCCCCATCTGCAACGCCGTGATCATCTCATCCGCAGAGACCGTAGCCGTGCCCGCCTTGCCGACGGCAATCCCGGACGCCGTGATCGCCAGGCTGACCGCATCCGCCACCGAGCCGCCGCCTGCCAGGCCCAGCGCCAGCGCCGCAATGCTCGTATCGCCCGCGCCCGACACGTCATACACTTCGCGCGCCTGACCGCTCAGATGCACGGCCGGCTCGCCCTCGATGGCATAGGACATGCCCTTTGCGGCCCGCGTCACGACAATGGATTTCGCCATCAGCAAGGTCTGTGCAGCCGTCAGGGCCTCACCGACATCCTGATCCGTTTCCACCCTCAGCCCCATGGCTGCGGCCAACTCGCTGGCATTCGGCTTGAGCAAGTCCACCGCGCCATAGCGCGTGAAATCGCGGCCTTTCGGATCGGCAATCACCGGAATGCCATATTGGTCTCCAGCCGCCAGCGCGGCTGCAATGACGCCATCCGTCACCGCGCCCTTGGCATAATCGGACAGGATGATCACGCTTGCTTCATTCGCCTCGTCGGCAATGGAGGCAATCAGCTCGGCTTCCGGGCTCGGCCCGATGGGGCTGGTATCTTCCGCGTCCACGCGCAGCAATTGCTGTCCCCCGGCGACAAAGCGCGTCTTCAGCGTGGTTGACCGGTCGCGCATGGCGATCAAATCGGCATGAACGCCCTCAATGTCTCCCAGCAGCGCGGCCAGCTCCCGGCCTTCGCCATCATCCCCGACAACCCCGATAAGCGAGACCGACAAGCCGAGCGAAGCAAGGTTTCGTGCCACATTGCCCGCACCGCCCGGCATCGCCGCTTCGCGGGTGCGCCGCATGATCGGCACAGGCGCTTCGGGGGATATGCGGGTGACGCCGCCATAGATAAACCGGTCCAGCATGACATCGCCAACACAGACAACACGCTTGCCCGCAGCGGCGTGGATGAGACCCGGAAGATGTGTGCCTGACATTTCGGTTACACTCCGCTGGGGCGTATGATTCTTTTGAACATCGAAAGGGTATACCGCCCCAATTGCAGGCGCGGAAGACCAAGGCTCAGCCCCGCATGATCCATTCCGCGAACTCGCGCGTAGAGGCTTTGTAAACTGTTCAACCCTGCCCGGAGGTCTTGTGTCACAATCTGCGCCTGCCATCGTCTGGTTCCGCGAAGACCTGCGCCTTTCCGACAATCCGGCCCTGCATGCCGCCGTCTCGTCCGGCAGGCCCCTCGTCTTGCTCTACATACTGGACGAGCAGACCAAAGGCCTGCGGCCCCTCGGCGGCGCCTCGAAATGGTGGCTGGACAAATCCCTGCGCGCGCTTGCCGCTGATATCAAACAGGCGGGCGCCCAGCTGACCCTTCGCTCCGGGCAATCCGCCGATGTGCTCGACACCGTCATCGAAGAGACCGGCGCAGAGACCATTTTCTGGAATCGCCGCTATGACCAGCCCGAACGCGATCTGGATGCCGCAATCAAGGAAGACCTCACCCAGCGGGGCCTGGATGTCTCCAGCCACAATGCGCGGCTGCTGAACGAGCCGTGGCAGGTCGAGACCAATGCGGGTGACTACTACAAGGTGTTCACTCCTTACTGGCGCGCGGCCCGCAACAACTTCGTCGCGCGCGACACGTATGGCCGCCACAAAACGCTGAGCGGCCCCAAACACGAAAGCGAATCCCTCGATGATTGGGGCCTCCACCCGTCGAACCCCGACTGGTCTACAGGCTTTGATGACTGGACCCCCGGCGAGGACGGCGCGATTGCCCGCCTGACCGATTTCCTTGATGGGCCAATCAATGGCTACAAGGAAGATCGCAACCGCCCGGACCTCGACATGTCCACGTCCGGTCTCTCCCCACATCTCCGTTTCGGCGAGATCGGACCACTGCAGATATGGCGCGCTGTCCATGCTGGTATGGAAGCCGGCACGATCCCGGAAAAGGATGGTCACACCTTCCTGTCAGAAATTGGCTGGCGGGAATTTTCCCATACACTCCTGTTTTACAATCCGGCGCTCGCCTCCGAAAACTATAATGACTCATTCGAGTTCATGCCGTGGCGAAAAGACAAGAATGCCTTTGACGCCTGGACCAAGGGCCAGACCGGCTATCCGATGGTTGACGCCGGCATGCGCCAGCTCTGGCAGACAGGCTGGATGCACAACCGGGTACGGATGATTGTCGCCTCCTTCCTGACCAAGCACCTTCTCCTGCCCTGGCAGGACGGCGAAGCATGGTTCTGGGACACGCTGGTCGATGCTGACCCGGCCAACAATGCCGCCAGTTGGCAATGGACTGCAGGCTCCGGTGCCGATGCGGCGCCCTATTTCCGGGTCTTCAACCCGATCAGCCAGGGCAGCAAGTTCGACGAGACCGGCGCCTATGTGCGGCGCTTCTGCCCGGAACTGAAGGACCTGCCAGACAAGTACCTGCACGCCCCATGGGAAGCCAGCGAAGAGATTCTGAACAAGTCCGGCATCCAGCTCGGCAAGACCTATCCGAAACCCATAGTCGACCATTCCGGCGCTCGCCAGCGCGCACTCGACGCATATGATACATTGAAAGAAAAGCGAGACGCCGCATGAAACGCATCGCCATTATTGGATCTGGAATATCCGGCCTCGGCGCTGCATGGGCGCTGCGCAATTCCGCACACGTAACACTTTACGAACAATCAGGCCGGGCCGGGGGGCACGCATGCACGCATGCGTTCGACTATGACGGCCACGAAACGAAGGTCGATCTCGGCTTCATCGTTTATAATGCACTCAACTATCCGAACCTGATCGGCTTCTTCGATGCACTTGGTGTCGAAACACAAGCGTCCGACATGAGCTTTGCGGTCTCTGATCCGAAAGGCTGGGAGTGGGCGTCCACACTGAAAGGCATCTTTGCCCAGCGTCGCAATCTCCTGAGCCCGAAATTCCATCGCTTCTGGCGCACCATCCTCCGCTTCAACGACATTGCGCGCGCCGAACTCGCCGATGGCACGATTACGGATACAACTCTGGGCGCTTGGCTCGACCGCCATGAGTTCGATACAGATTTCCGCACGAACTATATTCTGCCCATGGGGGCCGCCATCTGGTCGACCTGCGAAGACAAGATGCTCGACTACCCCGCCATGAGCTTCTTCCAGTTCTTCGACAATCACCGCCTCATGCACAAGGAACGCCCGAAATGGCGTACCGTCACCGGTGGCAGTGAAAACTATGTCCGCACTGTTGCGGACGCGCTCGGCGACCGGGTTCGCCTCAACTCGGGCGTCGAGCGCATTTTTCCCTTTGGTGACCATATCGCGGTTGTGACGACCGATGGCCGTCGCGAAATATTCGATGATGTCATTCTCGCCACCCATTCCGACCAGGCCCTGCGCCTGACCGAGGAACATTTCGACGATCAGGCCTTCCTGCTCCGCTCGGTTCGCTATCGGCCAAACCGTATCTATCTCCACCGCGACCCGGCGCTGATGCCATCGCGCAAGGCCGCCTGGGCCAGCTGGAACGTGCTGAAACAGGAAAGCGGCGACATCTGCCTCACCTATTGGATGAACCGGCTGCAGGGCCTGCCCGATGAGCGCCCACTCTTCATCACACTGAACCCCGACACGCCCCCTCGCGACGAGCTGACCTTTCTCGAATATGATTTCGACCATCCGCAGTTCGATGCCGCCGCCGAAGCAGCCGTGCGCAGCCTGAAGCGTATTCAGGGTCAGAACGGTCTCTGGATCGCCGGCGCATGGATGGGCCGCGGCTTTCATGAGGACGGCCTGAAATCCGGCCTCTCAGCCGCCCTTTCCCTTGGCGGATCCGTGCCGTGGACGGCCGAAGGTGTGGACATTGTACAGCCAGCACGCAAACTTCGCCCTGTGGAAGTCGCTGCCGAGGTGTCTGTTTGACCAATGCGCATCCCCAGCCCGCACTGAGCCTCTGGAAAGGCCAGACTGTCCATGTGCGCTATCAGCCATTCGAGCGGCGGTTTGCATATGATCTCGTCCTGATTGATCTCGACATCGACCGGTTGGACGAGGCCGCGGCCAGCTCAGCCCTGTTCAGCGTCAACGCGCCCGGCCTGTTCGCCTTCCGCACCGAAGACCACGGCCCCAAGCAGAAAGACGCACCGCTACGTCCCTGGGCCGAATCCGAACTTGCCAAGGCAGGCATTACACTGGACGGCGGCGCCATCCGCCTCGTCACCTTCCCGCGCCACCTGTTCTACAAATTTGCGCCCCTCTCGCTCTGGTATGGCTACGGCCCGGACGGCGACCTGCGCGGGAATCATCTATGAAGTGAACAACACATTCGGCGAGACCCATCGTTACGTCGCCGCCGTCAATCCGGGCCGCAACGCGCACAGTGCGCCAAAGTCTTTCCACGTATCCCCCTTCTTCGACGTCACCGGAACCTACCGCTTCACCCTGCGTTCGCCGGAAGACAAATTGGGAGTGGTCGTGGAAAGCCTGAGACATGAAAAGCGCCTTCATATGGCAAACATCACCGCCCGGCGGATGCCTGCCACCAGCGCAAACCTGCTGAAGCTCGCAGTCACCAATCCGCTCTCCACGCTCGGCGTGACCCTCGGAATCCACTGGCAGGCCCTCAAAGTGTGGATACGCGGCGCCGCCTATCGCCCAAAGCCCGCCCCTCCGGAAACCGGCACAACAATTGCGTTATCCCAACAAATACGTAATGCTGATAAGCGGAAGGATGCCGCATGACCGAGGTCATCAAAGCCAGCACCCAGACCATTCGGAACCTGAAAGACGTTCCGACAAGCTTTCGTCTGGCCGCCTTCGCGCTGCTCAATACCCAGAAGGGCAGCGTGTCCTTTGTCTTGCCCGGCGACCGCGTGCTCGAATACAGGCATGACGATACCGGCCCTCATGCCACCATCATTGTCCACGATTACAACTTCGTGAAACGCGCCATGGCTGGCGGCGATGTCGGCTTTGCCGAGGCTTACATGGATGGCGAATGGTCAACGCCTGACCTGACCGAAGTGCTGCGCTTCTTCTCTGCCAATTTCGACAATATCGGCAAACTTGCCGTGGGCGGCGCAGTGGTGCGCTGGGTCAACATGGTCCGCCACATCTTCAACCGCAATTCCCGGGAGGGCGCGAAGAAGAACATCATGGCCCATTATGATCTGGGCAATGATTTCTACAGTCTCTGGCTGGACCCTTCGATGACTTATTCCTCAGCCATCTTCGACAGCCCGAACATGAGCCTCGAACAGGGCCAACAGAACAAGTACCGGAACATCTGTGACCGGATCAGTGCCGGGCCCTCGTCGAAAATCCTGGAAATCGGCTGCGGCTGGGGCGGCTTTGCCGAATATGCCGCCAAGCAACGCGGCTCGAAAGTCACGTGCCTGACCATCTCGCCATCCCAGCGTGATTTCGCCATGCAGCGGATGCAGAAACAGGGCCTGAATGAACGCGTCGAAATCCGCCTCGAAGACTATCGCGACCATCAGGGCCAATATGATGGCGTCGCCTCCATCGAGATGTTCGAAGCGGTCGGGGAATCCTACTGGCCGAGCTATTTCGCGAAAATCTTCGAAAGTCTGAAACAGGGCGGCCGCGCCGCGCTCCAGATCATCACCATCGATGACGAACTGTTCCCGCGCTACCGCAAGCGCGTCGACTTCATCCAGCGCCACATATTTCCGGGCGGCATGCTGCCCAGCGAGACCGCTCTGAAGGAACAGTTCCACACGGCGGGCCTGCGCCATGACGGCGTCACCTATTTCGGTCAGGACTATGCCCGCACCTGCCGCGAATGGGCGCGCGATTTCAATGCCAACTGGGACACGATCGTCAAGCTGGACTTCGATGAGCCCTTCCGCCGGATGTGGAATTTCTACCTGTCCTATTGCGATGCCGGCTTCACTGACGGCCGCATCAATGTCGGCCAGTTCCAGGTGTCCAAGCCTTAGAACCACATCCGCCTTTCGGCGCATGCCGATGATACGGGCTCGGTAGTCCCGCAAGCCCCGCAGAATTCTCCAATAAAATCAAAGACCGTTGAAAGACCAATCCGACCGGCACCCCCACCCCGGATGCTCAGCTCATGTCCGAACTGCGCTATTCACCTCCACAGGAAATCCGCTCCGCCGTCTGGCTGATGCTGAATGTCATCAGCCTCGGCGTGATCCAGTTGCGCGAGCGGCTCGGCCTGACGCCGCATACGCCGCTCCTGCCGCGTCACGCGATTTCGCGCCTGTCGCGCTTCCTGGCCCAGGCCGAACCGGCGCTGCGCCGCTGTCTCTATCTCTGCGCGGCCGAACTGGGTGCGTTGCCTGTATTCCCTCGAGAGACAGCCAGTTCAGGTCCAGCGCGCCCGCGAGAAACCACGCAACACATCGCCCGCGCATCCCAGCCAGCTTTCCGTCTGTTCGAGACCCGCGCTCATCGCCCGGATGCAAAGCCGCCCAGGCCGACATTCAAGACAGGCCCACGCATCCGCTTTCTTGATGCGGGCAACGTCCCAGATATCCATGAATACGATAAACTCCCGAGCGACATCCTGCCCGCCAAACGCCTCATCCGCCGACTGATGGCCCTCGACCATGCGATGGATCATCGCGATCTATATATCGAAAAGATCCGCCGCTGCCTTGGCGAAGCCAGACAACTGATCGCCAAAACCGGCAAGCGCCTATTCCGGCACGGCCCTCTGACGCGCCTGCAATGCGAGACAGCCCAACTGATCGAGGACGAGACCCAGGCGGTGCAGCCGCACTTCAATTCATCCTGAGACGGATTGTTTTTGGAGACACGCACCCGGCCGGAATCTTCCGCGCCGGATAAAAGTGCTGGTCGCCCCCTCCGCGTCACACCCGATGAGCGCAGCTCATCTGGGTGCCCATCTCGGAACCGGGCCGCTAGTGCATGAGGCAAAACCAGAGATGGGCCCTCAGACCGCTTCGCGGTCGAAGGTGACGGATCTTGACGGAAGGATCCTAAACCAGTCGGCTCTGCTTGACCGCCGCGCCG
>JGI24655J20075_1000620_pt1 | contig 11837 bp, 9 predicted proteins | sample MalvirmetaMSP112_FD_20075 | JGI IMG/M metagenome (IMG submission 20075) | reverse complement strand
GCAGGTTCAGGACCATCAAATGCCGCTGGCGGCGGCCCAGCACCCCCAGGCGGGCGAGCAGGGCGTCGCCGTCCGGGCTGATCAGCTCCGCCGCCGCCGAGGGCGTGGGCGCGCGCACGTCGGCGGCGAAATCGCACAGCGACACGTCCACCTCGTGGCCCACCGCGCTGACCACCGGAATCGGGCTGTCCGCCACCGCCCGCACCAGCGCCTCGTCGTTGAACGCCCACAAATCTTCCAGGCTGCCGCCGCCGCGCCCCAGCACCAACACGTCGCATTCGTTGCGCTGAATCGCCAGGGCCAGCGCCCGGCGGATCTGCGCCGGCGCCTCGGCGCCCTGCACCGGGGTGGGGTAGATCAGCACCGGAATCGACGGCGCCCGGCGCTTGAGCACCTGCAGCACATCGCGGATCGCCGCGCCGCTGGGGCTGGTGATCACCCCGATACGCCTGGGCCACGCCGGTAGTGGGCGCTTACGTTCCTGGGCGAACAGCCCCTCGGATTCCAGCTTCGCCTTGAGCGCCTCGAACTGGGCGCGCAACGCGCCTTCACCCGCTTCCTCCATGTGCTCGACGATGATCTGGAAACCGCCCCGGGGCACGAACACCGTCACCCGGGCGCGCACCAGAATCTGCTGGCCGTCGCGGGGCTGGAAGCGCAGCAGGCTGTTACGGTTCCGAAACATGGCGGCGTTAACCTGGGCGCGATCGTCCTTTAGGCTGAAATAGATATGCCCGGAGCGCGGCCGCGCCAGGTTGGAGATCTCGCCCTGCAGCCAGATCAGCGGGAAGCTGCCCTCCAACAGGCCCTGGGCCTCCAGGTTCAAGCGGCTGACGGAATACGGTTCGGTGCGCGAAGAAGTCATGCCGCGCAATTTACGGCGCCAGGCCGCCAGCAGCAAGCGCCTCTGGAATCCTGCCGGCCGGCTTTGCCGGCCTTTCGCGGGCGGGGCCCGCTCCCACAGGGAGGTTTTAGCCGGTGACCCGATTGCTGCTGAGGGCGGTATTGTTCTATAATGTTCGGCTTAATTTAACGGAGCCCCTGGTTCGCCCTTGCGCCGGCTCCTACCTGCCCGACCCGGCTTCCCGGCCGGCGACAGCCCGGCGCCCCGGGGTCCAGACTCCCCTCAGTTTCTCTGTGTGCCAAGGGGTGCAACATGCTCAGAATCGCCCAAGAAGCACTGACGTTCGACGACGTTCTGCTCCTGCCCGCCCACTCCGATGTGCTGCCCAATGAGGTATCGCTGAAGACGCGCCTGACGCGCAACATCGAGCTGAACGTCCCGCTGCTGTCCTCCGCCATGGACACCGTCACCGAACACCGTCTGGCGATCACCATGGCCCAGGAAGGCGGCATTGGCATCCTGCACAAAAGCATGCCGGTGGACGATCAGGCCCGCCAGGTGCGCGCCGTCAAGAAATACGAGTCCGGCGTGGTCAAGGACCCGATCACCATCAGCCCCAACGCCACCGTGCGCGAGCTGATCAACCTCACCGACGCGCACAACATCTCCGGCGTGCCGGTGGTGGAAGGCCAGACCGTGGTGGGCATCGTCACCAGCCGTGACACCCGCTTCATCACCGACTACGACCAGTCCGTGGCCGACATCATGACCGGCCGCGACCGCCTGGTAACGGTGAAAGAGGGCGCCAGCGCCGACGAAGTGCAGACCCTGCTGCACAAGCACCGCATCGAAAAGATCCTGGTGGTCAACGACGCCGGCGAGCTGCGCGGCATGATCACCGTCAAGGACATCGAAAAAGCCACCCGCTATCCGAACGCCTGTAAAGACAGCCAGGGCCGCCTGCGCGTCGGCGCGGCCGTGGGCACCGGCGGCGGCACCGAAGAGCGCGTCGCCGCGCTGGTGGAAGCGGGCGTGGACGTGATCGTGGTCGACACCGCTCACGGCCACAGCCAGGGCGTGCTCAACCGCGTCGCCTGGATCAAGAAGCACTTTCCGGACGTGGACGTGATCGGCGGCAACATCGCCACCGCCGAAGCCGCCATCGCGCTGATGGAAGCCGGCGCCGACGGCGTCAAAGTGGGCATCGGCCCGGGCTCCATCTGCACCACCCGCATCGTCGCCGGCATCGGCGTCCCGCAGATCACCGCCGTCTCCGAAGTGGCCGCCGCCCTCAAGGGCACCGACGTGCCGCTGATCTCCGACGGTGGCATCCGCTTCTCCGGCGACATCGCCAAGGCCGTCGCCGCCGGCGCCCACGCCATCATGATCGGCTCGCTGCTGGCCGGCACCGAAGAAGCCCCCGGCGAAGTGGAACTGTTCCAGGGCGGCTACTACAAAGCCTACCGCGGCATGGGCTCCCTGGGCGCCATGTCCGGCAAAACCGGCTCGTCCGACCGCTACTTCCAGGACGCCGCCGCCGGCATCGAAAAACTGGTGCCGGAAGGCATCGAAGGCCGGGTGCCCTACAAAGGCCCGATGAGCGCCATCGTCCACCAGCTGATGGGCGGCCTGCGCGCCTCCATGGGCTACACCGGCTGCGCCAACATCGAAGAAATGCGCACCAAGCCCTACTTCGTGAAAGTCACCAACGCCGGCATGAAAGAATCCCATGTCCACGACGTGACCATCACCAAGGAAGCGCCGAATTATCCGGTCGGGTAAATTTTTTGTAGCTGGTCATTGCCACTGGTGGCAATGAAGTCACCGGTGACTATGACCAGCCTGCGGAAGCGGCACTTTGTGGGAGCGGGCCTCGCCCGCGAAAGGGTGGCGAAAGCCACCCGGCAACACACCAAACTTGAACTGGCCGGCTCACCCGCCGGCCTTTGCATTTAAAACACCGGCCCGAACCGGGGCCAGAGCGGACAAAGCCATGCAAGACATCCACGCCCAACGCATCCTGATCCTCGACTTCGGCTCCCAGTACACCCAGCTGATCGCCCGCCGCGTGCGCGAAATCGGCGTCTACTGCGAGATCCGCGCCTTCGACGCCACCGCCGAGGACATCGCCGAGTTCGACCCCAAGGGCATCATCCTCTCCGGCGGCCCGGAATCCGTCACCGCCGCCGAGACCCCGCGGGCCCCGCAAGCGGCGTTCGAGCAGGGCGTGCCGGTGCTGGGCATCTGCTACGGCATGCAAACCATGGCCGAGCAACTGGGCGGCTCCGTGGTGGCCGGTGAAAAGCACGAATTCGGCTACGCCCGCGTCACCAAGGGTGAAGGCAACCGCCTGCTCGACGGCATCGTCGACCACGAAGAGGGCGGCCAGGAATTCCTCGACGTCTGGATGAGCCACGGCGACCGCGTCGGCAGCATCCCCGAAGGCTTCGTCGTCTCCGCCACCACCGACAGCTGCCCGATCGCCGCCATGGCCAACGACGAGAAGCGCTTCTACGGCATCCAGTTCCACCCGGAAGTCACCCACACCCTGCAAGGCGGGCGCATCCTCGAACGCTTCATCCGCGAACTGTGCGACTGCGACGCCCTCTGGACCCCGGCCAAGATCATCGACGACGCCGTCGCCGCCATCAAAGAACAAGTGGGCGACGACGAAGTCATCCTCGGCCTCTCCGGCGGGGTCGACTCCTCCGTGGTCGCCGCGCTGCTGCACAAAGCCATCGGCGACCAGCTCACCTGCGTGTTCGTCGACAACGGCCTGTTGCGCCACGGCGAAGGCGACCAGGTGATGGAAATGTTCGCCGACCACATGGGCGTGCGCGTGATCCGCGTTGACGCCGAAGACCACTTCCTTTCCCGCCTAGCCGGCGAAGCCGACCCGGAGAAGAAGCGCAAAATCATCGGCAACACCTTCATCGACATCTTCGACGCCGAAGCCGCCAAACTGAAAAACGCCCACTGGCTCGCCCAGGGCACCATCTACCCGGACGTAATCGAATCCGCCGCCTCCAAAACCGGCGGCGCCCACGTGATCAAATCCCACCACAATGTGGGCGGCCTCCCCGAGCACATGAAACTCAAGCTGGTCGAACCCCTGCGCGAACTCTTCAAGGATGAAGTGCGCAAAATCGGCCTCGAGCTCGGCCTGCCCTACGACATGGTCTACCGCCACCCCTTCCCCGGCCCCGGCCTGGGCGTGCGCATCCTCGGCGAAGTAAAGAAAGAATACGCCGACACCCTGCGCCTGGCGGACCACATCTTCATCCAGGAACTCCACGCCGCCGGCCTCTACCACAAAACCAGCCAGGCCTTCGCCGTCTTCCTGCCGGTCAAATCCGTCGGCGTCGTCGGCGACGCCCGCCGCTACGAATACGTCGTGGCCCTGCGCGCCGTGGAAACCATCGACTTCATGACCGCCCGCTGGGCGCACCTGCCCTACGAGTTCCTGGAGAAGGTCTCCAGCCGGATCATTAACGAGATTCCGGGGATCAGCCGGGTGACGTATGACATATCGTCCAAGCCGCCGGCTACGATTGAGTGGGAATGATCTGATTTAGACTGCTAGTAAGGGCTTGCTTAAAAGGCCTTCGGCGCGGGAGCGTCGACGGCCTTTTTGTAAGCAAAACACGCGGCCGAAATGAGGGCGGACTTTGACTGACATTCCGGAAAACGAAATCTTTCTTGTACTGCTTTGCAGCCTGTAATTTCATTAAGGCGATACAAGAACCACCTAGAGGCAACGAGGGCGGCAGGTTAACTTGGCCACAAGATAGCGCTTGATCTACCTTATCGAGGGGGTGGGAGTACCGAAGTTAGCTGCGCAAGAAGTTCATCCATATTCTTCGTCTCACACTCCCATATAATTACGACGGTCCAGCCCATCGCAGTTAATGCTTGCTCGGTCCTTCGGTCTCGATCCGCGTTTTTCGAGAACTTTTCTTGCCAAAACTCTGTGTTTGTTTTTGGCGTGGTAGCCCTTTTGCAGTTGTGATGTCGATGCCAGAAGCAGCCATGAACAAATATGCACGTGTTGTGTTTTCTAAGAACAATATCGGGTTTTCCTGGAATGTCTTTCTTGTGAAGGCGAAATCTGTATCCCAGTCTATGAAGGGCCTTCCGAACTACAATTTCCGGTGTGGAGTTTTTATTCGGTACGGCTCGCATATTCTCGCTGCGTCGATTTTCTGGTTTTCTCATCAATCGATTAACGACTTAAGCTGAGCTTCAGAAATCAAGCCGCGATGTACGTCATCGTGGTCAACATTACAAAGTGTTATCAAGTTAGTAGCTCGATTTTCGCCTCCCCTGGCATGATGAATTATGTGATGGAGCTCAAGAACTGTTCTGGGATCTGCCGGGTTGTAATCATCATAGCTCCACCCGCAGATTTTGCATCTCCACTGGTCACGTTGCAAAACGGCAGACCTTACCGAATCCGGTATCCTCCTATCATGAGGCTTTGTTTGCCTATTCTCAGCCAGTACATAAACCCCCACTGGAATTCCCGGGCTGCCTGAGTTTCTGGTCATTATCGGCCAGCCCTCTTCCGTCCTAAGTTCCCTTACTCGACGCTGCCACTCTATTCGTCCATTTGCGAGATACTTGAGCTCTTCTCCTGTAACATGCTTGCCGATATTTTCGAGGAAATATTCAAGAATTTTTGCTTTCGTTCCGATTTTCTTCTTTCGAATCCTGTTTGCGTTGTGCCAACGATGAGCCGCATCTCTATCTTGGGTATTCTCGAGAAGCATATACGAGTCCGACTTGATGTCGGCAGGCAGCATTGAATCGCCTTCAAGCAAAAATTCCGATTCTTCTGCTAGCAACTCTTTAATCGTCGCCCCGCTCAGTATGGGCCACCCATCTTGGACGCGTAGCTCTCTGATCCTCCGTGCGTATTCGCTGATACCCGCGACAACCATAAGCTCATCGCCTTCTATTAACCGGCCTTGATACTTCTTGAGATAAGATATAATCCTGTTTTGCGCGTTACTAAGATTATCTCCTTGTATAAGAGAGCTGCCAAGGTCCCTGAGCTTGTAATTAACAGGAATGAGGGCGCGCACCTGTTCCCTGAGGTCATGCTCCGCTAGCTTTAAATCAAAATGGCGAAGAAGCCTGACCAAATCTTCGTAAAGGTTCTTGGGGTCGTCTCGCTGAGAGCGTCTCGCCATTACGCGGCCGCTCCATCAGCTTTAGGTTTTCTTTGGTCCAACAAGAGAGACGCATGCTTCGCAATATGGGAAGCAAACGCAGGAGGAACCGCATTGCCGATCTGACGCGCAATTTCAATTTTAGAGCCGCAAAATTGAAAGCTGTCGGGGAATGACATCAATCGAGCCGCCTCTCTGTGGGTTATGGGCCGATTTGACTCTGGATGTAAGTAACGACCCTTTTCCGGCTTAAAGAACTCGGTCCTGATAGTCACTGAAGGCCGGTCCCACCAAAGTCTCCCGAAAAGATCCGTCCCTCCAGACTTTTTATTTTTCCAACATGCAGGAGTAATATCGGGCCTGTTTTTTTGCAGATCGAAGCGGTTGCCACCTGGTGGTACGGCCTTATAGCGCTCCAGACTTTTCGGAGTGGGGTTGCGCCCGAAATGCAAATCCAAAGGGGGGGCTTCGTGCCTGATCTCGGTCCCCGCGGGGGCGGGCAGATCGGAGATGGCATCGCCCACTGTTTTCCACACAGGCAGTGCAAGGACCTCGCTGGGATTCTTGTGAGTCCTGGGCGGAGGGAAAGCCGTGACTACATTAAAAGACTCGCCGAAATCAATAGTTCTCAAACCTACGATTATAGTCCTTCTGCGAGTTTGCGGCACACCGTAGTCTGCAGTGTTAAGAACACAGGGATTGATCAACTCAAATCCCTTCTCCGCAGCTCTGCTTTTTATGGCCTTAAACTCATCGCTTTTAAGCAAGCCTGGGACATTCTCCATGATAAACATGGAGGCTCCGGACTTTTCTACTATGTCTAGGTAGGGTTCCCAGAGTGCTCTGCGTACGTCCCCCGTCCTATTTCTATTGAGGAGGCTGAAGCCTTGGCACGGCGGCCCTCCGATGACGATGTCCGCAGGGGGTACACTATGATGCATCAGCCAATTTTCGATATTCGTACTGATGCAGTGGTCACCGAAGTTAGCTCGATACGTCTCGACGGCCGCTTCATCATTATCGATAGCTAGGATACTCTGAAAATCCCCGCAGAATTCACGGCTCGTGAACCCGAGGCTCATACCTCCAGCGCCACAGAAAAGGTCGATAAGTTTGTATCGTTTAGTCATCTTTGGGCTCCATCGGGCTGCCTTCGTCGACCAGATAACTGGACGGACGGGCAGTATATCGTGCCCTGGAAGGTCTTCAAGACCGGGAGGTTAGCAGATGACCGAAACAAGAACGAGAAAACCATTTGATTGCGTCTTAACTTATTGATTTTTATAGGAATTCCGGAGATGTTCCGACGCACCATGCTTACATAAAAATCAGCGTGAGCCTACATGTGATGTACTATGGGTATTACATCGTCTGATCGCTATGGGCTATTGAGGGTAGGCTTCAAGCTTTCTGCTGCCAGACACTGTGGCGCTGGTCTTGAGAAAGGCCGCGCCAGGGTCTCCTGAGCCAAGCCGGCTTGCGACAGTGTATGTGCAAATCTAGCACAAGGGGGGGGGGCTCCTCCGCGTCGACGCCGAGGATTACTTCCGCTCCCGCCTGGCCAGCGAAGCCGACCCCGACAAGAAGCGCAACACCTGCATTGCATTCGGTCTGCCCTACGACATGGTGTACCGCCACGCCTTCCCCGGCCCCGGCCTGGGCGTGCGCATCCTCGGCGAAGTAAAGAAGGAATACGCCGACACCCTGCGTCTGGCGGACCACATCTTCATCCAGGAACTGCACGCCGCCGGCCTCTACCACAAAACCAGCCTGGCCTTCGCCGTCTTCCTGCCGTCAAATCCGTCGGTGTCGTCGGCGACGCCCGCCGCTACGAATACGTCGTCGCCCTGCGCGCCGTGGAGACCATCGACTTCATGACCGCCCGCTGGTCGCATCTGCCCTACGAGTTCCTGGAGAAGTTCTCCAGCCGGATCATTAATGAGATTTCGGGGATCAGTCGGGTGACGTATGACATGAGGCTGATCCAGACCGCCTTGCACGAGTGGGCCTATGCCAGAGCCTACGACAATGCCGATCAACGTGCTGAGCAGCTCCCTGTCTGGCTGCACCAGTACAACTGGCATCGACCACTCAAGCCTGGGCTACCGGCCTCCTGTCAGTCGGCTGCCCTTACTGAACAACCTGGTGGCTTTACACAGCTAGATTACTAGATATGCTTTTTATGCCAGATCTATCTGGCATTAGGATACGAGGAGACCATGCGTTCGAGCATTGGAAATTTCGGTGGAATTGACCGGATTATATCCAGGTGTTGGCACTTGGGTAAGCAATCGTTGCATGGTTTTGTAAACCTACATCTGTGGTTTTTGCTAAATGCATTATGAAAGCCTCAATTCTATTAAGGCTTTTTGTGTCTAGTCGTTTCTTGCCGCCGGGTGTGATTGTCCAGTCATAAGCGGGAATTGAAAAGCCATGGGAAAAGCTGTGCCGCACCTTGAGGATTTGATCAAGAAAATCTCTCGTTTCTGTTGCATTTAGTCCGCCTCTGAGCCATTTCCAATCGTTGATAGGGTCGTAACCAGTACACTCAATTAAGAGTATTCTCGAATTATTTGAATTCGGGGTATTGAATTTTCTCAGACTTTTTTCAATAAAGGATTCAAGCCCGTCATGAATTAACGAATATTCCAAATCTAGAGGCTTTCTTGTGCACTCGCGGAACTCCTTTACTACATTATTTAGATAGCTATCCCATGAAGCCACGTGAGAAGCAAGTGCGGCATGAAGAAAGCCACGCTTCTTTTCATGGGATATAGGTCGCAATCGGGGATCAATTGCTACCTCTTGAATTCTTCTGCCGGCTGCAAGCCCAGTCAAGAACAAACTCAAAGACTTGCTGCCCATCATAAGCGATCCACGAAGCCTTTTAATGCCGCCTTGTAGCGATCTAAGGGTTCTTGATTTAGCTGGATCCGTTCTCCATCTAAAACTTTCGGGCCAGGGGTGATTTTGTGTAGTGGAGTGCCCGTTGTGGCGGAATAAACGCAAGCGCTGTGGTAATCGGGAACTTCAACAAATGCCGAGCTGGGCTTCTCTTTGGGGATTGCGTAGAATGAGCGATGTTTATCATGAATTCTATCAACGGTTGCTTGAACACGCTCGTTCACGACTTTGAAGGCCTTGCTTGGCTTGCCGTCATACAGCGTAACTCGATTGGAAACGAATGTGTGGAGGCGAGGTTGATTAACTCCTTCCTCCATAGCCTTTTTTGAAAAGCTAATCTTTGCGTAGGTCTGCGTATGTTTGTCACCAATACCAAATAATAGTGCAATTACGTTTTCGATTGCGCGTCTAGAACTATCGTCAGCAGTAAACGGCACGATAATGTTTTCTGCAGCTACCAGTCCTAATTGGGTGTAGATAGCAAAGCTGGGGTTTAGGTCTATCACAAACATTGCATCTCTAGAGCCACTCCTGGCTTTGAGAGCTTTGACTAGATCATTTACCCAAGAAATAACTTGCTTCCAAGCATCGAAGGGAACTGCGAGTTGGGATGTTTGGCGAATAGCTTCTGATAAAATTTCAAGAAGGTTGTCGCCACATAATAAATAGAGATTTTCAGGAATATTTTTATTGTATTTGCATGGGTGGCTAATGTATTTATCCACATCAGCAACCATTCTAAATGGGCTACTTAAACGCTCTTCTATATATCCGGCAATAGTTCTTCTAGGTGTTGATTCTGTCATCTGGCGAAGCGCCTTCGCTTCGATGTCAAACCCACCTAGAAGTGTTTCGGAAATATTTCCTTGGGGGCACAGGTCTATGACGTAAACATCCGAGTCTGGATTCGTATGTGCATACTCTGTAGAGGCGATAAACCCGAGAAAGCTCTTCCCAACCCCACCTTTGTTGTTCCAGAATGCGTAGCTTGACACTGATATTCCTTAATATGTTTTTGATTCTCGGTTTTCAAGAAAAAATAGCGATGTTCTGTGGGCTTTATATCAAAATTCCCTTGATTTTACGTAAGCGATGAGTCGTTTGACGTCTGCCTCGGTGGCGATACTTCAAGTTTCAGCGAGTGCTTGCTAGGCAAAGTTGTCATCTTACAGATGTTCATACCAGTAAATGCATAAAACGGCAAGCTCGAAAGCGGTTGTTCGGCGAGGAATGGTTCTTGTTGCGTGGGGGCACCATAATAAATGGGCGGTGATTTATTGTTCGCCTTTCACATCGTCGAGAAATGCGGATTCCCATTGCTGTGCGTGACTACGACCTAACAACGCAAGCTTCTTTACTCCCCGGACTTCGCTGTATTCAAGGTCCAGTTTATCCAGCCGTTCGGTAATTGCAGAGAAAAGCGCCTCCAAATAGCCAAACTGCTCAACAGCCAAACACGCCATATCACCCACTTCGGTCTGCTGGACATCGTACGCCTTGGTCATCTCCGCCTCCTTCAATTACTCTCCTTAAATCGACCCATCCAGTAGAGCGCAGACCTCGAATTACGGTCTACAGCCGATAAGTAGCACTTTCCCGCTTTGTTGAGACAACCATGACCATCTCCTCCACCCACGATTACCGCCTCGCCGCCAAGCGCCGCCTGCCGCCGTTCCTGTTCCACTACATCGATGGGGGCGCGTACGACGAGCACACCCTGGCGCGCAATGTGGCGGATCTGCGCGATCTGGCGTTGCGGCAGCGGGTGTTGAAGGAGGTGGGGGAGGTGGATCTGTCGGCGCGGTTGTTCGGGGAGGATGTGAGCCTGCCGGTGGCGCTGGCGCCGGTGGGGCTCACCGGGATGTACGCGCGGCGGGGCGAGGTGCAGGCGGCGCGGGCGGCGGCGTCGCGGGGCGTGCCGTTTACGTTGTCGTCGGTGTCGGTGTGCCCCATTTAGGAGGTGCAGCCGGCCATTACGCGGCCGATGTGGTTCCAGCTGTATGTGCTGCGCGACCGCGGTTTCATGAAGAACGCGCTGGAGCGGGCCTGGGCGGCGGGGGTGCGGACGTTGGTGTTCACGGTGGATATGCCGGTGCCGGGGGCGCGCTATCGCGATCGGCATTCGGGGATGTCCGGGCCGTTCGCGGCCTGGCGGCGGATGCTGCAGGCGGTGACGCACCCGCGCTGGGCGTGGGACGTGGGGCTGCGCGGGCGGCCGCACGATCTGGGCAATGTGTCGGCCTATCTGGGCCATCGCATCCACTTGGAGGATTACATCGGCTGGCTGGGCGAGAACTTCGATCCGTCCATCGGCTGGCGGGATCTGGAATGGATTCGTGAGTATTGGAAGGGCTCGATGGTGCTTAAGGGCATTCTCGACCCGGAGGACGCCCGCGAGGCGGTGCGCTTCGGCGCGGACGGCATCGTGGTCTCCAACCACGGCGGGCGCCAGCTCGATGGCGTGCTGTCCTCGGCCCGGGCCCTGCCGGCCATCGCAGACGCCGTGCGGGGCGACCTGACCATCCTGGCGGATTCCGGCGTCCGCTCCGGCCTGGACGTGGTGCGCCTGCTCGCCCTGGGCGCGGACGGTGTGCTGCTGGGCCGCGCCTTCGTCTACGCCCTCGCCGCCGCCGGCGAGCAGGGCGTGGCCCATGTGCTGGACCTGATCGCCAGCGAGATGAAGGTGGCGATGACGTTGACTGGGGCGCGGGCGGTTGGGGAGATTTCTCGGGAGAGTCTGGTGCGGGCGGGGGATTGAGCCTTGGCAGCTTGTTAAAGGCTGGATTTAGTGCGCGCTACCTGTCTGTTCCCCCGGGGCTTGGCACTTTGCACCAACCAAGGCACAATCATTTTTGTGCAAACCCTTATTGGTGTAATCGTTTTTGTGCACATCTAACCCGTTTTGTGCAGCGGCTAGT
>JGI24655J20075_1000617_pt1 | contig 11867 bp, 9 predicted proteins | sample MalvirmetaMSP112_FD_20075 | JGI IMG/M metagenome (IMG submission 20075) | reverse complement strand
GTCCGTGAGAACACAAGATCAACTTGGGGAAACTCTTCGAGCCGGTCTTCGACCCGCCGCTGCATCGCCAGCGAGCGTTCGAGCGATGTCGAGGGGATGCGCAAGGATTGCACCGCGATGTCGCGTTCATCGAGCTGCGGGGTGAACTCGCTGCCCAGAAAGCCGAACACAAAAACCGCTACTGTGAAGAGACCAACCCCGGCACCAATCATCGGCCAGGGCCGCGCAATGACCTTGCGCACGGCGGGACCGTAGCGCTCTTTGGCCCAGCGAATGGGCTTCACCTCCTTTTCGGTCAGCTTCTTGTTGAGCAGGACCGCAATCATCGCTGGCACGAAGGTCAATGAAAGAACGAAGGCCGAAGCCAGCGCGAGCATCATCGTGATCGCCATGGGCGAGAACGTCTTGCCCTCGACCCCGGTAAAGGTCAGCAGCGGCGCGAAGACGAGGAAGATAATCGCCTGACCGTAGACGGTCGGTTTGATCATTTCCTGCGCTGCGAGACGCGTTTCGGTCAGCCGCTCACCCAAGGTAAGCAAGCGTCCTTCGCGATGTTGCCGGGCCGCAAGCCGGGCGACGCTGTTCTCGACAATGATGACCGCACCATCGACGATCAGCCCGAAGTCGAGCGCGCCCAGGCTCATCAGATTACCTGAGACACCAAGCCGGTTCATCCCCACCGCTGCCATCAGCATCGAAACGGGAATGACCAGTGCGGTGATTATGGCGGCGCGGATATTGCCGAGCAAGAGGAACAGGACGGCGATCACGAGCAATGCGCCTTCGAGCAGGTTCTTTTCGACGGTGGAGATCGTCGCATCGACTAGTGAGGAACGATTGTAGACAATCTCAGCGACAACTCCGTCCGGAAGCGATGCGCGGACCTCTTCAAGTCTCTCGGCAGCACCAGCCGCAACGGTCCGGCTGTTCTCGCCCGCGCGCATCAACACGGTTCCCACCACCGCCTCTTCACCGTTCAGTGAAGCAGCACCGGTTCGCAGGTCGCCGCCGATCTCCACATCGGCCACATCGCCGATGCGGATGGGCACGCCCTCGCGGGTCGCAATGACGGCTTCTTCGATGTCGGCAATGCTGCCCAGCCTCGCGTCCACGCGGACAAGCAGGGCTTCGTCGGCACGATCGACGAAATTGGCGCCTGCCGCCAGATTGGCGGCTTCTAGAGCATCGATGAGTGAGTCGAATGACAGGCCATAGCCGGTGAGACGTGCCGGATCGGGCTGAACAAGGAATTGCTTTTCGAACCCGCCAATCGAATCCACGCCGGCCACGCCGTCGATCGAGCGCATCAACGGCGCGACCACCCAATCCTGCACAGTGCGCAGATAGGCCGCCTTAGCCACCTCACTCTCGAGGCGGTCGCCGCGTTCGGTGATGAAGCTGCCATCGGACTGCCAGCCTGTGCGGCCACCAGTGGTCGCACCCTTGCCACCGGGATGCTCATACTCGATCGTATACATCAGCACTTCGCCAAGGCCGGTGGAGATCGGCCCCATGGTAGGCTCCGCTCCTTCGGGCAATGAAGCGCCAATCGGCGCGAGCCGTTCGTTCACCTGCTGCCGGGCGAAGTAGAGGTCGGTGCCCTCCTCGAAAATCGCGGTGACCTGGCTGAAGCCGTTGCGCGAAATCGATCGTGTCATCTCCAGGCCTTCGATCCCGGCAAGTCCGGTTTCGATGGGGAAGGTCACCTGCGTCTCGACCTGCGAAGGTGAGAGCGCGGCAGCGCTGGTGTTGATCTGGACCTGCGTGTTGGTGATGTCGGGAACCGCGTCGATCGGCAGGCGCACCAGATTGAACGCTCCGTAGATCGCTGCGAACACGGTCAGGACGATGATCGCCCAGCGGAAACGAACGGCGACATCGAGGATGACTCCGATCGGGCCGTGACGGTGGCTACCTTCGTCCGAAGACATGGGAGAAGATGCCGTGGTTTGATCAATGGCCATGTTCTGCGCCCTCCTTTTCGAGCTCGGACTTCAACAGGAAGGCATTGGCAGTCGCGATCCGCTGACCGGGCTCGAGCCCGGAGAGGATCGTCACCATTCCGGCAGACCGGCTGCCGATCTCGACCTCCCGAGCCTGAAATCCGCGTCGTGTCCGCACGAAGACAACATCGCGTCCTTCGAGCACCTGCACAGCATCTTCGGGTACCGCGATACGGCTCTGGTCCAATTCGCCCGAGGGGCGAATACGCGCCTGAAGGAACGATCCGGGCTGCAGACCGGGAACGGCGCGCGTCAAGGTAAGAACCGCTGTCGCGCTACGGCTCTCGGCATCGAGCGAAGGCGTTACCGACCGGACGCGAGCGCCGATCTCCCTTCCATCGCCGAGGATCAACGCAGCCTCGTCGCCAGGCTGGATGCGTGAAGCATCTTCGGAAGGCAGCGCAACCTCGATCTGCAAGCCGCTGGGATTGACCACGCTGTAAAGCTCCTCCCCGGCGTCGACGAACGAGCCGAGCACGATTGGAGCGGCGGTCACACGGCCCGAAAGCGGACTGGTGACAGCGAGCGAGCGTCCATCGCCGCTCACGCCTGCCGCGGCGACGGCCGCCTGCGACCGGTTCAGTTCGGAACGGGCAACGTCAAGATTGGCGCGCGCCGCTTCGAGATCCTGGCGTGCGGTCACGTTGGCTTCGAATAGCCGGCGCTCCCGTTCATAGGCCGCCGAAAGCTCGGTTACGCGGGCGCGGGCGGCACTAAGCTGGGAAGCGAGTGCAGCCGCATCGGCGCTTTCGATCCGAGCGACGGTCTCGCCCTGCCGGACATAATCGCCAAGCGTCTTGCCAACGCTGCGCACGACACCGGAAGCCCGTGCATCGATGCGTGCGCTGGCGGTCGGACTTGCCGCAACCGTTGCAGGAAATACGAGTTCGACAGCGGCACCCGTTTGCACCGCTGCGACCTCGATCTCGGCGGTGCGGATCTGCTCTTGCTCGATTAGCACGAGCCCCTCGGGCAGTTCTGTCTCTGCGACCTCTTCGTCCGCGTGGGTGTCGACCTGGCTGTCAGGCCAGAACATCAGCATCAAGGCCGAAACAAGTATGACAATTCCGGCGATGATCGCCAGTCTTTTGCGGTTCATTTTGGTATTCCTCATTGTGCGGCCAGCCTGATCAGTTCGGCGGCAGCTTGTCCCCGGTCTTCTTGCGCAGCAATCAACGCCTCGCGAATGGCATCGCGCGCTTCGGCTGCGCTCAACACTTCGATCAACGGAAAACGGCCATTGCGATAACCGATGCGGACGAGCCGAAGAGCCTCCTCGGCCTGGGGGAGTGATGTCGTGGAAAGCGTCTCGACGCGCGCTTCGGCAGCAAGATATTGCGATCGTGCGCGCGTCACGGCTTGCTCGAAATCGGCCAACGCTACAGCCTCGCGAGCATTGGCGGCGCGCAGCCTTGCTTCGGCTGCAGCGATATTGCCCTGATTACGATTCAAGAAGGGAAGCGGGATCGAGACACCGAGAAGAAAGGCACTGTCATTGCTTTCCTCGAAGCGTCGAACACCGGCGGAAACGACGGGATCGGGAATGCGCAGGCTGCGCTCACGATCGATCTCGGCGGCGGCGGCGGTGCTTTCCGCACGCGCCACTCGCAATTGCAGACCGCTTGCTGTCGCCATTACAGCACCGGGCGGTTCGATCCCGGGGAACCTGCTCGGAACAAGCGGCGGCGCCCCCTGATCGCCCCATAGCGAGGCGAGGGCCGTTCGGGCTGCAAGACTTGTCGCTTCGGCGGCCTGAAGTTCGGCTTGCGCTTCCGCCAAGGCCGCTTCGGCCCGAAGAGCACGGAGCGGGGGCTCGCGCCCGACTTCTACGAGGAGACCGGCAATGCGGGCGAGCTCTTCGTTTCGCTCAACCACATCGAGGGCCAGTTCGACGCGCGAGGCTGCTGCAGCCGCTGCTACGTAGCGTTCACGGACAAGAAATCCGAGTTCGGCCCCCGCAAGGTCAGCCCGCAGATCCGCCAGCTGTGCCTGCGCCCGGGCAGCCTCGACGCGTGTGCCGCGTTTACCTCCAAGTTCGAGCCGCTGTCCGACAGCAAGCGTATATTCGGTGGCGCTTAGCCCGGAGAAGGCCCCACTCCCGGCGATGTTCTCGACCTCGAGCGATATTTCAGGGTTGGGCCGCAACCGCGCCTGTCCGACAAGAGCCTGCGCCGCCTCGGCTTCCGCTCGAGGGCCGACGATGCGCGGGTTTAACTCGGTGTTAGCGGGTTCGGCAACCACGCCTGTCCGGCCCAACGCCTCGTCGAGCGTCAGAAGCTCCCGCTCCTGCGCTGCCACAGGCGTGACAATTGCGGCGAGGGTTAGCCCTGCTATCAGGGCCCCTCGCCATTTGATGGCTGGCATTTTTCAAAACTCTCTCTGCTGACAAATCGAAATGCGCTGCGTCAAGCAGCGCAGTGACGGTCGTCAGGCGCGAGGAGGGCGTTTGGGTAAATTGCTCGCATCGCCGAATAATTCTTCGGCCATATGCGACCCAACCGTGATGTTAAGCCGGTCGGGCATGTCGTTTAAAAGCTTCGATTTCAGTGCTGCGGCGACGTGATGGCAATGCCCGTGGGCGCATTCCTGCTGCTCCGGGCTTTCGTTTTGCGGGCTCTCGTCCGCATCAATGTCGAACATCTGGACCGAATAGGCTATTTCTGACAGCTCGTCCGCACATTGCGCTGCTTCGACCGCCGGAGACGCCATCAGCGCTGCGACCGCCAAAAGGGCGGCGACAATCCTGACGGGAATCAAGGCGTTCAGATCGAACATCCTGTGGCCCCTAACAAGGTGAAACGAAAGTTGAAACAAAAATCTTCTCGGTTGCTGTAATGTGATATTGTCACGAAGCGTCCGGACAATGAATATTGTTCGAGTAGTTTCTTTTTCGACCAAATTCCATGGAATGAATGCAGCGTTCTTATAAGGCGAAAGCTGATTAATATTCAAATTACCCAAGTTCCGTCATAATCAGCCATCCAATCCTAGATCACGACATCAGAATCTGGATTATCACGATGATAACGCTTCCAGCGACTGGAGGTGCAAGCACTTTTTTTGCTGTCTGGGTTCGGTGTCCATAGTCCCATTATAGCTTTCGCGTCAGCGACCCGCGGAAGAGGCGGCTGGGTTTCGAGAAAGCGTTTCGATGATTTTGCATTCGGAAACCTCGCCGCCCGTGCAGGCCGCGACCACACTTCTCAGTTCGGAACGAAGCGCTTGTAGCCGACTGATGCGCTCGTCCACGGCTCGAAGGTGCCGCAAAGCGATGTCACCCGCCTCGTCACAGCTCTGATCCGGTCTCGCCTTCACGCTTAAAAGCGAGCGTGTTTCATCGATCGAAAACCCCAATTTTCGAGCATGCCGAATAAAGGAAAGGCGCTCGACGTCCTGCTCTTTGTAGGTTCGCTGCCCCGCTGCCGTACGCGCGGCTTCGGGCATCAGTCCGATATCCTCATAAAACCTTATCGTATTGACCTTGGTGCCCGTCGCCTTCGAAAGACCTCCGATAAGCATGAACTCACTCCTCCAGCTCCGAAACCGCGAACCATTCGCAATTTTGGCTTGCTCCTACAGTTGCTAGAGGTGTTACCTACTGGCTTATGTTGGAAAACGAAACATCGGATTGCGGTTGCACAGGCGATACGCAAAGAGCAGGTGCAGACCCGGCCTATCGCCGCGCCCTTTGGATCGTCGTATTGCTCAATCTGGGCTTTGGCGTTTTCGAGGTCTTCGGCGGGTTTCTGGCGGACAGCCAAGCGCTCAAGGCCGACGCCCTCGACTTCATCGGCGATGGATCGATCACGCTCATCGGCATCCTCGCTCTTGCGTGGAGTGCCCGCACGCGCGCCCGGGTCGCGCTGACACAGGGCCTGTTTCTGGGCGCACTGGGCCTTGGAGTAATCGGTCTGGCAGTCTGGCGCTCACTGAACGCGGTCGCGCCGGAAGCCGGTTTGATGGGCGGTATCGCGGCTGCAGCACTGGTGGTGAACATTGCGGCGGCGCTTGTGCTGATGCGGTTTCGCGAAGGCGACGCACACGTGTCCGCGATCTGGCTGTTCAGCCGCAATGACGCGATCGCCAATGTCGGAGTGATCATCGCTGCAGCGCTGGTCGCCTGGACCGGGCAAGCCTGGCCGGATCTTTTGGTCGCGGCGATCATCGCGCTGATATTTCTGCATTCGGCTTACCTCATCGTCCGGCGCGCAACCGAGGAACTTCGCGCGCAACATGCTTCAGCTCTCGAAAGGGTCGTCTCCAAATGACGCTACGCGCCTTTGTCGGCCAGCTAATCGCTATTCTGGCGATGGCAGTCGCAATGCCCGCTTCCGCAGACACGCACGACGAAGTCCAAACGAGTTGGCGCCTTCTCGACTACATCGCGGTGGATTACATAGAAGCGGTCGAAGACGGTAAAGTCACCAACGAGCTGGAATATGCCGAAATGCAGGAATTTTCTGCTTCTGTAGTCGAACGCATGGCGGCCCTACCCGCAAATGCGCAACGTGCACAGCTGGTTGCGGATGCAGAGGCGCTTGCCGAGGCAATCTCGGCGAAAGTGGAGCCTGCTGTCGTCGCACGAGACGCGCGCAGGTTGGCAAGCGAGCTGATCGCGGCCTTTCCCGTTCCGCTGGCCCCGGACGCGGTACCCGACCTTGCGCGAGGCGCCGCGCTGTACGCCCAGAGCTGCGCAAGCTGTCATGGGGTAAGCGGAGACGGCGCCGGCCCCGCCGCAGAGGGACTCGATCCCCCACCAATCGCTTTTGACGACGTCGCCCGAGCCCGCGAGCGGAGCGCTTTCGCGCTCTATCAGGTCATTGGACAAGGTCTCGAGGGAACCGCCATGCCGGGCTTTTCCGATCTCCCGGCGGAAGATCGTTGGAGCCTTGCTTATTATTCTGGGTCGATTGCATTTCCGGAGGTAGAGCGGGGAAGACGTATCTGGAATGACGAACCGGCGATCCGGGCACGCATTCCCGATCTCGCTGCTCTATCCGGTCTCACACCGGCAGCCCTCGGCGAGGCGATCGGAACCGAGCGGGCCGATGCCGTCATGGCCTATTTGAGGGCTCATCCTGAAGCCGTGGCGAGCGATACGACCGGCTCACTCGCTCTGGCGCGCGAACGATTGCAGCAAAGTCTTGCCGCTTACGAAGCGGGTAATAAAACCGAGGCGCGCGAACTTGCACTCTCGGCCTATCTCGATGGCTTCGAACCGCTGGAGGCCGTTTTAAGCACGCGCGATGCCGATCTCCTCGCATCTGTCGAAATCGGCATGGCCGAGCTTCGAGCGGCAATCAGCCGCGGTGATCCGGTGGCCGCCGTCGCCGAGAAGGTGAATGCGCTCGACGTTCTTTTCTACCGGGCCGAGACGGTGCTCGCCCCGGCCAATGCCAGCGAAGCGTCGGCATTTTTGGGAGCCTTTGCGATCCTGTTGCGCGAAGGGCTAGAGGCATTGCTGATCGTGATNGCGATGATCGCGTTCCTGCGCAAGGCCNAGAGAACGGAAGTTCTGCCCTTCGTCCATGGCGGATGGCTCTCCGCTCTTGGGGCCGGAGCCCTGACGTGGGTGGCAGCGACCTACCTGATCGGAGTGAGTGGTGCGGGCCGCGAGCTGGTGGAGGGGTTCGGATCGCTTTTTGCCGCTCTCGTCCTGCTGTCGGTCGGCATATGGATGCACGGCAAGTCGCAGGCCGGCGAATGGCAACGCTATATCCGGAAAACCATGCAGCACGCTCTCTCGCGCAGGTCCGCATGGTTTCTGTTCGGGCTGGCCTTCCTCGTGGTTTACCGGGAGGTCTTCGAGACGATCCTGTTCTTCGCAGCGCTCTGGAGTCAGGGCCATACCGACGCGATTCTTGCTGGCGCTGCCGCCGCAATCGTCTTGCTAGCGCTGATTGCGTGGGCGATGCTGCGCTACAGTCGCCGACTGCCAATTGGAACATTCTTCGCGTATAGTTCGGTTCTGATCGGCATTCTTGCCGTCGTCTTGGCCGGGAAGGGTATTTCGGGGCTCCAGGAAGCCGGATTGTTGGGCATCACTCCGCTTCCGAATCTGCCCCGCATACCGATTCTGGGCATCGCACCGGCACTTGAGCCAGTGGCGGCGCAAATTCTCACGCTCGCGCTCATCGCGCTGGGTTATTGGCGCAACAGAATGAAAGGCATGCAATCCGGAACACCGCAGGCCGAAACCGGTTGACGACGCTCCGGGCAAGGGAAGCATTATGATCGACAGACGTTCTATTCTTGGCGGTGCAGTGCTTGGCGCAGGTGCACTGGGAATAGCCGCGTATGCCCGGCGCGACCTGTTGACAGACCGGAATGCGGCGCTTGCTTCGGTAACCGCGCGCTCGCAACTTCTCGTTCCTCCTCTTTATTCAGGGGAACGAGAAGGCGGCGAGAGGGTTTTCGATCTCAATCTGCGCCACGGCGTCTCACATTTTTTTGAAGGGATCGAAACGCCGACCATCGGCATCAACCAACCCTATCTAGGCCCCACACTTGAGATGCACGCCGGCGATACGGTGCGGATGAATGTCACGAGCGATCTGTCCGAAACGGCGACCGTCCACTGGCACGGTTTTCATCTTCCGGCGCGAGCCGATGGCGGACCGCATCAGCCGATCGAGCCAGGAGGGAGCTGGACCGCGCGTTTCGATGTCCGACAGCGCGCAGCGATGTTCTGGTATCATTCGCATGCGCACCGCCGCTCGGGGCCACAGGTCTATCAGGGTCTGGCCGGAATGATCTACGTCCGCGACAGCGCGAGCGAGGCGCTCGACCTTCCAAACGACTATGGCATCGATGATATACCGCTGGTCGTACAGGATCGCGCTTTCGCGCGCGATGGAAGCCTCGTTTATTCCACACGCATGCATAATATCATGATGGGAATGATGGGTGACACGATGCTGGTCAACGGCGTCGTCGAGCCCGTCTTCGAGGCAAAGTCCGATCGTTTGAGGCTGCGACTAGTCAATGGCTCGAACGCACGCTTTTACCGTTTCGGGTTCGACGATGGCCGCAGCTTCCATCAGATCGGAACCGACGGCGGTTTGCTCGCCGCGCCGCTGCCAACCGACAATGTTGTTCTCGCTCCCGGCGAACGCGCGCAGGTAATCGTCGATGTCAGCGATGGAAGGCCGGTTTCGCTGCTTGCGGACGGGCTCGAAATCATGGGCATGGGAAATAGGGGCCGGGGAATGAGAGGGCCCGGGCCCATGCGCGATTCCGACCGGCCGACGGACAATTGGATGATGGGCGACCGAGGCGGCCGTGGCGGTATGATGGGCGAACGGGAGCGTCGCGATGGGATGATGGGCGGCATGATGGATGAAAGGCGTCGCTTTACCGTGCTGGACATCCGGCCGGCCGCAAGCCGCAGGCGGTCGATCGCATTGCCGCGCCAGCTCGCTACCTTGCCTCAGATCGATCCAGGCGACGCGGTCCGGACGCGCCATTTCGTTCTCGATATGGGCATGGGAATGCGCATGATGCGCGGAGGCGGTTTTACAATCAACGGCAAATCGATGGACATGCAGCGTATCGACGAGACAGTGCGGGTCGATACCACCGAAATCTGGCAAGTCGAGAATGCCTCGATGATGGCGCATCCGTTCCACATTCACGATGTGCAGTTCCGTATCCTCGACCGGAACGGCCGGGCACCTGATGCGGCGGAACAGGGACTAAAGGACACGGTTGTCGTCTATCCGGGCGAGACCGTGCGGCTCCTTTTGCGGTTCGAGGACTACACCGACCCGGATTTGCCTTACATGTATCACTGCCACATCCTCGAGCACGAAGACGCCGGCATGATGGGGCAATTCACCGTCACAGCTTGAATCAGTAGCCGAGCAGAAGATCTGCCACCAACAGCCTCCAAGCCCTCACCAATGCGAGAACCATACCATGAAAGCATCCGATCTTCTTGTCGCCGCGTTGGAAGCCGAAGGCGTCGAGTATATCTTCGCGGTTCCGGGCGAAGAAAACCTCGATCTTCTGGAGTCACTGCGGACCTCGTCGATCCGTCTGATCGTTACCCGGCACGAGCAAGGGGCAGGGTTCATGGCGGCAACCTATGGACGTCTTACCGGTAAAGCCGGCGTATGCCTTGCCACGCTGGGGCCAGGGGCGACAAACCTCACGACGCCCGCAGCTTATGCCGCTCTGGGTGCTTTCCCACTGGTCATGATAACTGGCCAAAAACCCATCAAGGTCTCGAAGCAGGCGCAGTTCCAGATCGTCGATGTCGTCTCGCTTTTCACCCCCTTGTGCAAAATGGCGAAGCAGATCGTAAATGGAGAGCGCATTCCCTCGCTCGTGCGAGAAGGTTTCAGGAGGGCCCAGGAAGAGCGGCCCGGAGCAGTTCTGCTGGAGCTGCCTGAAGATATTGCCGAGGAGGAAACCTCCGAACCGGTCGTGGCGCCCCACCCTCGCCAATATGCGGTGGCGGGAGATGCCGCGCTAGACGAAGCTGCCGAGCGTATTCTGGCCGCCGATCGGCCGCTGCTTCTGGTCGGTGCCGGGGCCAACCGGCGTAGCGCTTGTAAGGCGCTCCGAAAGTTCGTCGACGACACTCAATTTCCGTTTTTCAATACGCAAATGGGCAAGGGAGTGCTTGATGAGGCAAGCCCCCTGTATCTTGGAACGGCGGCTCTATCATCGGATGACTATGTTCATTGCGCCATCGATCGTGCCGATCTGATCGTCAATATCGGCCATGACGTGGTCGAGAAACCGCCCTTTTTCATGGAGCCTGACGGACGCACCGTTATCCATGTGAATTACAAGGCCGCAGAGGTCGACCAGGTCTATTTCCCGCAGCTGGAAGTCATTGGCGATATTGCCGGATCTGTCGAGCGACTGGGAAACCGGCTGCGCGGCAAACATCCTAGTGACCCGGCAGCCTACGCCAATGTCCATGAGGACATCGCGGCGCACATCCGCCAAGGCAGCGACGATGGCCGCTTTCCGATGGTGCCCCAGCGCATCGTTGCAGATGTACGGGCGGTCATGGGCCGGGACGACATCGTCGCACTCGACAACGGCATCTACAAGATCTGGTTCGCCCGCAACTATATCGCGCATGAGCCGAACACGATTCTGCTCGACAACGCGCTGGCGACGATGGGAGCGGGTCTCCCCTCGGCGATGATGGCAGCGATGCTGTCGCCCGAGCGCCGCGTGCTCGCCGTATGCGGCGATGGCGGGTTCATGATGAATTCGCAGGAGGTGGAAACCGCGGTCAGGCTCGGCCTCAACCTCGTCGTACTCATCCTCAATGATTCCGCTTACGGTATGATCCGGTGGAAGCAGGAAGAACTTGGCTTTCCCGATTACGGTCTGAGCTTCGCCAACCCCGACTTCGTTACCTATGCGAAGAGTTATGGTGCGACGGGCCACCGGATCGAAAGCAGCGAAGCACTGGTACCGACCTTGAATGAAGGGTTTGAAAGCGGCGGCGTTCACCTTGTCGACTTGCCGGTGGATTACTCCGAGAACCGCAAGGTTCTGATCGATGAACTCAAGGCGATGGAGTGTCCCCAATGACGTGGCAGGTCCTCAATCCCTACGACCAGGAATGCATTGGCAGCGTGGAGCTGGTCGACTGGCCACAAATCGATCGTTGGCTCGACGAGGCGCGCGCGCTGCACGAAGACCGGCAAGCGCGGCTCCCCGCCATGAACGCATCGCCATCCTGCAGCGCGCCAGCGTGCTGATGCGCGAGCGCGCGGAGACGCTGGCAATGCAGATTGCGCGCGAGGGCGGCAAACCCATCATCGACGCGCGCGTGGAAACCAGTCGCGCCATTCAGAGCGTCGAACTGTGCATACACGAATTATTCGCCAGCGGCGG
>JGI24655J20075_1000605_pt1 | contig 12051 bp, 9 predicted proteins | sample MalvirmetaMSP112_FD_20075 | JGI IMG/M metagenome (IMG submission 20075) | reverse complement strand
CCGCCCGGCTGGATCACACAGCTGATGCCCACCTTGGCGGCGTTGTCGATGCCGTCACGGAAGGGGAAGAAGGCATCGGATGCCATCACCGAGCCTTCCACCTGCAGACCGGCGTGCTCGGCCTTGATGGCGGCGATGCGCGCGGAGTTGACGCGGCTCATCTGGCCGGCGCCCACGCCCACCGTCTGGCGGTTTTTGGCGTAGACGATGGCGTTGGATTTGACGAACTTGGCCACTTTCCAGGCGAAGATCAGGTCGTGCATTTCCGCTTCGGTGGGGGCGCGCTTGGTGACCACTTTCAGCTCGCCTTCGGTGATCATGCCGAGGTCACGGTCCTGCACCAGCAGGCCGCCGTTGACACGTTTGTAGTCCAGTCCGGAAGCCTCTGCACCCTCCATTTCACCACATACCAGTACCCGCACATTCTTCTTGGCGGCGGTGATGGCCAAGGCTTCTTCTGTGGCGCTGGGGGCGATAATCACTTCTACAAACTGGCGATCGACGATGGCCTGGGCGGTGGCGGCATCCAGTTTGCGGTTGAAGGCGATGATGCCGCCGAAAGCCGATTCGGTATCGGTGGCGAAGGCCAGATCATAGGCGGTGGTAATGCCATCCAGGCTGACCGCCACACCACAGGGGTTGGCGTGCTTGACGATCACGCAGGCCGGCTTGGTGAAGCCTTTTACGCATTCCAGTGCGGCGTCGGTATCAGCAATGTTGTTGTAGCTTAGTTCCTTGCCCTGCAGCTGTTTCGCGGTGGCGATGGATGCCGGGGCCGGGTTGCGCTCGGTGTAGAAAGCCGCTTTCTGGTGCGGGTTCTCGCCGTAACGCATGTTCTGGGTTTTTTCGAAGTTCAGGTTAATGGTGCGCGGGAAGTCCTGATTGTTCTCGCCAACTTTCTTGCCAAAGTAGTTGGCAATGGCGCTGTCGTAGGCCGCGGTATGCTCGAACGCCTTGATGGCCAGATCGAAACGCAGGGTGTCGGACAGGGCGCCATTGTTGGCGGCCATGTCGTCGAGTACCCGCTGGTAGTCGGCGGCGTCAGTGACAATGCCCACGCTGGCATTGTTCTTGGCGGCAGAACGCACCATGGTCGGGCCACCGATATCGATGTTCTCGATGGCGTCTTCCAGAGAGCAATCCGGGTTGGCCACGGTGGCTTCGAACGGGTAAAGGTTAACCACCACCAGGTCGATGCGGCTGATATCGTTGTCGGCCATGACCTGTTCGTCCTGACCGCGACGGCCAAGGATGCCGCCGTGCACTTTCGGATGCAGGGTTTTCACCCGGCCGGCCATCATTTCCGGGAAACCGGTGTAGTCGGAGACTTCGCGCACGGCGATGCCGGCCTCCTGCAGTTTCTTGAAGGTCCCGCCTGTAGAAAGCAGTTCTACGCCCTTGTCGGCCAGGGCCTGGGCGAATTCGACGATACCGGTTTTATCGGAAACACTGATCAGTGCACGTTCAACATTGCTCATGGGATTTCACCAAGTTGCGTAGTCTTAATTAATACGAGGGCTAGAAACAAAAAAAGGGCAGTGTGGTCACTGCCCTTGGTATCACCGGTCTGTATTACAACAGGCCGTACTGCTTGAGTTTCTTGCGCAGAGTACCGCGGTTCAGGCCCAACAGCTCGGCGGCTTTGGTCTGGTTGCCACGGGTGTACTCGAGCACTTTCTCAAGCAGGGGGATTTCCATCTCAGCCAGTACCATCGGGTAGAGCTCGCTCACGGCTTCGCCGTCCAGCTGGTTGAAATAATCGTTTAACGAACGTCGCACACAATTGCGCAAGGTATCGTGGGTTTCACTGCGCGCAATAGTGAGATGCGGCTGCTTTCGTGCTTCAGCGGTGTTCATTTCAGTAAGTGTCCGTGCAGCGGCTGTGTTAACTGAAGAAAGGGTCATGCGGCCAGGGCTCCGTTTTTCTTCCGGGCAGACACCTCGCCATAACGACCGAAACGAACCCGGTCGGTAGTGGCGCTGATCTGTTGGAAAAACTGCTCGATTGCCACGCATTGGTCGGTGGCATTTTCCAGTGTGTTAAACCCGCGCCGGAAGTCTTCCCCATCGGGCAGGTTCTGTGTGTACCAGCCCAAGTGCTTGCGTGCGATACGCACCCCCATGAACTCACCATAAAAATGATGCAGTTCGGACAGGTGCTGCTGCACGCAGTCATGGACTTCCGTTACTAACGGCGCTGCGGGCAGCGAGCCGTGCTCGAGGTAATACAGGGTGTCCCGGAAGATCCACGGGTTACCCTGAGCAGCGCGGCCGATCATGATACCACCGGCGCCGGTGGATTCCAGTACCCGTTTAGCTTTTTCCGGGCTATCCACGTCTCCGTTAGCCATTACCGGAATATTCACCGCGTCCACCACCTGTTTGATGGTGGTGTATTCGGCGTCTCCGTTGAACTTGTCGGCGCGGGTGCGCCCGTGAATGGCGAGGGCCTGGATACCGGCGGCTTCGGCGATGCGGGCAATGGCGAGGGCATTGCGCTGATCGCGGTCGGGGCCGGTACGGATTTTCAGGGTGACGGGGACATCCACCGCATTGACCACCGCATCCAGGATGCGGCTGACCAGATCCGGGTCGGCCAGCAGGGCGGAACCTGCGGCGCGTTTGCACACTTTTTTCGCCGGGCAGCCCATATTGATATCAATAATCTGGGCGCCGTGGTCCACGTTGGCGCGGGCCGCTTCTGCCAGCATGGTCGGCTCACCGCCGGCAATCTGTACAGAAATGGGGCCCGGTTCGCCGCTGTGATCCAGCCGTTGGCGAGACTTTCGAGAGTTCCACAGACGGGTGTCCGAGGTCACCATTTCCGACACCAGCAGGCCGGCTCCCAGGTCCCTGCACAAACGCCGGAAAGGGCGATCCGTGACGCCGGCCATGGGGGCCAGAATCAGGGAGTTGGGCAGGTTGTAGGGTCCGATCTGCATGGCGCCGGGCTTGGGGTGTCTAAAAGGGGAGACAATGATAGAGATCGATGGCCCGGGATGAAAGGGCAGCCTGCCATGAGCTGACGGGCTGCCTATCGATTTCCATTATATGAGGCGAATGAAGTGTATGAGGCGTGCTTAGCGCTGACTGACCTGATCGCGCGGCTGTGGTGCCGGCAACAGGCGCAGGTTGTAGTTCACCGCCTTGTCGCCCGGGTCCACAATTTCCAGCGAGATATGCAGTGGGGTGCGCGTGGGCATGGTTTCCATACCGAGCAGATCCCCTTGCAGGTATTCCTGCGGGGTGAAGCGTCGGCTGGCCACGGGGCCGCCATTGAGGGCGCTGAAGCTCAGTTCCAGTTCCGGGAAGGGCTGGGGGTACTTGGCTTCATTGAACAGGATGGCATCCACAATCAGGGCGTTGGCGTAATTCGGGTGGCTGCGCACCACCAGATTGGCACCGCGCAGCTGGGTGATGTCTGAGCGGCTGGGCAGGTGGCAGCCGAGTACATCACAGGCCTGCTGATACAGGGGGCGCCATTGCGGGCTACGGGCCAGGTCATTGAAATTGAAGAAGGCGTATTGGCCGACCAGCACGACCAGGGCAATAACCGACAGCGAGGTCCACTTGAGCATGCCGCCCCAGTCCCGGCGCTGGCGGAAATGGTTGTCACGTTCGCGCACGGGCTTGCCGATGGGGACGGGCTCTTCGTAAAGGTCGTCGCCAAACAGGTCCAGCCCACCGAACAGGCTGTCATCGTCGTCTTCGGGCTCTGCCGGTCGGGATTGTTTTGGCGCTGGTGTGTCTGTTGTTTTGCGCACTGCCGGCTGCTCAGGGGCTGAGTGGCTGGCGGGAGCGGGCGTGGTTGTTTTGCCCGGGCTGGTTTCGGCGGGGTCGTCGTCTTCCAGCTCCTGCAGCAGGGCTTCGGCCCAGGACTCATCGGCATTTTCATGGTGGCTGGCCCGGCCGGCGCCATGCATGTCGGCGAAGTCTTCGCCCAGCCCACTAGCGGGGTCGTCCGTATCCAGGTTCATGAACGAGTCGCTTAACTCCATGCCCTGAATGCTCAGGCCATCGGCGTCGGTGCCGTCATCGTCGCCAAATTTCTGCTCGTCCTCGGAAGAGGCTGCGTCACTGTGGGTGCCGTCCAGCGCGCCGGCCCAGCGATCCTGCGGGGCGGCTTGCTGCGGTGCCGGGGGATCAACCAGATAATCATTGGCCTGGAAGATCTGCAGGCAGGAGCCACACCGTACCGCACCGCGTGCCTGTTTCAGGTGTTCATCGGTAATTTTGAACTGGGCTGCACAGTGGGGGCAGCGGGTCTTGTATTGGGTGGCCATGGCTTTCGCCTGAATTGTTATTGGACGAGATGCAACATGCTGCACGCGACAGGCTTTTACTCAACCCCGGAATCCCTATAGTGCGTGCAGATGGGTCAGGTATGTTTTACAGAAAAACCGGGACAGGCCGCAAGGACCTGTCACTCAGTTTTCCCTGAATCTGTGGATTCAGGTGACGCGGCGCACCCCGTCAATGCGCACCCAGTCACCCTGTTGGGTGGTGGGGGTCAGATCAAACCAGGGGGCATAGGCGGTGCGGACCGATTCCGCCTGCTCCGCCAAAATGCCGGACAGGGCCAGGGTGCCACCGGGCCGACAGTAGCTGGCCAGAAGCCCGGACAGTTCCACCAGCGGTCCGGCCAGGATGTTGGCGACCAGTACGTCGCACTGGTAATCCGCAGGCATCTGCTCCGGCAGGTACAGGGCGAGCGAGTCTGCCACGCCATTATTACGGGCATTGTCTTCGCTGGCGATCAGCGCCTGGGGGTCGATATCTGTGCCGGTGGTCTCACCGGCGCCGAGTAGCAGCGCGGCGATGGCCAGTACCCCGGAGCCGCAGCCGAAATCGAGCACGGTTTTGCCGTGCAGGTCGGCGCCGTCCANCCATTGCAGGCACAGCGAGGTGGTCTCGTGGGTGCCGGTGCCGAAGGCNAGGCCNGGGTCCAGCTTCAGGTTGACGGCTTGCGGGTCTGGCGCCTCGCTCCAGCTGGGAATGATCCATAGGCGCTCACCAAATTGCATGGGCGAGAAGTCATCCATCCAGGCCCGCTCCCAGGTCTGGTCTTCCAGGGTTTCGTGGTGGCTGGCTTCTGCATTCAGCCCCTGGGCGGTGAGGGCGGCGAGTATCAGCTCGGGAGTCTGGTCCTGCTCAAACAGGGCGCTGACCACGGTGTTCTGCCACAACGGCCGGGTGCCCGGTGGCGGTTCGAACACGGGCTGGTCGGCGCCGTCGGTGAGGGTCACGGCCACGGCGCCGAGGTTTTCCAGTGCAGCCTGAAAGGCATCGGCGTGTTGTTCGGTGGTGGCAAGGTGGAGCTGAAGCCAGGCCATGGACACTCCTGCAAGGCGTTGTGATGTACGGGCGTAAAGTGGCCGCAGTCTAGCGGATTCTGCTGTCCTGCGCTGCCTGTCGTTATGCTGGGCAGTTCGCTGGTGCGGTGATTTTTGCCGTTGCCGGGCCAGAAAAACAAAGGCCGCGCCGGGTTAGCGGGCGCGGCCTTTGCTGTGGCGCAGAGGAAAGAGCAGGCGCTTACTGATCGCCCAGCTTTTTCTCCAGGTGGTGAATATCCACTCCGCCTTCAATGAACGCCTTGTCCTTGAAGATTTTGTCGCGGTGCAGAGCGATATTGGTCTTGATGCCTTCTACCACGATTTCGTCCAGTGCGTTTTTCATGCGCGCAAAGGCGATGTCGCGGCTTTCCCCCCAGGTGATCAGCTTGCCGATCAGGGAATCGTAGTAGGGGGGGACGGTGTAGCCACTGTAGATGTGGGAGTCCACCCGGACGCCGTTGCCGCCAGGCGCATGGAAGTAGGAAATTTTCCCCGGGCAAGGGGTGAAGCGGACTGGATCTTCCGCGTTCACGCGTACTTCGATGGCATGGCCCTGGAACTGCACGTCGGCTTGCTGCAGCGCCAGCCCTTCACCGCTGGCAATGCGCAGCTGCTCTTTGACGATATCCACCCCGGTGACCATCTCGGTCACCGGATGCTCTACCTGAACCCGGGTGTTCATCTCGATGAAGTAGAAGCGCTCGTCTTCATAGAGGAATTCGAACGTGCCGGCGCCCCGGTAGTTGATGGTTTTGCAGGCATCCACGCAGCGCTGGGCCACTTCGTCTTTCAGGTGCTGTGGGATGCCGGGGGCCGGGGCTTCCTCCACCACTTTCTGATGGCGGCGTTGCAGCGAGCAATCGCGGTCACCCAGATGGATCGCGTGGCCAGCACCGTCAGCCAGTACCTGCACTTCCACATGCCGCGGTTTCTGCAGGAATTTTTCCATGTAGACGGTGGCATCGCCGAAAGCATTCTTGGCTTCGGAGCGGGTCAGGGTGATGGCGTTGAGCAGGTGTTTGGCTTCCTCCACGACGCGCATGCCGCGCCCACCACCACCGGCGGCGGCCTTGATGATGACCGGGTAACCAATCTGTTCGGCCATGGCCAGTGAAGCATTATCATCGTCACCGATGGGGCCATCCGAGCCGGGCACGGTGGGGACGCCGGCTTTTTTCATGGCTTCGATGGCCGCAACCTTGTTGCCCATCAGGCGGATCGTGTCTGCCTTCGGGCCGATAAAGGTGAAACCGGAGCGTTCCACGCTTTCGGCAAAGTCCGCGTTTTCCGCCAGGAAGCCGTAACCGGGGTGAATGCCGTCGGCATCGGTGACTTCCGCTGCGCTGATCAGAGCGGGGATGTTCAGGTAAGAATCAGTGGATGACGCGGGGCCAATACACACGGCTTCGTCGGCCAGGCGCACGTGCATCAGGTCCCGGTCGGGCTTGGAGTAAACGGCCACGGTGCGGATGCCCAGCTCCTTGCAGGCGCGAAGGATGCGCAGAGCAATCTCGCCACGGTTGGCAATGACGACCTTTTCCAGCATGAGATGCCTCCGTTAAACGATGGAGAACAGAGGCTGGTCGAATTCAACCGGCTCGCCGTCTTCTACCAGAATGGCATCCAGCGTGCCGGATTTGTCGGCCTCGATCTGGTTCATCATCTTCATGGCTTCCACGATGCACAGCACATCGCCAGCCTGCACTTTCTGCCCGACTTCTGCGAAAACCGCCGCACCCGGCGACGGGGAGCGATAGAAGGTGCCGACCATGGGAGAGCGCACCAGATGGCCGCTGGGCGTGTTGTCTACCGGCGCGGGGGCTTCGGTGGCAGCGGGAGCCGGAGCAGCTGCCTGCGCCGGCGCTGGTGCCTGTGGCGCGGCGTAATAGTGCGCCGGCGCTGCGGGGTGGCGTGAGCCGCGGCTGATGCGGACGGACTCTTCCCCTTCACAGATTTCCAGCTCTTCAATGCCGGATTCTTCGAGCAGCTCAATCAGTTTCTTGATTTTGCGAATATCCATGTTCAGTCATCCAGTTGTTCGAGAGCAGCGGTGAGTGCCAGTGCATAGCCGGTGGCACCGAGACCGCAGATAACGCCCTTGGCAATATCGGAAAAATAAGAGTGGTGGCGGAAGGCTTCCCGGGCATGCACGTTGGACAGATGCACTTCGATAAAGGGAATGTTCACCGCCAGCAGGGCATCGCGCAGAGCCACACTGGTGTGGGTGAACGCCGCCGGGTTGATGATGATGAAGTCGATTCCCTCGGTGCGGGCATCGTGAACGCGTTCGACCAGCTCGTATTCCGCGTTGCTTTGCAGATGCTGCAGGTGATGGCCGGCCGTGCTGGCCTGTTCCTGCAGTTGCTGGTTGATATCCGCCAGGGTGGTGTGGCCGTACTTGTCCGGCTCGCGGGTGCCGAGCAGATTCAGGTTTGGGCCATGTAAGACCAGAATGGAAGCCAAAACGGGTCCCCTTGCGAATTTGTCGTTATTTGCAGTGATCGTGCTGGAAAAATCCAGATTAGTCCGGGCTTTCTCGCACAAATGCAATATTAGGGGCAAACCATGACAGAAAAAAGGGCTTTACAACATTCGTTACAAGTTACCGGAAGATGTCGTGCAATCGGCACTGTTTCACGGTTTTTGTTTAGCGGGGTCCATGGCTTCTCGCAAGAGCGCCGCTGGTGGCGCTCCTGCGGCAAGGGGATGGCAGGTTCTTGCTACGTAGCCGTTCCAGCAGCGGCTACGTAGTGCCTGACGGCGATACTGCTACAGCCCCGGCATGACCCGCTGTTCCAGATGCCTGATAAAGCGATCGGGGCCCATTTCGCCGAGCACCCGGGAATCGGGAATTTCGGCGCTGGCGGGAGTGAAGAACACCAGGGCAGGCAGGCCGAGGATATTGTATTGCTCCATGATGGCCTGGCTGTCGGCATTGATCTCGGTGATGTCCACGCGGTACAGATCGAAGCCGCCCATGGCGTTGAGTACATCCGGGTGGCTAAGGGTGGTTTCTTCCAGCACCTTGCAGGCCACACACCATTCGGCGAAGAAATCCACCAACACCGGTTTGCCGGCCTGGCGGGAGGCGGACAGCGCCTGCTCCAGCGAGGCCTTGCCAACGATGGTCTGCCAGGGGCCGTGGTCGTTCGCGGTTGCCGCATTGCTGGGGGCGGCACTGCCAGCCACCGGGGCTGCCGGCTGGGTCATGTGTGCCAGCGGCTGCAGCGGATCCTTGCCGCCGCTTAACGCGCCGACAATCATTATCGCGCCATACAGGGCCAGCACCAGGGCCAGGCCGCGCTTGAGGCGGGAAAGGCCTTCACCGGCAGGTTCCAGTGCGCCCAGTTGTACGCCATAGACGGCGAGCAACAGGCCGTAGAGGCCCAGGGTAATGGTGTCACTGATAATGCGATCCAGCAGCCAGATGGCCACGCCCAGCATGACCACGCCGAAGAACCGTTTGATCTCTTCCATCCACATGCCGGCACGGGGCAGCAGGCTGCCGCCGCCGGTGCCGAAGATGATCAGGGGCAGGCCCATGCCGATGGACAGGGCAAACAGGGAGGCGGCACCGGTGGCCGCATCACCGCTGGCGGCTACGTAGATCAGGGCGCCGGCCAGGATCGGGGTAACGCAAGGGGAAACCACCAGGGCTGAGATTGTCCCCATGATGGCGGCGCCGATCAGGCTGCCGCGGGCTTCCTGCCCCGGTTGATGAAGTTTGTTGCGCAGCGCAGCCGGCAGCTGGAGTTCATACAGCCCGAACATGGACAGGGCCAACACCACAAAGACCACTACGGAGGTGATGATGGCCGCAGGCTGCTGCAGCAAGAACTGCAGGTTCAGGCCGGCACCAAAAAGGGCCACCAGCAGGCCGGCCAGGGTGTAAGGCACTGCCATGCCGAGGACATAGCTGACACTCAGTGTGAAGCCGCGGGCCGCACTGGGTTCTTTCTCTCCGGCAATGATGCCGGACAGAATCGGTACCATGGGGAAAACGCATGGGGTGAAGGCCAGCAGCAGGCCGCCCACAAAAAACAGGCCGATGATCAGGCCAAGGGGCTGGTCCTTCATCCACTGATTGAAGGCGTTGGCATCTTCGGACTGCAGTGTGTCGAGAAAGCCTGGGCCAGCGCTGGAGTCAGACGCCGCTGCTGGCGGAGCGGCCACCGGCTTTTTTGTCGGTTGAGGATTGGCGAACTCGAAGATTTTTTTGGTTGGCGGGTAGCACAGGGTGTCTTCAATGCAGCCCTGGTAGCGCACTTCCAGTTCCGTATCCACCANNGGCACGCTATTCAAGGGGAGTGCCAGATCCAGGCGATCGAAGTACACCTGGACGTCGCCGAAGATTTCGTCGGTTTTGGCTTTGCCGGCGGGCAGGGTCAGTTCGGCAAAATCGTTGATCACATTGCCGTTGGTGTCGCGCAGTGTGAATCCAAAACGGTGCTGGTAAAGATACACCTCGTCGATCAGCTCGAAATTCAGCAGCAGTTGCTGGTTATCCCAGTCCGCATCGGCCACCAGCTGGATGGCTTCATCCACGGTCGGCAAGCGTTCTTCTTCGCCGAACAGGTTGTTGGCGCTAGCCCAGGACAGTGGGGCCAATAGAACGATGGCCACCAGGAAACGTTGCCAGCACTGCTTCATTCGATACTCCTCTCCGGTGCCGTATGCGCCAGATTGCGTGACGCTTGGATGTAAAAACAGGCACTTAGTTTCATTCGTTTACTTTAAGGCCAGGTTAACCGGTGCGGGTGCGGAGCGTTTTCGCCCGTTACCTGTTTACCTGCTAATGGCAGAGCGGATCAGCTGGCGTACATGGGAGGCTGCTCCCGGCAATAGGGCGCTCCTCGCTGGCGCAGTTTAACCAAAAAGCCCATGGCTGTAGACCAGCAGTGGCGCCACTGATGTGGATAGAGTTTGCGTGTTTGTCGGGCAGGGCCAAGGGGGCGAGGTATCAATGGCAGGATGGAGAGCGTGGATGGCGTAGCGGTTGTGGATTGTAGGTGGTGTTTTGTCTCTCTATGGTGGAACCTTGCCAATAAGAGGGAAAGTTGCGACCCCGGACAGAAGGTAATTGCCTGCAGCTTGTGTGGGTGGTGAGCTATAGTGGTGAGCGGAGTAGTGGCTTGAAGGATCCTGGGAGTGGTCATGAGTAACGATAAATTCAGTGAAAAGATGGGGGATGCCATGCTGGACCCTCGTAATAATCGAATCTGGAAAGGTTTGTTCTGGTTGCTTGGTTTGCTGTTGTTGGTCGATGTGTTGCTGGGCTGGTACTGGAGCCAGGAACCCGAGCTGCGTGCGGTGACGGCGAAAGCGGATGCCGTGCGGGGCGAGACCACCGCGCGGGAGCTGATTTTTGTTGCGGATACCTTGCTGTCCAAGCCCGGTGGTTACCTCAGTAATGATGTGCTTCCGCACCGTCTGTGGCTGGATAATATGCCCGCCTGGGAATACGGCGTATTGGTGCAGGTGCGCGATTTCAGCCGGGTATTACGCCGGGACATGAGCCGCTCTCAATCCCAGAGTCAGGAAGATAAAGACCTGGCTATTGCCGAGCCGCAGTTTAATTTCGATGCCCAAAGCTGGGCCATGCCGGCCACGGAAAGCGAGTATCGCCGGGGCATCAAGGCGTTGCAGCGTTATGTGGATCGGCTGACGGATGCCAATGAGAACGACGGCAAGTTCTACGCCCGGGCCGATAACCTGAACTATTGGCTGAATGAGGTGCAGACCCGGTTGGGCTCCCTGAGCCTGAAACTGAGCCAAAGCGTTGGGCGCAGCCAGCTGAACGTGGACAAGGATGGCACCATCGTGGCAGCCAAGCCGGAGAGCGACGAAGACTTCGTCAAAACCCCCTGGCTCAAAATCGATGATGCGTTCTACGAAGCGCGTGGTGCCACCTGGGCTCTGGCCCAGTTGATGCGTGCCGCCGAGGTGGATTTCGCGGATGTGCTTCGTAAGAAGAACGCCACTATCAGTTTCCGGCAGATGGTCCGTGAGCTTGAAGCGACCCAGGAAACGGTGTGGAGCCCACTGATTTTGAATGGGGATGGTTTTGGCATGCTGGCAAACCATTCCCTGGTCATGGCCAACTATGTTTCGCGTGCCAACGCCGCGCTGATCGACCTGCGGAAATTGCTGCAGGAAGGGTGAGAAAGCAATTAATAGTTAACAGTGAATAATTAATAGCTGCGCGCCTAGCGCCAGTGATTTCTTGAAGCTAAGAGGCCGCGCCCAAAGGTTGGGCGCGGCCTCTTGCGTTTAAGGCAAAACAGACAGGGTTCGCGACGTTATTAACTATTCATTATTAATTGATTTACGCCGCGTTCTTCTCCTTCGGCGCCGGCAGGCTCTTACGCCATTCTTCGATCAGCGCGCTGTTATCGTCATCCCAGGGGTGGAAGCCGGGTTTCAGGTAGCTGAACCAGGCGGGGATGATGCTGCTGATCACGCCTCTGTAGCCGAACCCTTTCCACAGCCCTTTGGCCAGGGTGAGGGGCTTACGGTGGACATCGTCACGCTTGAGCATCTGCCAGGTGAAGTAGCTGGAGAAACCGATCAGGTAGGCGGTGCTGGAGAGGAACAGGCGCTGGCGTTCCAGGTAGTTACCGTTCACGTCCGTGTACAGGTCGTAGGCCACTGCCTTGTGTTCGGTTTCTTCAATGGCGTGCCAGACCCACAGGTCGCGCACTGCCGGGTCCATCTTTTT
>JGI24655J20075_1000602_pt1 | contig 12083 bp, 10 predicted proteins | sample MalvirmetaMSP112_FD_20075 | JGI IMG/M metagenome (IMG submission 20075) | reverse complement strand
GATTTGCCAACTCCCGATTGACCCACGAATACGCTAGTCTGACCTTTTACCAGGTCTTCAACCCTAACCGCCTGCTCACCCTCCAGGGTTTTTGCGGAGGTGCGTTCTATTCGATATCCGAGCTTTTCGTAGCGAGCCAGAAGTTGGTCGATTGCTTCCCGATTCTGGTCAGTCACCAGGTCGGTCTTGTTGAGCAGGATGATGACCGGAATGTCTGTGCTCTCGGCCGCCACCAGATAACGATCAATCAGGTTGTCGTGGGGTTCCGGTTCGGGGGCGATCACAAGGATGATGTAGTCAATATTGGCAGCGACGGGCTTGAGTGCGCCGAAGTTGTCGGGCCGTTGCAGTAGGGTGTGACGGTCGCAACGCGCCACAATGACGCCGGTATTGTCGCTGCCTGGGCGCCAGATCACCTTGTCGCCAGTTACCAGGCTGTCGATGTTCGCTCTCACAAAGCAGCGCAGCACCGTGCCGGTGTCTTCCCCCTCCAGGGCTTCCACGTCGAGTTGCTGGCCGTAGTGAGCGATAACAAGGCCTTGTTGCTCCGGGCCGAGATCACCAGCGTCCAGCTTTTCGCTGATGGATTCTTCTTTCTTCGCCGCCCGTGCAGCCCGCTCCTGCTGAATTTTCTTGATGCGCCACTGCTGCTGCTTGTTGAGTCGACGTTTAGCCATATCGTGGGTCGGTTAATTCCTGCTGGGAAATGGTGATTGCTGTAACATCATACGTGAATGATTTCGTCAGAGCCTGTTTGTTCTGTCGGGATTGGCCGATATATTACCAATATTACGAGGGTGGCCGGTCACTGCTTCCCGGGAGCGTCTGAAACCAGGGATGGTTTCAGTCGAGCGCACATGGATGTGCTTGTAGCGTATCCCGGGAAGCAGTGACCGGCCACCCATGCACGCATTGGAAGGCTGGGAGTCACCGAATGCCAGAAGCCAACTACCTTGTCTGGATTGACCTGGAAATGACGGGGTTAGACCCGGAAAAAGAGCGCATCATCGAGATAGCAACCATCGTTACGGATTCTGAATTGAACACGATTGAAGAAGGGCCGGTGATTGCCGTTCACCAATCAGACAAACTGCTCAGTGAAATGGACGAGTGGTGCACGCGGACCCATGGCGAAAGCGGACTGACCCAGCGGGTAAAGGACAGTAAGTACGGCGAGATCGATGCCGAACAGAAAACCCTGGAATTCCTGCAGCGGTATCTCGAGCCGGGGCAGTCCCATTATGTGGCAATAGCATCGGCCAGGATCGTCGCTTCCTGGTGAAGTACATGCCGGAACTGGAAGCCTTCTTTCACTACCGCAATCTGGATGTGAGTACCATCAAGGAGCTGGCGAGGCGCTGGCGCCCGGATGTGCTGGACGGGGTTAAGAAGAAAGGCAGTCACCTGGCGTTGGACGACATTCGCGACTCCATAGAGGAGCTGCGGCATTATCGGGAACACTTCTTCCAACTGTAGGCTGCGGCGCTTTCAAGCTATAAGCCGTGCCTGCGAAGGGCCCAGTGCACATGCTCCCGAACCATCTCTGACGGAAAGTCAGCCCGCTGTTTTAGGGCCTCGATCACTGGGATGGTTGAAGGCGCATTGCCAAGGCCCACCGCCAGGTTCCTCAGCCATCCCTCGTAACCGGTGCGGCGGATGGCGGAGCCTTCAGTGCGTTTGAGGAATTGTTCTTCCGTCCAGAGGAACAGCGTAGCCAATTCGCTGTTGTCCAGGCCATGGCGGGGCTGGAAGTCTTTTTCCGCCGTTGGCTTGCTGAACTTGTTCCAGGGGCAGACCAGTTGGCAGTCGTCACAACCGAACACGCGGTTACCCATTTTGGGGCGCAGTTCTTCCGGAATGCTGCCCTTGAGTTCAATGGTGAGGTAGCTGATGCATTTGCGGGCATCGAGTTTGTGGGGGCCTTCAAAGGCATCTGTGGGGCAGATGTCCAGGCACGCGGCGCAACTGCCGCAATGTTCCTTTTCAAACGGTTCGTCCAGCGGTAATGGCGCGCTGGTAAAGATTTCTCCGAGGAAGAAAAACGACCCCGCTTTTGGATGAATCAGCATGTTGTTCTTGCCAATCCAGCCCAGGCCCGCGCGCTGGGCAAGGGCCCTTTCGAGCACAGGAGCGCTGTCTACGAAAGCTCTGTAATCGTATCCCGATACTGCCTCGTCAATGCGTTTTGCCAGGGTCGCCAGTCGTTTGCGCATCAGCTTGTGATAGTCACGCCCAGTGGCATAGCGGGTAATGTAGGCCTTCTCGGGGTTAGTGAGTATTCGCCCCGGGTTATCGGGCGCAGGCAGGTAGTCCAGCCGCACGGAAATGACTCTTTGCGTTCCTTCCACCAGTGAGGTGGGGGTATAGCGTTTGTCGCCATGATCTTCCATATACGACATTTCGCCGTGAAAACCCTTGCGGAGCCAGTCCTTCAGGCGAGCTCCGTGAGCACCGGTGTCCGGGAGGGTAATGCCGACATCACTAAAGCCGAGTTCCCGGGCCCAGGATTGGATNTGTTCCGGCAGATGTTCGAGGTTTTGATCGATCGATTCGGTCATGGAGTGCCAGTCGAGTGGCAACCGGTTTTCCCGGCGGCCCGAAGGGTAACGAAGTTTAATTTGATTAAGTTATGACCTTTTCCACTGTTTTGCTATTCTTTACAGATATCTGGCCGATTTTCTTAATCCGAATTCTTTAGCGGGAGCCGACTTTCATGCCCCTGTCTGGTGGTCATAGTTTACCAGAAGACCTCTACTCCGCCGATGCGGTGAGGGAGATTGATCGCTATGTAATTGATCAACAAGGGGTTGACGGATTTGACCTGATGCAGGCCGCAGCCGCCGGTGCGTTTCGCAGGCTGGTACGCAACTGGCCTGAGCCGGGCCGGGTTCTGGTGCTGTGTGGCGCCGGCAACAATGGCGGTGACGGCTATTTGGTGGCGGCCAATGCCGTACGCCATGGTTTGGATGTGGACTGTATTGCCGTTGCGCCGACGGGAAAATTATCTGGTGATGCCCGCAAGGCCTGGCAAAAATCCGTGGCCGATGGGGTAAAAGTGCGGGAACTTGCGGATCTTGGTAGCGGCGATGCGCAGCGATCAATTGCCAGCGTCGGTTTAATCGTGGACGCCATGTTGGGAACCGGCGTAACAGGCGCTCCCAGGGAGCCCTTTGCGGCGATGATCGACGCGTGCAATGAGGCGCCTGCGCCCGTAATGGCGATTGATTTGCCGTCCGGCCTGAACGCAACCACTGGAGCGGTGGTCGGACAGGCGATACGGGCTGATGCAACAGTGACCTTTATTGGGCTCAAGGCCGGACTGTTTACGGGGCAGGGGGCTGAGTGTGGGGGTGACATCCTGTTCGAGTCCCTGGATACCGATGACTGGGCCTCCGAGAGCGGTCAGCAGCCTTTTGCTCGCCGGGTTGACTGGCGGTCGATTCGTTCGGTCATCCCCAGGCGATCAAGAACCGCGCATAAGGGTCGTTTCGGGCACGTGCTCGTGGTGGCCGGGGACCGGGGTTTTGGCGGTGCCGGCCTGTTGGCAGCCGAAGCAGCGGCAAGAGCCGGTGCCGGACTGGTTACGCTGGCCACGCGCCCGGAATACGTCTCACCGGCCCTCGCGCGCTGTCCATCGGTCATGGTGCAGGGGCTGATTCATGGTTCTGAACTGCCGCCGTTGATTGAAGCGGCGGACGTCATAGTCTGTGGTCCGGGCATCGGCCAGGGTGCCTGGGGGCAGCAGATGCTCCAGCAGGTGGTTGCGAGCGGTAAGCCGAGGGTGCTCGATGCAGATGCCCTCAACCTGATGGCCTCAAGGGTGGCGCAGCCGGCACACAATCATATCCTTACCCCGCATCCTGGAGAGGCNGCGCGGCTTCTGGCGTGTGATGTGGCGGAAATTGAAGAGGATCGTGTAGGCGCTGCCGGGCGAATCTCTCAGATGTTTGGCGGAGTTGTGCTACTTAAGGGGGCCGGAACGGTGGTGGCAGGCGGAGGTGCAGTGCCGGACGTTGTCAGCGGCAGTAACCCTGGCATGGCGACTGGTGGCATGGGGGATGTTCTTTCGGGCGTGCTGGGTAGTTTGTACGCTCAACTGAAGGATGCCCGTGTTGCAACCTCGGCAGGCGCTGCATTGCATCTGGCGGCTGCGGACCTGGCGTCGGAAACCCGCGGTTATATGGGGCTGTTGCCGATGGACGTTATTGAGGCCCTGTCACAGGTATTGGTGGATTCTGAGCGCTGGCCGGATCGTCGTTCGGTTGGCGGTGGTGGAGACGAATGATGGACGTTGCAGCGCAGGAGCTCTCGCTGTTCCTGAAGGATGAGGTGGCAACAGAAAACCTTGGAAGGGGGCTCGCTACCGTTGTGGTTCAGGCCGGACAGGGAGCCACTGTATTTCTCGAGGGCAACCTGGGTACGGGAAAGACGACCCTGAGCCGTGGAGTCATGCGTGGCCTTGGNCATGACGGGGCTGTTAAAAGTCCGACCTACACCATTGTGGAGCCGTATGAGCACCTGAGCCCTCCCGCTTACCACTTCGACCTATACAGATTGGGTGATCCGGAGGAGCTGGAGTACATGGGTATACGTGATTACTTTCAGGGCCAGAGCCTTTGTTTGATTGAGTGGCCCGAGCGGGGTCAGGGAATCCTTCCGGATCCCGACCTTTGGATACGCTTGAGTGTCAGTGGAGATGGGCGTAAAGCGCTTGTCTCGGCGGCAACGGCTGTGGGTGTGGGGCTGCAGGCCAGGCTTGCGGCAATACCGTTGTCGAGTGTTCGAGGTTAATTATGTGTGATCAGTGCAGGTGGGCAGGAAAATGATGGCAAGAATGTTCTCCAGATGGTGCCTGGCCGGTAGTGTAATGCTGACTCTGTTGTTTCCTATGGCAGCAATGGCGGGCGTTAACGTGGAAGGCGTGAGGATCTGGCCCGCGCCGGACCATACCCGGCTGGTGCTGGATGTTGCCGACAAGATTGATCACAAGGTGTTTGCCCTTTCCGGGCCTTCGCGCCTGGTGATTGACCTTGAGAACACGACGCTCAAGGCCGATTTTGACAAGCTCGATCTCTCGGGCAGTCCCGTAAAGCGTATCCGCAGCGCCCCGCGCAACGGTAATGATCTTCGGGTAGTGCTCGATCTGAAGAGTGACATCAAGCCGCGCAGCTTTCAGCTCGAACCCAATCAGCAGTACGGTCACCGGTTGGTCGTTGACCTGATNGACGAAGGTGGNCTGAAGGCTCGAAAGCCTTCGGAGCCAACCGTCACCGAAAACGCCAACGGCAAGCGGGATATTATCGTGGTGGTTGATGCCGGCCACGGCGGCGAGGACCCGGGAGCAATCGGTCCCCGTGGCACCCGTGAAAAAGACGTGGTGCTGAGAATGTCAAAAACCCTGGCGGAACTGATCGACGCCAAGCCGGGTTATACCGCCAAGCTAACCCGTACCGGCGACTACTACATCGATTTGCGTAGCCGCACACTGCTGGCCCGGAAGCACAACGCCGACCTGTTTGTGTCGGTCCACGCCGATGCCTTTCGCACGCCTCAGCCCCGTGGTGCTTCGGTGTTTGCGTTGTCACAGCGGGGTGCCACCAGTGAAACCGCCCGCTGGCTGGCCAAGACCGAGAACCGCTCTGACCTGATCGGGGGTGCCGGTGGGGTGTCCCTTGATGGTCGAGATGACATGCTGGCGGGTGTGCTGCTGGACCTCTCCATGACCGCCAGCATCAATTCCAGCCTCGGTGTCGGGGACTCTATCCTCGGCAGGCTTGGCAGTGTCGCCAAGCTTCACAAGAAAGGCGTTGAGCAGGCTGCGTTTGCGGTGCTGAAATCACCGGATATTCCATCGGTTCTCGTTGAGGCGGGATTCATCTCGAACCCGAAGGAAGAGCAGAACCTTTCCAGTGCCTGGTATCGTGAAAAACTGTCCCAGGCGGTGTTTCGGGGTATCGATGACTACTTCCAGAAAACGCCCCCGCCAGGCACGTTGCTGGCGTGGCAGAAGCAGAACGGCCGTGGCGATGGCAGTGTCAGTCAGTACCGGATTCGCCGNGGGGATACGCTCTCAGGNGTCGCTCGGGAGAACCAGACAACCGTCAGCGAACTGATGCAGTATAACGGCCTCAATGATGACCGTGTTATGGTAGGGCAAACCATTCGTATTCCTGCATCCTGACACGAGGTCCCCTGGTAACATGCCCTCCATTCGATTACTGACGCCCCGCCTGGCCAACCAGATTGCTGCCGGTGAGGTGGTTGAGCGCCCGGCTTCGGTCGTGAAAGAACTGGTAGAAAATGCGCTCGATGCCGGTGCCCGCCGGGTCGATATCGAGGTGGAGCAGGGGGGTGTCAAGCTGATCCGGGTACGTGACGACGGCATGGGCATAGACGAGACGGACCTTCCCCTTGCGCTCAGCCGTCATGCCACCAGCAAGATTGAAAATCTCGAAGACCTCGAAGCAGTGGCGTCCCTTGGTTTCCGGGGGGAGGCCCTGGCCAGTATCAGTTCCGTTTCCAGGCTGGCACTGACATCACGCACAGAGCGCCAGGAGGCGGCCTCAAAGGTAGAAGTGGAAGGGCGCGACATGGACGCCAGTATTTCCCCGGCGGCCCATCCGGTGGGCACGACGGTGGAAGTCCGGGACCTGTTCTTTAACACGCCCGCCCGACGCAAGTTTCTCCGTACGGAGAAGACCGAGTTCAACCATGTTGAAGAATGCATTCGCCGCCAGGCCCTGAGCCGTTTCGACACCGGTTTTACGCTTCGACATAACCAGCGTGTGGTCCAGAGCCTCAGGCCGGCTGAGAATCCGCTGGACCGGGAGCGGCGGATTGGCTCTCTATGCGGTCAGCAGTTTATCGACAACGCCGTGGTGATTGATGCTGAGGCTACGGGATTGAAACTTTGGGGTTGGGTTGCCCTGCCGACCTTTTCCCGCAGTCAGGCGGATTTGCAGTACTTTTTTGTCAACGGGCGGGTGATACGGGACCGGCTGGTAGCGCATGCCGTGCGCCAGGCTTATCGGGATGTGCTTTACAACAACCGTCACCCGGCGTTCGTGTTGTATCTGGAGGTTGATCCCGCGAACGTGGACGTGAATGTTCACCCCACCAAGCACGAAGTGCGTTTCCGCGATGGGCGCCTGGTTCACGATTTTATTTTCCGGACGCTTCACAAGGCGCTGGCAGATGTGCGCCCGGATGATCATCTCAAGGGAGCGGTAGCCCAGTCCCACGGTCGGGAGGCCGGTACGGCAACCGGTGGTTTTGGCGTTCAGGCTGCCATGCCGGGTGTCAATCACCAGCCCGCCTCCGATCCGTTTGCAGGTTCCGGCGGCAGCCCGCAGCATGCCGGGTTCTCAGGGAGCCCGAGGCCCCCGCAGCCTGAATGGCAGGCCCGCGATCAAATGGCGTTCTACCAGTCCCTGAACGAGGGCGGTGGAACCGGGGCGCAGCCCGCGATGGCCGACTCCGGTGATCTGGCCGTTGCGGCGCCTACGCCACCGCAGGACAGCGGTGATGAGCCGCCGCTTGGCTACGCCATTGCCCAACTGCACGGAATTTATATCCTGGCCCAGAGCCGTCAGGGCATGATCGTGGTGGATATGCACGCGGCCCATGAACGTATTACCTATGAGCGTATGAAGCGTGCGCTGGAGGCGCAGGACCTCAAGAGTCAGCCGCTGCTGGTGCCGGTTTCCCTGGCTGTCAGCCAGAAAGAGGCGGCATTGGCGGAGACTCATGGTGAAGAGCTTTTGCAGTTGGGATTGAGGGTGGAGCGCATTGGCCCCGAAACTCTCGCTGTGCGGCAGGTGCCTGCGCTGTTGCGGGGGGCGGACACCGAGCAATTGGTTCGGGATGTGCTGTCTGACCTGATTGAGAACGGCGAAAGCGACCGTGTGGAGGCGGTGATACATGAGTTGCTTGGTACCATGGCATGTCATGGTTCCGTGCGTGCCAATCGGCAACTGACCATTCCGGAAATGAATACCCTGTTGCGGGACATGGAGGCCACCGAGCGCAGTGGTCAGTGCAACCATGGTCGGCCCACCTGGACTGTGGTCACCCTCTCGGAGCTGGACAAATTATTCCTGCGCGGGCGTTAACACCGGTATGACGGCATCAACCGCTAAAGGCACCAAGCCCCTGGCCATATGCCTGATGGGCCCGACTGCCTCGGGCAAGACCGACCTGGCCATCGAGCTCTGTCGCCACCTGCCCTGCGATATCATCAGTGTTGATTCGGCGATGATCTACCGGGGTATGGATATTGGAACCGCCAAGCCCTCGCACGAGGAGCTCTCCCAGGCGCCACACCGGTTAATTGATATCTGCGACCCGGCGGAAACATACTCGGCAGCGGACTTCCGTCGCGATGCCCTGCGTGAAATGAACGACATTGTGTCAGCGGGGCGGATTCCGTTGTTGGTGGGTGGCACCATGATGTACTTCAAGGCATTGCTGCATGGCATGTCCAACCTGCCGTCTGCTNATCCAGTCGTCCGGGAGGCCCTTGAGCAGGAGGCGAAGGAGCGAGGCTGGGGTGCCCTTCACCAGGAGCTGGAGCGACAGGACCCTGTGGCGGCGGGTCTCATTCATCAGAATAACCGGCAGCGACTTATTCGGGCACTTGAGGTGATTCGTCTGACGGGACGGCCGATTTCCTCAATATGGCAGGACAAGGCGAGCAGAGGCCAGGCAGAGAACCGTCAGAACAGCGATGGCATTGAGGATTACACCTATTTCACCCAATGGCAGGCAGACGAATCGCCGTCTCTTCCGTATACTGTAGTGCAGCTTGCGATGGCTCCCGCCGAGAGGCGGGTGCTCCATGAAAGAATAGCCCTGCGTTTCAACGCCATGCTGAATGCGGGTTTTCTTGATGAGGTCAGGGCGCTGAAGGCCAGGGGTGATCTGAATGCTGGCCTGCCCTCCATGCGTTGTGTCGGATATCGTCAGGGCTGGGCACATCTGGCCGGTGATTATGATTACGACACCATGGTGGACAAGGGCGTTGCTGCTACCCGGCAGCTTGCCAAGCGACAGCTGACCTGGTTGCGAAAGTGGTCCGATGTGGACTGGTTGGATAGTGGCGACAAACTTATGTCCGACACTGCCTTGAAAATTATTGAGTTTCGCACCACATTTAACAATTGAAGTTGACGATCTGCCTTTACTTATAAACAGGAGAAAACACATGTCAAAAGGGCACTCTCTACAAGACCCTTACCTTAATGCATTACGCAAGGAACGCATTCCGGTTTCTATCTTTCTGGTCAATGGTATCAAGCTTCAGGGCCAGATCGAGTCTTTTGACCAGTTCGTGATTTTGCTGAAAAACACTGTCAGCCAGATGGTCTATAAGCATGCCATTTCCACTGTGGTGCCCGCGCGGAACGTTCGTATTCCGCCACAGGCTCCGGGCGGAGAAGAATCTGAAGACTGATTTATCCGGGCACACCGGTGTTGTCACCCGCGCTCCCGAAGGGCCCGAAAAGGCTCCCAGGGCCGCGGGTGTTTGTTTTGGTGACAGGTGCAGCCTGACTGATTTGGAGTTGTTACTACTTGTTTGAGCGTCCCGACGTTGGTGAACGGGCGATTCTCGTTCATATCGAGTTTTCCTCACACGAAGAAGCTGAGGATCTGGGCGAGTTCCGTGAACTGGTCTGGTCTGCCGGTGTCGAACCCGTAGGTGTTGTCACCGGCTCGCGCAAGCAGCCCAGCCCGAGACTGTTTGTCGGCGAGGGGAAGCTGGAAGAGATTCGTGATGCCGTGACCGCCAACGAAGCGGATGTGGTGCTTTTCAATCACGCACTCAGCCCCAGCCAGGAACGAAACATTGAGCGTGAGCTGAGCTGTCGTGTGCTCGATCGCACGGGCGTCATCCTGGATATTTTCGCTCAGCGTGCTCGCACCCATGAAGGTAAGCTTCAGGTGGAACTGGCTCAACTTGAGCATATGTCGACCCGCCTTATTCGGGGTTGGACGCACCTTGAGCGCCAGAAGGGTGGTATCGGGTTGCGTGGCCCGGGTGAAACCCAGTTGGAGACGGATCGGCGGTTGCTGCGGGAGCGTATCAAGTCCATTCATCGCCGCCTTGAAAAGGTCCGTAAACAGCGTAACCAGGGTCGCCGGGCCCGGATGCGTGCGGATATTCCAACCGTCTCACTGGTGGGCTACACCAACGCGGGCAAGTCCACGCTGTTTAACCGCATAACAACGTCAACCGTTTACGCGGCGGATCAGCTGTTTGCGACCCTGGACCCGACGCTGAGGCGCCTGGAACTTCCTGACATTGGCCCGGTCGTAATGGCCGACACTGTCGGCTTTATCCGTCATCTTCCCCACAAGCTGGTTGAAGCCTTCCGTGCCACCCTGGAAGAAACCACCGAAGCCTCAATTCTGCTCCACATAATCGACTGCCACGATCACCGGCGTGACGAGAACATGGAGCAGGTGGAAGAAGTGCTGGCAGAAATAGGTGCTGACGAGATTCCGGTGCTGCAGGTTTTCAACAAGATTGACCTGCTGGACAACTTCCAGCCGCGGGTTGAGCGCAACGAAGATGGCGTTCCCGTGCGTGTCTGGGTTTCTGCGGTCACCGGGGAAGGTCTTGAAGGCCTGTTTGATACCATCGTCGAACGATTGGCGGAGGACGTGATCCATCAATTCGTACTGCTGGGCCCGACGGACGGCAAGTTGCGGGCGCTTTTGCATGAAGCGGGCTCTGTCGTGACGGAAAGTCACCGCGATAGCGGGGATTCGGTACTGGAAGTACGCCTTCAGCATCGTGACTGGTTACAGCTTTTGAGCCGCGCTGGCGTGCGCGAAAATGATGTAAGGCTTGAAGAACAACGTACATAGGCCGGCTGTGCTATTGCCGGGGCGCTTATAAATCCCTAGTATTTGCAGCCATTCGATTAGTTTGGAACGGAGAACACTATGGCCTGGAATGAACCGGGTGGAAACCGCAACGACAATGACCCCTGGGGTACTGGTGGTGGTCGTGGCGGAAATGACCAGGGCCCACCGGACCTGGACGAGGCGCTGAAAAAGGGTCTCGACAAGCTCAATCGCTTGCTGGGTGGCAAGGGCAACAAGTCCGGAGGCAGTGGCGGCAGTTCGTCCTCGGGTGGCGCCGGCGGTTTTGGTGCCATCCTGGCGTTGGCGGCCATCATTTTTGCCGGATACGTGGTCTTTCAATCGTTCTACACCGTGAACGAGCAGGAGCGTGCGGTTGTGCTTCGCTTTGGCGAGTTCAGTCGTACTGAAACGCCGGGTCTGCGCTTCAAGGTTCCGTTGATCGATAGCGTTTATCTGGTCCGGGTGACGAACGTCCGGAATGCGGAATCTACAGGCCAGATGCTGACACAGGACGAGAACCTCGTCTCTGTCGACCTTCAGGTCCAGTATCGTGTTGGTGATGCTCAGGCTTATGTGCTGAACGTCCGTGATTCCAACCAGGCATTGGCGTTTGCTACTGACAGNGCCTTGCGCCATGAAGTTGGTAGCTCAACACTTGATGACGTGTTGACGGAAGGTCGTGCCGAGTTGGCCGTTCGCGTGGAGCAGCGCCTGCAGAGCTTCCTGGAAGAATACGGCACTGGCTTGACCATTGTCCGTGTAAACGTCGAGAGCACTCAGCCACCCGATGCGGTGCAGGATGCCTTCCGTGAAGTGCAGCGCGCCCGTGAGGACGAGCAGCAGGTCAAGGAAGAAGCTGAAACCTACCGCAATAAAGTGGTCCCCGAGGCTCGTGGCCGGGCACAGCGCTTGACCGAGGAAGCGGCGGCCTACAAGGAAGAAGTGATTGAGCGTGCCCGTGGTGAAACCTCACGTTTCCTGGCGGTTCTTGGTGTGTATCAGACTGCGCCGGAAGTCACTCGCGAGCGTATGTACATCCAGGCGCTTGAAGGGGTTCTGTCGAATACCAGCAAAGTGCTGGTGGACACCCAGAGCAGCGACAATATGATGTACCTGCCTCTGGATAGGCTGACTAACCGTTCCGGTGCCAGCACCGGCAGCCAGAGCGGTTCCGGAAGCTCCGGCAGTGACATCGACATCAAGACCCTGTCAGA
>JGI24655J20075_1000596_pt1 | contig 12240 bp, 12 predicted proteins | sample MalvirmetaMSP112_FD_20075 | JGI IMG/M metagenome (IMG submission 20075) | reverse complement strand
TTTTGCTCGAAATCTCCTCGCACAAGCGGGTTGTGTTCGTTTCCTTGCTCTATTCCGAAGTAGACGTTCGATGCGGTTGATTGGCCCTGGTTGGTGATGATGAACTTATAGTCCGTGCCAGCCTTCTCAAGGCGAACGGTCAGTTTCGCTTTCAGGGCCTCGCGTTTGCGCTCCTCCATTTCATCAATTTGCCTGCGGCTCAACTCTGCATGCACCTTCTCAAGCTCCAGCAATTGGGCGTGATTCTGCCTCGACCGGAGTAGGGCAATTAATGACACCGATACCGCGAGAAGGGCAATGAGGGCGGTGATTATTTCAGTTGTAGTCAAGTCATCTCCTCATGAACTTAAGACTGCCCTTGAAGCAGTCTCGTAACCGAACGCATATGCCTATCGGAATGGTGTGGTATATCGGCGAGCAACCCAGCCCTCGATCACGTCACCTTCAAGGTCGACTTCTACATAGAGCCAGGCTCGTTCTGACGAATCTAAAACCGTTACCAGCTTGCCTAATGGCAGAGTAGTGATGATCTCTGCTCTCATGCCAGGTCCTGCCCTAAGTCTCAGCCCACTGCCAATCACCACACGGCATCCAGCGAATATTTGTCGCTCTAGGCCATTGTCACATCTGGCTAGTTTCTTCGCTTCGCGTGAAGTCCTCACATTCTCGGTGACAGCTGATTTCTCATCGAACAGATCCAGCGTGATGCCAGCTGCAATGCTCATTAGGTAAGGTAGAACCAACCAGTAGAAAAGCCATAATAGTGCGGTGCGGGCGCTCTCAGACAACGAGGTGAAGTCCAGTGACTCATTGCCAAAGCTGTTGAGTTCCGCTTCTACTGTTGCGAATTCCGCGTGTAGAACTTCATCTGCTGTTTGGTACTCGTAGCCTGCACGGTGGGCAATAGTCACAGCTCGGTGAATGAGCTCAGGATCGAAAGGGGTTTTTGTAAGCCGGGACAGTGCGGGCATTAGAGATGAAGTTTCCAACCCGCGAAGTGCATTCGCAATGGGGCTATCTCGGAGCTCTTGCACCATCGCAAGGGCTGGAAAGTCTTCAAGCCCCTGCATGACACGCATCATCGGGGAATCATGAATATCTTTGTACAGCTGAATGGCTGTGGAGCCCTGTAGCTCGCGAATTGAATGCATCATGGCGGAATCGTGCAGATCAAGCGCGGCCTGCACAGAGGAGGAGTACTGAAGCTCGCGGATACCCTGCATCATTTGTGAGTCAGCGAGCTCACTCGCAAGGCGCATTGCTGGCAAGTCGTAGAGGTCTCGAACAGCTTGCATTACCGGCGAGTCTTGAAATCCCTTCGCCAATTGCAAGCCCGGAAAGTCTTGAAGCGCCTGAGCCATGCGATTAACGGGATTGTCCAGAGCCCTGATTAGAGATTCTTGAGCTCGAAGTGGATTCTCTGGATCGAAGCGTTTGCTGATGGCTGTCTTCCTTTTGTAAGCGCGGGAGTACTGAAGTTGCGATTCTATTTCTGTTTGCAAAATAGCGGTTTGCGTACTCGATAATAGTGCAGTGTGGCTCCGATGGGTTCAAGTACAGCTTTTGCGGCTCTTTGTTCGCTCCGTTCCCGGAGACCCTATTCTGGCGTTCACTGGGTTCTACGAGCGTCCGTTGTGTTTCTTGAATAGATTGAAGGTCCGATATCGGACCTTTTAAAAGTCGCCAGCTAATAGGGTGTTCAATCCGGTTTTTCCTCGCAGTGTATACCTACGAATTGGCCTGACGAGCGCGAATGTGTGCGCTCTTCTTGCACGAGAGCACCCAGTTCATCAAATGGCTTAAGGTGCTGTTCTCCACAGATTTTCGAATAGCTTGCAATGTAGGCAGGCAAACGGTCGATTTTGGACGTGAGAAAGTCAATATAGATCTGCCTGCCTCTTTCCTCAGATTGAATTCCGTTCAGGTTGTGGTAGAGAGATTCGATCGAATCGGACTCTTTTAACCAAGATCGCGTTCTGCCAGCCTGGACAATAAAGTGGATGGCTTTGACTTCAGGACTACTGAGCTGACTCAAGAAATTCCTAAGTGTCGCAGTGGAGCTTCCTGCCTGTTTTGTATCGGTGGCAATAGCTTCCACGCTTTCAACGGTCATCTTGAGAGAGGCTGTGGCAGATTCCGATGAGCTATGGTGGTTCATGCGTTCGACCCTTGATACTAGTTGGATTGAACCGCCATGGTGCCACAAAATTGCAATGCAGTTTGCAGGATGGTGCGGTAAACCTCCTGCACTCCAAACCGTATTTGCAACCAATTTCCACATCAATTCTGGGAACTTACGCTCAGTAACAATTCCTCACTCAGTTATCACTGTAGTAAATGTAGCCCCCTACTACTCTTCCGCCTGTTCACCACAAAAAAATCCATGGAGTTGGTTATGAATAAGAAATTTGCCCCGCTGGCAATCGCTGTTGCAGCAACACTTGGACTCGTAGGTTGCGGAGGCGGAAGTTCCTCGGGCTCAAGTACTACCGAATCGCCTGGATCTGGCGACGACATCACTACTAGCAACGTTATGACTCCCACCTCTGAATTGCAGGGTAAGCAAGTCGGCAGCTTCCAAGACGCAGCGGTTGAAGGCCTGACCTACTGGACCGCCTCTAACGGCCTTGGTCAGACTGGCGAAAACGGCAGCTTTAGCTTCGAACCGGGTGAGGTGGTTGCTCTCTATATTGGTAACGAGCTGGTCACGCTGACCGACGCGGAGTTGTATTCGACCCCTATGGACACCCTCTCTGTGCGCAGCATCACAGCGGCTAATGCCGGTCATCCGCATCAGGCGTTGAACGTGCTTAGGTTGCTGCAGACTGTAGATGGTAGCGCCGATGAGTCCACCATAACCATTCCGGACAGCTTCCACGCGGACCGGAACGGCAGTGTGGTTGGGCTGAACTTTGCGCAGGACACTGTGGATTTCGCCGGTTCGACGGAAGTGGCCACCATTCTTACTGCCGCAGGCAAGCAAGGCGTGAATCTGGTCGATCGCAGTGTGGCTGTGGATCACCTTGAGCAAACTCTTGCAGGGCTTGATAAAAACGTCATTGACCTACGTGGTACGTGGGTGGGCACCTCTACCTACCTGGCACAGTTTGGCGACACACCCGATCCGTCTTGTGTGGACGTAGGGCCGGCCACCTGGGTAGTGGGTGATGAGACCGTTTTCCTATACGGTGATGAGCTTAACAGTGAAACGAACATGGGCAGCACCACCTGTACAGGTCGTGACTATGGCAGTCAGGACACCAGTGACTGGCCTGGCGTAGATAATGCTACTCGCGACGGTGAGACCGGTGTTGAGTGGTCGATTGCGGACAATGGCGCCTTGGATTTCGAGTGTGGTCCAACCTGCACGCTTGCCGAGCTTCGCGGAACTATCGACGACTGGGATGCCCGTTGCTTGGCAGACGACTTCTACGTCACCAAGAGCGAAGGCGATACGATAAATATTTCCCAAGATAGTGATTACTGCAACGAGAGTGATGTACACAATGGGCCTATTGTTGCGTACTCGGAAGTTACCTATGTGGATCGACTCGGCGGTGACCGGATCTTGCGTATGAAGCGGGATTTCTTTGCGACGTTTGCTCCTGCACCAACCGCTGAGCGGGCCACAGGCTTCAATGAGAACGGTTTCTCACTGGACGTCATGAACCGTAAGGTGGCGTTGGATCACACGGTCGACCTGACTCAAGGCCAATGGGTGGAAAAAATCATCTCTGCAACTGATCAGCAGACCGTTGAAGGTGGAACTTACACCTTCCCGGCCGACGGGGCGAGCATTGCTCTTGACTGCGCTGGTGGCTTCGATAGCTGCACATGGGAAGAATTGAACGGTAGCTACGACGATGGCTCAGGCAACACGGTCCAGTACATTCATATTCGTGGTACTGACGTTATCAACTGGGTTGAAGGTGACACCGTTGGTACGTTGACACTGGCTGCAAGCAACTAAGAGGCAATAGGGCCGCCGGTTTGGTGCCGGCGGCTTTGAGTTCTCTCCAAGTCCATGTACGTCCATAGCAGAGACTGAAAATATCAGAGGCTCCACCCCCTGGATGCTCCATAGCGCATATCGCGCTCGACCTGCCTTTCCTGCAGCCATTCATGCACCTCCGAGTCAATCCACGCCACCGCTCTTCCCCCAAGGTAAATGGGCCTCGGAAACACGCCCATATCGACGTACTTGTAAATCGTTGATCTTGCCAAGCCAGTTTTCTCTCTAACTTCCGCTAGCCTCAGGACTCTCATGTATGCACTCCTTCAGTGGTTCATAGGATGTCTCCATTAATTGGTCAACTTGGTGTTTTTGGCAAACAGGGGGCGACCGTGTAGTTGTTGACCCGGCCGCCGTATTTACATCTGTTGGCGCCCCTATAAGTCCGAGGCGTTCATGAGCGGCACGTTGAAGTCCTGGCGCGCTACTCTGACCTGTAACTTCCGCTTGAGTCATCCCAGAAGTGGACCAGTGAATTATGGTCCTGTCGGATCTCATCATTTCCTTCAGTTGAGCCAGGTGAGGGTTCGGCGTCCAGACCCATGAACATTGCCCGCATGTCGCCGAAGGATTCAACCAGCCTCAACCCTCGCATTTGTCTTGCGGCTGCCAGGAACCAGCACCTTGCAGAAGTATTCACTTTCGGCTTCATTGAATATCGGGTAGCGCTGATAATCTTATTTCTAAGTTCATGATCCTCGCCAGCAAGTCGTCGAGCGTTGACGATTGGTAGGTAGTGAGCCTGCAGGGCTTGTTGCCATTCTTCTGCCCATTGCAGTTCAGAGACGTAGTTGACTCCGGCATGCATCGATGGGCTGACGCGTAGAAGGCAGTGGAAATGGGGGTGTGTTGACCTGTAGTTGAGGCCCTCATCACCTAGGAGGCTTTCGGTTACCTCCACAAACCGAATGCCACCATGAACATGCCGTTTCCAGAAGTCCCGGCTCATCAAACGACGGAAAGCATGATTCATGTGTTCGATAGTTGCCCTCAGGTCGCTGACGTCGCAGTTGCGGACGGTCAATGTCAGGTAAATCCACTTGTCCTGCAAGAGAGAAGGGTTCTGGTCCAAGGTTCGATGGAGCTTACTGCAGTACCTTAAGGATTTCCGCCATTGGCAGATTGGGCAGCTACGATGCTTGCAGTACCAAGTGTCGAAGAAAGTGCCATAGGCCTCGTCTGAATGCGTTCTCAAGCGATTGGCGCATTCGAGGATGCGCATGCCATCGCGGAGTGTGTGGCTGTCGCCTAAGAAGTGTCCAGCAACTTCCTGAGCTGATAGTTTTAGTTGGCTCAGGTATTCCAGAGTTGTGCCTTCGTGGTGATCGTTATTCATTTCGCTAGTCTCCATTTTCAGGGTTTTGGCGTTTTCAGATTTATCTGCTGAGCACGCAGAATTCGGCCCGGTATCGGACCAATTTGCCGAGGGTTGCCCCGGATTTTTGAAGTTCAGGAGGTATTGAGGGAGTCGTTTGTGATCTAGAGAAGTTGTCTATTACTTAAATAATAAGAAGGGGTTATGCAGCTTCTGGCAGGGTGTTGGGTTTTTCAGGCACTTGCTCAGTAGCAGCGGAAACAAAGCACTTCGTTAACCATTGTTTCACCTCTGCTTCTATCCAGCCTACGGCCGATCCGGTAAGGGGAACGGGGCGCGGAAAATCTCTCTCATTGATGTACTTGTACACGGTGGCCCTGGCTAACCCTGTCAGCGCCATGACATGCCTGATTCGTAGAATCCTGAGGTCCATTTCGCTTGTGTCATCTTCGGTGATGGTGACTGCCCAGGGGGTAACGTGTTTTGAGCGTAAGGGTGCTTGATCGCGGTCGCGGATGCGTTGGGCAACCCAATGATCTATTGTCGTAGCGTTCCAGCCAACTGACATTCCACCGAGGGTGATGGCGGGCGGGAACTTTCCAAGGCGTGAAAACTTATACAGGGATGAGCGGCCGAGGCCTGTTGTTTGAATTACGTCTCTGAGCCGTAAAATTTGCATGGATGGTTCTCCGGACGGTTACGTTCAAACCATTCGTAGAACCCTGTAGAACTTAATAGACGGAGCTGGACGGGTGTGGACTCCTTGCTGTTTGGCGACAGAAACTCAGCTCAGATATCGCTATCTTCGTCGAGTTTCTCGATTTTTGTCTCCTTATCCAGTTCGTTAGGGTCTTGCGCGACTATTAGGTATCGATCGGTTGAAGGCATCCGAGAAATCTGCGCCAATTCAAGCGAAGTTAAGCAAGTAACGTCGATCCCGAGTTGCGGAATAAGAAGAATTAGGTCGTCTGCCAGGGTGCTTGCCATACTCAGCACCAGCCTCACCAGCATTTGCTTGTTCTTCCAAGTAGGAAACGTGGTTGTCTTTTTGTTTTGCGAGTGCAGGGGTAGCAGGTCTTTGTAGAGTTTTCGAAGCTTTGACGTAGTCAACGAGACTTTGCCTTTGTTCACTTTGGCATGCATTCGCGAAAGAGCATTGTCACAAGCAATTTGATCCACCATTGATTGAAGTGTGAACCGTAGATCTGGATTCCGTGCCTCCTCGAAGAACCCCTCCACTTGTGAAATATCCAGCTTCGCAAATTGTTTGATCGGAGGAGCGCTCAGATTCTTTAGGACCAACCGCGTGGCTTGCCGCCGGTTCAATGACCTTCTGGCCCTTTCCATATATTTTTTTCTTTCGACTTTGAGTTCGTTGATGAGCTCAAAAACTCCGTTGACAATTTCGCCGGACGCGAGCGTCACCGCCATCGATTCTGAAATTGTTTGATGTTTTGACGATTTGAGAAATTGGTGGTTCAGGTTGAGCCAATAAACGGTAGTGGTCTTGCCTAGAATCCGCCCACTGGTTGTGCCGGGTATTGCTGAGAGCAAGACTTTTAGTCTTCGTAGTTTACTGATTTGGAGGTTTATCCTCTGGGCCGTCATCCCAGTGTATGTGCTGAGTTTTTTCGTGCCGACGCCGCGGACTGCACCGCATTCATTGGCGAAACTCAAAAGGGCTATCAGAAAAACAATGTTGGCAGGCGAGAGCGATGGGGAGTCTGCATCGGCGTTGGACGTTCGACGGCCTAGAAGCCTGTGAACGGATTCCAGATGAAGAACGCCCCCGGGGTGCGCAGGTGTCAGGTTGTGCAACATCTCCGTGGTCGCTGCCGAGATGTCGATAAATCGTTTTGGTCGCCCCCTCTGACCGAAACGGAAATTGGGCTTAATATGGCCCGCGTCGATCAGCTCGTTAATCACCTTACCGGCTCTTGCTCGCGGTATCGCCATATGACGAGCGCAATCTTGAACGCTCAGCTGTAGAGGAAACGAGTGCCCGCTTTCCAGCCAAAGCTTCATCAACGCATATCGAGACTGCGGTGATAACTCGGATAGGTGAGACAACAATTTGGCAACCGACATGGATCAACGGTAGTACACTCTAGGCGTCACTGTCTATCAATAAATGCCCAAAAATACCCCTGTATATTAGTGAATCTATCAAAGTAAATTTCTTAGTAATGCAACTTAGTGGTAAAACTAAGTCGCACTACTAAGTCACTTCTTTAAAATGCTGTTAGGGTTAAATGAATAGCATGCGAATAGATCAATAATGCAATTTAAATTTATCGGGGTTGGATATGCAAGAAGACTGGAGAAGAAGGGCTATCAGTTGGCTGAGAAAGAACAACGCAGATCAGCAAAAATGGGCGATTAAATATCTTGGCGGGAAGGGTTGGTTTGATCGTGCCAGGCGCTCCGACGAGTCGAACTATGATTTCTTGGTGACTCATATCCGGAATGTTCCAGAACTCCTCAAGAATGAAGAAGATCTCCGCAAAATGAAGAGGGCGTGGACTCAGAAACAGAAGCGCGATGACAAGAAGGGGATGACAAAGTCGTACTCGTTCATCATGAGCAAGTCTGTTGGCCCAAAGCTCAAGTATTTGAAGAGGAAGCGGGGCGAGCCAGCTTATAAAATCGTTGAAACTCTCGTTTCCGATTATCATCAAGAAGTGAACGTGGCCGCTTGGTTGGAAATGAGCCAGAAGCAATTGGAAAAGCGATTGAAGGACGTAAACCAGCAACTGGAAGAGTTGGGAAGCAAAAGCAAAGAGCTGGAGTCAAAAGGGGAGGAGCTGCAGCGCCAGGAGGCAGAGTTAAAGCGCAGAACCGAGGAACTCGAGCAATTGGAGGAGGAGGTTCTTGAATATGGTGAGGCGGTGGATAACAAAAGAGATCTGATATCCCAGCTGTTCTCTGATTTCGCGGATGCGATTCATGCGCACGCACTCAATCAATGGGTTATTGGACGAAGAGCCTCGCTGCCTCCGGTTCCTATGAGCTATCAGGGGCAATCAAAGGCCGCCCATTTTCTAAGGCCCTATCACGACTTGTCGGCTAGCTTGTAGAGGTAATCTGACCAGGCCTGCATCATTTCGCGCCGCTCCTCGAGCCTCGCTGAGCGATTGTAGGCAGCAGCTACCTGGTTGCGTTGTTTGTGAGCCAGTTGAAGCTCAATTACCTCTGGTTGCCAGTTCTGTTCGTGAAGCAGGGTGGAGGCTGTTGCCCGGAATCCGTGACCAACCATGACGGAGCCATCGTAGCCCATTGATTTGAGAGCGACGTTAATAGTGTTTTCTGACAGTGGCCGTTTCCGTTTGACGGATTCGAATACCAGGCTCTGTTGTCCGCTGATGGTCTTGAGCTCTTTCAAGATCTCGACGGCCTGGGTCGAAAGGGGTACGACGTGATCTGAAACCTGACCCGCTCTCTTGGCTTTCTGAGTACCTTTCATCCGCTTTCCTGGCACGACCCAAGTAGCTTTGTCCAGATCAATCTCAGCCCATTCTGCGTTTCGCAGTTCTCCCGGCCGAAGGAACAGCATCGGTGCCAGTTTCAAGGCGGCTATGGTGGACGCATGGCCTCCGTAGGCATCAATTGCCCTCAGTAGCTTGCCTAACTCATCCGGGTTGGTAATTGCAGACCTATGTCGAGCTGGGGTGGTTTTGAGTTGGCCTCTCAGTGTGGCTGTGGGGTCTATCTCTGCACGATCTGCCGCTACTGCAAAACGAAAGATCTCGCCGATGCGTTGCCGGATTCGATGAGCTGTCTCGTGTTTGCCCTGTTCCTCGATGGGCCTTAGGGCTTCCATGACAGTCGACGGCTTGATTTCTTTGATCGGCAAGTGGCCCAGCTTAGGGAAAGCCCAGGTTTCGAGTCTTCTCTTCGCGACTTCCAGCGTACTGTCAGCAAGTTCCCCTTTCTTGAGTTTGAGCCAGTCCTCTGCGACGGCCTTAAAAGTATCCGCCTCCTCTTTTTTGGCAGCTTTCTTCTCTTTTCTGACTTCGTTCGGGTCAGTACCGTCGGCAATTAGTTCCCTCGCATCCTTTCGACGCTCCCGAGCCAGTTTCAGCGAGACATCTGGGTAGACGCCAAGCGCAAGTGTTTTCTCCTTGCCGTCGAATCGGTATTTCATCCTCCAATACTTCCCAGATGGCTGGATGTCCAGGTAAAGTCCGGCGCCATCGGCGAGCTTGGTTCGCTTGCCAAGCTTCTCGAACTTGGCGGATTGGACCTTTTTGTCGGTCAGTAGGTTTATAGGCCTGGACATGGCGGAGCTTAAACTCTTTTGGGGGTACAAAATCTACTATAGCGGGGCACACTTCGATTTGCACCCCAGATGTACCCCCGGGATATGTAGATTAGGGCGGAAGATTGTGGATCGATAAGGATGCCGAAGCTCAGGAAAACGCTTTTAAAACAGTTGGATGGGATTTTTGGTAGATCGATGCGGAAGGGTAACTGGTACCCCCGGCAGGACTCGAACCTGCTACCTTCCCCTTAGGAGGGGGACGCTCTATCCAGATGAGCTACGGGGGCTGATCGTCAGAAGGCGGGTATGATAGCGGGCTGAGTGATGTGTCTCAAGGGCTTGCGGGAATACTTCCGGAATAGAAGGAGATCGCTATGACAGAAATTCGGTTGAAGCGTGCCTATGATGAACCGGCCCGTTCTGATGGTCCGAGGCTGTTGGTTGACCGGGTGTGGCCGAGAGGCGTTGCCAAGGAAAAGGCCAGTCTGGCCGAGTGGTTGAAGGATTTGGCCCCATCCACTGAATTGCGTAAGTGGTTTGGCCATGACCCGGCCCGATGGGACGGGTTTCGTGAAAAGTACCTGCAGGAACTGGCATCGTCCGATCGTGCGGACCTGTGCACTCTGGCATCCTACGTTGATAAGCACGAACGAATCACGCTGGTATTTGCAGCCAAGGATACAGATCATAATAATGCGGTAGCGTTGAAACAGTTTATTGAGGCGAGGCAGCTACCGGTTTGATCGGGCACAGGGGATACCAGGCGCATTGAAGACACCAGCACAGCACACTTCCAAGACACCGCCCCAGCCGTTGCGTTTAAGCGTTATTGTGCCTGTTTGGCAGGAAGCCGCCACCATTCGCGACACCCTGGATCATCTGCAGCCGCTCAGAGCGGCGGGCCATGAAGTCATTGTGGTGGACGGTGGCAGTGATGATGGAACAGCCAGGCTGGCGCAGGGTCATTGTGACCGTGTCATCCAGTGTGGCCGTGGAAGGGCGCCGCAAATGAATGCCGGCGCACAAGCAGCCCATGGCGATGTCCTTCTGTTCCTGCACGCTGATACCCGTTTACCGGATTCTACGCTGGCGGCACTGGAGCAATTTAATGCCAGCCGTAAGGCATGGGGGCGGTTTGATGTGCGTCTCAGCGGCAAGAGAGTGCTGTACCGGGTGATCGCCTGGTTCATGAATCAACGCTCCTGGCTGACGGGTATCGCTACTGGCGACCAGGCTCTGTTCGTGCGTCGGCCGGTGTTCGAGGCCTTGCGTGGCTTTGAAGAGATGCCGTTGATGGAGGATGTGGAACTATCGTCTCGTCTGAGACTGGTGTCACGACCTTTCCGTATTACCGATCCCGTGGTCACGGATAGCCGGCGCTGGGAACAGCAAGGTGCCTGGCGTACCATCCTGCTGATGTGGCGATTGCGCTGGCGCTATTGGCGCGGCGACTCGCCGGAAACCCTTGTTACCCTCTACCGGTCGGATGTTCGTAATGCCCGTCAATCCTGATGCTTCAGTGCTGGTTATGCAGTTTTCCAAGTGGCCGGAGGCGGGCAGGGTGAAAACCCGTCTGATGCCGGCACTGGGCGCCGAGGGCGCTATGGCGGCACACGTCAGGCTCAGTCTGGCCGTGCTCGATAATCTGGTGGCCAGTGGTTATACCGTCCAGTTCCTGTGGGACCGGGCGCTGGAGAATGCGCCCACGGGTGCTGCTCCTGTACTGGAACGGCTTGACGTTCACGGGGTTGCTCAGGCTGTACAGGAGGGCGACATCCTTGGGGAACGCATGTCACAGGCACTGGGCTCGGGGTTGCGTGGCTTTGGCAAGGCGATGATTGTGGGCAGTGATTGCCCCTCCGTGGATGCGGACTACGTGCGAACGGCCGTGGCTGCGCTGGACGAGGTGGACGTGGTACTGGGGCCGTCGGAGGACGGCGGCTATGTTCTCATCGGTGTTCGCCGGGTCATCCCGGGCATGCTGGCCGACGTGGCCTGGGGAACGGAAAAGGCGTTGTCGCAAACCTGTGACCGCCTTACGCAAGCGGGTATGTCGTTCAGGTTACTTCCGCAACGATGGGACGTAGATGAACCCGAAGACTGGCACCGGTTCACGGGCCAGTCCTCAGGTTGAGAGCTGATCAGGCGTCGGGAACAGCGCTGCGTTGCAGCAACAGCTCAACCGCGCTGGCGTTGTTTTTTGCCTCGGCTGTAGTGAACACCTGCAGTGCCTGTTTACGGTCAATGACCTGCTTTTGCAAAGTATTAACCAGGGCTTCCCGGCTCACGCGTTGTATCGCCTTGGCCAGTTTCTCCCTTGATTTGAAGTCGGTCGCGCCGCGGTCGATTTCACGCCAGTAACGCTCCGAAATCTCACCAAGTTGCCGATCCTGTTCCATCAGTTGGCTGATGACAGCCTGTTTCTCTCGCGCCAGGTCCTGCTCCGAGAGGTTGGATAACGTGTCCTTGAAAGCCTTGGAAAATTCCCGCACCGCTTGGTCGATCTGGTCGCCACTGGCTTCCGGGGATTGCACCACGAAGCCCAGTGCCGGGGTCTCCAGCATTTCGAAGGGGGTAGCGTAAACGATATAGCCAAGCTGGCGATTGGTGCGGAGCTCTTCATAGAACGGGCTGCTGATAATCTGCCCCAGC
>JGI24655J20075_1000569_pt1 | contig 12706 bp, 10 predicted proteins | sample MalvirmetaMSP112_FD_20075 | JGI IMG/M metagenome (IMG submission 20075) | reverse complement strand
AGATTTGTAGACGCTTTCTTCCCTAACTTTGAGGCAAGGAGGCCGTTATGGGGAAGCCAAATTTCAGTGAAGATTTCAAGCGCGATGCAGTCCATCAGATAACAGTGCGGGGGTATGCCGTTCGCGAGGTTTCGGAACGGTTGGGCGTTAGTACATATTCGCTCTACAAATGGATGAAGTTCTACGCAAAAGCTGCGTCACAGACATCATCTGTTGACCACGAAGCTGAGAGCCGCAGGCTCAAGCGTGAGTTGGCCCGTGTGGCCGGGATCCGCGCAGAGATCGGTTACAAACGTAAGCCGGGCAAGTATGGCGGAAGGCCGTCAGTCGTCGTCGACAACACGTTAGACCGGCAGTTTGATGTGACAGCGCCAGACACCGCCTGGGTGTCCGATATCACTTACATCAAAACCTATGAGGGGTTCCTCTATCTGGCGGTTATCATCGACCTCTACTCACGATGTGTGATCGGCTGGGCGACACAATCGCGGCAACCAACAGACCTCGTGCTGCAAGCCCTTCTGATGGCTGTCTGGCGACGCAAACCTAAGCGACGCGTCCTGATCGATACGGATCAAGGCAGCCAATACACCAGCAAGGACTGGGCGGCGTTTCTGCGGGCCCACAATATCGAACACTCGATGAGCAGGCGCGGGAATTGCCATGACTGTGAGTATGGTATTGCGGCTTGATGGCCTGACCCATGTTACGATTGACTGCGTGTCATTGCGTTGACGTGTCGACCATCAAGTCGCCCCGGCAACGGGCGAGATGTGACCTTATAGGAGCCTGACGGGTACGCCCCATCACAGTCCTGTCCCCTCGGATCGGTGCCTGGGCATTCTTAGCAAAGAGGGCAGCATGAAGACCACACACCCAGTTATTATCGGCATCGACACGCACAAGGCCAGCCACGTCGCTGTGGCGATTGATACGCAAGGCACCCGCTTAGCGACGCTCTCCATTCCAACCAATCCGAAGGGGTATTTAGAATTGGAGCGTTGGTCTCAGTCTCTTGGGAAAGTTCAGGCATTCGGGATTGAAGGCACCGGTTCTTACGGCGCAGGTCTTTCGCGATCGTTGCTCGCCCACGGCCACAATGTCATTGAGGTCACGCGTCCAAATCGGCAACTGCGATACACGCAGGGCAAGACAGATAGTTTGGACGCGGAAGGTGCCGCACGTTCCGTTCTTTCTGGGCAAGCTACGGCACGACCGAAGACACAGACGGGGTCATCAGAAATGATTCGCCATCTGAAGATTGCACGTGATACCGCAGTTAAATCGCGCTCGCAGGCAATGGTCACCCTGAAAACACTGATCATAAATGCACCCGCCGATTTGCGCGACGCACTGAATCATATCCGTGGGAAAATCGCACTAATCCGGCACATCGCCGCCTTTCGACCTGGTGATATCGACAATCCATTGGCCTCTGCTAAAGCCGCCATGCGTGCATTGGCGCGTCGTTGGCTGTGGCTGCACGAAGAGATTATTGCGCACGATAAGGAACTGGAACGGCTTGTCACAGAACGCGCACCAGAGTTAATGGCATCCCACGGCATTGCCACTTTGACGGTCGCACAGATGCTGATCCTCGTTGGCGATGATCCAACACGCATTCGATCAGAGGCTGCCTTCGCTAAGCTTTGCGGGGTTTGTCCCATTCCGGCATCGAGTGGGAAAACACATCGGTTCCGACTGAACCGGGGCGGCAATCGCCAGGCCAATGCTGCCCTCTATCGTGTTGCCATTGTCAGGATGCGAAGCCACGAACCGACACTGGCTTATGTCAAGAAACGCACAAAAGACGGGAAGAGCAAGAGCGAGATTATTCGTTGCCTAAAACGCTACATCGTGCGCGAAATTTATAGCCAGCTTTGCGTCCCAAAATCGTCCCAGATCAAGGCTTGACGAATATAGGAGCTTCAATGCGCGCGTCCATTGTCCTCGGACCAATGGCGGACAAAGACTTGCCTGAGAGCTTCTTCAACCTGCTCAAACGGGAACGCAACGGGGAAACCCAAGCTGCCCCTGGGCGCCGTTTAAACCCTCCGTTGAAAACTTCCCCGCCGTAGAGGCCGACGTTGGCTCTTTCCGCTTCCGATGACCCTCCGGCTTGCAGTTTCCGCTTCTTGGCGCGAGGCTGCGATCGGGGGCGTTCGCTTTGGGAGAGGCGGCGTGGACAGCATATTTGGGGGAGGACAGACCGATGGCGGTTGATGCGGGGCGGTTGACGGATTTTGCGACGGCAATTTTGGCGTATGCAGGGAAGGATGCAGGGCGGGCGGCGAAGGTTGCGGCGCGGTTGGTGGGGGCTAATCTGGCGGGGCATGACAGCCACGGGGTGGGGATGATACCCGCCTATGTGGACGGTATTCTTGCAGGGCAGTTGGACGCTGCGGCCGATATCGAGCTGGTGCAGGACAAGGGGCCGTTCCTCTTGGTCGATGGCCACCGTGGCTTTGGCCATATCGTGGCAGAGCAGGCGATGACGCTGGCGATTGATCGCGCGCAGACCCACCATTTCGCGATGCTGTCCTTGCGCAGCAGCTTCCACCTTGGGCGGTTGGGCGACTGGGGCATCATGGCGGCGGAGGCGGGGTTTATCTGCATCCTTTACGCGAATGTTCAGTCCGCGCGCCCCCTCGTGGCACCGTTCGGCGGCAGTGATGCGCGGTTTGTCACCAACCCTTACTGCACGGCGATACCGGCAACCGAAAAGCATCCGATGTTTGTGCTGGATATGGCGACCAGTACCATCGCCATGGGCAAGGCGCGTGTCGCTCAGCTTAGCGGCAATCCTGCGCCCGAAGGGGCGTTGATTGATGCGCAGGGTAATGCCACGCGCGATCCGTCGGTGGTATCTGACGGTGCGGGCGGGGCGTTGACGGCCTTCGGGCAGCATAAAGGGTTCGGGCTTGCCTTGCTGGGGGATATCTTAGGTGGATCGTTCAGCGGGGGCGGGGCCTATGCGCCCGAGCGCGAGGTGCCCGACCGGGTCGTGAACAACATGATGGCGATCTTGATCGATCCGAATGTCTTTGGTCTTGCGCAAAGCTTTGGTGTGGATGTGGACCGCTATACAGATTGGGTAAAAGCATCCCCCGCAGCGCCCGGAACGGCGGGGGTGCAATTCCCCGGCGACCCCGAAAGGCGCAGCACGGCAGAGCGATCGGCCAAGGGTATTCCGCTGGATGCAGGCACATTGGCGCAACTGACGGCGGCGGCGCGCAAGGCGGGTGTTCCCGCGTCAGAACATCTCTGCTCTACCTCTGATTGACGTCACCCTGCGCAATCGCGCCTCTCGCGGTCTTTTGTTGACTCAAGGAAAGGCGCGCTCTTATCCTTTTCCACAGGGCGGAACCACGTTTCACAAGAAAACGGGCCGCTAACCTTGCCGCAAACGCGAATGTTTTGCGCCGCAGGAATTTCTGGGAGGAAAGATATGAACGTATTGAAGACGACGGTCGTGGCATTTGGGTTCACGGCTTCCATGGCGTTCGCGCAGGATCTGGACCTGCCGCGTCAACTGAGCTGGACAGCCTATGACACCGGGTCGGCGGGCTATAATCAGGCCGTGGCAATCGGTGCTGCGTTGCAAGATGCGGCGGGGGTGAACTTGCGCGTGCTGCCGGGCAAGAACGACGTGTCGCGCACAGAGCCATTGCGCCAGGGGCGGGTTGAATTCTCGGCCACGGGTGTGGGCGGTAGTTTTATGGCGCAGGAAGGTGTGTTTGATTTCGGAGCCGAAAACTGGGGCCCGCAGCCGATCCGGGTGCTGCTGGCGAACAACGGCGGCGCGATCAACCTTGCGGTCGGTGTCGCGGGCGATCTGGGGATCGAGACCTATGCCGACCTCAAGGGGAAGCGCGTGTCCTATATCGTGGGTGCCCCTGCGTTGAACGTAAACACCGAAGCCTATCTGGCCTATGGCGGCTTGACATGGGACGATGTGGAGCGGGTTGATTTCGGGGGGTTCGGGGCCAGCTGGACCGGCCTGATCGAAGGGCAGGTCGATGCGGCTTTTGCGTCGACCAATTCGGGCAAGGCATATGAGGCCGAAGCGGGGCCGCGCGGGCTGTTCTGGCCGCCGATTGATCCCGACGACACCGAGGGTTTCGCCCGCATGCAGGAAATTGCCCCCTTCTTCACGCTGAACAAAGCCAAGGTCGGGGCCACCATCGACGGGACCGACGGCTATCAGGGCGCGGGCTATGCCTATCCGGTGCTGACCTCGATTGCTGCCACGGACGAAGCGTTGGTCTATAATATGACCAAGGCGATGGTAGAGCTGTTCCCGAAATATGACGGCAATTCCCCCGGCATCGGTGGCTGGGCGCTGGACAAGCAGAACATGGAATGGGTGGTGCCCTACCACGAAGGGGCGATCCGCTATTTCGAAGAAGTGGGCGCTTGGTCCGACACCGCGCAGGCGCATAACGACAAACTTGTGAAACGCCAAGAAGCGCTGGCCGCGGCATGGGAAGCGACGAAAGCATCCAACCCCTCTGACTGGGAAGCCGCCTGGTCCGAGGCGCGCCGCAAGGCCTTGGCAGACGGCGGGTTCTCTGTCGTTTTCTGAACCCTTTCAAAGTTTGGGGCGGGCTGGTCATGGTGCCGGCCCGTTCCTGCTGTGCCGCTCACCGGCCCGTACCCCCTAATATGAAAGCGTTTTTATGACCGATCCCGATACATTGCGCGCCCCGCAGCCGAAGTTCGAGGAGGTGGCGATTGACGGTGCCACCCCGGCGGAGCGGATCTCGGGGGTGGCACGTTGGGTCGTGGTGATCACCACGCTGCTGTCGCTGGTGCTGGTGGTCAACCAGCTGTTCAACCTTCAGCTTTTCGGGATTGTGCTGATCGACGGGCGGTATCTGTATATCCTCGGGGGGATGTTCCTAGCGTTGACGTTCCTTATCTTTCAGGCCCGCGGCGGCAAGGGGGGGGAGCCAACACTGCTGGACTGGGTACTGTTTGCCGCTTCGGTCGGGACCACGGGCTATCTGGCGCAGACCGCGCAGCAGAACCTGTCGCAGGGGTGGGAATATGCAGCCCCTGAAACGGCGCAATATGTCTCGGTCATATTCTTCTTTCTGATCCTGGAGGCAACGCGGCGGGCAGGGGGGCTGGTGCTGTTTCTAATCGTCACGCTTTTTGCGTTCTATCCAACCTTCGCGGGCCACGTGCCGGACCCGTTTTCGGGCTTTCAAAGCACGTTTCTGCAAACGGTGCCCTACCATATCTATTCCGCCGAAAGCTCTTTCGGCATTCCGATGAAGGCGTTCGGCGGCGTTGTCATCGGCTTCATCCTGTTCGGCGCGGTGCTGCAACGGACAGGCGGCGGGCAGTTTTTCAATGATCTGGCGCTTGGCCTCGTGGGCGGCTACCGCGGGGGCGCGGCGAAGGTCTCTATCTTTGCCAGCGGCTTTATGGGGTCGATGTCCGGCTCTGTCATCTCAAATGTCTTGACCACGGGGGCGGTGTCGATCCCTGCGATGCGCAAGACCGGGTTCTCGGCCAAGACCGCCGCCGCGACAGAGGCCTGCGCCTCGACTGGCGGGGTATTGATGCCGCCGATCATGGGGGCGACGGCCTTTGTCATGGCGTCCTTCCTGTCACGCCCCTATGTCGAAATCGCACTGGCCGCCGCGATCCCCAGCCTGTTGTTTTACTGGGGCCTGTTTGCGCAGATCGACGCCTACTCCGCGAAACGCGGGCTGCGCGGGTTGCCCAAGCCTGACCTTCCGCGCCTGCGTCAGGTGATGATCGAAGGCTGGCCCTATATCTTCGTTTTCGCGCTGCTGCTCTATATGATGATCGGGCTGCGGCAGGAATCCTCTGCGCCATTCTATGCGACGGCGCTGCTGTTGGTGGTGAACCAGTTCCGCGCCAGCCATCGTCTGAACCTGAGCCGCCTTGGCAATATGATTGTCGGTGTCGGCATGGGGCTGTCAGAGCTGACCGCGATCCTGCTGGGCGTCGGGCTGATCGTGGGGTCGTTCTCGGCCACGGGGCTGGCGGGCACATTGGTGAACGAGCTGGTGTTTCTTGCCGGCGACAGCACGTTGATCCTGTTGCTGATGGGGGCGATCACCGCCTTTATCTTCGGCATGGGGATGACGGTGACCGCCTGCTATATCTTCCTTGCGGTGGTGCTGGCCCCCGCGCTTGAGGCCGGCGGGCTGAACCAACTGGCAGTGCATCTGTTCATTCTCTACTGGGGCATGGTCAGCTATATCACACCTCCGGTAGCGCTTGGCGCTTTTGCGGCCTCGACCATGGCGGGGTCCAACCCGATTGCCACGGGGTTCGAGGCGATGCGTCTTGGCGGTGTCATCTATATCGCGCCCTTCTTCTTTGTGCTGAACCCTGCGTTGATTGGTCAGGCTCCCGCGTGGGAGGTCGTCGTCGCGCTGAGCTGTGCGATGATCGGGGTGACCCTGATCTCGGCGGCGCTGCAGGGTTACATCAGCCTTGTCGGCCCGATTGAAGGCCGTGGGGCGCTACCGATGCGGGTGGCGCTGTTCTTTGGCGGTGTGCTGATCGCCATGCCGCAGAACGATCTGGCCGGTTTGGGCTACAGCCTGTCCTTTCTCATCGGGGTCGCCCTTTGTGCGCTGCCGATGTTGCGGGCGTGGCAGGCGACCTCCGCCGCGCGCGTCACCCCCTAAGGCGAAGGTGCTGGCGCGCGCTTGTCGCGCGCCTTTCCCCGCAGCCGTGTGCCTGCCGGTTACATTTTAAGCGATCCCGATCTTTGGTGCCAAAAAATGAGGCGCGGCTAGGGGCGTGTCCTGAGACATGCCATTTTTTCTAGCGACTCCGCCACTGCCCTAGGCATCTTGGCCTTGTGCCGACACAGGCAACACCGTCGCACGGCAAGCGATCCTGGCAGATGTAACAAGCCATGCGACGATCACAACAATATGCTGCGCCTCCTGTCTAACGTGCTTGGGGGCCCCGGAAAAGTGCGTTCTGACGCGCGGGGTAGCAGCGCCAACAGGGGATAGAAGATGACAACATTCACCAAACTCGCCGCCTGCGCGACCGCCGCATTGATGGGCTCCACCTCGCTGGTGATGGCGCAGGACTGTGCCGATCCGGTCAAGGTCGGCGTGCTACACTCGCTGTCGGGGACCATGGCGATTTCCGAGACGACGCTGAAAGACACCATGCTGATGTTGATCGACGCGCAGAACGAAAAGGGTGGCGTATTGGGCTGCGAGATCGAGGCGGTCGTGGTTGACCCTGCCTCTGACTGGCCTTTGTTCGCAGAGAAGGCGCGCGAGCTGCTGACCGTGAACGAGGTCGACGTGATCTTTGGCAACTGGACCTCTGTGTCGCGCAAATCCGTGCTGCCCGTGATTGAAGAGCTGAACGGCCTGCTGTTCTACCCCGTGCAATACGAGGGCGAGGAATCATCCAAGAACGTGTTCTACACGGGTGCCGCGCCCAACCAGCAGGCGATCCCCGCGGTTGATTACTTCCTCGAAGAGCTGGGGGTCGAGAAATTCGCCCTGCTCGGGACCGACTATGTCTACCCGCGTACCACCAATAACATTCTGAAATCCTATCTGATGTCCAAGGGCATTGCCGAAGAAGACATCTTTGTGAACTACACCCCGTTTGGCCATTCCGATTGGGCCACGATCGTGGGCGATGTCGTGGCACTGGGCCAGGACGGCAAGCAGGTGGGCGTTGTGTCGACCATCAACGGTGACGCGAACATCGGTTTCTACAAAGAGCTCGCCGCGGCAGATGTGTCGGCGGATGATATCCCCGTCGTTGCCTTCTCGGTGGGCGAGGAAGAGCTGTCGGGGCTCGATACATCGAACCTTGTCGGGCATCTGGCGGCGTGGAACTACTTTATGTCCGCAGACACCCCTGCAAACGCTGAATTCATCGAACAGTGGAAAACATCCATCGGCGACGACAAACGCGTGACCAATGACCCGATGGAAGCGCATTACATCGGCTTCAACATGTGGGTGAATGCGGTTGAACAGGCTGGCACCACCGATGTCGATGCCGTGCGCAGCGCGATGTACGGGCAGACCTTCCCGAACCTGACCGGCGGCACCGCCGAGATGCTGGCGAACCACCACCTGTCCAAACCCGTGCTGATCGGCGAGATCACGGCAGACGGTCAGTTCGACATCATCAGCCAGACCGATCCGGTGCCCGGCGACGCCTGGACAGACTTCCTGCCCGAAAGCGCTGTGCTGACCTCCGATTGGAAAGATCTGGAATGCGGCATGTACAACACCGAAACGGAAACCTGCGTTCAGCTGACCTCTAACTACTGATCCTGAACGCCGGGGCGGGCAGGCCGACTGGCCGCCCCATCACCTTATTTCCCAGACTTACCACAAGGGTTCCCTATGTTCCGCCACCTGTTAATGCTCCTCTGTTGGGTGGGCATCGTGGGAACGGCACAGGCGCAAGATTTGCAGCCCGTGCTTCAAGCTCATGCCGATGAAATTGCCAAACCCTCGCGCAGCTCTGTCTCTGTCGCGCTGGATGATCTGGTTGCCTCCGGTGCGCCGCAGGTCAGCGCGTTTCTTGAACGCTGGCAGGACAAAGGGGTCTGGCAACGCGACGCGGATGGTGTGTTCTTTTTCGGCACCGAGACAGGCGACGCGCTGGCCTTGCGCGATATCGACAGCGATGCGGAAAGCACGGCACCGGCAAGCGGGTTTTCGCAGCTGAAACCCAATGGCGGAGTGCGCCGCCTGATCGGCACCGCGCTTGTGCAGTTCCAACTGACCGACCCTGATCTTGCACGCCGTCAAAGTGCCGTCGATTCCATCGCCCGCCGCCCGGAGGCGGACCAACTGGCCCCCCTGCGCGCCTCGATCGAGGCAGAGACAGATGCGGCGCTGAAGGCCCGCAAGATCCAGCTGACCAACTTCCTCTCTGCCAGTTTTGGCGACACAGCCGCCGATCGTATCGCCGCGATCACGTCAATGGCCAGCGATACCTCGATCGAGGCGCGGGCGGTGATGAACCAGATTCTATCGACCAAAACAGCGACGCCGTCTGAAACACCCAGCGGCAACGTCGCGCGGGTGCTGTCACCGGGGGAGGATATTTCACCCGATGCGGCCTATGCGCAGCTTGTGGCGGCTGATCTGGCCCCGGCGCCTGTGCCCCCCGCCGCGATCCGCGACGCTTTGGCGGCGAACGTTTTCAACGGGCGTGTGGGTGGTATCCCGACAGCGCGGCTGAATACCGATGCGGCGCGTGCGACCGCCTATGCCGCACTCGCCGCTGCGGGCACCGTGCCGCCGCTGGTGACTGCGCGGGACCAGCAAGATGCCATCGCGGGCATGACGTTCTACGAGGTGTATGACGAGCCCGACAGCGCCGTCACAGACGCCGCGCGGGCCACGCTCGACAGTATTGAGACCCGCGTCGCCGCCGCGCAAACCGTTGACCTGACGCTGGACGCGCTGTCGCTCGCGTCGATCTATTTCCTTGCGGCTATCGGCCTTGCCATCACCTTTGGCGTCATGGGGGTCATCAACATGGCCCATGGCGAGTTTATCATGATGGGGGCCTATACCGGCTATGTCGTGCAGCTGTTCGTGCCCGATTACACGCTGTCGATCATCATCGCCCTGCCGCTGGCCTTTNCGGTCACATTNGCCGCCGGTNTGGTGATGGAGCGATTGGTGATCCGGCACCTCTACCACCGNCCGCTNGAGACGNTGCTGGCGACTTTCGGNATCTCTATCGCGCTGCAGCAACTGGCCAAGAACATCTTTGGCACGCAGGCACGCCCGCTGACCTCTCCGGCTTGGCTGGACGGGGCGTGGGTGATCTCGGATGTGATCCAGATCAGCTATATCCGCATCGCGATCTTCGTGTTGGCGCTGCTGTTCCTGGGGCTGATCCTGTTTGTGCTGAAACGCACGCGACTGGGGCTAGAGGTGCGCGCGGTGACGCAGAACCCCGGTATGGCGGCCAGTATGGGCATCAACCCCGACCGTATCAACATGATGACCTTTGGCCTTGGCTCGGGCATCGCGGGGATCGCGGGGGTAGCCATCGGGCTTTATGCCAAGGTCACGTCCGAGATGGGGGCCGATTACATCGTGCAATCCTTCATGACCGTGGTCGTGGGCGGCGTGGGCAACGTCTGGGGCACGCTAGCCGGGGCCTCGCTCATCGGGTTCCTGCAAAAGGGGATCGAATGGTTCAACCCGTCCAATACCCTCGCGGCACAGACCTATATGGTGCTGTTCATCATCCTGTTCATTCAATTCCGTCCCAAGGGCATCGTTGCCCAAAAGGGTCGGGCAGCGGCGGATTGATCCATGCGTAAAACATTCATTTCTGAAAACCCTTCCGTCCTGTGGTTCATTGCGCTGTTGGGGCTGTTTACCCTCGCGGTCGCCATCGGGTCTGAGGCGACAGGCACGGGCCTGATCTCTACCTCTATGGTCAAGACATTGGGCAAGACGCTGTGCCTGTGTCTGATCGCCATCGCGATGGATGTGGTCTGGGGCTACTGCGGTATCCTGAGCCTCGGGCATTTCGCCTTCTTCGGCATCGGCGGTTATGCCATCGGCATGTGGCTGATGTATGCGCGGACCGAAGGCATCGTATTGTCGAGCCTTGAAGGTCAGGTGATCCCGCCCACACCGCAAGAGGTGCAGGACGCCATCGGCAACCAGATCTTCGGCGTCGTTGGCAGCTCTGACTTTCCGTGGCTCTGGGCCTTCTCCGACAGTCTGTTCCTGCAACTGCTGATGGTGGTGATTGTGCCGGGGCTGCTTGCGCTGGTCTTTGGCTGGCTGGCGTTCCGCAGCCGTGTCACGGGCGTTTACCTGTCGATCCTGACGCAGGCGATGACGCTGGCGCTGTCGCTGTGGCTGTTCCAGAACGACAGTGGCCTGCGCGGCAACAACGGGCTTTCCGGTTTGCAGAATATTCCGGGGTACGAAGACACCTCGCAGGCGACCATCAGCCTGGTGTTCTTTATGGGGTCGGCGCTGGCGCTGGCGCTTGGGTATATCCTGTTTGCATGGGTGGTATCGGGCAAGATGGGCAGCGTGGTGCAAGGCATCCGCGATAACGAGGCCCGCGTTCGCTTCCTTGGCTACCGTGTGGAACGCTACAAGCTGTTCATCTTTACCCTTACGGCCGTGATCGCCGGTATCGCCGGGGCGCTTTATTACCCGCAGGCCGGTATCATCAACCCGGCAGAGATCGCGCCGATTGCATCGATCTATCTGGCGGTCTGGGTCGCGATTGGCGGGCGCGGGCGGCTTTACGGCGCGGTGATCGGGGCGGCATTCGTATCCTTGCTGTCCAGCTGGTTCACAGGGGGCGGTGCCCCTGCCATCGATCTGGGGTTCTATACGATCCTATGGACCGACTGGTGGCTGGTACTGCTTGGCGTATCCTTTGTTTGCGTCACCTTGTTCTTCCCCAAGGGGATCGGCGGCCTGTTTGATTATTTGGTGAGGAAACCGTCATGAACGATACCCTGTTAGAAGTCTCCGGCGTGTCGAAATCCTTTGACGGGTTCAAGGCGATCAACAACCTGTCGATCCAGATCGCAGAGCCGGAACTGCGCGCTGTGATCGGGCCGAACGGGGCGGGCAAGACCACCTTTATGGACATCATCACCGGCAAGACGCGCCCCGACAGCGGCCATGTCGTCTGGGGGGAGCGGAACATATCGCTGCTTGGTATGTCAGAGGCGGATATCGCGAACGAAGGGGTGGGGCGCAAGTTTCAGAAACCCACGGTGTTCGAGGCGCAGACCGTGCGGCAAAACCTTGCGATGGCGCTGAAGAACCCGAGGGGGCCGCTGGCCGTCCTGCTGCACCGCAAGACCCCGTCCAACGCTGCGCGGATCGAAGGCATCGCGGCAGAGATCGGCCTGACCGAGAGCCTGACCCGCATCGCCGGCGAGTTGAGCCACGGCCAGAAGCAATGGCTCGAGATCGGCATGCTGCTGGCGCAGGAGCCGCGTCTGCTGCTGGTCGACGAACCCGCCGCCGGCATGACGGTAGAGGAACGCGAAAAGACCACCGACATTCTGAAACGCGCCGCCAAGACCCGCGCCGTGGTAGTGGTCGAACATGACATGGAATTCGTGCGCAGGCTCGACTGCAAGGTCACGGTGCTGCACGAAGGATCGGTGCTGGCCGAAGGCAGTCTTGACCACGTGACATCCAACCCGAAAGTGATCGAAGTTTATCTGGGGCGCGGCCATGCTTGAAGTTGAAAATCTGGACCTGCACTATGGTCAAAGCCGCATTCTTTACGAGGTGTCTTTTCAGGCCCCCAAGGGGCAGATCACGACCTTGATCGGTAACAACGGGGTGGGCAAGACCTCCACCCTCAAGGCGATTGCCGGGCGGCATCCGGCGTCGGCGGGCACGATCACCGTTGATGGAACTTCCGTGCGTTTGACCACGGCCTTTCAGGCGGCGAATGCGGGCATTGCCTATGTGCCACAGGGGCGCGAGGTTTTCCCGATGATGACGGTGGAGGAGAACTTGGAGACGGGGTTTGCCTGCCTGCCCAAGGCCGACCACCACATTCCCGATCACATTTACGATCTGTTCCCTGTCTTGCGGGATATGAAGGCGCGGCGCGGGGGGGATCTGTCGGGCGGGCAGCAGCAGCAGCTTGCCATCGCACGGGCGCTGATCACGCGACCGCGGGTCTTGTTGCTGGACGAACCGAC
>JGI24655J20075_1000560_pt1 | contig 12857 bp, 8 predicted proteins | sample MalvirmetaMSP112_FD_20075 | JGI IMG/M metagenome (IMG submission 20075) | reverse complement strand
TCGAGCCCTTTACCAGAGCATCACCGGCCGTGGTAGCTCCCGGATTATCGGCTGGACCCGCAACCCCTATTTCATGAACGCATACGTCGGTGGCGGCACCGAGCAGCCCGATAGAGTCCTTAGTGGATATTTCAGTGCCGGGAAAGCCATTGAATTGCGTTCCGAAAGCGGCGAGCTGAAGCGCGAGCGCACACTGGAAGATCATTACCTGTCTGCGTTTGAGATGAACCTGTTGCGAAAAGAAGGGTTCAATCGGGAAACATTGGAGGGAGACTACAACGTCATTTACCTGTCCACCCGCATGGGCGATGAGAGCCAGCCCTTTGTGGTGGAGTCCGGCGTTGGGGTCTGGCAGATCATCGGCCCATCCGTCACCCAGACCATGGCGACCACCACCCTGCGCAGGGACAACACGGGGAATGTCACTGTTTCCGTGCCGGCAGACAACCCAGGCCAGCGGGATGCCAACTGGGTCATCAGTGAGCGTCAGTCGCGGGTGTATGACCCAAACAGCGGAAACCGTATCGTCAGTAACGGGCGCCTGAATCTGGACCGCGACAGTGCCTCCGGCCTGGATGAGAAACCGGATATCGCCGTCGGCGCATCAACGCCGAACGGTTCCCTGATGGCTTTCAACCTGGACACCAACGCTATTGGTGATGGAATTCTGGTGGCTGCCGAGCAGGCCAATGCCTCTCCACCCAGCCAGGGGCGCTACCGCCTTCAGGGCGTGGGGTTGGGAATGGAGCAGGTCAGCAACCGGCTGATGCATTTCGATAACGCCCTGCTGGTGATTGAATCTTCCGGCAGCGCCCGTCTGGAGGGCCGGACGCTCGAGGTTGTCCATCAAGTCGATGCCGAATCGGTCTCCACTCCACAGGCACAGTCCCCCGGAACGGTATCCCTGGCGTACACAGCCAGCAACACCGGGGCTGCAACGTTTAGTGCCGGCAGCCTGACGCTGGACGGCTTTTTCACCCGCGATCAGGATCAGTTTTTCCTGCAACTCAGGCAGACAGAGGGCCAGGAAGAGGTACTGGGGTTGCTCATGGCGACACGCTTGCCAGAATAGCGGGGAGCAAACCACCCGGGCGACGTTGGCGTATAACCTGTTATAATTGCTGTCATATCGATTGTAACGAGAGGTTTTATGTCTTCTGGTATCCGGGCACTGTGGTTGATAGTTCCGCTGATGGTTTTTGGTTTGTGGGGCATACTGCATACCCCCGACCCGGACCACGACCGCGACGCCGAGGACTCGGATGTCGCCCTGGCCAAACTGCCTTCACTCCCTGGCTGGTCACGAGCGGACTTGCCGGATTTCTCTGCCTACCGTGATACCACCGAGAAAAAAGCCGCGTTTTTCTCGTTCCTGTACCCACGTATCGTGCTGGCAAACTCCCGTATTCTGATCGAGCGCGATTATCTCGACAGCCTGGCCGGCAAGGACGAGCTCAGTAAATCGGAACTGACCTGGCTGAAGAACCAGGCCGAGCGGCTGAGGGTGGATGAAGAACCCGGCAGCGAAACCATGTTCCGACGCCTGCGAAACCGCCTCGATGTAATTCCGCCCTCGCTGGTGCTGGCTCAGGCCGCCAATGAATCCGCCTGGGGCACCTCCCGTTTTGCACGTAGAGGCAACAACCTGTTCGGACAATGGTGCTTCTCGCAGGGCTGCGGTCTGGTACCCCGGGGACGCGTTGAGGGTGCCAGTCATGAAGTGGCGAGCTTCTCTTCGCCTTATCTGTCCGTGCGCTCTTACATCCAGAACCTGAATCGCCATCCAACCTACCAGTTGCTCAGGGACATCCGCCTGAAAGCCCGCAATCGTGATGATATCGCCAGTGGCCCGAGCCTTGCTGCCGGTTTGCTGGGGTATTCCGAACGCGGTGAAGACTATGTGGAGGAAATTAGAAGCATGATCCGCCACAACAACCTCGACTATTACGATGAAGACTTCCAGGCCATTGTTCGGGGAGCCAATTCCCAAGAGCTCCTTGAGTTGGCTGCGGCAAAGCAGGAGAAGGCACTCCTGCCTGGGGCCACCACCGCTGACGAAACCAGTAGCGAAGGCTGAATCCACCATCACATAACCGAGTGAATTCGAATTCCGGAGACATCGATCAATGTCCAGGTTCTTGCCCGCACCCGTCAAAGGTGTGCTCGCAGTGCTTTGTATTGTTCTTAACACCCTTTGGCTATTCCCGATCCTGATGGTGTTTGCGGTAATCAAGTTGCTGGTTCCGACGCCTTCGGTTCGCAAAGGCTGCACCATCGTTCTGAACCGCATCGCGTGGTTCTGGATTGGCTTCAACAATGTGCTGGCTGACGTGCTTCACAACATCAAGTGGGATGTCCGCGGCGCTGAGGGCCTGAGCCGCGAACACTGGTACTTCGTCACCTGCAACCATCAGAGCTGGGCCGATATTCCGGCCATCCAACACGTATTGAACAGCCGCATCCCGCTACTGAAGTTTTTCCTCAAACAACAATTGATCTGGGTACCTTTACTGGGAGTGGCCTGGTGGGCGCTGGACTTCCCCTTCATGCAGCGCCACACCAAAGAGCAGATAGCCCGGCGTCCGGAATTGAAGGGCAAGGACGTGGAAGCCACTCGAGCCGCCTGTGAGAAGTTCCGGTATACACCGGTGACCATTTTCAACTTCATGGAAGGTACACGGCTCACACCGGCCAAACACCAAAGTCAGAATTCGCCCTACAAACACCTGCTGAGGCCTCGCGCAGGGGGTACAGCCTTTGTACTGGAAGCCATGGGGGAGTCCCTGCACACCATGCTGGATGTGACCATCGTGTATCCGGATGGCAAATCCGGCATCTGGGATTACCTGTGCGGGCGAATCCAACGGATTGTGGTTGATATTCGAACGCGGGAAATTCCACACCGTTTCCTGGGCATGGACTACGAAAACAACCGTGAAACACGGGCGGACTTCCAGCGTTGGGTAAGCCAGGTATGGGAAGAAAAGGATGCGCTTATAGACGAACTGAAGCGTTCAGCCTGAGTGCTGGGCTGTAGCGTGCCCGCTACAGCAGCCCCAATTCGCGGGCACGGACGATGGCCTGCGTGCGTGACTTCACCTCAAGCTTGGCGTTGATACGACGAGCATGGGTTTTGACCGTGTGCAAGGAGATGTGAAGGCGGTCAGCAATGTCCTGGTTCGACAACCCCTGGGCAATCAGCTCAAGCACCCCCTGCTCCCGGTCGCTGATGGGTTCAGCCAGAGACGCATGCTCTTTCATGTCGGTGAGACCGTACAGCCTTCCTATTGCGCCGACAAATGGTGTATCCGGCAGTTGGGGCCAGGTTTTCTCAAGCAGCTCCTGAAGCTCTCCCCTCAGCTCCGCGAAGGGGCTGATGTAGTGCTCCTCTCCTGCCATGGCTATAGTGGCGGTCAGTATTTTCTGGGCAGCGGAAGGGCCTTTCTGGCGCCAGCTAAGGACACTTTCCAGCAGCCTGGAATATAAGTCCAAACCGAAAGGCAATGTCTCGCCGCCGTTGTCCCGAATGTTCCTGACGGTTTCAGCGGCCTTGATGTCATCCCCCCGCGCCAGTTCGATCCTCGCCTGCAGGCATTGCAGCATGCCGGGCATCATCGGGAACATTTCCGGCACGCAATTCACGTCCCGCCATGGCTTGAGCCGCTCCATAGCCTGTGCCGCCGTGTCTGTCTGACCCAATGCCAGCCAGCCGCTGATTTTCAGAGCCTCAAGCACAGGCACATAGACGGACTCGTCGACCTGCCACGACTGCATGGTTCGCTCGGCACGACCAATCCAGGCGAACGCATCGTCCATCCGATTCTGGGTGCGACAAATCAACACCCTCAGCGCCATGGCCAGCAGCAACCCAAGATCGCGGGTTTGCTCTGCATGGCGGATACAGGTCACCAAGAGGCGGTCTGCTTCCGCCTGCCGTCCCTGGTGCCAAAGCACCATCACCAGATTTAGCTGTAGGCGTGTTTCGCCAACACGTGCGGGCCGCGATGACTCGTTCATGGCGGTATCCAGACCGGTGCGCAGCAGTTGCTCTGCGTGCTTCAACGATCCCTTACCCAGCTCGATCCGCGCGTGGGCATAGACTGCCAGAACTTCCGAACCAGCGTCTCCAGCCTCTCGAGCCAGCCTTGCGGCAATGCGGTTGGCCTCCCGGGCATCGCCAAATTTGCCGGCGGCGCATAGCGCACTGGAACGAACCAGCTGCGTCACCAGCTGGCCCTGAGTAGACAACTCCTCCGCCTGCAGAGCTCTGTCTGCGACCATCAGGGCCTCATCAACACTGCCCTCGCCGCGGAGAATAAAAGCCCTGAGCGCATCGACCCGGCCAGCAAGTTCGGGACGCTCGCCATTATCGAGATCGTTGATCAACATTCTTGCCTGCCTGAACTGACCACCGATGGAATGGACCCAACCGTAGACAATCTTCAGGCGCGCGCTTTTCTCCAGCAGCCCCGACGGCAATGACCGGCGAAGCCGAAGCAATGACGCGGTATCCTGCCCAATCAGCAAGGCCTCTGAGCCTTCAGAGGCTATCCGGACCGACTCCTCAAGACTACCGCTGACCAACGCATAACGCAGTGCCTCGGGAAACTGATGACGGTCACTAAACCAGCGACTGGCTTTCAGGGCACGCTCCTGCGACTCATCGAGGGCCGGTGTCTGTAACCAGTCGTGCAGCAAAGGATTCAGGCGGAGCCAGCGCCCGCGACCCGGCAATGGACGCAGCGGGATACCGCTTTCCGCAGCGGCAGAGGGCCGAAAGGCATGGTCACACCCTGCGTCAGCCAATGACAGGAACAGTTCGTCCGAGACGATCTCCATCTCCGCCATGATCCTCAGTGAACGCTGCTGGCCAGGCGTTAAATGGATCAGCACGGCATCTCTGAGGAAACGCTCAACACTGAAGGTTTCCTGTATCGGCAATCGGGATTCCGGNGCGGAGTCCAATTCCCNCTGGTACAACCCCAAAGGCGTAATCCATCCCTCAGTCAACGAAAACAGATGCTCCACAGCAACCGTGGTCAGTTGATTACGGTTGATCGCAGCGTGAAAGAATTCAAAAGTCTCCAACCGTGTCAACTCAAGGGAATCCGCGCCGATTCTGTTGAATCGGCCTTCCAGTTCGAACGTGTGGGTTTCAAATGGCGGCGGTTTTCTGGACACCATCACCAACGCCAGACCAGAAGGAATGTTTTCAACGAGCTGCTGCAGCAGGGCGATGGCAGCCGGATTGGCGACAGTGCCAACGTTATCAATCACGAGCACGCTGTCGCGGTCCGGGTCGCTCCAGTGAGCATCGGACAATAGCAGGGCAAGCGCATCCGTATTGCTGGAGGCTTTTTGTTGCCCGGACGGTCGTGAGGTGGCACCGGGCGGTGTCAGCGCAATTTCAAGCAAGGCCAACAGGCGCCCGGAATCGTTCTCCTGTCCGGTCAGAGCCAGCCATCGGAGGGTGTCGGGGCTACGGGAGGTTTCACGGAACGCCGCACTCAGGGCATGGGTTTTGCCATAACCGGACGGTGCCTCAAGCAACAGGACCGAGCCCGGTGTTATTGCCGCGGTCAGTTTCTCGGTCAGCGCTGGCCTTTTGAGGTAATTCGGAACGGGCTCCGGCATCCGTACCCGCTGGCGCAACAAATCCCTGATCAACTCGCCACGATGAGTGCCGCCTAGTGTTGACTGGAACTCATCGTTGGCCGCACGGCCATCATCGAATGGTTTCACTCTTTGCCCCGTTGAAAGCCCGGAATCTATGAGCCCGATGGGCCCTTATCCGGCAAATGTGATCTCTGCTTTGTCGTTGCTGCAGCGCCCTGCATCGGGTACGCCTTTAGTATTAGTAGGGAGAGGTTAAACCAAATCGGGGGTAGGCTGCAAAAATTTGACGGGAAGATAACGAAATACCGGCAAATTCCTAACATTTGAGGAAATTCAAAGACTTTAATAAAAAAGCGGCGGACCCAAGGGCCCGCCGCTTTCCAGTCAGCCGGGATTGCTCCCGAATAACGGTGACTTACCGCGTACCTGCACGACGCAGAGCAGCGGGTGTGTAGTCACGTGACATGCGTTCAACACCGAACTCGTAAGGGTTGGACTCTTCGTTGGTCAAACCCAGAACCAGATACCGTCCAGACAACAGATCGTACAGGGTTTCAATGGCGTACCAGGGAACAATCTGATCGTAGAACTGCATGCTGTGCGCTTCTGCCACACGCCAGAGCTCTCCGCGACCATCGTAGTGATCAATCACCGCCGCCTGCCATGAGTCTTCATCGATGTAGAAGTCACGCTGGGCATAGATATGACGCTCACCGTCCTTCAGGGTGGCACGCACGTGCCAGACACGGTGCAGCTCATAGCGGGTCAGGTCCTGGTTGATATGACCGGCCTTGATGATCTCGTCATAATCCAGGTCACGGTCCACCAGCTTGTAGGAATTGTAAGGGATGTACATTTCCTTCTTGCCAACCAACTCCCAGCTGTAACGATCAGGCGCACCGTTGAACATATCGAAGTTGTCGGAGGTACGCATGCCGTCTGAAGCGGTACCCGGGCCGTCATAAGCTACCTGCGGTGCGCGACGAACCCGGCGCTGACCGGCGTTGTATACCCACGCGCGACGCGGCTCTTGAACCTGGTCGATGGTCTCGTGAACCAGCAGGACGTTACCAGCCAGGCGAGCCGGCGCGGTAATGGCCTGTTTGAAATAGAACAGAACATTGGGGTCCATTCCCGGCTCATAGTCATCCAGATACGTCTTCCATGTCAGCTCGTCCTGAAACTTTACAACGCTGAAGGACCCGTCCTCAGTCGGAGTCACCTGCCCAACGTTACGCTGGACCGAACCGCCGCGGTATCGGGTGATGTGGTTCCAGATAACTTCCAGGCCGTTCTGAGGGATCGGGAATGGCGTAGCGGTCTGGTAATTACCCAGGCCGTTACCACTCTTGATCAACTCCACACTCGTGGCGTTGTCAACAGTATCCTTCATGACCTGTTCCGGGTATGCAGCGGAACGGTGCGTCTCGTATACCGGCATGACGTAATCGTCATAACGCTTGATCATTGCGACCTGTCCCGGGGACAGGTTTTCCGCATACTGGTCAACGTTGCTCTGGTTGATGGTGAACTTTGGCTCTTCGTTCGGGAACGGGTTCACATAGATACCATCGTTTTTATACCCGGCAGGAGGCGTGGTCAGACCTCCATCCCAGGCCGGAATAGCGCCTCCGTTACCCGCTTTCTCAGCGCCCATTGGCGTGAGCGAGTCACCCAGCTTGGCCGCTTCCTCTGCGGAAACCGCGCCAAAGGCGTTACCCGCAAACAACGTTGCGGACAGGATGCCAGTGGCCAGTAGCTTCTTGTTCAGTTTCATTTAAATTACCTCGTTAAACGAATTCAGGCCGAATCAGAATGAGTAGGAAACGCTCGCACTCACGAAATCACGGTCAGTCAACTCGTTATACGGCTTGCCACCGAAAAAGTTTGTGTAACCGATATTACCGGTTATACGGTTCTGGTATTCAGCCTGCAGTGACAGACCAATGGCTTTGTTGCCTTCGCTGAAGTTACCCCCCGGAGAAGGCGCGTAACCCTGCACATCGTGGCTCCACGCCAACTGTGGTGAAAGGTTAATGCCAGAGAACGCGTTCAGGTAGCTCCACACCAGACGGGTACGGTAGCCCCATGAGAAGGCCGTGGTAAAGCCATCATTGTTACAGTAGTTGGTATTGATGTTGGCACCGGCCTCACAGAAATCACCCGTGAAGTTGGAACCGTCCACCGGCAACGTACCGATACCGAAGGTGCCTGAGCGACCGTAACGGGCTTCATCTTCGTCCGGAAGATCGTGAACGTAGGTGGCACCGAATTCCGTGATCAGGGAGAGGCGACTGGCGCCCATAACCTGGTCGAAGAACTTGATCAGCGTAAACTGCGCCTGGGAAACGTTGAACCGGTCGTAGCCGTCAACAGGCTTTCCGGCCAGATTGGCGCCGCCCGACTCTTCAAGCCGCTGCTTTTCAAGTTTGCTCAGAATTTCCCCGTTTGGGCCACGCTGCTGCAAACCACCATAAATCAGCTCAAATGCGTTCCACTGAAGCGGAACGTTATCACGGAAGCTGTACTCAGCACCCAGAGACCAGCCACCCGGGGTCGTGGTGTTGATACTGATGCCATAGAGATTGATGTTTTCGGGATACTCGATGAAGTAGCTCGGAAACTGGGAGTTCGGCTCATTCGGATCGTTCTGTTGGCTACCACTGGGCGAAGACGGATTGTTCACCAGGCCACTGACATACGGCAGACGGCTGTTGTACTTGATGTAGTAGAAACCAAGCTCCGAATCGTTCAGGGCCGGCACGTACCAACGCAGTGCGACACCGAACTGGTCTTTGGAATCCGCCTCACGGTCCGCCAGACGAGGAGCNATNAANCCCTGNGCCNCCGCTTGGGAATCAGGCAACTGACCGGCCAACAAAACCGGGCCACAGCCGTCAGCGGCAAAGTCGTTTGTGGAGAAGAATGTGCCGCAATCATCTGGGCGAACGGGCTCCCAGTCAGCTTGCACGAAGGTCTCAACAGTCACATTTTCCGTAATACCTGCGGACGCGTAAAACATCTCAACCGGCAACAGCGCATCCTTCAGTTCCGAGCCTGGTGCCCTGAAGGCAGGTACGTTAACCGGGTTGATGGTATTTATGCCCCCCTGGATAAATGTACTCTCACCCCAGCTCAACACCTGCTTGCCGTAGCGCAGGCTGACCGGCACATTACCAAAATACCAGTCGGAAAATACGTAGGCATCAAGAATTTCGCCGCCGGAGGCATATTTTTTGGCCTCTTCGTTCAGTTCGCGACGCTGACCAACAGGATCAACCGCTCTGCTCTCATCCTTCAACTCGAAGTCATACCAGTAACGCCCCCGCGCAAAGCCACCTATCCGGGTAAGCGTGTCGCTATCCACATCGTAGCTGAGAAAAAGTTCGCTGTTACCCTTGACGATTTTGGAGTAGGTATCCCCTTTCTCGAAGTTGAGGTTACCGTCGTCATAGTTGTTGGTAGAAGCACCGATGTTGGCCAAGGGCTGACCGGGAGCGTATTCAGGCCCCAGGTTACCCTGGGCAATCAACCTTCTGTCCTGTGACTCGGTTCGCCAGCCAACGCCCGCCGACAGCGTCGTGTTGAAAGAGGCTTCCACATCCCCCACGTAAAATGAATAGGCAGCTGCCTGCCCGGATACTCCGGCTGCAACTGCTACGGCCAGCGGCAATTTAGTCCACTGCTGCCATTGATGTGTTTTTCTTGTCATTGGAAGGCTACTCCATTGTTGTTCTGAGTCGCTGCTCTGATTATTGGTGTTCACGATGTTTGGAGGCTTCATGCACAGTGCTCGTGATGTTGGCACTATAGCTAACGCCATCGAACGCTTTGATCAGTCAAAAGTATGATTTTACGATTAAGCCTCTCTCTATTACGCCCCTCTCTGCGGCAGACTTCCCTCGCACTGAGTCACTATAGTCAACAAATTTGGATGCAACCAGCCGGCACAAATCACAGCATTTCAATAGCCATCGCCGTTGCCTCACCACCGCCGATACACAGTGCTGCAACACCCTTCTTCTTGCCGTAGTGATTGAGGGAGTGCATCAGCGTCACCAGCAGGCGGGAGCCGGTGGAGCCAACCGGGTGGCCCTGAGCGCAGGCGCCGCCGTGGATGTTGACTTTCTCGGGGTCCAGGCCGAGCTCGCGGATGGGCATCATGGCGACCATGGCGAAGGCTTCGTTAATCTCGAACAGGTCCACGTCGTCCTTTGTCCAGCCGGTTTTGGCGAACAGGGTTTCGATGGCACCGACCGGCGCGCAGGTGAACTCCGACGGATGCTGGGACTGGGTGCTGTGGGCAACGATCCGGGCGAGCGGTTTGAGGCCGCGCTTTTCGGCTTCGGATTCACGCATCAGTACCAGTGCGGAGGCGCCGTCGGATATCGAGGAGGCATTGGCGGCGGTGACGGTGCCGTCTTTCGCAAAGGCCGGGCGCAAGCTCGGGATCTTCTCGATGTTGGCGTTGTGGGGCTGCTCGTCGTCCTCAACCACCACTTCGCCTTTTCGGGTCTTGACGGTGACGGGAATGATTTCGTCTTTCAGCAGGCCTTCTTCAATGGCTTTCTTGGCCCGGGTCAGGGAGGTGATGGCGTACTCGTCCATCTCTTCCCGGGTGTAGCCTTTCTTGTCGGCCATTTCCTGGGCGAAGGCGCCCATCAACCGACCGGTTTCCGCATCTTCAAGCCCGTCCAGGAACATGTGGTCCTGTGGCGCCTGCCCGGGCCCCATGCGGTAGCCACTGCGGGCACCCTGCAGGATGTAAGGCGCATTCGACATGCTTTCCATGCCACCAGCCACCATGATGTCGTTAGTACCGGCCTTGATCACATCGTGGGCAAACATGGCGGCTTTCATCCCGGAACCGCAAAGCTTGTTGATCGTGGTAGCGCCGGTGCTATCGGGAAGTCCGGCCTGACGCATGGCCTGTCGTGCAGGCCCCTGTTTGAGGCCTGCGGGCAGCACGTTGCCCATAATGACTTCTTGAACGTCGGCCGGCTGCAACCCGGCACGGCGAATCGCCTCGGCAATGCTGATGGCGCCAAGCTCCGGCGCTGAAACGGCGGCCAGACTGCCCTGGAATCCACCCATGGGGGTGCGTACACCGCTGACGATGACGACGTTGTCTGTGCTCATATTGGGATCTCTCTCGTATTGACAGGTTGTTTATCAGGCTTTGTGGGGCGCTTCCAGATATTCCCTGGACTGCATCTCCAATAACCGGGATTCTGTTCGCTCAAACTCAAACCCGAGCCGCCCACCGGCGTACAGGTTGGTAATCGGGGCTTCCGCGGAAATGATCACCTTCACGTTTCGATCATAAAACTCGTCGATCATATTAATGAACCGGCGGGCCTGGTCTTCCTTGTCTTTACCGAGGACCGGCACATTGCTGATGATGACGGCGTGAAATTCGCGGGCCAGTTCAATGTAATCATTCTGGCTACGGGGGCCGTCGCACAGGGTTTTGAACTCAAACCAGACCACATCGTCCGCATGGCTGAGAGCCGTGAGTTTACGACCATTGATATCCAACTCCAGGCTGTGGCTGCCCGCCTCAAGCGCAAGCCCGTCGTAACTTTTCTGAAGGCTCTTGTCGGCATCCTCATCCAGGGGAAAGTGGTACAACTCGGCCTGCTCCAGGGTTCTCAGGCGATAATCCACACCGCCATCCACATTCACCACTTCGGTGTGCTTCTTGACCAGCGCGATGGCGGGCAGGAAGCGGGCACGCTGCAGGCCATCCTTGTAAAGCCCGTCAGGCACGATATTGGAGGTACAAACCAAGGTCACACCACGGCTGAACAGACCATCCATCAATGTTGCCAGTATCATGGCGTCACCGATGTCAGAGACAAAAAATTCGTCAAAGCAAATCACCCGGGTTTCGTCCGCAAACATTTTCGCCACGATATCCAACGGGTTTTTCTCGCCTTTCAGGCTTTTCAGTTCCTTGTGAACACGCTGCATAAACCGGTGGAAGTGCACCCGCATCTTGCGATCAAAGGGCAGAGCTTCATAAAACGTATCCATGAGGTAAGTTTTACCGCGACCCACGCCGCCCCAGAAATACAAACCCTTCACCGGATCTTCTTTGCCCTTCNTGAACTTGAGGCGAAGTTTGACCATCGGTTTGTCNCGCTCCCTTTCCGCCGCCACCAGTTTGTCGTAAAGTGACTGCAAACGGCGGACCGCATCTTCCTGGGCCGGGTCTTTGTGAAACTCGGGCCGCTCAAGGTCCTGCTGGTATCGTTCCCATGGGGTCATATGGGTAGTGGTCATACGGATTCGCTTTTGGGGTGTCATTAAGGCGTTTCCCGAAGTATGGTCATTCATAACGGCGGCGTATTGTGGCCGATTTTGGCTTTTTTCGCCACGTTCAACACCCTGAGAAACCGCTGCAACCGCGGGGCGAGCCAGACATACGACGCAATACGACGATTGGCGCACGAGGCAATCGTGCGTGAACGGGCCTTGGGACGGTATACTTCGGGAAGGAATTCCCAATCATCAAAAGGATCACACAGCTTATGACAAACCTGATTCTGGCAGCCATCGCCGCATTGATTGTCGGCATTGTCATCGGAGTACTGGTTGGCCGGTCTGGTCAGGGCTCTACGCTGCGGCAGCGCCGGGCCGAACAGCAGATCGAGGAGCTGAGAAACGAGTACACGCGCTATCAGGCGCAAGTAAACGAGCACTTTATGGAATCTGCGCACCTGCTGCGCCGCTTCAACGACACCTACCGCGACGTAAACCAGCACATGGCGCGGGGCGCGAACCGCCTGTGCAACGACGAAGACTGGCTGTTGGAGCTTGAGAAAGAGAACGCCAAGGCGCGCCTGGAAGGCGCCGCCAGCAAGGACGATGCAGAGCCACCCCGGGATTACGCCCCCAAGAGCGACCCCCAGGAAAAAGGCACCCTGGCCGAAGACTTTGGCCTGGCGGAAAAACAGCAGAAAGCCTGACGCTTACACCGGGTTATCACAGTCGATAAACCGGTGACTTACCCCAAATGCTTGCTCCAGGGCCCGCCCCAGGGCCTGAACGCCATATCGTTCAGTGGCGTGATGGCCGGCTGCGTAGTAATGAATGCCGCATTCGCGGGCAGTATGGGTAGTGGGTTCTGAAATCTCGCCACTGATGTAGGCATCCAGACCGGCTCCCAATGCGCTGCCAATGAACCCCTGAGCTGCGCCGGTACACCAGCCGACCCTGGAAATCTCTGCGGAGCCGTC
>JGI24655J20075_1000543_pt1 | contig 13216 bp, 12 predicted proteins | sample MalvirmetaMSP112_FD_20075 | JGI IMG/M metagenome (IMG submission 20075) | reverse complement strand
CGGATCATGGGATCACCCTGATGCCGTGATTCGGACAAATGGGACGCAGGGAAAACACCTGCGCGGCGCAATTACTGGGGATTACCTGTTTCCGGCTCGGTCTCCGGCACAGGATCAGCCTCGATATCGGCGGGTGGCATGTCTGCCGTAGGATCGATCAGGACACCCGGCTCAGCCGCTTCCGGCGCTGGCGTGGACAGGCCGTCCTGACCCTCCAGCAGTGGCGCGGTTGGATCCAGCAGGTCAACCGGGCCGGTTGCGCCATCTTCGTCAGCGCCAAGTGCGCGCTCGACATTGGTGCGCGTATCCGTGTTGCGATTGGCCAGTGTGGTCAGCGCCAGGCTGGTCACGAAGAAGATACCGGCAAACATGATCGTGGAACGCACCAGGGCGCCGGCAGCGCCACGTCCGGACATGAGCGATCCCGCGCCGCCCCCGCCGCCGCCACCAATACCGAGGCCGCCGCCTTCGGATTTCTGGATCAGGACCAGTCCTGTCACGATAAGACAGGCGAGGATGTGGACTACAAGGATGACGTTCTGCATGGCTGGTGCGTTTCCAGTAAAATTCAAGCGGCCCGCATATCCCCATTGGGGACAGACGCCAAGCCTTCGGGTTCAGTCTTTGATTACTTTGCTTGACCGTAAATGGCGAGGAAATCCGCCGCCTTCAAGCTTGCCCCCCCAATTAGACCGCCATTCACATCCTTGACCGCAAGGATTTCAGCCGCATTTCCCGGCTTCATGCTGCCGCCATAGAGCAGCGGAATGAGGTCTGCGGCCTCAGCACCGAATCGTTCTGTAAGGCGCGTGCGGATCGCGGTATGAACTTCATCAATCTGATCTGGCGTGGCAACTTCGCCCGTACCGATGGCCCAGATTGGCTCATATGCAATCACAATCTGTTCAGCCGTGGCCCCGTCCGGAATCGAGCCTGCGATCTGGCTGGCCACGAATTCCAGCGTCTCACCCGCCTTGCGCTGGTCGAGGCTTTCGCCAATGCAAATGATCGGCGTCAGACTCGCGCGCAGGGCGGCTGCGGCTTGTGCGGCCACGATTTCATTGCTCTCCGCATGGTCTGTCCGGCGCTCTGAATGGCCAACAATGACATGGGTTGCGCCCGCGTCTGCCAGCATTTCTGCCGACACATCACCAGTATGCGCGCCGCTTTCGGCCGCATGGCAGGTTTCGCCACCGACCCGCAGCGCTGAGCCGTGCGCGGCCTCTGCCGCAAGGGTCAGAAGGGTTGCCGGTACGCACAACAGCGCCTCGACCCCGGCCTTGCCTTGACCCACGCCTGCAGCCGCATCTCGGATTTCCCCAAGGCTGGACTTGAGGCCGTTCATCTTCCAATTCCCGGCGATAAGTGTTCTGGTCATAAGCTATCCCTATCTTGAAAGACCTAACGGGGTCGCCTAGCAAGCACTGGACCACCGCTCAACCTGCCAGAAAGACGCTGCCGATATGCTAGCCTTGATGAAAAGCCTGATGAATTCCTTCGTCGGGAAGATTATTGTCATGATCATCATTGCGGGGATGGCGTTCTGGGGTGTTGACCAGATGTTCGCTCAGCTGCGGGGCGGAATCGGCTCCAACATGGCCGCCGCGGGCAGCCGGGGCTTTGATGCCGTCACCTTCGATCGCCGCGTTGAGAGCGTCATCCGGAACATCAATGCGGACTCCGAAGAGCCCGTTACCAAGCCGGAATTGCTGGAACAGGGTGTCATCGACCAGGTCTTCCAGCTCGAAGCCGCCAAGCTCACCTTGCTCGGCTATGCCGACTCCATCGGCGTCCATCCCTCCACCGATGCCGTTGTGGAAGAACTGAAGAACATCGACGCCTTCAAGAACCCACTGACCGGCGCGCTCGACCTCGATACCTATCGCGATGTCCTCTATCGCAGCCGTATCACCCAGGCTGACTATGAACAGCAATTGTCTGACGATCTGACGATGAAAGCGCTGCGCGACGCAGCCGGCGCCGCGATCTTTCCGCCGAAAACGCTTTCCGGATTGCAAGCGCGCTATATTGGCGAAGCGCGCAATGTCGGCTGGTTCATTCTCGACACGAGCAGCCTGCCAGAGCCTGACGCGCCCACGGAAGACGAAATCCGCGCCTATTATGATGAAAATCTCGAAGCGCTGAAACAGCCTGAGCGTCGGATGATTGATGTGCTGCGCATGTCTGCCGAAGACTTCCTGTCAGAGGTCACCGTGACTGATCAGGAAGTGGCCACCGTCTATGAAGCCAGCAAGTCGGAGCGGTACTCAGAGCCTGACACCCGCACCTATGTCGAGCTCATGTTCTCCAGCCGCGAAGCGGCCCGCACGGCCTTTGGCCTGCTCGCCGCGGGCGCAGACCCGGCAAGCGTAGAAGGCGTCGCCTCGCGCGAAACCCGCACCGGCCGCCGTGAAAGCGTGTCCGATCCTCTGCTCGCAGAAGCCATGTTCGGGGCCGGCAAGCAAAGCGGCGCCCTGTTTGGCCCGGCCGAGCGCGGCGACCAATGGCTCGTGGCGCGGCTCGTCTCGGTCCAGCCCGGCGCAGTCTTTCCCCTGGAACAGGTTGAAGGCGAGATCCGCGACCAACTCTCCCGCGAACGCGCAGCCGTCCTCCTGTTTGAGAAAATGGAAGCGCTGGATCGCGCAATTGGCGCTGGCTACCCGATCGGTCAGATCGCCGAGGAAGTCGGCGTGCCGCTCATCACGTTCGCGCCCGTTGACCAGTCTGGCCGCACCCGTGAAGGCGTGGCACTCATGGGCCTGATCAGCGCCGGAGAAGCTTTCCAGCAGGCGTTCGAAATCCCGGTCGGTGAAACCAGCAACCGCATCGATATTGGCGAAGCGACCTATCTCACATCCCCCCNCAAAGTNCTTGAAAGCTACACGCCGGAATTTGAGGAATTGCGTGAGGATGTGCGCACCGGTCTTGTTCGCCAGCGTGAAGCCAACGGCGTACAGGCCGCGCTGGATGATCTGACCGACCGGATCAAGTCTGGCGAGAGCACACTGGAAGCTGAAGCGCGCGCTGCCAACGAAGTGGTCGAAACACCCCTCGCGCCGATCACACGGCGCACGGCTGCCGATTCCGGCCTGCCAAATGCGGCAGTCAATTCCGTCTTCAGCGGCAAGGAAGGCGATGTCTTCACCTTCCCGAGCCGGACGGGTGATGCAGTCATGGTGATGCAGATCACCGACATCACACCACCGAGCGAGGCGGACATGTCGGAACTGGCCCCATTGGCCAATTCCAGCCTGCTGACCTCTCTGCAGACCGATCTTGATCAGGCGATGGAAGCCGAGATCGCGGCCACCATGAAGCTACGCACCAATCAGGGCACGCTCAGAGCCTACAAGGCCACTATCACGTCAGACCAATGAGCAATGCCAGACTGATTGTCCGTCGGCGAATCGGGGACATAGAAACCCCGGTTGCCGCCATGCTGAAGCTGGGCGCGGAAACGCCCGGCAGCTTCCTGTTCGAGTCGATTGCAGGTGGCGAACGCCTCGGGCGATATTCCTTCATCGGGCTTGAACCTGACCGCTGGTTCCGCATTCTCAATGGCAAAGCCGAGACGGCCAGCGATGCTGACTTCTCGGACGCCAAGACGCTTGATGCCGAGCCTGTTGCGGCCCTGAAAGCCTTTGCCCGCGATGCCCGCGCCAGCGCCGACGAAGACCTGCCACCTATGGCCTCAGGGGCCTTTGGCTATGTCGGCTATGACATGATCCAATATGTCGAGCCGGTGGAGATTACAAAGCCGGACATGCTGAACGTGCCGGAAGCCCTGCTGGTCATCCCGCGCGTGGTCATCGTGTTCGATCACATCTATCAGGAAATCCTGCTGATCGGCCGCGTCGAAGCCGACAACGAATCCGAGATCGACGCCCTGCTGGATGATGTCGAGGCACGGCTGGAACGCCTGCCCCAGATTCCACCCAAGGATCAGGCGCCCGCGCCGGTGGAACTGCAGTCCAACACCTCCAAGGCGCGCTATTTCGGGATTGTCGAAGCGTGCAAGGACTATATCCGCGCCGGGGACATCTTTCAGGTCGTACCAAGCCAACGTTTCTCCACACCCTTCCCGCGCCAATCGATCAGCTATTACCGCGCGCTTCGCCGCCTGAACCCGTCGGCCTTCATGTTCCACATGAATCTCGGCGCGGTCAGCCTGGTCGGCTCCAGCCCGGAAATTCTCGTTCGCGTCCGCGATGGCCGCGTCGCCATCCGCCCGATCGCCGGCACACGGCCGCGCAGCGGGGATGATGAGGAAGACGCCCGCCGCGCCGAGGGCTTGCTCAACGATCCGAAAGAGATCGCCGAGCACCTCATGTTGCTGGACCTTGGCCGCAACGATGTCGGCCGCGTCGCCGCCTATGGCAGCGTGACGGTCACCGAGCAGTTCATCGTCGAGCGCTACAGCCACGTCATGCACATCGTCAGCCATGTCGAAGGCGACCTGCGCGAGGGCCTCGACAGCGTGGATGCGCTCTTCGCAGGCTTCCCCGCGGGCACCGTCTCGGGCGCGCCGAAGATCCGTGCCATGCAGATCATCAACGAGATGGAAAGCCATCGCCGCGGCATCTATGGCGGCGCAGTCGGCTATTTCGGCTGGAATGGCGATCTCGACACCTGTATCGCGCTGCGCACCGCGGTGCTGAAGGATGGCCAATTGCACATCCAGGCTGGCGGCGGCGTCGTGCTCGATTCCGTGCCGCAATACGAATATGATGAAACCGTCCACAAGGCAGGCGCACTTCGCCGCGCTGCCGAACTGGCCGCCGCATATGAGCATGATCAATGAGCGCGCCAAAGAAGCAGATCCTCGTCATCGACAATTATGACAGCTTCACCTGGAATCTCGTCCATTATCTGGAAGAGCTGGGCGCGGAAACGCGCGTGGTCCGCAATGATGAAATGACGGTCGAGGAAGCCCTCGCCACCGGTGCGGACGGCATTCTCCTGTCTCCCGGCCCCTGCTCTCCCAACGAGGCCGGCATCTGTGTGGGGCTGATCCAGAAGGCGCCCAAAGACCTGCCGATCCTCGGCGTCTGCCTCGGCCATCAGTCCATCGGGCAAGCCTTTGGCGGCGAGGTCATCACCGCCAGGGAAGTCCGGCATGGCAAGCTTTCAGAGATTCGCCAGACCGGAGGGGACCTTTTCGAAGGTTTGCCCGAAACCTATCAAGTGGTGCGATACCATTCACTCGCGGTGAAGCCCGAAGACCTGCCGGAAGTTCTGGTAGCCGACGCCTTCACCGAGGATGGCGAAGTCATGGCCCTGCACCACAAGACACGGCCGATCTACGGCGTGCAATTCCACCCGGAAAGCATCCTGACCGAGCACGGCCACGCCTTGCTCAAGAACTGGCTCGACAAGTTCTAGAAGCTGATTTCGAAATGCTCGCCAATGTCCGGCTTGTCGTCGGTGAGATTGGCTTTGGCAATTTCGTAGAAGAACTTCGCGCCGCCTTTTGACGTCCAGACTTCACCGGCATCAAGCGACAGTTTCAGCAGTAGGACATCAGGATCCTGTTTGCCGTCTTCGTACCAGCTGGCCGCGATGAAGCTCCAATATTCATCAAGCTTCTCCTTGTTGATTTCTGGCGTGAGGCGACCGGACAGGCTGGCATAGAGCCCTTCCTTGTCATTGCACAGAACATAGTGCGCGTTCGTTCCGTTGGCATGTTCGGCCATGAACGTACCCTTGCGGTGATGAACCACAGCTCGCGCTTGTTCTCATCAACATAGTGGGACATGGGCACAGCCCGGCCATCAATCACGAGCATGCCTGTGCGGCAGTCTTCAAGACGATCCCAGAAAGTTTCGGTGAGGTCCTTGTCAGCGAGTTGGGTCATGGGAGGGGAAGTTCCTTTCAGTGTTTCCCTCTCAACGCCTTTCCGGGCAGCCGGTTCCGCAAGACGGTTCGCGCCCCAATGAAAAAGGGGCCCGGTCAGGGCCCCTTCCCGATACGGATGATGACGCGTCTATTCAGGCTTGCGGAAGCGCAGCGTCATCCGGTCGGATTCGCCAATCTCGGCAAAAGCTGCACGCTCTGCAGAGCCTTCTTCCGACGTCCCAAAGCTCGGTGGCAGGCGCCACACGATGTCGCCTGGACCGGCATCGTCGGCGGGGTTCGCATTGACCTCACTCGACTCTTCCAGTTCGAACCCGGCAGCCTCGAAAGCTTCGACCACGAAGCTGGTCTTCAGATATCCTGCATTTCCATCGGCCCACTCATCCGGCGTGTCTTCCGACGCGCGATGCTGGACCACGCCGACGACGCCGCCTGGCTTCAGAATGCGATACGTCTCGGCAATGGTAGCTGAGAACGTGCCAAGCTCTGCTTCCGTCCGGTAGAGATTGTGCAATGCGCGAATGAACAATGCGGCGTCGGCCTTCTCGGCCTTGTCGTCCGGCAGGGTCGTCAGCTTGTAGTCATAGACTTTCGCGCCATTCTCGCCGGCCCAGCCTTCTGCGGTCTCGGTCCAGCCTTCAAGCTGGGCCAGGATACCCGCGACGCGTTCCTCGTCAGCGCCTGGAAGGATGCGGATCCACATCTCGTCCGGATAGTGCGCGCCGATCAGCTTGCCCTCAGGACCGAGATAAGGAAGCAGGATCTTGGAGTACCAGCCACGGCCCGGCAGGGCTTCGACGACCGTCATACCCGGCTCAATGCCGAAGAATTCCAGTGTCGCACCCGGATTGCGCGCCTCGTAGCGGGCCTGAACGTCTTCGGGCTGCGATGCGAGCGCCGCGGCAAGCGCGACAGACGAGGAAACATCCATCGCCTCATCAGCTGTCTCGGCCATCTCCGCCATCTCGGCTTCGGCAGACTGGTCAATTTCCACTGACCCTTCAGCTTCCATCACCCTTTCCACCTCGATCGTCTCTTCGGCGGTCAGGTTGTCTGACATATCGTCAGCCGGTGCGGTCTGACAGGCGGCCAGCAAGGCCATGCCAGCAACGCTCGCGAGCAACAAATTGGGTTTCATAATGTCCTCCTCAATCAGGTCAGTTTTCTCTTGAAGTTCCCCTGTTCGGCGAACCTAACCCAATCTTCCTGCAAATGCGATCACGTGTTCGTGTATCCTGCTTGAAGCCTTTGTGGCGGATGCAGTGAAACCTCGCCCTGCGGCGTCGTCAGACTTGATCTGACGCCCCCACACACCCTATGCAGACGCGAACCAGACCCGGATGACCTTCCTATGCCATCAGACAGTCTCACCACCGCCCTGCTGGCCATTGCCCGCCGCCAGCCACTGGACATCGCTACGCTTGAGGGGGCTTTCGACAAGCTCTTGTCCGGCGAGGCGGCCCCCGAAGAGGTCGGCGCGTTCCTGATGGGCCTGACCGTGCGGGGAGAGACCGCCGACGAGCTCGCCGCCGGGGCGCGCATCATGCGCCAACATGCCCGCAAGGTGCATGTGGAAGGGCCTGTCCTCGATACATGCGGGACAGGCGGCCTGCCATGGAAAAGCCTGAACACCTCCACCGCCAGCGCGATCGTGATCGCGGCGGCGGGCGGACGGGTCGCCAAGCATGGCAATCGCTCGGTGCCGCCCAAGACCGGCTCGGCCGACGTGCTCGAAGCGCTCGGCGTCAATCTCGACATGGACGAAGAAACCTTCCTCGAATGCCTGAATGGCTGCGGCGTCGCGTTCATGTTCGCGCGCAGCCATCACAGTGCCATGCGCCATGTCGCGCCGATGCGCGCAAAACTCGGCATCCGCACCATCTTCAATCTGCTCGGCCCACTCAGCAATCCGGCCGGTGCCGAATACCAGGTTCTGGGCGTATTCGCGCCCGAATGGGTGCGACCGATGGCCGAGACCCTGTCGCGTCTCGGCACCAAGCGCGCCTGGGTCGTGCACGGCCTGGACGGCATCGACGAGATCTCCATCGCCGGCACAACGAAAGTCTGTGAAGTGGCGGGCGACGATTTACACGAATTCGAGCTGACCCCTGCCGACGCCGGACTGGAAACGAGCCCGCTGTCGACCCTGGAGGGCGGAGGCGTGGAAGACAATGCGCTCGCCATCACCGAATTGCTGGAGGGCCAGGAAGGCCCGTTCCGCGATGTCGTGCTGCTCAACGCAGCCGCCGGCCTGCATGTTTATGGCAAGGCCGACACGCTCAAACAGGGCGCCGCCATGGCCGCCGAGGCCATCGACAGCGGCAAGGCCCGGCAAACCTTGCGGGCCCTGGCTGCTCTCTCCAACGGACAGGATCCGGAATGAGCACCGCCCTTGATCGGATCATCGCCTACAAGGTCGATGAAGTCGCCGCCGCCAAACGCGAGACCCCGCTGGCCGCGCTGGAGGCACGCCTGCCCGAGGCCAGCCCGCCGCGCGGCTTCGCTCAATCCATGTCCATGATTGCCGGCCTCGACGAGAACGCACTGATCTGCGAGCTGAAGCGCAAGAGCCCGTCCGCCGGGGACATCCTGCCGGGCGCGGACCCTATCCAGATTGCCCGCGAATATGAATCCGGTGGCGCGGCCTGCCTCTCTGTCCTGACGGATGGGCCGAGCTTTGGCGGCAGCCTGGAGGATTTCGCTCAAATTCGCTCCGCTGTGGCCTGCCCATGCTGCGCAAGGATTTCATGATCGATCCCTATCAGGTGATCGAATCCCGCGTGCATGGCGCCGATTGCGTCCTGGTCATCATGGCCTGCCTCAGCGACGCTCAGGCCAGCGAGATGACGGATACGGCACTCGACCTCGGCATGGACGTCCTGCTGGAGACCCACAATGAGGAAGAGCTGGCACGCGCACTCGACCTGCCGTCTCCGCTCATTGGCATCAACAATCGGGACTTGAAGCGCATGGTCACCGATCTGGCCACAACCGAGCGCCTCGCGCCGCTGGTCCCGGCTGAGAAGGTGCTGATTTCCGAAAGTGGCGTCTCATCGCCCGAACATATCAAAAGATTGCGCGAAACAGGCGCCCGGCGCTTTCTTATCGGGGAAAGTCTTATGAAAATGGGCATAAACCGCCACAAAAGCGTTACACAAATGAGGGTAGCTGGCACGAATTGACCCGAAGCATGAACACATGTAGAACATAAGTGAACATAGATTCGCCCGAAGGGAGTCACCCGTGCTGACTAGTAAACAAAAGGAATTGCTGCTCTTCATCAATGAGCGCATTCAGGAAACCGGCGTTTCGCCATCCTTTGACGAGATGAAGGATGCGCTGAACCTGGCGTCCAAATCCGGCATCCACCGTCTTATCACAGCGCTTGAAGAGCGCGGGTTCATCCGGCGNCTTGCGCATCGGGCCCGCGCCCTTGAAGTGCTGAAACTACCGGAATCGGTTTCGCCCGGNGCCCCTCGCGGCCGCAAGGAGTTCAAGCCGGCACTCGTATCCTCCGGTCAGCCNGCNCCGNCNCAGAGCGCACATACCGTGCCGCTGATCGGCCGTATCGCCGCTGGTCTGCCGATTTCTGCGATCCAGCAGGACAATGGTCACGTCAANGCGCCGGATGGCCTGACCGATGGGGAAGAACACTTCGCCCTCGAAGTTCAGGGCGACTCGATGATCGACGCGGGTATCCTTGAAGGTGACATCGTGGTCTGCCGCCGCACGGATACAGCCAATACCGGCGACATCGTCGTCGCGCTGGTCGATGGGGAAGAAGCCACACTGAAGCGGCTTCGCCGCAAAGGCGCCTCCGTGGCGCTTGAAGCCGCCAACCCGGCGTTCGAAACACGCATTTTCGGGCCTGACCGGGTGCAGGTGCAGGGCCGCCTCGTCGCTCTGATCCGTCGCTACGACTAATCGGTTTCCACACCGCAAGGTTTCCAAGGCCGCGCTTTACAAGGCGCGGCCCTTTTTGATGGCGCACCTTTCGTGTTGAGAGTGATGGCACCTGTCCGGACCACGTCAGACCACAAGACAGGCTCAGCGCAACTGACGGATCGTTCGCCCGTATCCGTCAGGGCGTGTGGGACAAGTTCATACGCGGCATCGGCGCGAGGATGACAGGCTGTGGCATCGGCGTCGGGGCGCGGCAACGCTATCCGGCCGATCTCGGCATCCAGAATGCACGGCCAGTCTGCACACAGGCCTGACGGCTCCAACGTGCTGAACCGCATCGGCGACAAACCATCGCCATCGATGTAGCGGATCTTGTGCACCTCGCCGCCAGCCAGCCGCACGAACACGTCGCCCGAAGCCGACCAATGCAGCGCCATGGCCGGGGCCGCGATCCAGAGCCAGGTTGCCGGCCCGCTGAGGGCCACCACAAACAGCCAGCGCCATATGCCCCTTGCAATCACAGCCAGTCCCAACGCCGCACTGAACAGGACGAGTGAGACACCCGGCATCTGCTTGCCGGGAGACAGCCCGCCTGGTGCCTGTTCGGTACACGTCTGGGCGATCCAGAGAATGGCCTCCAGCGAATAGCCAAAGACACGCAAGCCCAGATCTCCGTATCCAAATGGTGTGAGGATCAGCGCGGCCGCAGCGGCGGGCGCGCTCACGAACGTGATCACCGGCATGGCTGCGAGATTGGCCAGCAGGCCGAGCCCCGCGAGCCGGTCAAAATGGTAGAGTGCATACGGGGCCGTTGCCGTGCCGGCGACGAGAGACGTGACCGCGAGCGAGGCCCAGCTATAGCTGAAGCTGCCCAGCACCTTGTCGGAAGCGGATCGGCGCGCTGTCCACGCCTCGTAGGTGGCGATCAGGGCGCCTGACGCTGCGAACGACATCTGGAAGCCGGGCGTCATGACGCTTTCCGGCTGCAACAGGATCACCAGGATCATCGCAATTGCAAAGGAGCGCAGGCTAAGCGCTGCCCGGTCGAACAGGACCGCGCCGAATACGACCGCCAGCATGATGAAAGCCCGCTGGGTGGAAACGCCGGCGCCGGAAAGGATGAGATAAGCCAAACTCGCCGCGAGTGCGATGATCGCTGCGGGTTTCTGCACCGCCACGCGCAGCGCCAATGGCTCGATACAGGCGAGCAGTCGCCGCATGAGGTAGAAAACCAGCCCGCCCACAATCGCCATATGGAGACCGGAGATTGCCAGAAGGTGCGCCAGGCCGGAATTACGCAGGGCGACCTGATCCTCCACGCGCATATAGCTGCGATCGCCCGAAACGAGCGCAGCCGCGAAGCCACCCGCCCGATCACCCGCGGCAATGTTCACATGCGCCGCCAATTGCCTGCGGAAGGCTGCGACCTTCATCCGGATATCTGGCAGTATTCCATCCGGCGCGCCAAGCGTGCCACCCCGGCAGCGGCCCTGCACATAGCCGACGCCTCCAAGTTGTTCGAACCATGCCTGCCGCCGGAAATCATATTCCCCCTCCATGCTCGGGGCGGGCGGCGGCCTCAGCACACCCCAGCATCGTACAAAGCGTCCGGAGGAAACCTCCAGCCGGGAGCGATGCGTCAGGCGCACGGTCTTGGGTGTCGTTTCCGGCGTCAGCCCTGCGATGGCGTGCACATCGATGCGCAAACGGGGTCCCTTGGTGCCAGTCTCGATTTCCGACAGCCAGCCCTCGACCATGACCGGCCCGGTCTCTGCAACGATCACGGGCGCTGCGACCAGCCGCGCCCGCAATGCTGCAGAACTCATCCCAAGCGCCGCGCCGAAGGCAAGCCACACGCAAAGTTGAAGCAGGGATGGCAACAGGAATCGTCGCCCCAGCGCGATCAGGATCGCCATGGCAAGCGGCGCCAGCAATACCGGTTCAAAGTCTGGTTCAGCGGGAGCTAGAAAATACGCCGCAGCGCCGCTTGCCATGGCAAAGGCGAGCAACAGGGGCAGTGCATCGACGGTCGCAATTGACCATATCTGACGTGGCTGCGCTGCATGCTGCGCGGCGCGCCCCTTGCCTTTGGCCGGGGAGTTGTGTTTCTGCGGCGCAAGAGCCTCACCCGCGTCCATCAATCGGAGCCTGCCTGTCCCATGAGCGTCATCACGCGTTTTGCCCCCTCTCCCACTGGCATGCTGCACATTGGAGGGGCAAGGACGGCACTTTTCAACTACCTCTTCGCGAAACGGCACAACGGGAAGTTTCTTCTGCGGATCGAGGATACCGACCGCGCCCGTTCATCTGACGAGGCGACAGCCGCCATTCTAGAAGGCATGGAGTGGCTGGGCCTGACACCAGACGCACCTCCGGTCATGCAGTTTGACCAAGCCGCTCGCCACACGGAAATTGCCCTCGACATGATCGCGCGCGGCACCGCCTTCCGTTGCTACGCAACGCCCGAAGAACTGCAAGCGCGCCGCGACCTAGGCGAAGAAAAGCGCCAGGCTGCCAAGGCCGACGGTGTTTCGGAAGATGCGAAAGCTGCGCTGCTGGCCGAGGCCAACGAATTGCTCGCCCCCTATCGCTCTCCGTGGCGCGATGGTGCGCCGGCGCCTTCCGAGGATGCCCCCTATACTGTGCGCCTGCGCGCGCCGGATGGCGGCGACCGAATACTTGAGGATGGCGTTCAAGGCCGCGTGACCATTCAGGCGAGTGAATTGGACGACATGATCCTGCTGCGCGCCGACGGCACCCCGACCTACATGCTGGCCGTGGTGGTGGATGACCACGATATGGGCGTGACGCATGTGATCCGGGGCGATGACCATCTGAGGAATGCTTTCCGCCAGATCCCGATCTATGAGGCGATGGGCTGGGATATCCCCAAATTCGCTCACGTCTCCCTGATCCATGGACCGGACGGAGCGAAACTGTCCAAGCGCCACGGCGCCCTTTCGACGCTGGCCTATCGCGAGATGGGTTATCTGCCGGAAGCCATGAAAGCCTACCTGCTCCGCCTTGGCTGGAGCCATGGTGACCAGGAAATCTTCACCGAAGCCGAAGCGACGGCACTTTTCGATGTCGAGGGTATCAACAAGGCGCCCGCCCGGCTGGATCTGGAGAAACTCGGTCAGATAAACGCCCATTTCATGCGCGCGACCGATGACGCGCGCCTCTTCGATCTTCTATTGCCCTATCTTGAATCCAATGGCCCAATGAGCGAAGCCGAGACTGTTCGCATCCGCGCTGCGATGGCCGGCCTGAAGGATCGCGGCACGACGCTCCCCGAACTGGCTGAGGCGTTCGCGTTCCTGCGCGACATCCGGCCAATCCAGATGAACAAGAAAGCGCGGAAGTCGCTGTCAGAAGAAGGACTTGACCGGCTCGCCGGTCTGCGCGACGAACTGCAGCAATTGCGCCAATGGACGGCAGAAACTATATCGCACGTCATAAG
>JGI24655J20075_1000520_pt1 | contig 13786 bp, 10 predicted proteins | sample MalvirmetaMSP112_FD_20075 | JGI IMG/M metagenome (IMG submission 20075) | reverse complement strand
AGCAACCTGAATAAAGAGCGTGTAACAAGTGTTCGTCACTGGAACGACACACTCTTCAGCTTCACCACCACCCGTGATCCGGGGTTCCGGTTCAAGAATGGCCACTTCACAATGATTGGCCTGGAAACCGATGGTAAGCCGCTGATGCGTGCCTACAGCATCGCCAGTGCCAACTATGAAGAGGAGTTGGAGTTCTTCTCAATCAAGGTTCAGGACGGCCCGCTGACGTCACGTCTGCAGAAAATTGAGGTTGGTGACGAGATCATGGTCAGCCGCAAGCCCACCGGTACCCTGATAATGGACAACCTGCTGCCGGGCAAGAATCTCTGGCTGATCAGCACGGGCACCGGTCTGGCACCTTTTATCAGCATCATCAAGGACCCGGAAGTCTATGAGGCTTTTGATAAAGTCATCGTGACCCATGGCGTTCGCTACAAGTCCGAGCTGGCTTATCAGTCCGAGATCGAGGAGCTGCCGAATAACGAGTTCTTCGGTGAAATGGTGGATGGCAAGCTGCTTTATTATCCTACGGTCACCCGTGAGGATTTCCGTAACACTGGGCGTCTGACCGACGCTATGGAAAACGGCAAGCTGACGAAGGACCTGGACCTTCCGGAATTTGACCTGGAAAATGACCGGTTCATGGTGTGCGGCAGTCCCAGCATGTTGAAAGACACCTGCTCCATCCTCAATAACATGGGGTTCAAGGAAGCACGCCATGGTAACCTCGGCCACTATGTGATCGAGAGGGCCTTCGTGGAGCAGTAAATCCTCCGCGTCGCCAGGGTTGATCCCAATGTCCGCAAAACCCCGAAGTGAGAGCTTCGGGGTTTTTGCATTTTGCGCCAGTCTGAAAGGTGAATTGTGGAATGATTCAGTGGTTATATTTGTCGGTGGCTATCGTTGCGGAGGTCATCGGAACCTCCTTTCTAAAAAGTTCTGAGGGTTTCACCCGTCTGTGGCCGTCGCTGGTTGTGGTGGTGTCCTACATCCTGGCGTTCTACTTCCTGGCGTTGACCCTGAAAACCTTGCCAGTGGGAGTGGCATATGCGGTGTGGGCCGGTGCCGGCGTGGCCTTGATTGCGCTGGCGGGCTACCTGTTCTTTGGGCAGACGCTGGACCTTCCCGCCATCCTCGGCATCGGCCTTATCGTTGCCGGCGTTATGGTAATCAACGTATTCTCAGGCAGTATAGGGTCAACGCATTGAGGCAGAGGTGGATGTTTGAAGAAGGCCATGGTGATTCTGGGTATCGCGCTGCTGGTTGCCGCAATCGCCAGTGTCGCCTCCGATCCGGTACCCATTGAGCAGAAACTGATTTCGATTCAGGCCCGGGAGGCATTGCCCGGTTTTGATGGTATCGGGGACGAGCCTGTTGACGTCCAGGCCGCCATTCTGGACCTGGGGGACGACCCTCTTCTGCTCCTCAAGGCCCAGGCAGCTTTGATGGCACACCCTGACATGGCCCGCGCCGTTTTTCCGCTTTATGCGTCCGAGCCAGAATTCCAGGAGGTGTTGCGCACCTATGGAGAAAACGCCCTGCCGCCGATTCACTACTTCCTTCGCCAGCCCATCAGCTCCATTGAATGGATGAACAAGGCTGCCCGTCAGTATGAACGCGCCCGGGACTATATTGCTGAGCTCCGCGGCAAGGACCAGAGCGAACGGACGCCGGAAAAAACGGAGTCTTTGACGCCCGAACAGCGAGGCTGGTACGCAGTGAACTTCATCCGCAACGAGGGCCACGATTTTCTCGGGCAATTCGTGGTGGACGGGAATGGTCAGACCCAATGGGTACAGACTGAGAGGATTACGGAAGGGGTTGCCCAGTTCTTCACCAGCGGCGTGCGACAGTTGGAGGCGGATTATCGAACTGGAGAAGACATCTCCGCCAGTGACATAGGCTGGGCATCGGTGGATGTGTTGGTGTTTGCCAGTGCCGTAAAGGTACTTCGGGCCGGCCGCACGGCGGCAAAGGCGACCCAGGGCGCCAGGCTTTCAACACGCTCAGCGGCATTGGCTGCCCGTATTACCGGCAGCGGGCGGCTGATTCTCCGCAGCGCCCGCTATGCGAAGTGGCCCCTGATCATTGGCGCTGGCTACCTGGTGGTCGCCCACCCCAGCATCATCAACGACTTTTTTGCCGGGGTGGCCGATGTACTGGGTGTCTCCCCGATGATGGTCCAGCTCGCGGGCTGGTTGCTGATCCTAGTGCCGCTGTTCTATCTGGCAAGCTGGTTACTTTGGCCGGCCATCGCGCTGTTGAAGGGGCTGCTTGCGCTGCTCTACCGGCTCGCTGGCCGCAGGCCCGGTTATTTTTCCGGCCTTCAGTAGAGGGTTCCCACTAAAAGCCCCCCGACCATCAGAGCGGCGCCGGTGATCCGGCTAAACGTTTGCGGCCAGGGCACCAGTTTCTCCGCCAGGAAATAGAGCGCAAGCACTGCCATCCAGGCCAGGTTCATCACTCCGCCGACGAACATTAGCAGCATCAGCGCCCAGCAGCAGCCGGTGCAGAAGGCGCCATGGCGGGCTCCCATTGTAAAGGCACCGATTGCGCCGTCGCGCCATTCCGTCATCAGGAAGGTTATGGGTGACTGGCATCTGCTCAAGCAAGCTTGTTTTAGAGAGCTGAACTGGAAAGCCCCAGCGACAACCAGCAGGCAGCCCCCGAGAAGTGGTTCCAGATGCCCCATTGCCGAGGTCATCAGGGTGTTGGCGTGCAATGCCCATTGAGCCACGGCTGCGACCGCGCCGAAGGCGGCCCAGACGGCAAGGTACCCGGCCATGAAAAGCCAGGTTGGTACCGCGGCCTTCTCGAGCTGGCGCCGGCGCTGGTGAACCCGGATATAGGTCATGATCATCGGGGCCGCACCCGGAAGCATCATGGCGGCCATCATCACCATCCACATGACGGTGCCAAGACCGAGGAATGACAGACCTGAACCGGCCGCCATAGTCATTGGCATGGCCATATAGGCCCATGCCAATGCGGTCAGAATCCCCAGGGAGGCGCCAATGGCTGCACGCTCCCACGAATGAATCTTAGCCATTGTCAGTTCCATCGAAATCACCTCAGGTGTCTCTCCGTTGTCAGGGGCCGGCGTATTCGAATGGGGAGTAGAGCGCTGTCCGCTCGCTCATATCCAGATCGATGCCGTGATTCCGATGGCGCAAACTCCGTGACTTCGCAACGACCAGTGAGTGGCCCGGAGCGACGGCCAGTGGGTGGTTGTCGATCGTGACCTTGCGTCCATTCTGGCCTTCGATCGCTTTGACATCGGCTTCATAGGACGAGCCGATGGTCAGATGCCGCCCGCCGTCATCAACGGAAAACCCGATGGGCTGTCTCTCGACAGCAAGAACGTCTCCGATCATGGAGGCCAGCAGTTCCGGGTGGCCGCCGGCCTTGCCGCCGAAGATATTGCCAAGCGCTTCCTGCTGTTGCTCATCGGCGCGTTGGTCGAGGTACAACACAACTTTCCAGTTGCCTTCTGCCATGGGCCCCGGGGCGTTGAGCGCAAGCGCAATGTTCAGATCATCAAGCGCCACCTCGCCGTAAGCTCCTTTCTTGATGTGCCAGCCTACCAGGGCCGAGCAGTCGCCTTCTGTCGGTGGCTCCAGGTAAATGCATGGGCAAGCGCCTTTGCATGTGCAACTTTCAAGATAGTCACCCTGAATTTGCCATTGGGTGCTCATCGTCGCCTCCTTACTCAAATTGAGGGTTGGTGTGCGGTTACTGCTATTGTCAGTTATAGCCCTGAATAGGTGTTTTGAGGTGATGAGGGGATGAGAATATCGTGAGAATGTAGCGGAGGGAGACGATCATGCCGCAACGGATGTCCGACATACTGGCGGCCCGGGCTCACCGGACGTTTGTAGGGCGCGATACAGAGCTTGGCACCCTGGAAACCATGTTGATGCCAAAGGGGCCGAGGGTGTTACACGTTCACGGTATCGCCGGCATTGGTAAGTCCGCGTTGCTGGCGCGTTTCGCAACGATCGCCCGGGCCGGGGGAGCAACGGTTATCCTGCTTGATTGTCGCCATGTGGAGCCTACTGAGCAGGGTGTGCTCGGGGCGCTCGCGGAGGCCATTGGCGACACAGGATCGCGTGCCGGGGACATCGCTGATCGGTTGGGAGAGCTGGGCGGCGCTGTTGTACTGGCCTTCGATACCTTTGAAGTATTCAGGCTTCTGGATACCTGGTTGAGGCAGGTGTTCATTCCGCTATTGCCCGAAAATGTAAGGGTGGTTCTGGTGGGGCGCCAGCCGCCTACCTCAGCCTGGTACGCGAGCCCGGGATGGGGGTGGTTAATGCGGGCTGTCCCGGTTTCCTCGTTGACCGACACAGAGGCGGAGAACTTCCTGCAGGGCCTGGGCCTGGAGCAGGCGGACATATCCCTGATCGCCCGCTGTACTCATGGCCATCCGTTGGCGTTGAAGCTCGCTGCGGCAGCCGTGAGGGAGGCCTCGCCGGAGCAATGGCCCACCGGTGCGCCCTTGCAGCGCGCCCTTGATGAACTCACACAGATTTTTCTTGAGGATGTTGGCGATGAGGTTACCCGGCAGGTGCTTGAGGGGGCGGCCGTTGTCCGCCGGGTAACCCTGTCGCTACTGCAAGCGCTGTTTCCGGATGTGCCGCCCCAGGATGCCTGGGAGAGGCTGCGTCGCTTGCCCATTGTGGTTGGCGCCAGCGATGGTCTGTTGATCCACGATGCGGTGCGAGAGGCCATTGCGCGTTCCCTGCATGCGAGTGATCCGGCGCGCTATCTCGAATACCGCCGTACAGCCTGGCGGCAATTGGCGACAGAGGCGGGCGTTGCCGGTGGCGGTGATCTCTGGCGATACACCGCCGACATGCTGTTCATGATTGAAAACCCAGTGGTGCGGGAAGCGTTCTTNCCGAGTNGTTCCCCCNCGTTCGCCGTAGAGCCNGCCCAGGCGGACGATGGACCTGCGCTGGAGGATATTACCCATACCTGGGAGGGAAGTGAGGCCGCCGGAGCTTTGATGGCGTGGTGGCGNCGTTTGCCCCAGGCATTCTCATCGGTCCGGGACGGTGAGGGCCGCATGGTAGGTTTCTACGGCAAGCTCCGTTCGGACGAGCTCCAGCCGGCCTGGCTGCTGGACGATCCGATAGCTGGCCAGTGGTATTCCCATCTCAAACAACATCCCATGCCCCGGGATGCCATTGCCCTGTTTTGCCGCCGCTGGTTGAGCATTGATGACGGAGACTCTCCGGGTGACGTACAGGCAGCGGTTTGGCTGGACCTGAAACGTGCCTACATGGAGCTCAGGCCCAGACTTCGCCGTGTTTACCTGACGGTCCGGGATATGGGCGCCTACGCTGCTGTCGCCAGACGGTTGGGTTTTGAAGTGCTGGAAGATCACACCGTTGTGTTGGATGGCCGACGCTACCATTCTGCCGTGCTCGATTTTGGCCCCGCCTCGGTGGACGGCTGGCTGGCGGACCTTGCAGCTGCGGAGCTTGGCGTTCGGCGTGGGAACGAACTGTTGGACCCGGACGCCCGGGAACTGGTACTCGAAACGGGCAGGGTAGCTCTGACGCCACTGGAATTCGGTGTCATGCGTTACCTGAACGCTCGTGAGGGCAAGGCCGTGTCGCGCAGTGAACTGTTGCGGGATGTATGGGGGACGCGATACGAGGGTGGCAGCAACGTGGTTGACGCGGTGGTTCGCACTTTGCGCAAGAAACTGGGGGATCAGGCTGCCCGGGTCGAAACCGTGTCTGGCGTCGGGTATCGGCTACGGCCAGGTGGGCAGACTAGCGCAGCCAGTTCCGGAGCTTGATCACCAGAAGTTCTGCGTCGGTCAGTGCCTGCCGGCGTTGTAGCAGTTGTGCCAACACAGCCGGTCGGTCGGTAATGATATTGTCCACCCCCATGTCGATGAAACGTGACATCGCCTGCGGCGTATTGACCGTCCAGACATGCAGTTCGTTGCCAGCACGGTGGGTGCGAGCCACCGTGGCGGGAGTGACACGGTTCTGTCGCAGGCCCAGTATGTCAAAGTGTTGCTCCCACAGCGGACCAACGATGAATTGTGCCAGCAGGCTGGTTTTCAGCGAAGGCTCCAGTTGTCGCGCTTCGGCCAGGACCCGCCATTCGGCGGCTGCAATCACCGTGTTCTCCACGGCATCCATGCGCTGCAGCATATGGACCACCTCCCTGGTCAGGTCGGGCGTCTCCGGAGCGGGCTTCAGATCGAGGTATAGATGGGCTTGTCCTCTGGTGGTTTCAATGACCTGTTCCAGGGTGGCGATTCGCTCATCGCTGAACGCAGGGCCGAACCACGAACCAGCGTCCCGGGCACGGGCCTCTTCCAGGGTGATATCGGAGATCCTGGCGTTCAGGCCGAAGACACGTCGCATGTCGGTATCGTGCCAAAGCACCGGCACGCCGTCCGCGGTCATGCGGATATCCACTTCAACGTAGTCGGCGCCATCCTCAATGGCTTGTCTTATGGCGCTCATGGTGTTTTCCGGCGCCTTGAAAGCACTGCCACGATGGGCAGTGATGGAAACATCGTCCTGGTGGTCGAAGGATTGCAGGACAAACCAGGCCTGGGTGGCGGCCAGGATGATGATTAAAAGCTCGGCCGACCACGCCAGTGGTGAGGCCCGCCGGGGCAGGGTTTGGGCAGTGCTGTGACGGTGGTGACCCGTTGCCTGCCTATACACGCTGTATATCAGCATGCTGTAGGCCGCCATGCCGGCAAAGGCGGCGGTGAGGGTGAACAGGATATAGAGCGCGATCAGGCCCAGGGTGACGGGCATCAGCACGCCCATTCGCTCCGGCAGGCTCGTTATGATCTCGCCTCCCGCTGCCTGGAACAGCCATGTAACCACGATGGGGATCAGCGCCAGGCCGACCAGGCCTGCGATGATTGCGCCCATCACAGGCAGGCGCTGGCCGTGGATATAGCGGCTACTTTGTCTGAGAGCATCGCGCGCACCTCTGCGCTCCAGCAGGAGCAGGGGAACCGACAGTACCCAGCGCAGGTAAAGCCAGCCGTTACATACGGCGATTCCCAGCGCTGCGACACCAGATATGCCCAGGAACCACCAGACTTCGGGTGGCCGTTCCAGCTTCAGATAGTAGATGTCGTGGGGTGAGATCAGCCACTGGTAACTCACCACTATGGCCAGCAGGAAAGGCACAGCGATCAGCGCATGGCCGCCCAATTGCAGCAGGGTGAGGGTGAGTAGTTGTTTGAAACGTCGCGCAAGAGCCCACAGCGTCGCAATGGCGATCCGGTATTCGCGGCCTCCGCCGGAGGCGGCAATCCAGGTCATGCCCGCCTGTTGCAGGATTACCAGGAGAGCGGTCAGGGTCGCCGTTGCGCTGATCCATAGTAAGCCGCCAGGGGACACCACAAACTGCACCAGCCCACCAGTGCTGATGGCGGCGTGACCGGTGATCGGCCGAAGCGCTGCCAGGGCGCTGGAAAAGAGCGGCGCAATGGCGGCCAGAACGAGGCCGGTGAAAAACAGATAAAAGACCAACAGCGCCCGGCGATGAACGTGCAGGAATGCCAGAGTGTGCAGTGCAAGAATCTTCATTCAGGTAGCCGTTCCCATATCGAAGTTTCAAGCTCAGGGGTCCTCTGCGGGCTTCATGAGGGCTGCCCTGTTGAACAATGCCGTGCGCTCATCGAACGTCAGGAATGGTTCGGCATTCGTCGCCTCAAGCGTGCCAAACAGTCGCTCCGGATTAAAGCGCCAAGTGGTGCAGTCGGTCATCAGTTCGCTGCAGCTCAGAAGCTGCCCCGATTCCCTCAGGAAATACTTGAGCCCGGTATAGGTGTCCGCCAACAACAGGTCGCGTTGCTGTTTCGGTTGCTTGACCATCAGGCTCCGGCCAATCATGTCGCCGGCCTCTGTTCCGAGCCCCGTTGCATCCAGGATGGTGGGTGGAATATCGATTTGCGCCACGATCTGGTCGCGATTGGCGTAATCTTCGAGTGAATCGCTGTCCGGAGGACGTATCGCCAGCACACCAACGTTGCTGTTCAGAGGCACGGATTCATGATCCTTGCGGATGAATCCGCCGGACTCATCCGATGTGATAATGACTAAAGTGTCGTCAAGAATGCCGTCGGACGCCAGGTCGTCAAGAAACCGATTCAAGGCATCTTCCATGGTTCTCATGGCCTTCTTGCGCGCCTCCTGAGGCTCTGGTGTGATGTCCTTGGTGCTCAATTCGTCATCCAGTGGTTGTTGCTCCGGCTCTTTTCCGATTTTAAACGGGTGATGGGTCCCCACGTTCAGCAGGGTGACCATCCACGGGCCGGGCTTCTCATCAAGCTGTCGCAGACGCTTTGCAACGTTGCTGAAATAGATCGGATCAGGTGGCCCCCAACCTTCCACTTCTTCTTCGGGGCCGTTGAAGATCGTTGCGCCGGTGACGTCGATAAATCCGGCCTGCGGCATGAACTCACCCTTTTGCATGTAATCCAACGGCGCGGCCTGCCAGTAGGCCGTGTGGTAGCCATGTTCCTTCAGNTGTTTGGGCATGCAGTCCACCACAACCCGGCCTTCAGCNACATCAACCATTTTCCGCGATTGCCGGCGGAAGTCCGGGTATTCGCCACACAAGATGGCAAAGGTGCCGCGATCTGTCTGGCGCTCCATGCTCAGCGAATTCCGGTAGATACGAAATCCATGACGGAGCAGGTTTTCTTCAAGGCTGGCCAGGGTAACGGTTGGGTCGAGATCGTGATAGCGGCTCAGGCTTGGGAAATAACCGCCGGACATGCCCTCAATCATGACCAGCAGCACGTTGGGGTGGTCCCTCACAATGGGGGCGGCAACCTGGTGACGAAAAAAGCTCGCCGTCTGCAGGGTTTTCAGGGCTTTTTCAGACCCGTTGAGGTCCTCGTCTTCCGTGGATAGTGCTGGGGCGAGTGGCCCTATGATCGCCCCTGGTATCTGGGCGAAAAAGCTGGCGACAACGTTGTTTGCGGGCGTTGTAAGGCTCTGGAAAGACACGCCATAGACCGCGGCTACGAGCACCGCAACCACCACCTGCCCGGTCCTGCCTGCCGGCAATGTTTCGGTGTCGATACGACGGTGCTGCCAATGAAGAATCCAGGCAAGGGAAAGGTAGACGGGAAGCCAAAGCGCGTGAATGTTGATCAGGCTGCCAGTCACAAAGGTCGGATCAACGCCCTTGCCAATCAGTGACAGCTGGAACAGGGTTCCGTGAACGGTAAGGTGCATACCGGCAACAAACGTTGCGCATCCCAGAACCACGACCAGAATAACCCTGGAAATGCCTCTGGTGATGCACAGCAAAACAGCGAGAACAAACGCACCGGCCAGGTCGCCGGCAATCATTGCCAGCGGATCGGGAACGACACCGCTTTGCAGCACATAGCTCGCCCTGACGACAACCAGCCAGCAGAAAGCCAAAACCAGTGTCTGGCGGAAATGTCTGGCCATGAGCCCAGAGAAAAATGTCATAGTGTGGTCCGGTATCGAGCGGCGGTTGAGGTCGTCAGCATTGGCGTGAATGGCCGGGCGCCAAACAAACAGGTTATCGCTACCGGCTGGAGGCTGGCAATGTCGCGGAACGTTTATGAATCACTGGTAATCGGATGGCTGATCATTTTTACCCTGTCAGGGTGCTCCGATGAAAAGGATCCCCCGCCTGCGGGAGCAGAATCGACAAGCGTGCAGGACCTAAGCGCACCTACGATTATGCTAAGTGACGCTGAACTCGACTGGGTAGGGCAGCAGATTTTTCGTAATGAATGTTCTGCGAAGAAAGCCTGCCTTGTGCACTGGAACAAAGGGGAAGCCTTTCCGTCGCTCGGTATCGGGCATTTTATCTGGTATCCGTCGGCAGTGGAGGGGCGGTTCGTAGAAAGCTTTCCCGCACTGATTCGGTACATGGCCAAGCGTGACGCACCATTGCCCCGCTGGCTTGCACGGCTGGATCCATTTGACGCGCCATGGCCCGACAGAGCCGCTTTTCTCGAGGTAGCAGATTCTGCCCGTGTTGCTGAACTGAGGGAGTTTCTGCTGGCGACCCGGGATCTCCAGGCCGGCTTTATTGTCCAGCGGGCAAGTAGCTCCCTGTTACGCGTCATTCAGGCAACTCCTGACGCCCAACGAGCACGTGTAAAGCGGCATCTTGAGGAGCTGGTCAGCACGTCCGGCGGGGTTTATGCCGTCATTGACTATGTGAACTTCAAGGGGGAGGGGCTGTCCGCCACGGAGCAATACAACGGTGAAGGATGGGGGTTGTTACAGGTCCTTCTTGCCATGAAAGGCGATGACCGGCCGACTCTTGAGCGATTCAGAAGCGCAGCCGCTGAAGTATTGACCCGTCGGGCCGGGAACGCCGACGCTCCGATCGAACGAGAACGCTGGCTGACGGGCTGGCTCAGTCGTTTGGAAAGCTATCGGGAGCCGGATCATACTTTGGTCTCACCAAAATAATTCGTGAAAACTGGTCCAATTCGCGAACGCCTTCTACTTTATAGGGAAGCGGTTGAGAAATTGCCTGCCCTATGGTCTGTCAGCGCGTGCTGATGTGAGGCATTCGCTGCACAAAGTTGTGGCCTGTAGAGGTTGAAGACAGTATTCGAGGCTGCTTGTTTGATAAAACAAATACTATAAATCAACACGTTGGTATATCTGGCTCGTAAATTGCTCATATTCTGTGCACCTCTAACCAACGGAATTTTGGAGATAAAATAATGAAGAACGCCAAGTCGATTGCCGTCGGCGCAGCCATGCTGTGTGGAGTTTTTACCGCTTCGGTTGCCAGTGCGGCTACGACGCTTGAAAGCCTCAAGGAAAAAGGGCATTTGCAGTGTGGTGTAACCAGTGGTCTTCCGGGGTTTTCACAGCCGGACGACAAAGGTAACTGGACCGGTATAGACGTCGACACCTGTCGTGCCGTAGCCGCTGCGATTTTTGGGGACGCCAAGGCGGTCGAGTTCACGCCTTTGACCGCGAAAGAGCGTTTTACCGCACTCCAGTCGGGTGAAATAGACATGCTGTCCCGTAATACCACGTGGACACTTACCCGGGATGCATCGCTGGGTCTCAACTTCGCCGGTGTTAACTACTACGACGGTCAGGGCTTCTTGGTGAACAAAGGCATCGGCGTGGACGATGCCACACAACTGGACGGTGCGACTGTCTGTATCCAGGCCGGTACAACCACCGAGCTCAACCTGTCGGACTACTTCCGCGCCAAGGGCATGGAATACAAACCCATTGTATTTGACACCTCTGAACAGACGGTCCAGGGCTTTGCGTCCGGTCGTTGTGACGTGCTGACCTCAGACCGTTCACAGCTTGCGGCACTTCGCTCCAAACTGTCCGACCCCGATTCGGCCAAGATCCTTCCCAACACCATCTCCAAGGAGCCCCTTGGGCCGGTCGTGCGCCAGGGTGACGACCAGTGGTTCAATATCGTGAAGTGGGTGCTGGCTGTGCAGATCAACGCAGAAGAACTGGGTGTCACCAGCGCTAACGTTGACGACATGCTGAAGTCAGATAACCCGAACATCCAGCGCCTGCTGGGCACTGATGGCGACATGGGAGCCAAGCTTGGTCTGCCGGGTGATTTTGGCGCCAAGATCGTCAAACAGGTCGGCAACTACGGCGAGATGTACGATCGCAACGTAGGCCCGGACACTCCGCTTGGTCTGGAGCGGGGCATCAACGCCCTGTGGACCGAAGGCGGTGTTATGTACGCACCTCCGGTACGTTAATACCTGAAAGCACCCAGTGGGCGTGCTCCCGTTGGAGCCGCCCACTGACATCTGTGATTCGTTTCGTCGCGGGCTAGCTTTCCGGGAACATGCATGAAAAAACAAACCTTTGATTCCAAACCTGCGGGGCCAAAGCCCTGGTACGACCCGCGGGTTCGCGCTATTTTTTTCCAGGTAGTAGCCATTGCCCTCGTCTTCTGGGGTGGCTGGGTTCTTATCGACAATACGCTCTCCAACATGGAAAGCCGTGGCATTAGCACCGGTTTCGGGTTCCTTGATGAATCAGCCGGGTTCGGCATCATCATGAGCCTGGTCCCCTACGACGCCACCATGTCGTACGGTCGAACCTTTTGGGTCGGCCTGACCAATACCCTTCTGGTATCGGCAATGGGTGTGGTGACCGCCACTATCCTCGGTTTCATCATCGGTGTTGCCAGGCTTTCTAGTAACTGGCTGGTTGCCAAAGTCTCTCTGGCTTATATCGAAGTGATCCGCAACATCCCCCTGCTGCTGCAGATTTTCTTCTGGTACTTTGCGGTGCTCAGCAGCCTGCCTTCACCGCGCCAGAGCGTGGACGTCGGCGGAGCTTTTTTCCTCAACAATCGTGGCCTGTATGTGCCGGAGCCGGTGACTCAGGATGGCTTTGGCCTGGTGTGGGGAGGCGTTCTCGCGGCCATTGCAGCCGTCATTGGCATTCGTATATGGGCCAAGAAGCGCCAACTGGCGACCGGAGCGATTTTCCCGACGTTCAAGGTTGGCGTGGGCATTCTGGTTCTGGTTCCGATAGTGTCGTACCTCCTAGCCGGTCAGCCCCTGGAATGGGATTTGCCAGCACTGAAGGGCTTCAATTTCGGTGGTGGCATTTCCATCATTCCGGAACTGGCGGCGCTATGGATTGCCTTGTCCCTGTACACCGCCAGCTTCATCGCGGAAATCGTGCGGTCCGGCATCCTGTCGGTCAGCAAGGGGCAGACTGAGGCATCGAAGGCACTGGGCCTTCCGAATGGTCTTACGCTCAGATTGGTGGTGATTCCCCAGGCGATGCGGGTGATCATCCCGCCGTTGACGAGCCAATATCTTAACCTGGTGAAGAACTCCTCGCTCGCTACGGCCATCGGTTACCCCGATCTGGTCGCGGTGTTCATGGGAACCACGCTGAACCAGACCGGCCAGGCCGTGGAAGTTGTGGCCATTACCATGGCCGTTTATCTCACCATCAGCCTGTTGATCTCCCTGTTTATGAATATCTATAACCGGGCTGTAGCGATTAAGGAGCGATGATGGCTGAGTCAACCATGAAGGCGCCAAAAAAACGCATTGATCCTGTCCGGTGGGCGCGGGAGAACCTGTTTTCAAGCTGGCACAACACGATTCTGACCCTGTTGGTGGGCTACCTGATCGTGACCAGCGTGGGTCCCTTGCTCAATTGGGTATTGCTGGATGCGAACTTCCAGGGCAGTGACCCGAGTGACTGTACCGGAGCGGGAGCCTGCTGGCTGTTTATCAACCAGCGGCTTAATTTCTTTATCTACGGGTTCTACCCCGAGGAATTCCAGTGGCGCGTGGACATCATGTTCGGCCTGCTGGCACTGTCTTTCGCGCCTCAGTTCATTGAACGCTTTCCTGGCCGTAAATGGCTGGGATTGTTCGGCCTGACCGGGCTGCCGATTGTCGGCTACTTCCTGATTCCGGGTGGCGTGTTTGGCCTGGAAGAGGTTCAGAGTTCGAAGTGGGGTGGGCTGATGCTGACGCTGATTCTGGCGTATATCGGCATCATTGCTTCGCTGCCAATCGGCACCTTGCTGGCACTGGGGCGTCGCTCCGAGATGCCGATCATCCGTGGGCTCTGTGTGGTTTTCATCGAAGTGTGGCGAGCAGTCCCGTTGATTACGGTTCTGTTTATGGCCTCGGTGATGCTGCCGTTGTTCCTCCCGGAGGGCATGAACTTCGAGAAACTGGCGCGGGCACTCATCGGTATCACGCTCTGGCAATCGGCTTATATGGCGGAGGTCATTCGTGGCGGCCTGCAGGCGATTC
>JGI24655J20075_1000518_pt1 | contig 13796 bp, 13 predicted proteins | sample MalvirmetaMSP112_FD_20075 | JGI IMG/M metagenome (IMG submission 20075) | reverse complement strand
AGGGGAGGCTAGCTGAGGTTGCTAAACCCCGGAAGTTTGCTGTTTTCTGAATTAAGAACTGCTCTACTGGACTAAGGGGCCGTTCGCGGTTTTGATTGCATTTACTTATAGGTCTAATCTGCAATCTCGGGTTGACTCCAATTGGTGGGTTGGGCTTTGTTTCATTATGGCGCGAAGCCTAGGTGGGGCGCGACCTACCCGGCTCTTATGGAGTCGACGGCGTCCTTTTTGGGAAACTGAATTGGTGACGGTGGTTCGAAAGACCTACCGGATGGTGCGGCTTACTTCGGTGGTCGTATCCCCTTACTCTATGCGCCCCACCGATAAATTAGAGTAGGTGGTTATGCGTAACGAACTGAGGCTAGAAATCAAAAGGCTAAGCAAGAAGACTTTTGATGAAGAGCGATCAAAAGCTGATCAGAAAGCGAAGTACCGAGAAAAGTTTACACGCCGTACCAATGTCGACGCATCACTTCCGTCAGTTAGAGGCCAAACACCTCTGCACCGTCATTTTGACCCAAGGCACTGCAAGCGTAACGCAAACGTAATCGCTACAGCCATCTGGCATAAGGTTCTTCGAGAAGAATATGAACCCGAACCTGCATTACACTTCCTGATACCAAAGGCAGATGGAACGAGCAGAGAGATTACTGCTTTCGGTATTCCTGACGCGGCTTTGGCCAACGTACTTCTTCGGCGGACTTTGAATAGAAATAGAAAGCGGCTCTCACCTCATTCGTATGCATATCACCCTGATAAAAACGTATTTGATGCGATCTTGGCTTTAAGAGACTTTGATAAGGATGGGAAGTTATTTGCCGTTCAGATCGACTTTGAAAAATACTTCGATAACATCCCCGCCAACTACCTTAAAAAGAAAATCGCGGATCGATCTGCCGTGAGTTTGACGCCCCATGAACGCCATATTTTCAAGTCGTTTCTTCACCACCGCTTCGGTAATGTAGAGGCGCATCGAATTCAACAGTTTCGTCGCAAGGTCAAGGGAACACCCCAAGGCTCATCTTCCTCACTCTTTCTTGCCAATCTCGCCAACCACGACCTTGATCGAAAATTATCGGCGGAGTCAGGAAAGTTCGTTCGATTTGCCGATGATGTCGTCGCCATCTGCGGGAGCTATGAAGAAGCCCAGCGCCTTGAGCGCTGCTTTGATCGGCATTGCTCGGAAAGTGGATTAATTATCAATAGGCAGAAGTCGCCTGGAATCGCCGTGATATCCGATCACCAGCATGAAATCCGTACGATTAATGATTTCACATATTTGGGTTACGGTTTCAGCGACAAGGGGCTGATACTCCCTCAAAAAACAAAGAAAAAGCTAGAGCAGAAGGTGTCCCGATTGATCAATATTTACTTGATCAACGCGCTAAAACACGGGTTCAATCCTAAAAGAGCTCATAGAGCAGAGGGCTATGATTGGGACTTGCTGGGTTTGATCTACGAACTTAGGCGTGGATTTTACGGAGGGCTTAAGGAAAGCGAAATCCAAGACTTCATTTACGGTGGCAAGCGACTCTCAAAAATGCGAGGACTCATGGGGTTCTACTGCCTGATCGAAGACCCCTCCGTTCTGAGGGCGCTCGATGGCTGGACTGTCAATATGGTTCGTCGAGCTTGTGTTGAACGTCACCGCATCCTGAAAGCCAAATATCGAAGCGACTGTCCAACGCCATCCAATCAAGGGCTGATCTCGGGGAATTGGATTGCACCAACCGCTTGGCGGGATCACTTTGATTCAAATAATGATGTTGAAACTGGGTTCCCGAGTTTGGTTCGCGGTTGGCGGGCAGCAAGAAAGCACTTTTTTACCTTCGGACTCGAGGAGGTTCAGGCTCCAGGATACAACTCTTCATTTGATGTCTCATCTCTTTTTGATGTTCTTGAATATTGACGTCCAAGAGAAGCATTCCCAGCGCGTTTCCCTCCCAAAAAAACTATCGCAGCTAGTTCGTTCCCGATTACCGCCAACCAGATAAAAAAAGAAAAGTAAGAGTGTCCCCGTCCAGCAAGAGCGAGATGGGGACAATTATTCGGGTTCGGCGCTTTGATCGAAAGCGTCTTTCAGCATCTGCATATTATAGTCCCAGCCGAGTTTCATAGTTTCAGCCGTGTCCTTAGTCACTCCCCATACGGACCCTCCGCTATTCTTAGCCGTTTCCCACGCGCCTGCGAATGACGCCTGAGGAAATTGCCAGTCTTCAAGATCTGGCGCATAGCTCTTAGCCGTTTCCCATGCGACCGCTGGCGATGTTGAGGCACTGGTCCAAATCTCGTCCTTCGTCGGCACCTGCATGCCGCAAACTTCTTTCACGTCAGCAGCGTAGGCCAGAGACGGGTTGATCGACACCTCCAGTTCACGGAGGTCTTTCAAGTTATCGCAGCTGTCTTTCAACTCGTAACCCGTGACAGCGACAGCCACCCCCACGCCTAGTAGCGGGATACTTTCGCCAAAAATCGCGGCTACGTTCCTCTTCGCTCCAAGGGCTGTTCGCTTTGATATTCGCCCTACCGTATCTTCAACCGCGTGACCGAGCGGCTTTATCTCTTTTCGGTAGGTCACGTTGGGATTCTTAATCGTGGCCGAAAGACTGGCAATGCGTCGATCACGACCTGCGAGGTCATCAGTGAGCGAGGCGATGCGTTTCCTGTCTTTCGTCAATTCACCGCTTAGCTTTGCTGCCCTTTTGTCTTTAAGGTCTAGGTCAGCGTTCAGATCTTTGATTTGCTTCTCATTGACCGCGTTTTTTCTTCGAAGCTCAGATGCTACTGCTGACGCTCCGGTAACAGCTTCAAATACTGCCGACAGAGCCATCGCTATGGTGCTAAATGCAACCGTCGCGACATTCAGCGCCAGTGACGATACCAAAGCTAAGGTAAGAGCCAGATATTTTAACTTTTTCAAATCATAGGACCTTTTCTTTGAAGTTCCCCGGCCAGTGTTGACCAGCCGGGGTTTTGCTTACGAATAGCTTCGTTTTACGACGTAGTCAGCGAGCCATTGCCAGTAGTAGTTCGCGCTGATGAACCCTTGATCTTGCGCGGCCACATTTTCTGCCTCTCGACGGGACAACCCACCATCAAACTCAGCTATAGCAGCCCTTTCCTCAAACTCCTCAATGTTTGGTGGCACCATCATTGCGGCAACCTTATCTGGTCAACGATGGACCGCTTTTGCTCGTCTGAGATACCTGCGGAGTAGATGCCATAGGTGATCCCGTTCTCGGATCTAGCTGACTTGTGCCCAACCAGTGATGCCGTCCAATGCTCCGGAACTCCCGTCCTTTCGCACTGAGTGATGAACCACTTACGCGTTGAGTGGAAGACTAGCCTGTCTAGGGTTAACCACTCCCGTACCCTCGCAAACCGCTTGGTGACGAGATTAACGGTCAAGTCTGGGAACAGCGGCCCCTCAGCGGGCAGATGTTGGAACACTGCGTCCAGAGCGGAATGCAGCGGTATCATACGCTCCGCAGCATCGGTTTTCAGAAGCCGTACCTCGTTGGGTCTAATGTGGATGAACGACCCTAGGTTAGCCTTATTCACCAGATCTTGCCTTAGCAGGCCGACAGCTTCTCCCGCACGCATACCCGTAAGAAGACACGTCAGCAGAACAGGTTGGAGCACTGGATCGTTGTGACCCAGTAGACGGCGCACCTCTTCATCAGTTGGAACGGCGTAAGGTTGCTGGCGTACCTTAGGTTCGAAGCGGACCGAAAGAAACGGGTTAACCTCAAGATGACCTTCGTAGACCAGCCAGTCGATGAAGTGGTTGACCTGAGACCAGATACGCCGCTGGGTTCTCGGCGTGATCGTTACGTTGGCTTGGTTGGAGAAGAGAACCAGCTGGGTAAGCGTCAGCCCCCGGGTCGTTTCGGACTTCCCGATGATTGGCGATAGCTGAGCAACCAGCCCAAGGAACTCCCGCCCAACATCGCGGTTCAGGTCGGTCACTGGCAGTCGACCATACTTGCTGAGGAATAACCCGACTGAATAGCGAACACTCTTGAACCCACTAGGCCTGAGTTGATTGCTTCTCAGGTCCAGATAGGTACGACCCACTTCTCTTACGGAAGGCACGGGTCGCCGCATCTTGGCCTCAAACTTAACGCTACCAGAGGCCTCCAGAGCAGCCCGTAGGTGACCTATAGCGTTGGCGGACGACTGTGCCCATGGCAGCATCTCCGCGGCGCTCTCTGGGGCAACTCCGATACACTCGGTCACCGATCGGGCTTGAGATACTGTCTTTTCGAACTGGGCATTCAGTTCAGCGGCCCGCGCCCTCGCAGCAGTCGGATCGCCAGTTTTTAGGGATTGCTTCAAGACGGGGTGTCCAAGAACCAGAGCAACGTCCTTTGGGTAGTGGCGACGGTAGAGCCACGTGTGACCCTTCAAGTACGCATACTTAATCTGAGCAGACATGCGTCTCCTCCTTTTCAGTTTTGATTTGGGGGAAAGGGCCTAGCCCTCGTGAACCTTCAGGATTAGGTCGAATGACGGTTCGCCGTATTCGCCCGCTAGTGGTCCGGTGATTGAGTAGCCGCCAACGCAGTCTTCATGGACTTCCGAGATGCGAAACAGGTGCTCTGGGATGTCGTCAAAGGCGTAGATAACTACTACGGTGCCTTCTTGCAGTTCCATGGCTCAATCGAACCAACAAGCGAAGATGAGCAAGAAGAGCAGGGCCAGTAAATCGCGACCCCACGATATGTTTTCTTTGGGGAACTTCGGTAGACTAAAGGGTTGGGAAAGCATCAGAAACCTCCATCGATTGCTATCGATTTAGATACGTCGCTTCCCTCAGTTTGATGGAGTATTCCAATCGCTTAGGGCAGTGTGTGGACTAAAGTTGTCCTCCCTGTACACTGCGGCGAAGGTCTGGTTGGATACCACTAAGATCGTTGTCGTCACATCAGAAGTTGCTAAGCTGCATTATGCCCAAATATTCGATCCGACACGACAAGACTGAAGCTAAGAGCCATTTACTGGGTGACGGCAAACTCGCTCTAGGGTTCACTTTGGGAAGTTTAGCGATCGTCCTCGCTTATATCGCATATGAGGTTTTTGGTCCTACGCAGGACTTCTCAGAGTATTTGACAATCGCCCCTCTCATTATTTCATTGCTCGTTGCGATGGGATCGACCTACTTTGCAGCCAATGCTTTACTTGAACAACGCACAATGCGTGAGGCGGGTACCGATCCAGTATTAGTTGCGCATCTAGGACAAAGAGAGGACGCACGTGAGCTGATTACATTCAAAGTCTCCAATGTTGGGGCGGGGGCGGCTTTGAATGTTCAACTCGACGTGGAGCGTCCAGATGATGAAGCGGATGATTGGAAAAAAAGAAGTTTTTTGCAGAACATTTTTTTGCCCCGCCAACCTTTTGCGGTAATTCTTCAGGGACATTCGATAGAGTTTAGCCTTTCATTAGGTTGGCATTTACTGGGTCAAGATTCCACCCAGCAAGTCGATCAGAACTTGCCGCTCAACGCATTGCCACCCTTCAAAGCTAAGCTAACGTATGAAGATTTGGCTGGAGGGAAATACGATGCGGAATTTACTATCGATGTGAATGAACTGCAGGGCCTAGGAGCAAACAAATCGCCTCAGATGAGAATGGTTGCAGCATTGGAAGCAATTGCAAAAAAGAACTGAGTGATCGATGCAATCAAAACCGCGAACGGCCCCTTAGTCCAGTAGAGCAGTTCTTAATTCAGAAAACAGCAAACTTCCGGGGTTTAGCAACCTCAGCTAGCCTCCCCTCGGAGCCTGTATCCCGAGTGACGTCAGCAGCCGTGGCTGACTGATGCAGATCGAGTTTGGCGCGGGTGTTAGTTCACCCGTCGGCTGACTTCGTGCTGGCCGAGGTTGTCGTACTTTTCTTTTTTATTTAGGTTTTTCGACTGATCGCCCGCTATCGTTCTCTTAATATTCATAGCGTAGGTATTAAATTATGGTTTTTAAGAAAGTTCGGGGCGCTCTGACCTTTTCGAAAGGCGCGTTCGACTTGAACGGCGACGGTAAGGTCAATTACCGAGACTTCATCGACGGAGCGAGGATGGTGGGAAGCAAGGCGATCCCGTCTAAAGCTACCTTCGATGCCAATGGTGACGGGAAGATCGACTATATGGATGCGGTGGTTGGGGCCAAGATAGCAGGTGCTGCCGTTGTTGGTGCAGGAACTACACTGGCTGCGGGGGCTTACGGTGGAGCGTTAATCATTTCGGGTACAGCTTCGTCAATCGCTACAGGCATAGTAGGGGCTGCTGGTGCAACTGTTGGAGCTTTCACCGGAACTCTGCTGGGCACGGCCACCACGTCTACCTTCCTCGCAATGAAGACGGCTAGCGGGGCGCTGATTGTTGTTTCTGAGACAGCCGCCGCTGTTAGCCCGGGGTTGGTATCTGCGTTTTCAGCGGTAGGGTCAGGAGCTGGTGCGATGAACAGCGCTCTAGTAGCTAAGATCGCAGGGCTACCGGTGATCGAGGCTCTCGCAGTCAACGCAGGGGTATCGAAGGGGGCGTTGATCGTAATCGCAGGTGTCCCCGTAGCCCGAGAGGTGGCAATTGCCGTAGGTCTGATCTCGATCGTAATCGTCGGGGGATATGCCTACTTCCTGTTGAACAGAGGTGTTAACTCAAAAGACGTGACGGAGATCATGGGCACACCGCTACCAACCTGAGAGCGGGGGGCTCTAGTGTAGTTGTCAGGGGGAGCTAGAGCTTAAACCGCCCCACCTTTTGCCCCGGTTTTGTTGTTCGGGCAAAAAAGGCGATTCAAAACAATGATACGCGAGGTTTCCTACCATCCCAGCCAACACCACCTTTTTCAGATAATTCAAACACTTCCGAATGCCACCGCGACTGGGATCGTAGCAGGTTTTCGTAGCAGTTTGTGACATCACAGCCCGTGACAAGTAGCGATGCCGGTCCATTATCTGGCCGTCATAGAAATTCGACTTTGCGATTCCTTTTGCGAACACTTCACCCATGTTAGGGGTAGCTCCGCCACAGTTGAGTAGCAGCGGCGGAGCTCTATTGTTTCACCTAAATAAATGACGCGTTGTCATTATCCCACCCACGCGAGCTCACCGATCAGCTTGTTGCAGGCTTCTTGCGGGGTGGTAAATGCGACCATTGTATTGAATCCGGTCTGCATATCGTTACGCGCTTTTGCGATTACGGCGTCCGTTGCTCCGAGATTTCGTGCAGTAGCAACATTCTTGCTAGCGTCCTCTCGCAATGTCTTCACACTTGAGTATCCCCCAGCATACCCCGCGCATTGTCTAGCAACTATCTCCGCCCCAGCGGCTCTTCTGGCAGCGGCTTCCATTGGCGACGCCGCAGGTGCAACACATCCAGCCAATGTCACTAGCGTAACAGCAGTTAAAATCATGTTTTTCATAAATGCCTCCTTTGCATTAACGAAGAAAGGCATAGCCATTTCCCTCATACAAGCATGAATTGAATCTACCACCAACCAACTCGCTAGACACGAACTTCCGTGGATCACTCTTGTATTTGGTAGCAACACCAGAGGAAGCTAATTCGCACGTGCGTTTAATGGGGTTAGGACGGTTTTTTAAGTTGCTCTAGCTCTTCGCGCTGCGCGCTCAGATCGCCTGTCTGAAAGTCTCTGTCCGTTGGAGGCTGGCATTCGCCAGCCTCACTCCCTTCGCCTTGCCCCCGTTTCCGCCCCAGCGTGATCGATACTCAAGCAGGCTAATCTTGGTTCTCGACTGGAGACAGAGGTGATGAGAGCTGCCGGAGATAGGCATTGGTCGCGGTAAACCACCCGAAAGAGATCAGGGGCACCCGCCCCCCCTCGAATTCGCTGCCGTGCCCAGCCACCCAAGGTGGCCGAGCGGCAGCATAAAGAACCCTTGGGAAGGGTTCTGAAGTCTGTGTAGCTGGCATGGCCCCAACGGCCTCACATACTCAGGTGGCGATGCGGCCAGCAGGGGCGATGCCAAACGCGCTATTGGCTGGCCATGCCAACCATCATCGATCCCAGTGCGACAAGGTGGATCAGCATGATCGCCCTGTCATTCCACAGGGTGCCCACGATGAACCAACCGATGACGCCGACGATGAACAGATAGAGGTTCCACGGCGTCCAGCCGAATCCCGTTGCGGCGTAGCCGAGGATCTGCACGATCGATGCGGCCCATTTGATCCAGAACGCAAGTCGGGTGCTGCTGCGCAAGGCGATCAGATCAGACGGCACGGGTCAGCCCTCCGTCGATGCGCCAGTTCTGACCGGTGACATAGCCGCCTTGGTCGGACGCCAACCACCCGATGAGGGAGGAGACCTCTGCCTCGGTGCCATACCGGCCCATGGGGATGCGCGCGCGGCGGTCGTCTGTTTCGGGCAGGCTGTCGATGAACCCCGGCAAGACATTGTTCATGCGGATGTTCATGTCTGCGTATTGATCGGCGTAAAGCTTGGCGAACCCAGCAAGCCCCGCGCGGAAAATCCCTGATGTGGGGAACAGCGGGTCGGGCTCGAACGCCGCGAAGGTAGAGATGTTGATGATCGCGCCGCCGCCCTGTGCTGCCATGATCGGGGTCACCAGTCGCGTGGGGCGGATCACGTTCATCAGGTACACGTCCATGCCCTGATGCCAGTCGTCATCCGTCATCTCCAAAATGTCGCCCTTGGGTCCGTGACCGGCCGAGTTCACCAGCACATCCACGCGCCCCCACCGCTCCATAGCGCCATCGACCAATTGCGCCAGATCATCAACCGACTGGTTGGTGCCGGTGACACCGAAGCCGCCAAGCTCTTTGGCCAGTGCTTCGCCTTTGCCAGAGGACGACAGGATCGCGACCTTGAACCCATCGGCGGCAAGCTTTTTGGCAGCCCCTGCCCCCATGCCGCTGCCGCCCGCTGTGATTAACGCTACTTTTTCTACACTCATGACGTTTGCCTCCTATATGTGTTAGACAGCGCTATCGCGTCTGCTTCAACGCAGGTAAGCACTTTGCAACGCTTCGACCAGCCAGACATACTGCTGCATGACGATAGGATTTCTACTGTGCCGACCTCGAACGACCTCCCCCCTCTGAACGGGCTGCGCGCCTTTGCAGCTGCGGGCCGCCATCTTACCTTTCGCGCCGCAGCTGATGAATTGGGCGTGACCCAAGGTGCCGTGGCCCAACAGGTGCGCGGGCTCGAAGACCATCTGAACCTGCGTCTCTTTCTCAGAGAGCCGCGCGGGCTGGCCTTTACCGAAGAGGGGCGCGCCTATCACATCGCGATTGCCCGCGCCTTCGATCAAATGGCCGATGCAACAGATGCGCTGCGCACCGCGCCGTCCCACGTCACGATCAGTGTCACCCCCACCTTTGCGTCGAAATGGCTGATCCCCCGACTGGCAGCGTTTACCCAAGCCCACCCCGGCATTGATCTGCGCATCACCGCGACCGAAAGAGTGTCCAGCTTTCACGCGGATGGGATCGACCTTGCCGTGCGGCAGGGCAATCCGCCATTCGGGGCGAGCCTGCGCGCTGATCTGTTGTTCGAGCAGCAGATCGTCGCCGTCTGCGCCCCCCATTTGGCAGAAGCGCTGAACACGCCGATGGACGCGGCAGGTATCGCGGAGGCGACACTGCTGCATGACACGCACGATCTTTGGCCGCAGTTCATCAAAACGGTGTTTGGGCGCGATCTCCCGACGGCGCGCGGTCTGCGGTTCAACCAAACGACGCTTAGCCTTGATGCGGCGCTTGCCGGTCAGGGGATCGCCCTTGCCAACCGGTTTCTTGTCCAGCGTGATCTGCGTGCGAAACGGCTGGTGCAACCGATCGAAGGCGCATTGAGCGGTGGTAGCGGGTTTTACCTTTTGTCCCCACGGCAAGGCTCCCCAAGCGGTGCCGCCCATGTCCGCGACTGGCTACTGGGCCGCGCCCGCGACGACGTGGCAGAGGCCGCCCTAACTCCAAACGACGAAAGCAACCTTCCCATAGCGGAACCCTGACCCGCTGGCGGGGGTTCTTCTTCATAGATGTCACAAGACAAAGGGCCCCCTTCTCATGAAGACGACACTGACCGTTAACGGCGAAGACCATAGTCTTGACGCCGACACCCGCACGTCGCTGCTGGATGCGCTGCGCAATCACCTGAACCTCACCGGCACCAAAAAGGGCTGCGACCACGGCCAATGCGGCGCCTGCACCGTCATGGTCAACGGCCGCCGCATCAATTCCTGCCTGACGCTCGCCTGTATGCATGACGGCGACGAGATCACCACGATCGAGGGTCTGGGCGACGAACGCAACCTGTCCGACATGCAGCAGAACTTTGTCAAACACGACGGTTTCCAGTGCGGCTATTGCACACCGGGTCAGATCTGCTCAGCCACCGCCATGCTCGAAGAGTTCAAAGCCGGCTGGCCCTCTAACGTATCCGGCAGTCTGACAGCCTCGCCCGAGCTGACCGACGACGAGATATCAGAGCGGATGTCCGGCAATATCTGTCGCTGTGCCGCCTACCCCAACATTGTCGATGCGATCCGCGAAACGGCGAAGGGGCAGTCATGAAACAGTTCGATTACATCCGCGCCGGTGCGAATAGCGATGTCACCGGCACCCCAGATGCCACGATCATCGCCGGGGGAACCAATCTGCTGGACCTCATGAAGCTAGAGGTGATGACTCCCGACCGGCTGGTCGACATCTCGCGATTGGACCTCAAACAAATCACCCCAACCCGCGACGGCGGGCTGCGCATCGGTGCCTTGGTCACCAACTCTGAACTGGCGGCGGATATGACCGTACGGTCGGATTATGCCGCACTTTCCTCCGCCCTGCTGGCGGGCGCGTCCGGTCAGTTGCGCAACAAGGCGACCACGGGTGGCAACCTGCTGCAACGCACCCGCTGCTACTATTTCTACGACACCGATCAGCCCTGTAACAAACGCGACCCCGGCTCCGGCTGTGGGGCGATGGAGGGGGCGAACCGTCTGCACGCGATCCTTGGTGTGACCGACAAATGTATTGCCAGCCACCCCAGCGATATGGCGGTGGCCATGCAGATGCTAGGGGCCGAGGTCGAGATCGAGAGCACCGATGGTGTGACCCGCACTGTGCCGCTGTCCGACTTCTATCTGATCCCCACCGACCCCGCCGTCGAAACCGTCTTGCAACCCGGCGAGTTGATCACCGCCGTGATCCTCCCCGCCCCCGCCGAGGGTCGCCAGACCTACCGCAAGGTACGCGACCGCGCGTCCTACGCCTTTGCGATGGTATCGGTCGCGGCGCGGATCAAGGTGACGGATGGCAAGATCACCCAAGCCGCAATTGCCTGCGGCGGTATCGGATCAATGCCTTGGCGCGATCCGGCGGTCGAGGACGCGTTGATCGGCCAAGAACCCGCGCGTGAGGTGTTTGGCAAAGCCGCCGATATTCTGGTCGCGGAGGCCGCACCGAAAGAGGGCAATGCGTTCAAGGTGCCGCTGGCACGGCGCACGCTCATCGCCACACTCAAGGAACTCACGGGGGTACAGCAATGACCGACGGTAGCAATATTTCGACCGCCGAACTGACGATGGATGAACCCGATGACCGCAACCGGCTGGATGCCACGGTTCAGGGGTTGATCCACACCGGCATGGACCGCCCTGATGGCCCGCTGAAAGTATCAGGCCGCGCCACCTATGCGCATGAGGATCAGCCCACGGGCATGATGACCGGCGTTTTGGTGCGTGCCCCTGTCGCGGGCGGTCAGGTCACCGGCCTGAACGCCGAGGCGATCCGCAAGCTGGATGGGGTGCGCGGTGTGTTCCACGGCAAGACCTTCCTGCGTAATCCCGCACAAGGCACCGCGGACGAAGCGCCGGTGCAGCCGGACGGCAAGATCTCCTATGTCGGTCAGCCCGTGGGTTTGGTGGTCGCCGATACGTTCGAGCAAGCCCGCCATGCGGCCCATATGGTCGAGCTTCAGATCACGCCCGACGATGCGGTCACCGACCTGGAAACGGCCGAGATCGAGACCCCGAAGGAAAAACAATCCTCCCAAGGTGATCTGGACGCCGCCCTGTCGCAAGCCGCCTACACCGTGGACGAAACCTATCGCACCGGCGGGCATAGCTCGTCGGCGATGGAACCCCACGCCGCAATCGCGCAATGGGACGGCGACAAGCTGACCCTGCGCGGGTCGTACCAGATGCTCAAATACAATGTGAATGAACTGGCCGACGCTCTTGGGATCGACCCAGAGAATGTCCATATTCTGGCCCCGTTCGTGGGGGGTGGCTTCGGCTCCAAACTGGGGATCAGCCACGAGGCTGTGGCCGCGGCGCTTGCCGCGCGCGAGCTGGGGGCACCGGTGGCTGTCGTATTGACGCGCCAGCAGGTGCTAGAAGCGACAATGCGTCGATCCGAGACCGTGCAGCACATCAAGCTCGCCGCAGATGCCGACGGGCGCATGACCGGCATCGGGCACGATTCCACCGTGTCGCAACTGATGGACGAAAGCTTTGCAGAGCCGGTAGCCCAGGCCACGCCATTCCTGTACCGCGGGGAGAACCGCGAGATCGGGATGCACATCAAGCGGATCAACCGCATGTGTGCGGGCTCCGTCCGCGCGCCGGGGGAAGCGGTCGGGATCACCGCGCTTGAAATCGCGATGGACGAACTGGCGGTCGCAAGTGGCATCGACCCTGTCGAACTACGCAAACGCAACATTCCGGATGTCGACCCGTCAGACGGGCGCGCATTCTCATCCCACAAATTGGCCGAGGCGTTGGATGATGGGGCCAAGACCTTTGGCTGGGACAGCCGCGAGGTTGGCAAGACAGACGGTGAATGGCTGATCGGCTACGGCATGGCCTCTGCCACCCGTGTCAATATGCTGGGCGAAAGCCACGCCCGCGTGACGCTGAATCAGGACGGTAGTCTGCTGGTTGAAACCGACATGACCGACATCGGCACGGGCACCTATGCGATCCTCACCCAGATTGCGGGCGAAATGCTGGGCGTGCCTTCGGACCGTGTGACCGTGCGTTTGGGCGACAGCAGCCTGCCCAAAGCCGCCGGATCCGGTGGCAGCTGGGGTGCTGCGTCCTCGGGCGGGTCGGTTTTTGTCGCCTGCGAAGAACTGCGCAAAAAGATCGCCGAGGCTATGGGCGTAGAGGAACGCGACCTGACCCTGCAAGATGGGGTCGCCACCGCCAACAACCGTCGCGCCGATCTGCCGGAATTCACCAAGGATGGCCCGCTCACGGTCAAGGGCACAATCAAGAAGGGTGACACCCAGACCGACCGCCGCCAAGCCACCTTCGGTGCCTTCTTTGCCGAGGTCGGCGTGAACAGCGTCACCGGCGAGACGCGCGTGCGCCGGATGCACGGCAGCTTCGCCGCCGGTCGCATCCTGAACGCCAAGACAGCGCGCTCGCAATGTCTGGGCGGCATGACCTTCGGCATCGGCATGGCGCTGACCGAAGAGCTGATGTTCGACAAACGCGACGGCCATCTAGTGAACAACGATCTGGCTGAATACCACGTGCCGGTAAACCTTGATGTGCCACAGCTGACCGTGAACTTCGTGCAGGAACGTGACCCTTGGGCGAACCCATGCAGGCCAAAGGCATCGGAGAGCTGGGCATCTGCGGCGCAGGCGCATCCATCATCAACGCGATCTACGACGCTTGCGGTGTGCGGGTACGCGATCTGCCCGCGACGATGGACAAGATCCTGTCAGGTTTGCCAGACGTATAGCTGGCAAACCCCGTTCAAGACGCAACCGGCAGGCCAGAGGCTGCGCCGGTTGCACACGACG